>Ga0209343_10003566_pt1 | contig 19521 bp, 22 predicted proteins | sample RifCSPlowO2_02_FD_184026 | JGI IMG/M metagenome (GOLD analysis project Ga0209343, IMG submission 184026) | Groundwater microbial communities from Rifle, Colorado - Rifle CSP2_plank lowO2_0.2 (SPAdes) (version 2) | ecosystem: Environmental > Aquatic > Deep subsurface > Groundwater | place... | reverse complement strand
CAAGAAATTTTCAAGAGACATTCCATGCAATTTAAATTAGACATTCGCAAACTCGTGACGGGCCTGGGGTTGGCCGCGCTGACGTCACTGGCCATCGCACAGGCCGCCAAACCCAATGTGGTGATTCTGGCCACCGGCGGCACCATTGCCGGCGCAGGCGCTTCCGCCCTGAACAGCGCCACCTACGCGGCCGCCAAGGTGCCGGTGGACAAACTGCTGGCCGGCCTGCCCGAATTGGCCAATGTGGCCCATGTGCGCGGTGAACAGGTCTCGCAAATTGCATCGGAAAGTTTCAACAACGAAACCCTGATGAAGCTCGGCAAACGCGTGTCAGCCCTGGTCAAGCAAGCGGATGTGGATGGCGTGGTGGTGACCCATGGCACCGACACCCTCGAAGAAACCGCGTATTTCCTGAGCCTGGTGATCCACACCAACAAACCCATCGTGGTGGTCGGCTCCATGCGTCCGGGCACCGCGCTGTCGGCCGACGGCGCCTTGAACCTGTTCAACGCGGTCAGCGTGGCGGCCAGCAAGGATTCCGGCGGCAAGGGCGTGCTGGTCACCATGAACGACGAGATCAACAGCGGCCGCGATGTCGCCAAGCTGATCAACATCAAGACCGAAGCGTTCAAGAGCCAATGGGGCCCGCTGGGCATGGTGGTGGAAGGCCATAACTACTGGTTCCGCGCCCCCGTGAAGCGCCACACCGCGCAGTCGGAATTCAACATCGACGAATTCGACGCCCTGGCGTCCGTGGAAATTGTGTACGGCTACGGCAACGTGTCCACCATCGCCACCGACGCACTGGCCAAGTCCGGCATCAAGGCGCTGATCCACGCCGGCACCGGCAACGGCTCGGTGGCGGACCGCGTGGTCCCCGCACTGCAAGGCGTGCGTGCCAAGGGCATCCAGGTGATCCGTTCATCCCGCGTGCCGGCCGGCTTTGTGCTGCGCAATGCAGAGCAGCCCGATGACAAATACGACTGGGTGGTGGCCCATGACCTGAACCCGCAAAAGGCCCGCATTTTGGCCGCCGTGGCCCTGACCAAGACCAACGACAGCAAAGAGCTGCAGCGCATTTTTTGGCAGTATTGATTGCCAGCCGGGCCGGGGGTGATGCACCTGCGGCCCGAATGAACAAAGGGGGTTACCGCCCCCGTTGCGAGGGTTACCGCCCTCACCACAAGGGGGGCTACAGCCCCCCTTTTTTTGCCTTATTTGCTATCAAATATATAGCTACTTGCGCAGTATCTACGGGGGCTGGAGGCCAATATGGCTCTTATTTTCTGCCGCACCCGACCCAACGAGAACAGCAAGACCTGCGGCATAGGCTCCTGGGCGGTCGCCCTGCATGTCTTTCTGAATAGATAGGGATGGAAAAAATTGTTTGTATTCAAGCACTTCGCTGTGATTTTGAATAGATAAATAGCCCCATTTTTTCTCACCGTCACCGGCCGGCGTCTGCCTTGGTGTGCCTTGGCTGCGATACTGTGTTCCATGACCCAAGCCCTACGGGACGATGCGCGCCTTTGGCGCAGCCCCCTGCTGCCCGATGCCGATCTGCTGACTGCGGAGTACTACGCGCAGGAGTTTGCGCCGCATTGGCATGAGGGGTTTTCGATCCCGGTCATCCAGCGCGGGGCGCAGACCTACCGCTACCGGGGCGCGCTGTGCCTGGCGGGGGTGGGCAGCATTGCGGCCATCAACCCTGGCGAAATCCACACCGGCGAACGCGCCACCGACACCGGCTGGGCCTACCGCGCGTTTTACCCCTCCGTGGCCTGGATGCAGGCGCTGGCGTCCGACATGGCGGGCCGCACGGTGGACGTGCCCTGGCTACCCGACGGCGCGATTACGGATGTGGAGGTGGCGGGCCAGTTGGCCTTCGCCCACCGCTTGTTGGAAAACGGCGACGATGCGCTGGCCGCGGAATCCGCACTGACCAGCGCGTTTGCCCTGTTGCTGTCGCGTTACGCCCGCACCAAGGTGCAGACGCAGGACCTGCACCCGGACGCCCTGCGGGTGGAACGCATGAAGGCCAAGCTGGTGGAGGACCTGACCCTGCCGCTGACGCTGTCGGCACTGGCGGGCGCCGTGGGGCTGTCGCCCTTTTATGCAACACGTTTGTTTTCGCGCAGCGTGGGCATGCCGCCCCATGCCTGGCGCAACCAGATCCGGCTCAACCGTGCGCTGGGTTGGCTGCGCCAGGGCCAGTCGGTGACGGAGGTGGCGGCCGCCCACGGCTTTACCGACCAAAGCCATTTCACGCGGCACTTCAAGCGGGCCTTTGGCATTGCGCCCGGGGCGCTCAGCAAATTGAGCCGCTGAGCGCAAGAACATACAAGCGCCGCAGGCACGGCCTGCCTATGATTCCTTTCACCCCAACTGACAGGAATTGTGTATGCCCCCGTCTTCTGCGTTCTCCCATTGCATGGCCGGTGTGCGCGACACCGTGCCCATGCTGGTGGGCGCCGCGCCTTTTGGCATGATTTTTGGCGCCCTGGTCGGCACCACGGCCCTGGCGCCCTGGCAGGGACAACTGATGTCGCTCAGTGTGTTTGCCGGCTCCAGCCAGTTCATTGCCGTGGGGCTGATGGCGGGGGTGGCCAGCGCCCTGGTGATCTGGTTTGCCACCCTGATCGTGAACCTGCGCCACATGCTGTACGCAGCGGCGCTGTTGCCGCATGTGCGCCACCTGCCGCAGCGCTGGCGCTGGCTGTTGGGCTTTTTGCTGACCGACGAAACCTTTGCGGTGATGGACAGCTACTACCGCAAACACCCGCATGAACCGCTGGGCCACTGGTACTTTTTGGGCTCCGGCCTGTCCATGTATGCCAACTGGCAGTGCTGGACCCTGGTGGGGCTGGTGTTTGGCGCGGTGTTCCCGCAATTGCAGACCCTGGGCCTGGACTTTGCGATGGTGGTGACCTTTCTCTCCATCGTGGTGCCGCAGCTGCGGCGCACCCCCCACCTGGCGGCCGCCCTGGCTGCAGGCGCCATGGCGTACGCCCTGAAAGACCTGCCCTACAAGCTGGGCCTGCTGGGTGCGGTGGTGGCGGGCGTGGCTGTCGGCATGCTGCTGACCCAATGGCGCGCCCGCCAGACCACCAACGGGAGCCTGGCATGAGCGCCACTGTCACCATTCTGGGCATGGCCGTGATCACCTTTGTGGTCAAGGCCCTGGTTTTTATTCTGGGTGACCGGGTGGCGTTTTCGCCCAATCTAAAGCTGGCCCTGGGTTTTGTGCCAGTGACGGTGCTGACCGCGATCATTGTGCCCATGGTGCTGGCGCCACACGGCCAGGGCCTGGAGCTGAGCTGGCGCAATCCGCAACTGGTGGCCGCCGTGTTTGCGGTGCTGCTGTGCGCCGTGACACGGCACCAACTGTTGACCATCCTGGGCGGGCTGCTGGTGTTTTTTGGCTGGCAGTATTGGGTGGGATGAGGGGGTAGTTCTTGCGCCTCAGGCCGACAAGTTTGGCCTTCCTGACATGAACTGGAATGCAGTGATTTTTGGGTATAAAGGACACTTCAAAATACACGCTTACCATGGCCAAACAATCCGCAGCCGAAGCCAAAGCCAACCCCATGCGCAACATCCAGCGCGTGGACAAGGGGCACCATTCATGGAGGGTGGTCATGCGTCGGCAGCACCAGCACTTTCGCCCACACTTCACCGACTCCGCCTACGGCAGCAAGGAACTGGCATTGGCGGCTGCAGTGGCCTGGCGCGACCAAAAGGAAGCCGAGTTGTCGGGTGTGGACTATGTGGTGTGGCAGCGTGAGTGGATGCGTGCCCACAACAAATCAGGCACCGTGGGGGTCTACCGGCACATCAACACCAAGAAACGGGGTGATCGCATTGTCAAACAAGCGCAATGGATGGCGTATTGGAAAGACGCCAACGGCAAACGCCACGTGCGCTCGTTCAACGTCAGCAAGTATGGAGAAGAGGGAGCCAAGCAGTTGGCGATCCGCGCCAGACAGGAAGGCATGGAAGAAATGGCGCGGCAGTTGCAAAGCACACTGACCCCAATGACGCCGATCCACCCCGCCGGTGAATCCGCCCCATGAGCGCCCAAGCTGGAACGTGGATTTCACGAGGCCTGCGCTGACTTAAGACCGGTGTGCAAGCCATGCCGCTGGCGCAACTGTGCACGGAGTTACAGGCTGCGAATCGCGCCTGAGTAGAGCATCGCGGCACGGTCCAGGTCGATAGGTCGGTCCACCGACAGGTCCAGAAAATAGTCCAGCTGCCAGGCTTGGGTGTTGTGCGCCTGGCGGCTGGTGGTGTGGTCCCAGGGCGGGTAGACGCGTATGGCGCGCTTGCCTCCCTGGCCCTTGTGGGACACCACATCGCGCTGGGCCAGCACCGTTTTCGGAAACACAAACTGCCCCAGGTGCCCGGCACTGCGGGTGCTCACCACGCAACAATCGACCGGGTCCGCCAGGTCAAAGGGTTGGATCGGGCCCTGGCCCACGCGTTTCCACAGCGTTACAAATTGCCCCACCTTGGTGGGCGTGATTTTGGCGACGCGAAAGCGGGTGCGCAGGCCATTCACCTCCAAAGTGTAGGCACCGTAATCGGCACTTTCTTCTTCCCTTTGCGGCACCGAGCAGGTGAAGCCCAGGGGCTGGTAGAGCAAGGCCTGGGCGGCCAGCAGGTCGGGGTGGGTTGTCGCGGCCCACAGTGCGGGCCGGGTGGTGTGGTCTGGTGTCATGCGCCCACCATATCACCCGCCGCATAGTCACTATGCACGGATGCATGCGTCCTGCGTGGGGGATCGGTACGAAAATTCCCGTCTTTGACCCCTATAAAGCGAGCCGATGACCCCACACACCGCAACCGACCGCATGGCACGCCTGCGTGCGCTGCCCAAGGCCGAAGTGCATGCCCATCTGGAGGGTTGCTTTGAACCGGCCGTGCTGGAGCAATGGGCCCAAGCAGCGGGAGTCTCCATGCCCAGGCCCCGCGAACAGCTGTTTCAGTTTGAAGGTTTGGCAGATTTTTTGCATTTTTTGGACTGGGCCTGCGGATTGGCCCGCACCCGGGAGCACCTGGCGGAACTGAGCTACGGCTACAGCAAGCGGCTGGCCGCCAGCGGCGCGGGGTATGCCGATGTGATCTTCAACCCCACCCATTGGGCGGCCTGGCAAGGGCGCCTGGGGGCCATGGTGGATGCCTTGGACGCGGGCTTTCAAGCGGCGGAACAAGACGGCCTGCCCCCGGTGGGGCTGTGCGTCAGCCTGCTGCGCACCCAGTCGGCGGAGGCTGCGCTGGAATTGGTCGATGCACTGGTCGCCCTGCGCCACCCACGGGTGGTGGCGCTGTCCATCGACGGCAATGAAGCCGCTGCCGGGCGCACCGGCCCCCGTTTTGCCGAGGCCTTTCGGCGTGCCGGCGCTGCGGGCCTGCGCCGCACGGTGCACGCGGGGGAGTCCAGCGGACCGCAGGGCGTGCGCGATGCCATCGAGTTGCTGGGCGCAGACCGCATCGACCATGGCGTGCGTGCCATCGAAGACCCGGCGGTGCTGGATTTGCTGGTGGAGCGCGCCATCCCGCTGGGCATCTGCCCGACCTCCAACCTGGTGTTGGGGGTGTACCCCTCGATCGAGGCACACCCGATTGACGCGCTACGCCGCGCCGGTGTTCTCGTGTCTTTGAACACCGATGACCCGGTCCTGCTCGGCGCCAGCCTGGAAGGGGAATACGCCCTGTGCCAAGCGGCGTTCTCCTGGTCGGATGACACACTGCGGTCCGTGGCACGCGCCTCCATCCACGCCAGTTTTGCCAACCCCGATGTGAAACAGCAGCTGCTGGGCCAACTGGCGCAGTGGTAGTCCAGCCCCCAGCGGGTCCACCCCCCTCACGCCCAGGCTGCGCTCACCGGACGATGGCGGACTGTGCGCTGATTCAGGATCGAATCAGGCGACGGCGCCCAGCATTCGTCTCGCTCTGGCAATCACCGGCGCATCGATCATGCGGCCGTCCACCACGGCGGCGTTGCCGCTGGCTTCGACGGTGGCAGCCATGACCCGCCGCGCCCACGCCAACTCCTGCGCAGTGGGTGCCAGTGCAGCGGCGACCGGCGTTGCTTGGCGCGGGTGAATCAACAACAGCGCGCCAAACCCGTCACGCCGGGCGCGGCGCGCATACGCGGAAAGCCCAGCGCTGTCGTCCAGCGCGGTAAACACGCCGTCTACAGGTGATGCCAATCCAGCCAGACGCGAGGCCAGCACCAGTTGCGCGCGGTACGCTTGAAACACAAGCTCCTCGCGGTCATCGTCCGCGGGTTCCAGGCCGAGGTCGATCGCCAGATCGAGCTTGCCAAACACCAGGCGTGCGCAGCCCGGTGCCTGGGCGATGGGCAACACGTGGTGCACACCCAGGGCGGATTCGATGATGGGCAGAATGGGTTTTCCCGTGGTGGCATGCACGCGCTCCATGTCGGCAGCGGTTTCTGCCTTTGGCAGCATGACGGCGGCAACACCGCTTGCGCGGCAGACCGTCAGGTCGGCTGCATGCCAGGGTGTATCCACGGCATTCACCCGCACCAGCACTGGTTGGCTGTCGCCCGCAGCGGCCAGCCAGCCAACCAACGCTTGGCGCGCGGCGTCTTTGGCCTCGGGCGCGACGGCGTCTTCCAGGTCAACAATGACCGCGTCTGCGCCGCTGGCCAGCGCCTTGTCAATGCGCTCAGGCCGGTTGGCGGGAACGAACAAAAATGTCTTGCAGTGTTGAATATCCATGCCCGTTGCTCTCACACCGCACCGCTGGCGCGCAGAAGCGCGCTGTCGAAACCGAACTCGGCCAAGATGCTGTCCGTGTGCTGGCCCAGGGCCGGCACCGGGCCCATGCGCGGTGCGTTGGCCGCGTCGCTGCCGGGCGGCATCAGCGCCGGGATAGGCCCGGCAGGTGAATCGACGCTGCACCAGCGCTTGCGCGCCGCCAGTTGCGGGTGTTGCCACAGGTCGGCCATGCTGTTGACGTGGGCGTTGGCGATGTCAGAGGCGTCCAGCCGGGCGATCACCGCGTCCGCTGTCAGCGTGGCGAACTCGGTTTCAATCAACTGGCGCAACTCGCCGCGGTGCTGGGTGCGCGCGGCGTTGTCTGCAAAGCGCGGCTGGTCCACCAGCTCAGAGCGGCACAACACCTGGTCGCAAAACACTTTCCATTCTCGCTCGTTCTGCAAGCCGAGCATGACGACGCGCCCATCACCTGCCTTGAACGGGCCGTAGGGGTAGATGGTGGCGTGCGCGGCGCCGGCGCGCGGTGGCGCGCTTTGGCCATTGAGCGTGTAGTACAGCGGAAAACTCATCCATTCGGCCATGGCGTCGATCATCGCGACTTCGACCCTGCGGCCAACGCCGGTGCGTGCGCGCTGCAGCAGTGCGGCCAGGATGCCGGAGTAGGCGTACATGCCGGCGGCGATGTCGGCCACCGAGATGCCGCTCTTGGCCATGTCGTCGGCGGTACCGGTCACCGACAGAAAGCCGCTTTCGCTTTGTATTAACAAGTCGTAGGCTTTTTTGTCGGTATAGGGACCACCGTCGCCGTAGCCCGATATGTCGCAGACCACCAGCTTGGGCAGGCGTGGCGCCAGTGTTTCATATGAGAGGCCCATACGCGCCGCCGCGCCGGGCGCCAGGTTTTGCACCAGCACGTCGGCCTGTTCCAGCAGCCGGTCCAGCACCGCGCGCGCTTCGGCTTGCTTGAGGTCCAGCGTCAGGCTTTCCTTGGAGCGGTTGACCCAGACAAAGTGGGATGCCTGGCCGTTCACGCGGCGGTCATAGGCGCGCGCGAAGTCCCCGCTGCCGGGGCGTTCGATCTTGATGACGCGTGCACCCAGGTCGGCCAGATGGCGCGTGGCCAGGGGTGCCGCGATGGCGTGTTCCAGGGAGATGACGGTGATGCCGTCCAGGGGTAAATTACTTGGCATGTTGGTGGTTTTGGTATGAACGCCTAGTGGTGCGAACCGGTGCGGCTCTTCAGCACGGCCAGTGTGCGGTGCATTTCATTGTGCACAAGGTTCATGCCTTCATCGAAGCCCATGCCGGGTTTGACCAGCATGCGCATGGGGCGTGCGGCCAGCGCCACATGCACACAGGTGCGCGCGGACACATCGGTCTCGTTGCAGGTGCCGCCTTGGTAGGCTTCCATGCCATGTGTATTGCAATAGAGCACGGCATCCACAATGTTGTGGATGCTGCCCAGGTCCGGCGTTTTGATTTGCACCATGTGGCAGCACTGGGCGTCGGTGAATGCCACAACGTCCTCCAAGGTGTTGCACCACTCGTCAGCCACGAGTTTCACGGGTGAACCCATGCGCTTCAACTTCGCGGTGATCTTGCCCAGCGCCTCGATTTGGTGCTCCTTGGAGCCCACGTCCACCGGGCCTTCGATGTACAGCTTCAACGGCCCCGCCATTTCGCCCAGGCCGGCAATGTAGTTGGCTACCTTGGCGGCGTCGTTGTCGAAGATGAGGCCGATGGTGCCATAGACATCGATGTGCAGATCGGGTTGGTAGTCGGGCGCCGTGCCCAATGCGGCCACGCGTTGGACCAGCCAGCGCACATACTCTTGCAGTTTCTCGCCCTGGTAGCCGAGCTTGTCGGGCACGTTGTTGATCAGGCCATGGGGAAGCGCATCAACCCCCTTGAGAATCATCTTGTCGACCGACGCATAGCGGTCATCGCCGCTTTGTCCGAACAGCGGAATCGGTTCCGCCACCACCGGCAGACCGTATTCCGCGCAAATCACTTCCGCCTTCAGCCGTTTGCTGGCCAGCGCCGCCGCGTCCAGCAGCGCTTGCGACAAGCCGTAGCGAATGGCGGTGTGCAGGCGCTGGCCCTGGATCTCGACGGTATCGAAAAACTTGGCGTTGGCCAGGAATGCATTCGCCTCGCGGCCCTCCAGCAGGGGCGCGATGTGGCGCTCCAGAAACGGAACAAAATCCGCGCCCAGGAACAGCGGATCGCGCCCGCCTGCGCCAGAATATTGCACGGCCGCACAGTCGCCCACGGCGATGCTGCCGTCTTCCAACTGCAGCAGCACCGACACACACTCGCCAGCCTGGCGGATGGCGTTGAAGCCTGGCGTGACCGGTGTACCCACATACACCAAGCCGTCCTGCTTGGCGCCATCTTTGATGGCCTTTTGGTCATCGAAATAAAACGAGGAATAGCCCCGAACAAATAATGCGCGCTGAATTTTCATGCTGCTACCTCTGCAAGTGTGGGTTGTTGCGGTCTTCCGACCAATTGGCTTTTGGAAATGGCGTAGATGTCGTCCACCACCATTTGGAAAGATGCGGAGCGGCTTTCTGCATGGGCGCGCTCCGATATTTTTTCGCGGTGGTAGGCCATGGCGTCGGCAGGCAAGGGCACGTTGCCAGCGTTGAACACGCGCACGGCGCCTTCGTTGTCGCGAATCGGCATCAGCTTGCCGGCATTACACGCGGCCGGGGCGAAGGGAATGTCCATCACGCCGGCTTCAAAGGCGCGCACCGCACCCACGGCAATGTCGCCGCGGCCCAGCTCAAACACCTTGGCCATGACCGCGCGCACTTCGCGTTTGATCAGATCCACTTCGCGGTCCATGCTGCTGCTTTGCGGAAAGATCTGCGCTTGCACCATGTTGGCAATCTGGCTGGTGGCCTGCAGGCCACACTTGTTGGCTTCCTTGGTGGGCACACCACTGGCCTCATGCGGTGTCTTGACGATGACCTTGGTGGCGCCCGCCAGTGTGGCAAGGGCCGAACCCCAGCAGATCACGCCGTAAGCCATGGATTCGTTTTCCGGAAAGCCGCCCATCCACTGGTGGAACACGGTGCTCAGTTCGTAGTCCTCAAAGCCCGCCGCCTGGAAAAACTCGTCGCCCAGTTCGCGCAGCGAGCGGATGGCGGCAATGTCCTGCACCATATTGCCAGCCTGGCCGTAGCCCAGGGTGATGCACTTGGCGCCTTGCTCCAGCGCCAACAGGCCTTCGCAAATGGCCACGCAATGCGACACAAACGGCGGCACCAGCGTGCCCGACAGTGGCCCGAAAGGCTCGCGGTTGATGCGTATGCCTTCTTCCTCGTACATGCCGACCAGGCGGTCGCAGTATTGCCAGTGGCGGATGGACCGCTCCAGCGGCACACTCTTGGCGTAGGGGATGTTGTAGGAGATGCCACCGCCCTCATAGGCGGTGAAGCCCGCGGCCAGCGTGATCTCGGCCATCAGGCGGGCGTCGGGTGTGCCGTGGCGCACCTGCACCGGCTTGCTCAAGGCCTCCACCACGCGGCGGCAGCCGTCCAGGCCATGGTTCACCGCAGGGAAGCCGTTCAACAAGGAGGTGCCGGCTTCTTCCGAGCGGCGTATGCCGCCTGCTGCTTCTTCGTAGCGGTTCAGGCGCGTGTAGGCGTCGATGGTGGTAGGCAACAGGTCGCAGGAGCCTTCCAGGAAGGTCAGCAATTCGATGTGTTCATTGATCAAGGCCACGCCGGCGCGGGGTTGGAAAAGTGTCTTGCCTGCTTTCTTCGCATTCGCCAGTACGGAAGAAAAGCGTTTGGAATCGGGAAGGGTGCGCTGGTAACGCACACCGTCTGCAAAATGCACGCCTTGGCCGGTGTGCCAGGTTTGCATCACCCCGGTGCGCTCGGTATCAAAGGTTGTGCGGTCCAGCTTTTTGTTCTTCAGTTCCATGGGGTTCTCTTTAGTTGTGTTGCACCAGGGCCCGCACGCCCGCGCGTGCGGCGGCCTCAGGCATGTCTTGCGCAACATTGGCCAGCAAAGGAAACAGATAGCCGTGGTCGCGGTAATAGTCCACCTTGGATGGCAGCAGTATTTCCTTGCCCTTGGCGTCAATACGCATCTGTGCCAGCCAGCTGCGTGGGTCAAATGATTCCACGCGTGAGAGCCAGCCACCGGAGCCAATGACACGCGGCACCTGTGTCAAATCGCGTCCGAGCTGCACCTTCACCAAACCGTCTGCCGTGGCAACCTCATGGCGTCGCCCCGCGTGGCGGGCGCAGGCATGGGCGACGCAGGCACCGGCCAGTATGGCGTCAAAAACACGCCCCTGTTCGTCGTCCGGCAAGTGCTCGGGCGTCAGCGAAACGCGCTCTACGTAGGCGGCAAACTCGGCGATACGGGGCTGGTGGTTGTCCAGCGCGGTGGCGATCAAAGCCTTGCCGGACTCGGCCGCCGCGGCCGCCGATACGCGCATGCCCAGATCACCTTCCACGGTGCGTTTGACTTCGGGTTCGGGCAGGCCACGCAACACCGTGCCGCTGCCAGGCGATTCGCGGTGGGCGGAGTACACATCCGTGGTGGCGCCGCCCATGTCCAGCAGAATGAATTCTTCCCACGCCGGCACATGCTGGCGAATCTGCTTGGCAAATTCGTACATGGCGTATGGCGTGGGCACGGGATCGATGCCGGTGCGCGCGATGATGGTGTCCAGCCCCTTGCCCTTGACGATGCGCGACAGGAAGATGGCGCGCATGGCATCTCGCGCAGGCTCGGGGTTGGGTGTTTCCATCTCGGGCAGCACATTGTCGACCGCGATGAAGTCCTTGTGTGCCAACACCTCCGACACTTCATCGCGCGCGGCGCGGTTGCCCGCGTAAACGATGGCGCAGGCCAGTGTGGACTGGGCCAGCGCACGTGCATTGGCCAACACGTAGTCGCAGTTGCCGCCGTCAGTGCCGCCGGCAAACAACAAGATGTCGGGCGGGTTTTGCTCCAGCGCTGCAATGTCGGAACGCGTCAAACGGTAGGACAGCACACGCGTCAATTTGGCACCCGCAGAATAGGCCGCCACTTTGGCCGTCTCTAAGGTAATTTCAGGCACGATGCCCAGAGCGGCAACCGCCAATCCACCCTTGGCAGACGATGAATAGTTCAGCTTGATCACACCGTTGCGCACCTGCTGTGCAGCGTTCGGTTGGTCCGCCAGTTCATCGAGTACCTGGAAAAAACCATCGGCCAGATTGCTCACCGTGGTGGGCAACACAGCGCGGCGCAACAATTCAAACTCAGAGTTCACCAACTTGAATGCCGCGCCTTTGGTCCAGGTGGAGCCGATATCGATCGAAACAATGATCATGCAGCGAGCGCTACCGCAGTGTCGTGTTTCAGGTAACGCACCACGTCGTTGAGATGGGTGCTGGGCGAGAAGACGCGGTCAAAACCCATTTCCAGAAACAGCGTTTCGACTTCTTCGAAGGGGCGTTTTCCGATCACCAGATTGCCGCCGACGTAGAGCACGATGTGCCCCAGGCCACGTTCGATGCAGCGGCCGCGAAAGCCGAGACAATCGATCTCGCCATGGCCATAAATCGACGACACAAGAATGGCATCCGCCCCGGTTTCGATGGCGGCGTCAATGAACTCATTCTGGCTCACCATGACGCCAAGGTTCACGACTTTGATCCCATGTTCGCTCAACACATGGTCGATGATCTTGTTCCCGACGGCGTGGCAGTCTGCGCCGATGACGCCAAGAACTACAGTCAATTTGTCCATCTAACCCCCTGTGAAAATGAATGTGAAATGAAGGCCGTGCACCGCACATATCGCGACAGACGCGTCCATCGAATGTGTTGGTTCAGCGCCAGTTGGTGCAGTGCATTGGGCGTATTCTTGCCCCACAATCCGCGTCCCGCAAACGATTAAAAATCGCAACATTGTGCGTTTGAGGAATGTTTGCAGTGCGGTACAGTGCGCAGGAAAACGGAGAAACAATGAGACGAAAAATTCCGAGCATTGAGGCCTTGACCGCGTTCGAAGCCGCGGCGCGGCACCTGAGTTTCACCCGCAGCGCCGACGAATTGGCGCGCACCCAAAGCGCGATTGGCCGGCAAATTGCCGCGCTGGAAGACTACCTCGGCGTGGCGCTTTTCAACCGCGTCAAGAAACGTATCAGCCTCACCGACGTGGGCCACACCTATGCGCGCAATGTGCGCGAGTCCCTGGAAAAGATAGAGCGCGATACGCTGGCGACGATGGCCCACCAAGGGGCCGGCGGTATACTCGAATTGGCCGTGATCCCCACCTTTGCAACCCGTTGGCTGATTCCGCGCCTGCCGGATTTTTATGCCCGGAACAAACGCATCACGCTGAACCTGACGACGCGTGCGGAGCCCTTCATGTTCACCGACACGCCCTTCGACGCGGCGATCCACTTCGGCAGTTCGGTGTGGCCGGGGGCCATCGCGAACCACTTGTTTGGCGAAGAAATCACGCCGGTTTGCAACCCGAGTCTGATGCACGGCAAAGCCAGCCTGAAACCCGATCAGTTGGAAAAATTCACGCTGCTGCAGCAATCGGCCCGACCCGACGCCTGGCGCCAGTGGCTGGTGCAAGCTGGCGTGCATGAGGCCAATTGCATGAAGGGCCAGCGCTACGAAACTTTCTCCATGCTGGTCGAGGCGGCCCGCGCCGGCCTGGGCATTGCGCTGGTGCCGCGTTTTTTTGTGCTGAGTGAACTCGAGCGCGGTGAGCTGGTGATTCCCTGCAATCTGCCGCTGCGCAACGACAGAGGCTACTACCTTGTGTATCCCGAACGCAAACAGTGCTCACCGCCCTTGATGGCGTTTGAGAAATGGTTGCTGGAGATGGCTAAGCAGTACAGCGAAAAGAGCTAGCTGCGGGTTAGGTGGTAGCCCGCCCCGCAGAACCCGGCTGCTGCACCAGCGCCATGGCAAAAATGCCTTCGCCCACCGACCAGTCCGAGTAGTCGTTCTCGTGCATGAAGATGAACACATCCTGTGGCGCCACGGCGGCGCGCTGCTCCAGGTTGCGGGCGATGGCCGCGTACAGGGCACGCTTCATGGCGTCGCTGCGGCCACGGCGCAGGGTGATTTCGACCACCACCACGCGCTCGGAGCGCGCCACACCGTTGAACGTGCGGCTGCACCAGAACTGGCCCGGCGCGTAGGGCGCCACCATGTTGAACAACTCGTCTTCCGGCATGCCGATGCTGTCCACCAGGGCCTGGTGGATGCCTTCCACAATACCCTGCTGCTGCGCGGGACTGGTGTCTTGGGGTAGATGGGTGCGAATAAATGGCATGTGATTTTTTCTCAAAATAAAAATGAAGATGCCGATTTTTATGCGCATTCATTCGGAAGAAAAGCGAGTTTTTCGATTCACCTATATGACATAAACTCAAATAATGCAACGCCGCCTCCCACCCTTGAATGCCCTGCGCGCCTTTGAGGCGGCCGCCCGCCTGGGCCGGATGACGGCCGCCGCCGACGAGCTGGCGGTTACCCCCGGTGCCATCAGCCGCCAGGTGCAGCAGTTGGAAGCCCACCTGGGTCTGCGTCTGTTTGAAGGGTCCAAAAACAAACCCCTGCTCACCCCGGCGGCGCGCACCCTGCTGCCGGCACTGACGGCCGCGCTGGACAGCATCGAGGCCGCAGTGCGCTCCGTGCGCGATACCGACAGCGGCACGCTGGATGTGTCCTGCTTCAGCACCTTCACCGTCAAGTGGCTGATTCCCCGGCTGTTTGACTTCCATGCCCGCTACCCAGGCATTGAAATCCGGCTGCAGACCGCGGGGCACCTGGGCGACCTGGAACGCGAGCGCTGCGACTTGGCCATCACGGTGGAAGCGTCCACACCGACCAAGCCCCCGGCGACCACCACTTTGCCGCTGTTCCCCGAACGTCTGGGCCCCGTGCTGACCCCTGACCTGGCCGCCCGCACGGGGTTGCGCACACCAGACGATCTGGCGGGCCAGACGTTGCTGCAATCCAAAACCCGGCTCAACGCCTGGGCAATGTGGGCGCTGGCCCAAGGATGCGCCGAACCCACCCCCACCGGCCCGGTGTTTGAGCACTACTACTTCACGCTGCAAGCGGCGGTGGCGGGCCTGGGTATTTGCGTGGCGCCCTGGCATCTGGTGGCGGACGATGTGCAGGCGGGCCGCCTGCTGGCACCGCTGGGCTTTTGTGACAGCGGCTACCAGTACGTGGCCAAACGCAACAGCCAGCGCAACAAAAAACTCGACCTGTTTGGCGCCTGGCTGCAGGTCCAGGCAGCCCAAGCCCCCTTGCCCCTCACGGCAGCGACGCTTGGGGCTGCGCGACTTTGACGCTGCCAGGCACCGCCAGCAGCATGGCCAAGAGCACACAGCCCAGCCCCATCCATTGCCAGGCGTAAATGGCCTCGCCCAAAAAGAGGGCCGACAACAGCAGCGCTGACACAGGCAACCACACGGTGGAAAGCGCGGCACGGGCGCCGCTGGTTTGGGCACTGCCCGCGTACCAAAGCAGAAAACCACCCACGGTAGGCACCCAGGCGTAATAGGCCACCCCGGCCAGCGCCGCCGTGCTCCAAACCGAAGGCGATGCCTGCAGGGCCAGCCACGCGGGCAGGGCCGACATCAGCAGGCCTCCCGCACACATGCAGGTGGACAGTGCCAACGCAGGCACCGGCTGCGACAAGCGCTTGTTGGCCAGGATGAAAACCGCCTCGCAAGCAATGGCGCCCAGCACCAAGGCGATGCCCTGCAGCCGCGTGGGGGCCTGGGCACCGGCGTCGGGCGCCAGCGCAACCGCCATCACCCCCACCGTAGCCAGCGCAATCGACAGCACCAGCCTGGCACCGGGACGCTCGCCCAGCAGCAGTGCGGCAAACAGGGCGGAAGCGGCAGGCAGCGTGCCCGCCACAATGCCCGCGTCGGCGGCACTGGACAGGTTCACGCCCTGAATCAGCAACACCGAGTAACCCACGCTGCCGGCAGCGGCCTGTACCAGCAGCAGCGCGGCATCGCGCCGGCTGACGCGTGGAAACCGCGCGCCGGTCCGGGCCATCAGGAACAGAAAAACCGGCAACGCCGCAGCATGGCGCAGTACCGTGGCCAGAAAAGGCTCGATGTCCTGCCCGATGATTTTGCTGACCACCACGGTACTGCCCACCAGGACCATGGCCAGGCTACACAGCCACTGGCCTTTGAGAGACTCCGACATACACACCCCAGGAAGTTGAAACAGCGGCCAGTTTCCGGGGTTCGCGGGCCTGGGTCTTGAACGCTATTGCAGCTCGCCTTGGCGTTCGGCCTTAGGCCTTAGGCCATCCTATGGGAAACCAAACCCTCTGGCACAGGTGGCACCGCCAGCAAGGGCATGACTTTGACAATTTGTTCCAGCAACAGTCCGCTGCTATCGGCGGCCTGGCGGTCCGCCTCGGAATGCCACAGCGTGATGGACATCCCTTTCCCCGTGGCGGGATCGGTCAGAAGAAAGGTGCTCTCAAATCCTGGCTGCTGCTTCAGCAGCGGCACCACAGAGTCTTGGTACAGCGCGACCACGGCATCCAGTGTTCCTGGCTTGGATTGAACATGGGTAACTCTTGCAAACATGGGCTTATCTCCAGTGTGAATAATCGACATTGACGGACACCTCAGTGCCCTTTGGTGGGCCTGCTTCATACAAACCATACAGTATGTATGGTTTGTACTATAGCCCATCATGGCGGCCTCTGCAACGGCGCTTCCATGGGATATGATTTGTTGCACGACACGCGGCCTCAGCGCCGACATGCACCGCACCGTTCCCCCTTTTTTGAGCCGCATGAAACCCCAAGACCCCACCCCAGCCAGCCGCCTTTCACGCGAAGACTGGCTTGATTTTGGACTGACCGTGCTTCGCGACGAGGGGCCTCAGGCACTCAAGGCAGACCCACTGTGCAAACGCCTGGGTGTGACCCGTGGCAGTTTTTATTGGCACTTTCCAAGTGCGGGAGGTTTCATGCTGGCGGTTGTCGAGCGATGGGAAGCCAGGGCCACCGAGCAGGTCATTTCTGCCATTGCGCAATCCAAGGGGGATGCCCGTGAAAAATTGCGCTTTCTGCTGCGCAAGGTGGGGGAGCTCGACACACAGCTTTACGAGGCGATCAACCACCTGGGCGGACAGCATCCCGAGCTGGCCGGTGTGCTGCGCCGTGTTCACGACAGGCGCGTGCATTTTGTGGAAGGGCTGCTGGCCTCACTGGGCTTTGACGCTACCGAGGCCCGCGTGCGGGCGCAAGTGGTGTATGCCTGGGCCATGGGTGAGTTGCTGACCCGTGAGCCCAGCCGACGCGCTTTTTCAAAGCCCCAAATTGACGCCATCGAACGCCTGCTGATGGTGCAACCGGACCAGCGGCCATGACTACCGCACTGTTGGAGCGGTCATCTTCTTCAAGGCTCCGGGCGTGAACCCAAACTGGCGGGCAAAGGTGCGGGTCATATGGCTCTGGTCCGCAAACCCGCAGGACGCGGCCGCCAGCGCCAGACTCTCACCCCGGCGGATGAGGCCGCTCGCCCGCTCGGCGCGCTGCTGTAGCAGCCAGGCGTAGGGCGTGACGCCGTAACACTTTTCAAACCGCCGCAGCAATTGGTACTTGCTGATGCCGGCCATCAGGGCCATCTGGGTGAGCGTGGGCGGCTCCAGCGGCGCATCGGCCAAGCGGTCCCGCACCTGTTGGACATTGGCGTCCACACCATGACTACGTGGAGCGCTGGCATGGCCCTCCAGCAGCAAGGCACAGGTGTGGACCAGCAACTCTTCACAGGCCAGCGCTTCGGCGCTGCTCCAGGCGAGCCCGGCATCCCGGTGTTCCAACTGGTCCAACAGGCGCAAGAGCACCTTCGCAAGCCGGGCGTCCTGAATCACGGGGCGCGTGAGCTCCAGTGCCTGCATGCCGGTGGAGGTGGGGTCTCCCACCATGGAGGCCACCACGCCGGGGTCTAGGTACACCATGCGCCAGCGCCGCGAGGGGCCGCCCAGCGGCTGGCCGTCGTGCACCTCGCCCGGGTTGGTGGTGATCAGGTCACCGGCGTAGGCCTCCACCGTGCCGCGCCCGCTGGCCGAACTTTGGGCGCCATGTTCCACCAGCCCCAGCCCGTAGACCGCGTGCCAGTGTTTGCCGAAGTGGCGCGCACTCTCCATGTGTGTGCCGTACACCCCCTCCCACGGCGAGCCGAAGACTCGGGCGTGGTGGGTGGGTGCTGGCTTCATAGGGCCGATTATGAAGCGGACTAGTTCCACCGCCGGGCCGCGCAGCACACGCAGTGGCAAGCGTGGGGGCTAGCCTCCACCCCATTGCCGCACATAGTCGGGGGCTGGCGTGGTGCACAACGGGTCTTCCACGGGTGGTGCCGCTTGCACCGTAAACGGCAAGACCCCGGCCCAGGCCGCAATGTGCATGTCTTCGGCGTCGTCCACCGGCCCTCCGCTGCGCACCTTGCAGGCGGCCTCTTCCAAGCCGATACGCATGACGGTGGTGGCGGCAAATTCCTTGTCGTTGCCAGCGCGGATTTCAGCCTGTCGGCCCAGGGCAATCTTGTCCATGAACGCCGCCAGCGAGGCGTGTTTGTCCAGCACCCGTTCGAACACGCCGTACACCATGGCCGAGCGGTAGTTCATCGAGTGGTTGAACGCGGAGCGCGCCAGCACCAACCCATCCAGGTGGGTGATGGTGACGCACACCTGCGTGCCCTTTTGCAGCAGCTTGAGCAGGCGTCCGCCGTTGGAGCCGTGGATGTAGAGGTGCTCGCCTTCGCGCCAGCAGGCGGTGGGGATGCAGTGGGTTCCCTTGTCGTCGGCAAACGCGATATGGCACAGGTAGGCGGCGTCAATGATGGCGTGCAGGGTGGCGCGGTCGTAGCGGGCGTTTTCGGCAATGCGCCGCACTTGGGTACGGTCGGAAGGGGCTGGGGCTGCGGGAGTTTCCACGGTGTTCCTGTTCAGGGGTTGCAAGTAAGAAGGAGCAGAATGTAGAAGAAATATGGCCCCAAAATAAGGTCCACAGATACACTATTTTTTAGAACCATAACCATGGACTACCTGCTCTTGTTCAACACCTTCACCGCGCTGCCGGCGCACGCCGCCTGGTCGCGCCAGCGCCAGTTGCATGCCTGCCTGCGCGGCGCCATCCGCAACGCCACCCTGGCCCGTGGCACCCGCTTGCCGGCCAGCCGCACCCTGGCGCTGGAACTGGGGGTGTCGCGCAACACCGTGTTGTACGCCTACGACCAGTTGGCGACCGAGGGCTTCGTCCTCCCGGACCGGCGCGGCACGGTGGTGGCCGCCCTGGGCGCCGTGGCGCCGCCGGGCCGGCTGGCGGCACCCCTGCGCACCGGTTTGTCCAAGCGCTCGCAGGGTCTGCCGGCCTTGCCGGGCTCGGAAATGTCGGTGGCGTTTGCGCCCGGTGTGCCTGCGCTGGGGGATTTTCCGGTGACGCTGTGGCGCCGTTTGCTGGACCGTGCCTGGCGCTCGCTCCAACCGGCGCAACTCAACTACGCCGACCCGGCGGGTGAGTTGCCCCTGCGCACCGCCATTGCGGACCACCTGCGGGTGGCGCGCGGTGCGTTGGTGGAGAGTGAGCAGGTCTTCATCACCGACGGCACCCAGAGCAGCCTGGACCTGTGCGCGCGCGCCTTTGCCGACCCCGGCGACAAGGTCTGGATGGAAAACCCCGGCTACCAGGGCGCACTGGCGGCATTTCGCGCCGCGCAGCTCAAGCCGGTCGGCATTGTGGTCGATGC
>Ga0209343_10003562_pt1 | contig 19530 bp, 14 predicted proteins | sample RifCSPlowO2_02_FD_184026 | JGI IMG/M metagenome (GOLD analysis project Ga0209343, IMG submission 184026) | Groundwater microbial communities from Rifle, Colorado - Rifle CSP2_plank lowO2_0.2 (SPAdes) (version 2) | ecosystem: Environmental > Aquatic > Deep subsurface > Groundwater | place... | reverse complement strand
AACCAAATCCTACGCTTGGTTTTTTGAAAAAGGGCTGGAGGAACTTTTCCAGGAAATTAGCCCGATCAAAGATTTTACGGGCAAAAATCTGGAGCTGCACTTCGGTCAGTATTTTTTGGACAAGCCGAAATACAGCGAACTCCTTGCCAAAGAACGGAACGCGACTTTTGAGGCGCCTCTGTACGTGCAGGTCAAGCTCGTCAACAAGCCGAAAAACAAGACCAAGACCCAGGATGTCTACCTCGGCGACTTTCCGCTGATGACCAACCGCGGCACGTTTGTTATCAACGGCGTGGAACGGGTGGTCGTGTCCCAGCTCATCAAGTCACCGGGCGTGTTTTTCAGCGCGATTTATAGCCGCGGCCGAAACTACTACGGCGGTAAGGTGATTCCTAATCGTGGGGCGTGGTTGGAATTTGACACGGATAGTAACGGCGTGATCGGCGTAAAAATCGACCGCAAACGTCGCATCCCCGTCACGGCGTTACTGCGCGTTTTTGGCCTGTCGATTGACGAGGACATTCTCGAAGCGTTTCGCGATGTCGATACCAATCCGGATTTTAAATACATACAGAACACTCTCGACAAAGATCCATCGAAAAACGCGGACGAGGGTTTCAAGGAAGTTTACAAGCGTATCCGGCCCGGCGATCTGGCGACGGTAGATAATGCCCGGTCCCTCATCGAGGCGATGTTTTTCAATTTCGACCGGTATGACCTGTCCGAGGTCGGTCGATACAAATTCAGCCAGCGTTTGCATATCCCCGAGTCCGCCGACCGGATTTTGCGTAAAGAGGATCTCTTGCAAGTCATTCGCGAGATCGTGCGACTCAACAACTCCCAAGAACCGCCCGATGACATCGACCATCTGGCCAACCGGCGGGTCCGGTCTGTGGGCGAGCTCATTCAGACAAAGTTCCGGGTTGGTCTGGCGCGGATGAGCCGCATCGCCAAGGACCGGATGAGCCTCGCCGATCTAGAGACCGTGACGCCCGCGCAGCTGATTCACGTCCGGCCGATTGTCGCCGTCATGCAGGAATTCTTTTCCTCCTCCCAGCTCTCCCAGTTCATGGATCAGACCAATCCACTGGCTGAGCTTGAACACAAGCGGAGGCTCTCCGCCATGGGACCTGGCGGGCTGTCCCGCGAGCGAGCGGGTTTTGAGGTGCGCGATGTGCACCGTTCCCACTATGGTCGGTTGTGTCCGATCACCACGCCGGAGGGGCCGAACATCGGCTTGGTCGCGCACTTGGCTTCCTACGCCCATCTGAATGATTATGGGTTTATCGAGACACCATACCGCAAAATCGAAAAAACCGAGGATGGCCGTCGCCGGCTGACCGAAGAAATCGTCTATCTCGATGCTTTTGAAGAGAGCCAGTACGTTATCGCGCAAGCGAATACCCCAGTGGACAACGGGTACTTGCGTGACGAACGAGTTCCGGTCCGGGTTCATGGCGAGCCATCTATCGCGCCGACCTCGGAAATCGACTTTATCGACGTTTCTCCGAAACAAATCGTTTCCATTACTACCTCGCTGATTCCCTTTCTAGAGCACGATGATGCGAACCGCGCGTTGATGGGCTCGAACATGCAGCGGCAAGCCGTGCCCTGCGTGCGGCCACGAGCGCCGATCGTCGGTACTGGCGTCGAGGAAAAAGCAGCGTTCGATTCCGGACAGATCGTGATTTGCGAGGGTTCCGGCACGGTGGCCTCCGTTACAGCCGAGAAGATAGTGGTTGCCGAGGATGGCGGGGTAAAACGGGAATATCCGCTCAAGAAATTTTTGCGTTCCAACACCTCGACGAGCATCAACCAGAAACCCATCGTGAAGCGCGGGGAGAAAGTGATGCGCGGCCAGGCCCTCGCGGACGGCCCCGCTACCGAACAAGGGGAACTGGCGTTAGGGCAGAACCTCCTGGTGGCGTTTATGTCCTGGAGCGGCTACAACTACGAAGACGCGGTAATCATTTCCTCGCGGGTTTTGCAGGATGATTTGTTCAGCTCCATTCATATTGAAGATTTCAAAGTCGACGTGCGCGATACCAAACTCGGGCCCGAAATCGTCACCCGCGATATTCCGAACGTCGGGGAGGAGAAGCTCAAAGACCTAGACGAAAACGGGGTTGTACGCATTGGCGCGCAAGTCAAAGCCGGTGATATTTTGGTTGGCAAGATTACGCCAAAAGGCGAGACTGATCTCACGGCTGAGGAAAAACTTTTGCGCGTGATTTTTGGAGAAAAAGCCCGTGATGTAAAAGACACCTCGCTTACTCTGCCGCACGGTGAGTATGGCAAAGTCGTAAATATCCGCGAGTTCTCCCGCGAGCGCGGCGACAAACTCCCCTCCGGCGTGATTCGCTCCATCCAAGTTTCCGTGGCGGTCATCCGGAAAGTTTCCGTCGGCGACAAAATGGCGGGCCGGCACGGCAACAAAGGCGTCATCTCCAAAATCGTACCAGCCGAAGATATGCCGTTTATGAGCGACGGCATCCCGGTGGATATTATTCTCAATCCTTTGGGCGTGGCCTCGCGTATGAACTTGGGGCAGATCCTCGAAACTCATCTGGGCCTCGCTGCTAATCGGCTTGGTTATCATGCCTCCAGCCCGGCGCTTGACGGTGTGTCCGAAGAAGAGATCAAAGGCGAACTGCGTAAAGCCGGCATCGCAGAAGAAGGCAAGGTCACTATGTACGACGGTAAAACCGGCAGGGAATTCGATGGTAAAGTCACCGTCGGCTACATTTATATGATGAAATTGCACCACTTAGTCGACGACAAGATGCACGCGCGTTCGACCGGTCCGTATTCGCTCATCACCCAGCAGCCCTTGGGGGGCAAAGCCCAGTTTGGCGGTCAGCGCTTCGGTGAAATGGAAGTCTGGGCGCTCGAAGGATACGGCGCGGCTCATACGTTACAGGAAATGCTGACCATTAAATCCGACGACGTTGTCGGTCGGTCGAAGACCTACGAGGCCATCGTCAAGGGTGAGCCGATTAAAACTCCGAACGTACCCGAGTCGTTTCGGGTTTTGGTGAAGGAACTGCAATCATTATGCCTCGACGTTAATCTGATCGGGGAAGCCGTCCCGGCCGAGGAAGACGGAGAAATTCGGGAATTAGCTGTCCCTGGTCGGGATTTCAAAGAAAAGAGCGGCGCCAAAATTAAAACCGCCAGCGAAGTGTAATTTTTATGCCCGGTAGTGAAAGTTTGCTTGGCCGCGAAGCGGCCCTCAACACTCACTTACAGGGTTCCTCAGAAAAGAAAAGTTTTCGTTTCTAATAATTTAACGGAAAAATAGCAAACTTCTACAACCGGGTATGTTTCAAAAGACTTCTGAATTCAAAGCCGTTCAGGTCAAACTCGCTTCACCCGAGCAAATTTTGGGTTGGTCTTACGGCGAGGTCACGAAACCTGAGACGATCAACTATCGGACTCAGCGTCCGGAAAAAGAGGGTTTGTTTGACGAAAAGATTTTCGGTCCGGTCAAGGACTGGGAGTGCTATTGTGGAAAATATAAGCGGATTCGCTATAAGGGAATTATTTGTGACAAATGCGGTGTCGAAGTGACACGCGCTCAGGTGCGCCGGGAGCGAATGGGCCATATCAAGCTCGCCGTGCCAGTCGCGCACATCTGGTTTTTGCGCGGCGTGCCCTCGCGTTTAGGTCTGATCCTGAACCTCTCAGTACAGGAACTTGAGAAGGTAATTTATTTCGCCTCTTACGTAATCACGGAGGTCAAGGAAGACGCCCGGGCGGAAACTCTGGCGCAGATTGAGAAAGAGTTTAAGGCCAAAAAGAAAGAAATCGAAACTCGCTACGAGAAGCTGTTTTCCAAATCGCGATCCGTAAAAGCATCGTCCGGCCCAGCGGAGGAGGAACACAAAGCGCGCATAGAGACCGAGCTCGCCCGTTTGCAGGACAATATGCAAAATGAACTTTCCCAGCTCGAGAAAATTCGGGATCTCGCCCGTTCGGAGTTGCGATCGCTCAAGAAAATGCAGGTTATCTCCGAGCTTGAATATCGCGACCTGTCCCTCAAATACGGCCCGGTGTTCAAGGCGGGAATCGGCGCCGAGGCGGTTTTTCAGCTGGTCAAAGCCGTTGATCTGGAAAAGTTGATCACCGAACTGGAGCAGGAACTGGTGCAAAGCGAGGGAGCAAACCGTCGCAAGAACATCAAACGCCTCAAGCTGGCGAAAAATCTGACAAAATCCGGGATGCGCCCCGAATCAATGCTGATCACGATTTTGCCGGTGATCCCGCCGGACTTGCGGCCGATGGTGCAGCTCGACGGAGGGAGATTTGCCGCCTCAGACCTCAACGACCTATACCGGCGCGTGATCAACAGGAACAACCGCCTAAAGCGTCTCTTGGAAATAAATGCCCCCGAAGTCATCACCCGCAATGAAAAACGTATGCTGCAGGAGGCGGTGGACGCGCTCATCGACAACTCCATCCGGCATGGCAAAGAAGTCACTGCTTCGACAGGGCAGAGGCGCAAGCTTCGATCCCTCGCCGATATGCTCAAAGGTAAGCAAGGGCGGTTTCGTCAGAACCTCCTGGGTAAACGGGTGGACTATTCCGGCCGTTCCGTAATCGTGGTCGGTCCCGAACTGAAACTGCATCAGTGCGGTTTGCCAAAACGCATGGCGCTGGAGTTATTCAAGCCGTTCGTCATTTCCAAGTTGATCGGACGGGAATACGCGCACAACGTCCGCTCGGCCAACCGGCTCATCGAACAGCAGCGCGCGGAGGTCTATGACATTTTGGAAGAAGTCACCAAAGATCACTACGTGCTTCTAAATCGCGCCCCGACTTTGCATCGTCTCGGTTTTCAGGCTTTCCAGCCCGTTCTCATCGAGGGGAAAGCCATTCAGATTCATCCGATGGTTTGTCAGGCGTTCAATGCCGATTTTGACGGGGACCAGATGGCCGTACACGTGCCGCTTACTTCGCGGGCGCAGTTCGAGGCCAAAGAAATGATGGTTTCCTCCCACAACCTCCTGAAGCCCGCCTCCGGCGACCCGATTATGACGCCGGACAAGGACGTGGTTTTGGGTTGCTACTATATCACCACCACCAAAGTGGGCGAGCGCGGCGAGAATAAATATTATTCGGACCCCGCGGAAGCAGTGCTCGCTTATCAAAGCGGTCATTTGTCCCTCAAGGCAAAGGTTAAAATTCGCTTCGATGGAGCAATCGTCGAAACCTGCGTCGGCCGTATTTTGTTTAACGAAATTTTGCCTCCGGAACTCCGTTTTCTAAATGAAGTGATGGATAAAAAACGTCTTCGGCTAGTGTTGCGCGAATGTTATCGCCGTCTCGGTACCGACCGGACCGCGGTTTTGATTGACGATATCAAGAGAGTTGGGTTTCAGGCGCTTACGAATTCGGGCCTTTCTTGGGGGATGGACGATCTGCAGGTGCCAACTGGCAAACGGGATTTGCTGCGCAAAGCCGACGAAGAGGTGCAGAAAACTTATGAGCAGTACCGGGAAGGACTGCTTACTGATGCCGAACGCTATAATCGCGTAGTGGAAATTTGGGCGGAGGTACGCGATCGCGTAACCGACGAGGTCACCAAGTCGCTCGACAAGCACGGTCCGGTATTCTCCATGGTTAGTTCCGGAGCCCGAGGGTCTCTTTCTCAGGTCTCGCAGATGACCGGAATGAAGGGTTTGGTGGTGAACCCGGCCGGGGACGTCATTGAACTGCCGGTACGCGACAGCTTTAAGGAAGGGTTGAGCATTTTGGAGTATTTTATTTCTACCCATGGTTCGCGCAAGGGGATGAGCGATACGGCGTTGCGCACCGCGGACGCCGGGTATCTTACCCGCCGGTTGGTGGACGTTTCGCAGGACGTCGTTGTAAATGAACAGGATTGCGGGACGAAAAATGGTCTGCTTATCACTGCGCAAGAGACCCAGGAAATGGGCAAATCGATGCAGGAACGCGTGTTTGGCCGGGTGGTTGCCGCGGACATTGTTGACCCGAAGACCAAGAAGGTTATCGCCAAGCGCGGCCAAGTACTCGACGATATCCTCGCAGCCGAAGTCGATAAAAGTGGAGTAATGGAACTGAGAGTCCGCTCGGTTTTGTATTGTGTTTTGAAACGGGGCATTTGCGTCAATTGTTACGGGTTTGATCTTGGTTTCAATAAGCCCGTTGAGCTGGGCGCGGCAGTTGGCATCGTCGCCGCTCAAGCCATCGGGGAGCCGGGAACGCAGCTGACCATGCGGACTTTCCACACCGGCGGCGTGGCGGGTCTGGATATCACTCAAGGGCTGCCTCGAGTGGAAGAGCTGTTTGAAGCGCGCGAACCAAAAGGGCAAGCTGTGTTGTCGGAAATTGACGGCATTGTTTATATCTCCCGCCCCAACTCCAAAGAAATGGTGTTGCGAGTGGAAGCACCCGATTTGCAAAAGGACGAATATCTGCTGCCCGCCGGTCAAACGTCGCAGCTAACGGACGGGGAAAAGATCAAAAAAGGCGACCCGTTGCTCCTCGACGAGCAGGGGGCGACAGTGAAAGCCAAAAATGCCGGGACAGTGAAATTTGAGCAGACCGCGGAAGGTCAGCGCAAGGTTTTGGTCATTAGGGAGACAGACAATTTCCGCGAGTATGTTGTTCCCTCCGCTCTTCAGCTCATGATTAAAGACGGCGACTTGGTGACGAAAGGCGAGCAGCTCACCGAAGGCAACCTCAACCTCCAACAGATCATGCAGTTGCGCGGAGTCGGGGAGTGCCAGAGTTATATGATCCGGGAAGTACAGGATATTTACACTTCCCAGGGGCAAAATATCGCTGACAAGCACATCGAAATTATCGTCCGGCAAACATTCGGCAAGCTCCGGGTTATTGATTCCGGAGGCTCAGAGTATCTAGTTGGGGACATTATAGACCGGCTACATTTCGAGGAAGTGAACAAACAACTGCAAAAAGGCGGCCAGAAAAAAATTCAGGCAGAACAGCTGCTGTTGGGAATTACTAAGGCTTCTCTTAACACCGAGTCATTCCTTGCCGCCGCTTCTTTCCAGGAAACGACGCGGGTTTTGATCGAAGCAGCCGTGACCGCCAAGACGGATTATCTGCGCGGTCTCAAAGAAAATGTTATCATCGGTAAACTCATCCCGGCCGGGACCGGTTTCAGCCCCGAGCGGCTCCGGGCCATTGAGGGCAGTGCCACCGACCAGGTAGTTATAGAAACTGAAACAGAGTAGGAAGTAGAATTGTGATTAAAAAATCCCCTCACTTTCGAGCGAGGGGATTTTTTTATTTGAGAGAAGCGACCTTTGCTTCCAGCTGGCTTTTGCGTTCAGTTGCGGCCGCAGAGTCGCTTTTGATTTGCTCCACGACTTCGGGCGGCGCTTTTTCCAGGAAAGCTTTTTTGCCGAGCTGCCCTTCGAGTTTTTTTGCCCGTGCCTGAGCGGCTTTCAGTTCTTTTTGCGCCAGCTCCAACTCCCTTTTTTGATCAAAGCCGGGGATGATCAAGTAAACTGTCGCCCCTCCCCAAAGGAAATAGGGCATTTTTTTGTCAGGCGGAACTGTTGCGAGATTTAGTTTCACGCGAGCCAGGTTCTCGACTATTGCCGCCTGGTCCTGAAGAAAAGACGCTTTCTCGGGAAGCTCCAGGTAGCAGGCGAAGTGTTCGGCGGGCGGTTGGCGGTATTCGGAGCGTAAGTTCCGAATACCGGTGATCAATGATTGCAGTGCTTGGAATTTTGCCGCGGGCTTAGTATCGGGGGTTTTGCTGGCGGACGGCGTGGGGTATTCTTGCATCATCAAAAGATCGGAAGAAAGTTGGGACCACAGATGTTCGGTGACGAACGGGATGAACGGGTGCCAGAGTTTGAGGAGCTCACTAAACGTGTAGATCAGGATTTCGTCTTTACCCCCCTCGATTTTACTGATTTCGAGATACCAGTCAGCGAACTTCCCCCAGGTAAACTCGGTGAGGTTTTCTCCCGCCAGGGAGTACTGGTGGTTTTTGAGGTGTTTTTGTAGATTTGCTTTCAGCCCATCCAGTTCCTGGAGGATCCACGAATCGGCGAGGGTGGGAGATTTGAGGTCTAAGATTTTAGATTCCAAGCCTTTAATTTCTAGTCTTGAATCTTTAATCTGTCCGAGGACGAATCGCGCGATGTTCCACAGCTTGTTGATGAAGTTCCGATAACTCTGGATTTTATCTTCGGAGATTTTTGTGTCCTTGCCCGGTGTTGTGCCGAGGATCAGGGAGAGGCGCAGGGCGTCGGTGCCGTATTTTTCAATCATGGCCAGAGGATTGAGAGCGTTGCCTTTGGATTTGCTCATTTTTTTCCCGGCGATATCTCGAACGAGCCCGTGTAGGTATACTGATCGAAAAGGAATGTCTTCGAGCACAAATCCGGTCATCAGAATCATCCGTGCGACCCAAAAAGTCAGAATGTCGTAGCCAGTTTCCAGAACGGTTGTGGGATGGTATGTTTGTAAGTCCGCGGTTGCCCGTGGCCAGCCGAGCGTGGAAAAAGTCCACAGACTGCTCGAAAACCACGTGTCCAGTGTGTCGGGGTCTTGTTGCAGCGCGGACGAACCGCAATTGGGGCAGGTTTTTACCTCGTCAATCGCAACGGCCGTTTCGCTACAGTCTTGGCAGTACCACACAGGAATGCGGTGGCCGAACCAGATTTGGCGGCTGATGTTCCAGTCACGCAGGTTTTCCGTCCACTGCAGATAGTTTTTGGTAAACCGTTCGGGAATAATTTTGATCGCCCCGCTTTTTACCGCCTGGGAGCTTAGCTCCTTAAGCGTGGCTTGCGGCCCGAGTTTGAGCAGCTTTTGAAAATTTTTATTCTTGATTTCCACTTTTTGATTGACGTTCACGAACCATTGCTTGGAGACAATCGGTTCAACCACGGTACCGCAGCGGTAGCAGTATCCGACATTGTGTTTGATATCCTCGGTTTTTTCCAGGAAACCTTGTTCCTGAAGCGCCGCCGCGATTTTTTTCCGCGCTTCGTCGGTGGTTAGCCCAGCGTAGTCCTCAAAACCGTGGTCGACAGCCTCGGTGTCGCTGATTTTCCCATCCAATGAAAAAATATTGATGATCTCCAGATTGTGCCGTTTGCCAATCTCAAAATCATTAGGATCGTGTCCGGGCGTGACTTTGAGGATACCGGTGCCGAATTTTTGATCCACTTGTTTGTCAGCGATCACTTTCAACTCCCGGTTCAGAAGCGGGAGCATGACCGATTGACCGACCAGTTTTTTGTAACGCGGGTCGTCCGGGTGGACAGCTACGGCGGTGTCGCCGAGCATGGTTTCCGGCCGGGTCGTGGCGACAATCATTTGCCCCTTGCCGGATCGCAGCGGATAGCGGATATGGTAAAGGCGGCCGTCGGTTTCCCGGTACTCAACTTCGTCATCAGCCAGCGTCGTTGCACAGCGGGGGCACCAGTTGACCAGCCGCTCGCCGCGGTAAATCAGTCCGGCGTCGTACATTTTTTTGAAAGCCGTGCGTACCGCCAGCGAGAGTTCCGGCGAGAGCGTGTATCGCTCGCGTGACCAATCGCAGGAGCTGCCCAGCTTGCGGATTTGCTGTTGGATGCGGCCGCGGGTTTGTCCGACAAATCCGTCAATGCGCCCAAGAAGTTCCTCGCGGCCGACGTCGTGGCGAGTCTTTTTTTCTTGTTCCCAGAGTTTACGCTCTACGACATTCTGTGTCGCTATTGCCGCGTGGTCAGTCCCGGGTAGCCAGAGCGTCTTTTTGCCGGACATTCGGGCAAAGCGCGTCATCAGGTCTTCCAGAGCAAGCATCATCGCGTGCCCGACGTGCAGTTCCCCAGTGGCATTGGGCGGCGGCATCATGATTGAGAAGGCCTCAGCCTTCCAGAAACGGTCGCCCGCTTCCTCAAGTTTGTCCGGGTTGAAAAAACCGGACGATTCCCATTTTTGGTAGATCGCTTTCTCGGAATCGCCGGGATTATAGGTTTTTTCCAGTTCTTTCATACGTTTTTTTGCATTTTGGGTTTAATCACCATTCCCGACTTTTGTAAATATGTTACCACCAATTCCATTGGTAGGCCATGAGTAAATCCCGTAAGCGAGCCGTTCAAAGACTGAATTAAGGTCATACCATAAGGGTATGCCGGGGAATATGCAGCAGCCCAGGAGGTCACTGGAAAAAATGAAACATACTCATCTATTTCCTTATCCGAAAGTTCGCGAAAGTTGGCCACCACCCGGGCAGTAGTAGAAAAGTTGATATTGTTTTGCATGTCGATATAGCAAAATCCGTTGTAGTTGATTGCACTTTTCCCCGACAAAAGTTTGAGCATGAGCCTGGCTTCATTTTTATCGTGCGGTTTTTCGAGCACTTTGTCTTGGCAAACCGTGTATGTATCGGCGGCGATAATTATTCCTTCGTGTTTTTCCGCAATTTTTTCTGCTTTCGCTCTTGCAATTTTTTCTGCACGCTTATTCGGATCAGGATCTGTAATTGATCTTTCGTCAATATCTGCGGGAATAATTTTTAAAGGTAAATCAAGGGACTCCATTAGCGTTTTCCTTTGTTTTGAGCCAGATGCCAAAATGACTTTTTGCATAGAGTAATTCTATCAGTTTATCGCCAGCTCTTTAAACGGAGGTTGGGATCAGTCGTGATTTTTGAAAAATTTGTGGTATCGCCGTAAACGTGGTGCCAAAAAGCCGCAATAGCAATCATACCGGCGTTGTCGGTAGTCAGCTGGTAGGGGGGAGTTAGTAGTTCGGAGTTAGTTTCTTTGTGAATACGGCGTTTTAGAGTTTGACGCAGCAATTTATTGGCGGAAACGCCGCCGCCAAGGAGAACGGTTTTGATTTTGAATTGCTTGGCGGCCCGGATGGTTTTCTCGACTAACACATCAACAATTGCCGCTTGGGTAGAAGCGGCGGTATCGGCTTTGATTTTAGTGTCTTTGCGAGGATCCGTCAGCTGACGGAGACGAAGCAATCTCGTTTGGCCACGGGATTGCCTCACTTCGTTCGCAATGACGTCTCGATAAAGATATAGTACCGCCGTCTTTAGTCCAGCGAAAGAGAAGTCGAAGTTATTTTGATTGAGCATTGGCCGAGGCAGGTCGTATTTTCGCGGGTCGCCTTTTTCGGAGAGCTTGGCAAGCTCTGGACCGCCCGGATAGGGCAGGCCCAAAATCTTTGCGACTTTGTCAAACGCCTCGCCGGCGGCGTCGTCGAGTGTTTCACCTAAAATTCTGTATTTTCCCAAATCATGAACCAGTACGAGTAGTGTATGGCCGCCAGAAACAATCAACCCAAGCGCAGGAAATAATTTCGAATTTCGAATTTCGAATTTCGAATTTTTCGGCAAGGCCGAAAGGAGGTGTCCTTCGAGGTGGTTGATAGCGACGAGCGGTTTCCGGAGCGCGTATGATAAAGTTTTTGCCGTATCCACCCCAATCATCAGCGAAGTGGCAAGCCCCGGACCAGCCGTAACCGCCACCGCGTCAATATCGGGAAGAGTTAGCCTCGCGCGGTTGAGGGCGGTTTTGATCGCCGGGACGACTTTGGGCAGATGTTCGCGCGCTGCGACCTCGGGCACGATCCCCCCAGTCACCCGATGCTTCGCGATTTGCGAGTAAATGACGTTGCTTCGAAGCGAGAATTTTCTTGTGTGGAGGTCCCCGAGCAGAACGGCGGCGCCGGTTTCATCAGCCGAAGTTTCCAGCGCCAGGATGGTGATTTTCTTTTTGAGCATGGCGGTATTATATCATTTTTTCATCCACCTCCTTCGTGCTATAATGCAGTCATTGAAACCGCGGAGAAAGACACAAAAATGCAAAAAATAAAAATTCTAAAAAACGGCGAAGTTGTCGAGGGGAGTTTTCAGGACTTGGAAGCCCGGCACACTACGGTTTGGCTCGACGTTACCGCCCCTACTCCGGAGGACTGGGAGGCGATCGCCCGGCACGCCGAAGCACCTGTCGAGGAACTTCAGGAGCTCCTCAGCCCAAATCAGCGGCCGATAATTTTGGATATCGGTAAATTTACGGGAATAGTTTTTCACGCCCCCGCGGGCGAGGATGGGAGAGTTCAGATTGAACCAATGTTGTTTTTGGTTTCCAAGGAACAAAAAGATTTCATCACTATTCACGAAAGGCCGATCCCCGCTCTGGAGAAAGTCGACCGTTATCACCCGCGTCGCAAAAGTGAGCTGTTCGCCAAGGGCTCCACTGCCCTGCTGTTCGCCGCTTTGTCCGAGATCGCGGATCGTGGATACGAGGTAGTGGATTGGCTGTCCGAGGAAATCTCCAAAATCGAGCAGGAGGTATTTGATCCCAAAACCGGGAGTAAAGTCATGAAGCGGATTTTTTCCATGAAAAAAGCACTCATTTATTTCCAGCGAGCGCTGACCCTGGATCGGGAGGTAGTATTTGGCCTGGAGAAAGCGTATGGAAATTTTCTCGACAAGAGAGAGCTCGCCGACTTTCGGCTTTTGTATTCTGACCTTACCCAGCTCATCGAGCTTGCCGCGACTTATCGCGACGTCATAATTTCCACGGTTGAGGTACACCTCGCCTCGATCAGTAACAACCTCAATGTCGTGATGAAGCGCCTCACCGCCTGGGCTGCAATTGTACTCGTTCCTTCGCTGTTCGCCGGTATTTACGGAATGAATTTTCAATTTCTTCCCCTGGCCGGGCACCCCTACGGTTTTTGGGTACTCCTCGGGCTGATGGCCGCATCAGTATGGGTTTTGTACAGTTACTTTCGCCATAACGACTGGATTTAAAAAAAGCCGTGGCTGGGTCCGCCGCGTCGGTTGGCAAGAGTGCTTACCGCGTGAGTCCGCCCGTGATGTTGCTGAACTGTTCGAAAAGCCTATGAAAAGTTTCGTCCAGGCCGGTTATCTTGAACAGATAATACAGCACGGCTAAGAGTAGCAAGAAGCCAACCAAGTTGCCGATTCCGCGCCCGAGGCCGTAAAGAAATCCCCGCCAAAACATTTTGCCGGCGGAGTTGTAGGAAGCCTCCACCGCTCGCGCGAGTTTTTCCAGGGTCTTGTTTTGCTTCTCGTCCATACGTGGATTTTAGCATTTCTTTCCTAAAATAAAAGCGCCTCCGCTATTTTGGCGGAGGCGCTTCCAGTATGAATAAAATTATTGCATCGCTCCCATTTGTTCTTTTCCGCAGTAGCGGCAGGATTTCTTGTGATCAAAAATGGTGTAGACGGCGGCGAGGCCCACGAGCACGTAAATCACTTTGGAAATTCCGGCATCCATTCCGCCGAAAATTTGGCCGACTTCCCAGCCGGTCAGCGCCCACACTCCCCAGTTGAGGGCACCGATCCACACCAGCGTCATCGCCACGATATGTAATGATTTCATCAGGACATCACCCCCTTCCGCCCCTATCATAGCAAAACGAGTGGTTTTTGGGGGAAAGATATCAACATCAGCCTTTAATTACAGCCAGGGGTTTAAGCTGCGCGACTTTGCGCGCCAGATCTGCTTCCGCCACCACACCCACCACATCGTGGATGTCTTTATAGGCAAAAGGCGCTTCTTCAGCGAGGCCTCGGACCGAACCGGTCTCCACGAAAATCCCGGCCGCTCCGAGTTCCTCTTTGAGCGCTTTGCCGCTCACTTCCCGCAACGCCTGGTGGCGCGACATCCGCCGCCCCGCCCCGTGGCAGGACGAGCCGAAAGACATTTTCATTGCCGTTTCTGTTCCGGCCAACACATATGATGCCGTGCCCATGCTTCCGGGGATGAGGACGGGCTGGCCGGTCTTTTGGTGGATAGGTAATAGCTCGGGATGATTCGGGCCGAAACTGCGGGTCGCGCCTTTGCGGTGAACGACGAGTTTTTTCACTATGCCCCCGACGACGTGCTCTTCAATTTTCGCGATATTGTGGGCAACATCGTAGAGAATGGATATCTCTCCGCCGCTTTCTCCCAAGACTTCGCGCCAGACTTGTCTGACTTCATCGGTGATGATCTGGCGATTCGCCCAGGCAAAATTGGCAGCCGCAGTCATAGCGGCAAAATAGCGCTGTCCCTCCGGTGATTGGAATGGCGCGCAAGCCAACTCCCGGTCCGGCAGATCAATGCCATAGTCTTGGAGCTTACCCAGCATCACCCGAATGTAGTCAGTGGCGATCTGGTGCCCCAGTCCGCGCGAGCCGCAGTGGATGAGGATGGTGACCTGGTTGGAAAATAACCCGAAATCCCGCGCAATTTCTGGATCGAAAATCCGTTCCACTTTGCCTATCTCTACAAAGTGGTTGCCTGCCCCCATGGTGCCTAATTGATCGCGCCCGCGATTTTTCGCATGTGCGGAAACAGCGGCAGGGTCAGCGTTGGGGAGCTGACCATGTGATTCAATGTGCCCGGCGTCCGTCGCTGTTCCGTAGCCGTGCGCGGTGGCCCAGTCCACCCCGCCTTTGAGAACTTCGTCTAATTCTTGATCGTCGAGGCGGATTCGCCCGCTCGCCCCAACTCCGGACGGCACCATCCGGTACAGCCCTCTGGCGAGGTCAGGGAGAGTATCCTGAATCTCTTCTGCGACCATTTTGGTTACGAGCAGACGCACCCCACAGTTGATGTCATAGCCGATGCCTCCTGGAGAGATGACTCCTTCATCCATATCCATGGCAGCCACCCCGCCGATCGGGAAGCCGTAGCCTTCGTGCGCATCGGGCATCAATAGCGCCGCCCGCACGATGCCCGGCAGAGTGGAGACATTTACCAGCTGCTCCAAAGATTTGTCCCGGAATACTTGCTCAAGAATTTTGGAGTTGGCAAACACCTCTGCGGGGACGCGCATATCGCGGCGAAACTCCCGCGGGATTTGCCAGAGCACGGGGCTTAATTGTTTGAGGTCGCTTTTGGTGATCATATGTCAAAAACCAAAACGGTTTTCCAGGAGGCGTCCGGATTTTGCCGCACTTCCGCTTCGTGATAAGTTACGGCCTTGATATCTTCCTCAAAACTGGTTTGCGCCGACCCGCGCAATTCCGCTGAGAGTTTTGTTGGCAAAAATTCCAAGAAGCGAACCTCGCAAAAAATGCATTTTTTTTCATGGGAAAGCGCGAGCACCTCGGAAAGAAAACCAACCAGCAACTCGGTCACGTTCCGCGCCTCCAAAGCGACTGGTTGAGTGTATTCCGGCTTGGTTTTTTTGGCGCAAAAGCCCGGCTTGATAATTTCATTCATTCCCGCAAGCGCTGCTTCAAAAAGCTCGTTTAAATTTTTGCCCGATACCTTTAGCCGCACGTCCGCCGTATGGGGCAGGATGTGATATTTATACATACCGTTGCGCTTCTTTTTATTTCGATACGGTGCCCAGCGAACTCTTCTTTACCGAGTTACCGCAATGGTAAAGCAGTTGGACCATAATAAGAGGAAAGATTCGTTTGTTTTTTCTGGGACGTTGCCCCGAAGTGGTTTAATGCGTGCGATTTCCTAGAAATCGAACAGTAGTACGCTCGACATCATCCGGTTCCTTGGAATAGGCGACCTCGGCGGTTACTTTGTTGAAGACACCTTTGATTTTATGTGCCAATTTGCTCGCCAACTGATTTTCGGTGGTGGTCACGCGCCAAACACCCCGGCGATTTTTATCCAAAGCAATCAGCCGGTGCTGGCAGTCTTTTTGATAAGCTTTTTTACAATATGATTTAATGAGTCGGGAAAGTTCCGTTTCCAATTGCCGGGGGATATCCTCAATTATCAGTAAACCCTCGAATTGGTGATCCGCAATCATGGTGCATGCTGGACACTTGGTAACGCGCGGCCGCCGGTTTTTCTTGGTGGCGGCGATGTCAATCGTATTTCGGTGATGCCAAGATTTGTTAAAGTACACAGCGCGACAAGTTCGGCAGAGCCGGAAGCCTTTTTTGGCCAAACCCAATTCTTGCTCTTCGGTGCGTTCCCTGTAGAGCATAATATCATGTGGGGTTTTGAACATTTTTCTCATGGTTTTTCCCTCAGTTCCGGAATGACGCGACTGGGAGTTTTTTGGGGGAAAGATATCAACAGCAAGGACGATCGGACGTTCCCGCCCAAAAATTTTGCTACAAGACGGGAGGGGTTGATTTGCGTATTCGCAGAAGCGGGGCGAGGAGCACTAGCGCGTAGCTCACCCACAGCGGCACCGAGCGGAAAATTTCCGCGTTAAAGCGCGTCGTAATGATTGCGTCCAAAACCACGCCAATTACTACGAATGCCGCCCCGTACCCAAAAGCCGCTCCGGCGGTTGCCGGCCGCAGGTACCCGGCGAGAATCAGGGAGACGACCCCGCCCACTGCTGCGACTACCCAGGCCATCAGCCCTGACCCGTCATACCATTTAAAAGCAATCAGAATCGAAACCACGACGAACATAATCACCCATAGCAGTAGCGCGTAGCCGATTGCCTTTTTCCAGTTCAATTTTTTCATACTGTCTACAATTACGGAATCTTTGTTTATAATCCGCTTTGTTCCTCTTCAATGATGCGTTCTTTCACAGTCCGCAGAGTAGCCCCGAAGGCGATGAGCCATATAACCAAGCAGGCCAGCCAGCCGACGAATGGAATGAATTTGAGGATCATCAGCAGCACCGCACCTAGGACCAGGGTAGTCCAGCGCAGACCCTCGGATTTTTTGAGCCACCGTAGAATCGTAGCGCCAAGGAACATGGCTGCGATCACGCTTACGACGAGGTAGATGAGGCCAAGCCAAGCAAAGAGGATGAGCGCCGCGTATACACCCACAATAGTGATAAGCAGAATCACCCCGGCCACCGGCAGGGCTACTGCAAAGAGGAAGCCGATCCCGAGATTGAGCCATGGGCGGTCAAACGCCCGGTCCACGACGGTTCTGACCCGGCGGCGGAAGAATTTGAGGAGCAGAAGTCCGGCGATAATCATCCCGATAGTCCAGACTACGGCGCCAGCGATACCCCCAACCGCCCCTTTTGCGCCTCCCTTTCTGGCAAGCTTGGAAAATTCAATTTCAGAAATCTGGGCGCCTTCCTCGACGACCGCTTCTTTGATACCGCGGTATTTGATCTTCCCGGTAATAACACTTTTGGAACCAAAAACGAGTTCCTGGTCAGCTTCGATAATCACGTCCCCACCAATGCGACTGTTGATGTTCACTGACCCGCCGCCGATTCGAACATCGCCGGCGATCGGGGCATCGATGAGTACCGCGCCGCCGCCGAGGACGAGGTCACCCGAAACTTGAGCAGAATTCGCCAAAGTAATAGTCCCGCCGCCAGCCAGAACGTCGCCGCCTACGGCCGCGGTGATAGTGACACTGCCGCCGCCGATGCGGATATCCCCGCCGACCTTTCCATTTACAATCACTGTTCCGCCGCCAGCCATCAAATCCTCTTCCACATCGCCCTGCACCAAAACGTTGCCTCCTGCCGCCACCAGGTCACCGGTGACGTTGCTGGTTACCGTAACCGCACCGCCAGCAGTATAGACATTGTGGTGCCCTTCGTCGGAAACCACGGTACTGCCGGTTTTGCCGGGCATGATAAACTCCGCGGCTAGGACTGGCTGAGCCACGAAAAGAACCGCAAAAACTATGAGGAACGACGACCATTTACGCATTCGTTTGTTCATATATCAAAAAGTGAATGATTGAGCATGGAGCCTACATTTATTGTAGTAGGAATGTGGTTAAATCGCCAGTGAAAAAAAACAAAGCCCCTGACGAGAGAAAGACATCAAGTCAGGGGCCTTAAAACAGAGCAAGTGGTTGTGGCGGGATTAGTCCTCGGCGAAGGGTGTGTGGGTAGGGCGATGTTCCCTTTCAGGCGGTGTTTCCGTTGGCGGCGGTGGCGGAGAGCCAGAGTATTCAAGCCGTTCTTGCCGGGTTTCGGGAGTTTCGTACTTCTCACTCAGCGGAGTGTCGATGGAGCCTTCGTAGATACTGATCTTCGGGTTGCGCCAGCGGAATTTGGGCATCCATGCGAAGCGATCCCGGAGCCAGTAAGCCAGGCCCAAAAGAATAAGAAGTCCGAGGACCAAGGCCGACACTAACAAGTTTTGGGTAAACCAATCGCGGACGCGGGTCCACAATCCAGGCGTTTGCACGACCGGAGCGGGTGTCTCCACTTGGGGAACCGGAGGTGCTGCTCGTACCTGCCAAACTATCGGTACCCACAGTTCGCGCGTGATCGGCGAGTCATGAGTAATGCCAGGCACGATGCTCGCCAGGCGGTGGCGGCGGATCAGACGATCTGCGCAAGATGCCGTGGCGGCATCGATGATGTAGTCGGCGCAGATTTGGTTGATACCCTTTTCCGTAATTTGGATCGGCCGCGCGATGGCGAACTCGTCGGGGAACTCTACGACGGTGCCCACTGGCAAGCTGCGGAATTGGGCTTCAGCATAATTTTGGCCCGTGCGGGGATTGTACACGCGCATATGCATCGCAGGATTGCGCCAGTTGTTGCCGCGGCCGGTGATCTGTTGCGCTTTGTCAGAAGGCGTTTCGCCCCGAAGGAGCGCGGAAGACACGGCAGAGGCTCGCGGAGCAGACATAAACACGACCAGCATTAGTACTGGGGTCCAGAACCACTTTGTCATGTGGTCCTCCATTTGAGTTGGAACTGCCTACAGTATGCGACGACAGAGATGAATATTGTATTACAATAGTCCTCGGCTGTCCAGGGAATTGGCTGCGGCGCCACGCTTGACCGTTTTTGCTCATCCAGATATACTGAATCGAAATTCGAAAAGGGGGAGGAGCAATGAGAGGACTGGTGAGTATTATCCGCGATGGGACGGTGGTGATGAAACTCGTGGCGCATGACGGTGGAGACAGAGCCGGCCTTCTTGCCGCAAAAGTCGGTAAATCAAGGTGTGTGCCGACTGTTGGCGAAGCGTTCGCAGAGGCGCAACTACTCGGGTTTGGCGGTACAGAGGGTCTCGTTATCGTGACAAGCCGCGATATCCAGCATAATCGCAGAGGAGTTTCCCGTTTTGTGGCGGGTTTGTACCGCCGCGGCTTCGACGACCCTTACTTCAACCCGGCAACACCGACTGGCTGGTCGGATGCAGATTGCATGAAGGTCGTTGAACTTTGAGCTGCGGTCGTCCCATTTTAACGAACCCGCCTTTGGCATTTCGCCTCGGGCGGGTTTTCCTTTCAAGTTGTCCTAATACTTGCTGGTGGCAGGCCGAGTCGAGAGAGGTGAAAACAGAGTTTTTTTTATTTCTGTTTCGCGAGCTTGTTCAGAATTTTTTTGATTTTTTCGATGCTATCATAATCGTAAATTGAAATCGGCAGGATTTTTGCATTGAGTTTTTTCAGCTTCGCCGTTATGCTCCGAAGTTCTTTTGCCGAAACAGCGTCGCTTTTACTGATAAACAAGTATTCTGGCTTATCCAAAAGCTCCGCGTTGTATGCGCCGAGTTCCCGGCGGATATTTTTATAGTCTTTTACCGGGTCTTCGGAATCTGTCGGAACAAAATGAAACAAAGTTTTTGTCCTTTCGACGTGCCGCAAAAATTTAATGCCCAAACCCTTTCCTGAAGAGGCGCCCTCGATCAGCC
>Ga0209343_10003557_pt1 | contig 19543 bp, 13 predicted proteins | sample RifCSPlowO2_02_FD_184026 | JGI IMG/M metagenome (GOLD analysis project Ga0209343, IMG submission 184026) | Groundwater microbial communities from Rifle, Colorado - Rifle CSP2_plank lowO2_0.2 (SPAdes) (version 2) | ecosystem: Environmental > Aquatic > Deep subsurface > Groundwater | place... | reverse complement strand
TGGGTGAAATGGACATCGGTAAATCCTCCCGTTTTCTGCAAAGGGTGCAGACAGGATTTTGCCAGATGCCACAAGGCTTGCAGAGGATTTCATGCTAAATTCTACCCACTCGATTTCACGAAGACCCATTATTTTTTCTCTGTGTGCTCTGTGTGCTCTGTGTGCTCTGTGTTCTCTGTGGCTTGAATTGCGGTTTTTGGGTTTATTGCGATTGCTTCTTTTCTTCGTGATGCCGATCGCTGGCCACCGCCTGATCAATGAGTTGCGATAAATGGCTGCCACGCTCGACGGAGGCATCGTAGACAAAATGCAGTTGCGGCATGATGCGCAGTTTCAGGCTATGCGCCAACCGCTTGCGCAGAAAGCCGCTGGCGCTTTCCAAACCTTGCTGCGCCTCGGCGTGCTTGCCATCCAGCCGGGTGAAAAAAACCTTGGCATGAGAATAGTCGCCCGCCACTTCGACGCCGGTGATGGTCACCAGGCGCACGCGCGGATCGTTGATTTCGAGACGCACCAGCTCGGCTATTTCGCGCTGAACCTGCTGGGCGATCCGGTCAATTCTGGCGAAGTTGCCCATTACAGCGCGCGCGCCACCTCGACGATTTCGTATATTTCGAGCTTGTCGCCCACCACCAGATCATTGAAATTCTTCATCGACAAGCCGCACTCAAAGTTGGATTTCACTTCCTTCACGTCGTCCTTGAAGCGCTTCAGCGAGTCCAGTTCGCCGTCGTGTATCACCACGTTATCGCGCAGCACGCGCACCTTCGCACCGCGCTTGACGATGCCATCCAGCACATAGCAACCGGCGATCGTGCCCACCTTGGAAACAGTGAACACCTGGCGCACTTCGACCATGCCGAGGATGCTCTCCTTTTTCTCCGGCGCCAGCATGCCGGACAGGGCCGCCTTGATCTCGTCCACCATCGCGTAGATGATGTTGTAGTAGCGGATGTCCACGCCGGCAGACTCGGCGAGCTTGCGCGCGGTCGCGTCGGCGCGCGTGTTGAAGCCGATCACGATCGCCTTGGAAGCCAGCGCCAGGTTGATGTCCGACTCGGAGATCGCGCCTACGGCATTGTGGATCAGATTGACCTTGACTTCGCTGGTAGAAAGCTTTTTCAGGGATTGTGCGATCGCTTCCGCAGAACCCTGCACATCGGACTTCACGATCAGCGACAGGGTGCGGACTTCGCCTTCAGCCATTTGTTCAAACATATTTTCCAGCTTCGCCGCCTGCTGTTTGGCGAGCTTGACGCCACGGTACTTGCCTTGGCGGAACAGCGCAATTTCGCGGGCGCGTTTCTCGTCCGCCATCACCATCAATTCCTCGCCGGCGGCAGGCACTTCGGATAGCCCCTGAATCTCGACCGGGATGGACGGCCCCGCTTCGCCGATTGTCTTGCCGGTTTCGTCCAGCATGGCGCGCACCCGCCCGAACACCGAACCGACCAATACCGCATCGCCGCGCTTCAAGGTGCCGGACTGGATCAGCACGGTGGCGACCGGCCCCTTGCCCTTGTCCAGGCGCGCCTCGATGACCAGCCCCTTGGCGTGCGTTGCGCGCGGCGCCTTCAACTCCAGCACTTCAGCCTGCAACAGAATGCCTTCCAGCAATTGGTCGATGCCCTGCCCGGACTTGGAGGAAACCTCGACGAACATCGCGTCGCCACCCCAGTCTTCCGGCACCACGCCTTCGGCGACCAGTTCCTGCTTGACGCGTTCGGCATTGGCCTCGGGCTTGTCGATCTTGGTCACCGCCACCACCAGCGGCACATTGGCTGCCCTGGCATGAGCGATAGCTTCTTTGGTCTGCGGCATCACGCCATCATCGGCGGCCACCACCAGAATCACGATATCGGTCGCCTTGGCGCCGCGCGCGCGCATTGCGGTAAACGCCTCGTGACCCGGCGTATCGAGGAAAGTGACCATGCCGCGCGGCGTATCGACGTGATACGCGCCGATATGCTGCGTGATGCCGCCCGCTTCGCCGGAAGCGACACGGGTGCGGCGGATGTAATCCAGCAATGAGGTCTTGCCGTGGTCGACGTGTCCCATCACGGTGACGACCGGTGCGCGCGGCTCCTGCACCACGTCGTGATGCACCTCTGCATCGAGCAGGTAAGCATCCGGATCGTCCAGCTTGGCGGTCTTGGCGATATGCCCCATTTCTTCCACGACGATCATCGCGGTTTCCTGGTCGAGCACCTGATTGATGGTCACCATCGAACCCATTTTCATCAGCACCTTGATGATTTCGGCGGCCTTGACAGCCATCTTCTGCGCCAATTCTGCAACGGTGATGGTTTCCGGCACGGCCACTTCGCGCACGATGGGCTCGGTCGGCAACGAGAAAGCGTGTTCCGGCTCGGCGGCGTGTTTGCCGTGTCGGTCATGGCGCGGCGCACGCACCGGGGTCGTCCAGACACCCGTCTTCTCGCCGGTTTTGACCGGGGTGCGTTTCTTGTGCCCTTTTTCGTCCCATGGGCTGGCCTTGGCTTCAGTCTTGGGTTTCTTGACTGGTTTGGCTATCTTGTCGCCAGGCTTGGGTGCGGGCTTGTGCAGCGTGCCTTCGGCCAAACTGGCCGCCGGAGCCGCCGCGACGGGTGCGACAATTTCCTGTGCCACCGGGGCAGCAGGCTTCTGTTCCGGTTCCGGCTCAACCGCTTTTTTGGCAGTCTTGCGCTTGCCGCGTTCCTGCTTGGCTTGTACTTCAGCTGCCTGGCGTGCCGCCAATTCCGCTTGCAAGCGCGCCTCCTGCTCGCGTGCGGCCAGCTCCTGTTCGTCGACAACCCTGGCAACTTCGCCCTTGGGTACGGCTGCGGGCGCAGCAGCTTCCACGGCGGCAACCGTTGGCGCCACGACACGGCGCTTGCGCACTTCCACCTGGATGGTGCGCGCTCGCCCCGAACTGTCCGCCTTCTTGATTTCCGTGGTTTCACGGCGGGTCAGCGTAATCTTCTTGGCAGGTTTCTCGGCGCCATGCGCCTGGCGCAAATGTTCCAGTAATTGCGCCTTATCCTTTTCGGAAAGCGAGTCGGATTCCTGCTCTTTGCTGACCCCGGCCGCATTCAACTGTTCAAGCAGCAATGTAACCGGCAATCCCAGTTCAGCCGCAAATTGCGCTACGTTCAATTTTCCCATTACCGTCCTTTAGATACTGCAAGCCTAAGCAAACCAAGGTGCGCGCGCCGCCATAATCAAGGCATTGGCGCGTTCGCCATCCATGCCGGAAAGCTCCACCAGTTCATCCGCATCCAGATCCGCCAGCTGCTCCTGCGTCGTCACACCCTTGGCCGCAAGGGTGCGCGCAGTTTGCTCGTCCATGCCTTCCAGCTTGAGCAAATCTTCGATGCCGTGTTCAACTTTTTCCTCGCTGGCAATCGCGGCAGTCAGCAGCGCGTTGCGCGCCCGGCTGCGCAGTTCGTTTACCGTCGCTTCGTCGAAAGATTCGATCTCCAGCATTTCCTCCAGCGGCACATACGCCACCTCTTCCAGCGTATTGAAACCTTCCTGCACCAGAATGTCGGCGACCTCCTCGTCCACGTCCAGTTTTTCCATGAATATGACGCGCGTCTTGGAAAACTCTTCGGCGTGTTTCTCGTTGGACTGCTCGACGGTCATGATATTGAGTTCCCAGCCCGTCAGTTCGCTGGCCAGGCGCACATTCTGGCCGCCGCGACCTATCGATTGCGCCAGATTTTCCTCTTCGACCACCACGTCCATGCTGTGCTTCTCTTCGTCCACCACGATACTGCTCACTTCCGCGGGGGCCAGCGCATTGATGACATAAGTCGCGGGATCGTTCGACCAGAGAATGATGTCCACACGCTCGCCGGCCAACTCATTGGTCACGCCTTGCACGCGCGAGCCGCGCATCCCGACGCAGGTGCCGATCGGGTCAATACGCGGGTCGTGCGAAAGCACCGCAATCTTGGCGCGCGAACCTGGGTCGCGCGCCGCGCTGACGATTTCCAGCAGGTTTTCCTCGATTTCCGGCACCTCCAGCTCAAACAGCTTGACCAGCAGCTCGGGAGATGTGCGCGACAGAATCACTTGCGGGCCGCGTGCGCTGCGATCCACGCGCAGCAAATGCGCCTTGACGCGGTCGCCGACGCGCAGGTTTTCCTTGGGGATCATCTGTTCGCGCGGCAACAAGGCCTCGATCTTGCCGAATTCGATCAGCGCATTGCCGCGTTCCAGCCGCTTCACCGTACCGGAAACCAGATGCTCCTTGCGCTCCATAAAATCGCTCAGCACCTGCTCGCGTTCGGCATCGCGGATCTTCTGAAAAATGACCTGCTTTGCGGCTTGCGCCCCGATGCGTCCGAAATCGATGGATTCCAGCGGCTCCTCGACGAACTCGCCGAGCTGGATATCGGGGTTGTGTTTTTGCGCCTCTTCCAGCTTGATGTGCATGTCCGGCGTCTCGAAAGTCTCGTCGTCCATCACCTCCCAGCGGCGGAAGGACTCATACTCCCCCGTCTCGCGGTCTATCGAAACGCGCACATCGGCTTCATCCGCAAAGCGTTTCTTGGTCGCGGAGGCCAGAGCGGACTCCAGCGCTTCAAAGACAACCTCCTTGTCCACGCTCTTTTCACGCGACAGTGCATCCACCAGCAACAAAATTTCACGGCTCATACCATTCTCCGTCTAATTACCTGCATGTGCAGAGTCGCGCGAAGCGCACCCCGCACCTAAAAAATCGGCACCAAACGTGCCTTGTCCACATTTGACAGTTCAATTGCCACCTGACTGCCATCCATATCCAACTGCAATATCCCATCGTTGACGGGGCCGATAACACCGGCAAAATTCTTGCGCCCCGCCAGCGGCATACGCAACTTGATCTGCGCCTTTTGCCCGGCAAAGCGCACAAAATCTGCGTCCTTTTTCAACGGCCTGTCCAGCCCCGGCGAAGAAACTTCGAGCCGTTCGTAGTCGACGTTCTCGACGAGAAACAGCCGCGTCAACTGGTTGCTGACGGCCTGGCAATCGTCCACCGAAATGCCATCCGGTTTATCGATAAACACGCGCAACAGCCCGCGCCCCGAACGTTCGAAATCGACCAGCTCATAGCCCATGCCGTTCACTGTCGCTTCAACCAGCTTCACCACGTCCATAATGACCGCCCACAAATAAAAAACGGGCTCGAAGCCCATCTCAAAACGCCGCGCATTGTATCAAACATGGCGGTTAAATGGAAATTAGATTGGAACCGGTCAAGACGGCACATGATATGAGCAGTCGGGAGCGTTCATAAACAAGGATAATTGCCCCGGCTGGGGCCCGGCTCAGGGGCTGCTCTCCGTTTCCCGTGATTGGCGCACGGCGCGCAGCGAGGGATTATCGGTCGTTCCGCCGACTTGCAGAGCAATCGGCCCCATCCCGGCACGCATGGTCAAATCGGCGACGACGCGCCCGGACACCTGCTGTCTGGCGATGTCCAGGGTGGCAGTCGCGTTCAACACACCGGTGCTCATCTTTACCTGCCTGAAATGATAATCGCCATTGGCATAAAACAGATCGCCGCTGAGTTCGTCGAAATGGGTGCGTCCGCCCGCCAGGCTTTCCGCGCTGCGCAGGCGGGCAGTTTCAACGATATCGACGCTGTTGAGGACGCCTTTCTTGATGGAAAAAGCGCCCTCCAACGTCGCCGTTTCGGTGAGTTTGTCCAGGCTTGCCGACTGCATCTTGAAGCGCGCCGTGCCGTCCATATCTCCGCTCAACGCCTTGCTTAAATTCTGCAAGGTAATCAACTTGGCTGTCAGGTTTCCTTCGGCCCGCCAACCGGAGCGCCAGTCGATACGGGCATCGCCGAGCAGTATCCCGCCCTTGATGCGGCCATCCAGGCCGGTAATTACCAAACCATCCCCGCCCAGTTCACCCTTTGCGCTCAAGTCGTCGAAAACCCAGTTCGGCAGCAACGGCAACGCGCTGCCGCGTGCCGTAATCGATACCTGCATTTTGTTGTCCGGAGCGGCATTCAAGTCCAGCACAAGTTTGCTTCCTTCGGAATACAATTTCGCCTGCGTGAATTTCCCGGCCTGGTTGAAATTTATCTCGCCGCCGATGCCGGACAGTTGCACTCCGTCCGCTTCCAGCTTGCCTTGGCTCAACCCGATGCGCGCAACCGGATACCGGGCATCGGCGGAAATTTGCTGAAGCCACGCGGCCACTTGTGTCAAGGCTGCACCATTCACCCGCACGCCTTCCAGCTCGATGCCGGCAATCGGTTTGTCCGAGGAAAACAAGGCGGACAGCGCAAAATCGATCTGCGCCCGCTGCGCCTGAATCGGCTTCATTTCACCGATCGATATATTTGTCAACTCCAGACGCGGGGTGGGAAGAAGCCGCCCCGCCAATTGCCCGACATGCACCGGCTGTTTCAATTTGGCGGCGAGCATTTGTTCGATACCGGTCGCATAACCCTGCGTGGGCATCAAGGGCGGAATGGCGAACGGCGCAGCCAGCAATGCCACGAATAATCCGGCCCCTATCTTGCCCCAAGGCACCGGCTTACCGCGAGTCCGTGCAACCGGCTTCTCCTTGGCCGGTTGCTGCGCCTCGCGAGGCTGAGCGGCACGTTCCGAACTGGCAGCGGCAGTCTCGGCGCGACGCCGCTCGGCCTCCGCCCAGACCTTGGCCTGAGCTTCCGCAAGTTTCGCCACATCTTCGGTGGAAGGCATGCGCGCCTCTGCGGTAGCCTTGTCCGCTGCTTTTGTAGGCGCTGGTGTTTCCGGCTCAACGGGCGGCAGCTCCTGCCTTGCGGGTTCCGCCGCCTCAACCGGGTTCTCCACGGCCTCTTCATGAATATCAAACTGCCCCATACCGCCCAGCAGGATGACATCATCCCGAGGTTGCGGTTTTTCATTTACCACGCTGGGCTCGGGAGAAATCACGGCCTCGGGTATCGTAAATTTGAACGGCTCCAGCGTGATCGCCATATCCGGTTCGCTTGCTTGCGGCGGCGCGGTTGCCGCAGCAGGCGCCGCAGCATCCTTCAATTCATAAACCGCATGCTCGCGCCCATGCTTGTCTTTTTGCAGGCCGCGATACTGGAACATGCCGGCGTATTCGTCGTTCAACCGCGAAATGAAATCGTAATAGGAGCGGGAAATATAAATCTGGTCGATATCGGCAAAACTCATCACGCGCTGCGCGTCATTGATTCCGTCGCCGAGCATGTTGCTCTGGCCGTTCATGTCCTTGACAACATTGATGGGGCCGAGATGAATGCCGATGCGCACGTTCAGGCCGGGATAATCCAAGTGCCGGTTGGCCATCAGCGTGTCGCGGAATTGCATCGCCACTTCCAGCGCATCTTCCGGGTGCTGCAGGAAGCCTATCGCCGCACCGTCCCCTGTATCCAGGATGATTCGATCACCTTCATCCAGTGCGCTCAGGCTATCCGAAACCAGCTGATTGAATTGCTTTTTGATTTCAATCTGTTTGTTGAACGGTTGCTTGGTATAGCCGACCACATCGAAAAATAATACTGTCGCGCTGGTAGAGCGTGCTGCTTGATAAGTCCCTGTCCTGGACTTGTGTGCTTCCGCTTCCCGTTGCGCTTTCAACCTGGCCGCCGTTTCCGAATCTTGCCCGGCACGGCTTTCGGCTTCTTCGCGCGCTCTGGCGGTTTCCCGTGCGGCCTCGAGACGAGCCTCCTCCGCTTCCTGTTGCGTTCTTAATTTCGCCTTATCAGCTTCCTCCCGTGAGCGGCGCTCCGCTTCCTCCCTGGCTTTTGCCTCCGTCTCGGCTCTAGCCCTTGCCACTTCCTGCCTGGCGCGTTGCTCCGCCTCTTCGCGGGCCTTGGCTTCTTCGGTCTGCCGCCTCGCGAGCTCGGCTTCCTCGCGTGCTCTGGCCGCTTTCTGCTCGGCTTTGAGGCGTTCCACCTCAGCCTCTTGCTGCGCCTTTAATTTGGTCGCCTCCGCTTCTTCCCGTGAGCGGCGCTCCGCCTCTTCCCTGGCTTTCGCCTCGGCCTCGGCTTTCGCCTTTACCGCTTCCAGTTCGGCGCGCGCGGCCTCTTGCTCCGCTTTCGCCCGCAGCACGGCTTCGGCTTCTTCTCTGGCCCAGCGTTCGGCTTCTTCGCGCGCCTTGGCGGTTTCCCGTTCGGCCTTGAGACGTGCTTGCTCGGCTTCCTGTTGCGCTTTTAATTTCGCCGCTTCGATTTCCTGCCTGGCTTTGGCTTCGGCTTCGGCGCGCGCCCTGGCTTCCGCTGCGGCTTTCGCTTTTGCCGCTTCCAGCTCGGCGCGCACCCGCGCGACCTCCTGCTCCGCTTTTGCCCGTGCGGCTTCGGCTTCCTGTTGCGCTTTTAATTTCGCCGCTTCGATTTCCTTCCTGGCTTTGGCTTCAGCTTCGGCACGCGCTTTCGCTTCCGCTGCGGCTTTCGCTTTTGCCGCTTCCAGCTCGGCGCGCACCCGCGCTGCTTCCGCTTCGTCCTTGGCGCGGCGTTCGGCTTCCTCGCGCGCTCTGGCTTCGGCCAATACCTTTTGTTTGGCGAACTCGGCTTCCTCACGCGCTTTGGCAGCCTCTCGTTCGGCCCTGAGGCGTGCCTCCTCCGCCTCCCGTTGCGCCTTTAATTTCGCTGCTTCGATTTCTTTCCTGGCTTTTGCCTCTCCCTCGGCCCTGATACGCGCAGCTTCGGCCTCTTGTTTCGCCTTTGCTTCGTCCTGCGCGCGCGCCTTGGCTTCAACCGCCATTTTCAGTTTTGCCGTATCAGCCTTCTTTGCCTCTTCCGCCAGCATCTCCGCAGAAGGCGCACGAAACATGGAGGTAAAATCCAGTTCTGCGCCTTCATTCGCCGGCCTCTTGCGCGGAACAGCCATCTTGAACGGCTCAGCCATCCTGGGAGCGCCGCCAACCGGGGCTTTTTTCTGGGCTAATTTGTCCTGAATGAAACCGCCCCTCTCCAACTCCCCGAACATCTCGTTGAGGACGCTGCGCAGGCTGGGCGCGGCCCGTTTGCTGATTTCGCCGAAAGTTGCGATCCCGTCTACCATCAACAAGGCGCGTTTAATGTCCCCGACAAGATACGCGCTCTTGTTGCGCATCTCATCTTCGCCTTTGGAAGTTCTGACAAAAGTGGTATTACTGTTCATATCGCATCCTACCTGATAGAGCGCTTATATCGGCAGCAAATTGTTTTTTTTGCGGGCGGCATGGAGGCCGCATCTTTACTGCTGCTTTTCATCATTTATGCCGGGCAGCCCGTTCAAAAACCAGCGCCCCTTTGACACAGACATTCAGCTTCGCCATTCAGCAACGAAGGGCTTAGATCCGCCTTGCCACCGGCATTCCGGCGAGCGGGGCACATTCCATCCATCCCGGAATGGTAACCACTTGCATCCGGAGTAAGCAAGCCTGTCAAATCGTCGAATCGGGCCGGGCGCCATGCGCTACCGGTCTTGCCCGTGTTGCTTTGTTTGCGCCAAACCCGCTTGACGTAACCGCCTCGCAAGAAGAACAAGATAAGGTTGACCGGGCAAGGCAAAATCTCTATCATGCGCACCTCTTCATTCCCTGATAGCTCAGTCGGTAGAGCGACGGACTGTTAATCCGCAGGTCCCTGGTTCGAGTCCAGGTCGGGGAGCCAGATATTTTTACCAAGCGAATCATACAGTAGGGCCACCTTTCGGAGTGGCCCTCTTTGCTTTTCGGGGGCGGCTCCAGGAACCGGTATTTTAATCGCCCGCAAGCCGACATTTCGGTAAAGTCTCGCATGGATCGATTTTCAGGCAAACATAAACAGGCAATCAAATCCGCGCCCATTTTCGGTTCAATTCGATCCATCAGCCAGGTTGCAACCCCTATTGCCCCTTGCGCAAACTTCCCGGGCCAGCCGCGTGCAATGCGGCAATGATTGCGGCGAGGCGGTGACGTTGATCCGGATTGATGTGCGTGCAGGCAAAAGCCGCCGTAGTCATTTTCTCAATATCCGCCGCAGCGGCGCCGGTCGGGCGCCTCCCTTCCATCGTCTCTTTCATTGCCATGAGCTTGAACGCGCGTCTTTCCGCCTGGCAAGTTGCCGGCGACGGAATGTCGAGCGCGAGCTCCAGTTGCAGCAGGAATTTATCCAGCGCTTCGCCGCACGCAACTGAAGAGCCGCAGTTTGCCGTGTTGCCGCTGCGCGCATGTTCGACACCGGCGTCGAATCGCGCCCGTAGCGCTTCCTCCCAGCGGGACGGCAGCATGGGCAGCGCCGCCCAGCGCGCTTCGATATCCGGGGCGGTATCCGGCGCGCCAGACTCGACCTCGCCGCAAAGCGCGAGCTTGGCAACTAGGGCATCGCAAGTGCCGCGCCAGATTCTCTGAGCACTGCCGGCAACATATTGCAGGGCCGTATCGCGCGCCGCGCGAAACCGGGACTCCAGTTTGGCCGCCTGATTTCTGGGTGCCTCGCCGGCCTTGCGCCATTCCGCATCGACCGTTGCCATGACGCGTTTGATCTCTTCCGGCGCGGTATCTTCAGCAAGTTCATCAAGGCGAGCGATCAGGGTCTCGCGCGCCGCTTGGTTGGCCCCAAATTCGGCATTGCGGGCGCTTTGCGCCGCCTCGCGCTGGCTCATAACGGCCTCGATTGCCGCCCTGAAATCCGCCCACAGCGCATTCTCCATCTTGCGCGGCAGCGGCTGCGCCTTGGCATGCTGTTGCCATTGGGCTTGCAGTTCGCGGAGCTTGCCGGCAATGTCGCGCTCCTGTGCATGCGGCCCTAATGCGCTGGCGCGGGCGATGAATTGCTCGCGTTCCGCTTGCGCGCCGCGCCTTGCTTCCCGCAAGGGCTCTTCCAGCCTTGCAGTGCTGGCTTTCGTGCGCGCCAGCAATGCCGCCTGCGCCTTGCGCGGCACCGTATGTTCCAGCGGGCCGAGCTTGCGCCATTCCGTTTGAAAATGGGCGAACGCGCGCGCAATTTCTTTCCAGTCGGTCGCCGTTTCCGGGCCGTTGCCGTTTATGTCGATGGCATCGATAGCGGCGAGCAGGTTTTCGCGCGCGGCAAGATTCTCTTGCCTGGCATCACTCAACCGGGCCAGATGCGCCGCCACCGGGAGGTGCGCGGTTTTCAGCGCGCTGTCGAAACTTTGCCAGATCGATTTGCTGGTGGCACCGCCCAATCGGTCCAGTTCCTTCCAACGCGCGCGCAATTGCCCGATGCTTTTTTCGAGTTCTCCGAGCTGCACCCTGGCCGGAGGCGCACCGTCTGCGGCAGCAACGGAACGGGCAAGCGCTTCGGCTTCGAGGACGAGATCGTCGCGCGCGCGACCGCCGCCCCAGTGCTGCCAACCTTTGAGTCGGGCGATTTCCGCCTGCAGGGCGTCGATTCGTATTTGCAATGCCCCGATGCTGCCCTTTACCGACGCGGTTTGCAGGGTCGCCAGATGCTTTTCGGCTTCGGCCAGACTGCCGGCGGCGAGCGCGGCTTCGGTTGCGTCCGCCTCTTCGGTCAAAGCGCGAACACGCGCCAGAAACGCCGCCTTGTCCTTTTCGTCCGCGCACTGTCGTTTGTCGGCCTGGCGTTTCCTGCGCGTCTCGCCCTGCATGCGCAGCCATTCCTCAAAACGGGCGTCGAGCGCATCGCGAATGTGCCGGTCGGCGATGGGCTCCAGCGCCTGCCAGCGCTGAAGCGGCGTTGCTGCTGGGCGGGCATCGTGCTCTCCCTCCTCCGGGCCGACCTTCTGCGGCGGTGTGCCCCGCTGCAGTTCGCCGAGTACTTCCAGCCTGGCCCCAAGCAGCGCCGCATCCCGCAATACGCCCCGCAATGCCTGATCGAGCGTGGCGATGGCGCTCGCCTCTGCCGTCGTCATGGAACCCGACGCGGGAATTGCATCCAGCGTCGAACGCGCCGCCTCGGTGGCGGCGGCAAGTTCGTGCGGCTCGAGAGCGGCGGTTGCCGCTCCCTTGCAGCTTGCGCTCAAATGCGCCAGCGCCACCCTGGCATCGGCACACCAGCGGTCGGCCAGGCGTTTGCATTCGCCGCGTCCGCGCAGCAGTTCGGCCAAGCTTGCCCGCAAACTGCAAAACCGGGCATTCTGGGGGTCTTCGAGCAGGGCAGCGTCGAGCTCGCGCCAGGCGCGATCAAGCTCCACCAAGCGGTTAGCCGGAATCACCGGCTCTTCGACAAGAGTGGCGGCAGCCCGGATCAGATCCTCGGCGCGCGCACGCATTTCACGCTGGCGCACTCGCGTTTCGTACCGTTGTTTGGCGGCGCGATGGACGCGCCGGTCATGCGTGCGAAACTCGCGCTCGGCCTGCCGCAGCGTATCCTCGCCTGCCAGGGCCAGCACCGCAGCGAGCTTGATGTCGATCGATGGCGCCTCCTTCGCGAGAGCCAGCAGCGCCATGTCGTCGCCCAAGGCCGCCCGCAGCCTGCTCTCCCAATCTACCCCAATGACAGGCGCAGGCATCGATACTGGTTCCGTCGCGGCGGACGGAGCGTTTTTCCGGATAAACTTGCTAAACATGGTTTGAAGGTATTGGGTCGTTGCCGATTCCGCATTGTGCCAGCAATGGGCATAGGCTTGGAAGCGATGTATTCAGAATTGGCACGGTAAATTTGTCCTCATGCATATTTCCGGGTGCCGGAGTTTGAATTGCCGGTCGTGCGCGAGCAGCCATCCCTTAATCCGCGCTAGGGAAACGCAGATTTAATCATCCGTTCGCTCTGAGCCTGTCGAAGGGATTTTGCAACGATTTGATTGTGTTTGATTTAATCCGCACATGGTTCGACAAGCTCACCACGAACGGATTAAATCTGCGTTTCCCTAGATGCTTACTTTGGCCGACAAGCCGAGTTTTCCGATACGCCCGGCAAAGGCTTGCAGACTTTCTGCGGGTAATGTGGACAGGCGCGCAGCCTCAGGCTGCATCGAAGGCCGCGCCAGACCGTAAAGCAGCACGCCTTGCGGCTTGTGGCCGTCGCGCAACAGCCCCGAAACAAATTCCAGATAGTCTTCTTCATCCTGCTTGCCGGGCGGCTCGCCTTCCAGCGCGAACCAGCAGGTTTGCAGCCATGTAGGGCACAGCGCGATGGCAGTCGCGAGGTTGTCGCGCACCTTGACCATACTGGTGCTGGTGTCGTTGATGAGCCGCATCCCCGCCTCGCTGGCGCGATCCAGCTTGAACCACACTTCGCCGTTGAGGTGCGCCATGGCGCACAGGCCTTGCTGCACTTCGCTGCGGTGCAGCAGGCTGCCGTTGGTGATCAGCACGGTTTTCACCGCTTCCGGTACTGCCATCTCGCGGCGCACGCGGCCGATGAGTTCGACGACCTGGGAAAATTCGGCGGCGCTGGTCGGCTCGCCGTTGCCGGACAGCGCGATGTCGTTGATACGCCGCATGCCTTCCGGCACGCGGCTCCGCATGAAATCGCCGTGCAGCAGTTCGTCGAGGAAGCCGCGCAATTCTTTTTCCAGCATGGCCAGATCGACCGGCGGCGCGGCGCCGCGCGTCAGGCTCGGCACCTGGCAGTAGATACAGCGCCAGTTGCAGGCATTATTGGGATTGAGGTTGATGCCGACCGAGACGCCGCCGGCGCGGCGCGACACCACCGGGTAGACGTAGCGCAATTCCGCGCTGCCGCGATCATGGTTGACGGTGCTGAGTTTTGTATTGTTCAAGGAAATCTCAAAAAACCATGGCGAAAATCCGCATATCCTTGGCTCTGTCGAAGTATCGCAGGGTGGGCTGTGCCCACCATGTCGGGCGCAGCCCGACCTAAAATCGAAGAATCGCTCAAGACTTGCCGAGCGGCAGATACTTCGCCGGATCCACCGGCTTGCCGAAGCGCCGCACTTCGAAATGCAGCTTGACCTGGTCGGCGTCGGTGTTGCCCATCTCGGCGATCTTCTGCCCGCGCGTGACGTTCTGCCCTTCCTTCACCAGCACCTGGTCGTTGTGCGCGTAGGCGCTGAGATAGGTTCTGTTGTGCTTGATGATGACCAGTTTGCCATAGCCGCGCAATCCGTTGCCGCTGTATACCACCTTGCCGGGCGCGCTGGCGGCGACCGGCTGGCCGAGCTTGCCCGCGATATCGATACCCTTGCGGTTGGCCGATTCGGAAAACTCGCCGATCAATTTGCCATTGGCCGGCAAGCTCCATTCCAGAGCTTCATCTTCGCCAGCGCCGGCGCTGCTCTCCGGCTTGGCTTCGGGTTTGGCTTCAGGTTTGGGCTGTGGCTTGGGCGCCGGTTTAACCGCAGCCGCAATCTCGGGCTGAGTCTGCCCCTGAAGCTTATCTATCTGCGCCAGCGCCGCCTCGCTGTAGGCGTACTTCGCGAGCCTGGGTTGCTCGCGCACCGGCGGCTCGACCGGCTTGCTGTCGCCTGCGGCAGCAGGACGGACAACGGCAGTCGCGCTGCCCCGGAACAGGCGGATTTGCTGTCCTATTTGAATCACATTGGGATCCTGGATACCATTCAATTCGGCCAGTTCCCGGTAACCCAAGCCGTAATTGAAGGCGATGCTGAAGAGTGTATCGCCCTTTTGCACGGTATGCGTTTCAGGCCGCCAATCTTTCTCGAGCGCGATTTTTTTGCGCGCTTCTTCGGCTGCCGCAACACCATTCTGGGATGGCTCGCCACGATCGACAACCGGCGCGCGCTGCCCGCTCGATGCGCAGCCTGCCAATACGGCAGCCACTAATAACAATATGCGGGTATTACCTTGCTTCATTCTTTCCCCATCAATAGCGGCACGAATTTCACTTGCTCCATTCTGGTTTCGCGAAATCCACCGGCTTCTCGCTCGACCAGATACAACTGCTGCTCCTGCATCCCGACAGGCAGCACCATTCTACCACCCGCCGCGAGCTGCTCCCGCAATGCCGCGGACAGTGCGGGTGCGGCGCAGGCCATGATGATGCCGTCGAACGGAGCCAGTTCGGGCAAACCGGCGGTTCCATCGGCATGGCGCACGCTGACGTTGCGCAGTTTCAAATCGCGCAACTGCCGCCTGGCGCGCTCGTACAGCGGCTGGATGCGCTCCACGGTATAGACTTCTTTCGCCACCCGCGCCAGCACCGCCGCCTGGTAGCCGCAGCCGGTGCCGATTTCCAGCACGCGGCCCAGCGGCTTGCCGGCACACAGCACCTCGATCATGCGCGCCACGATGTAGGGCCGGGAAATGGTCTGGTTAAAATTGATCGGCAGCGACACGTCATCGTAAGCGCGGCTCGCCAAAGCCTCGTCGACGAACAGGTGGCGCGGTACCTCGAACATCGCCGCCAGCACCGCCTCGTCCCTGATACCGATCCTGTCGCCATCATCCTTGCGCAGACGCTCAATCATGCGCGCGCGAGTGCGCTGCGAAGTCATGCCGATGCCGTTATGCCGGGTATTCATTGCTCGATCCAGCCTCGCACCGCATCGATCTGGTTGTATTGGGTAAGGTCGATTTGCAGAGGGGTAAGCGAGACGCGCTGCTGCGCCAGCGCATGAAAATCCGTGCCCTCCCCCGCATCCTGCGCCTTGCCCGCCGCGCCGACCCAGTACACGGTCTCGCCGTGCGGGTTGCTGGCCTTCACCACCGGCTCGGCCTTGTGCCGCTTGCCGAGGCGCGTCACCTCGATGCCCTGCAACCGATCGTACGGCACGTCCGGCACGTTCACGTTGAGCAGCCATGAATGGCTGTGCTTTTGCCTGGCAAAGCGCTGCACCAGGTCGGCGGCAACCCTAGCGGCAGTCTCGTAATGGGCAAATTCTTTACTTACCAGCGAAACCGCGAGCGACGGGATGCCCAGCAGAAATCCTTCGGTTGCCGCCGCGACCGTGCCGGAATAAATGGTGTCGTCGCCCATGTTGGCCCCTGCATTGATGCCGGACACCACCATGTCCGGCTGCTGATCCAGCATCCCGGTGACGGCGAGATGCACACAATCGGTCGGCGTGCCGTTGACATAGTAAAAACCATTGATGGCGCGGCTCAGTTTGAGCGGGCGATCCAAGGTCAGGGAATTGCTGGCGCCGCTGCGGTCGCGTTCGGGAGCCACTACCACGATGTCGGCCACCCCGGACAAATGTTCGGCCAGGCAAGCCAAACCAGGGGCGAAATAACCGTCGTCATTGCTGATCAGGATGCGCATCGGCTGAATTAACCAAAATTGAGATTGACGGGGAATTTTTATCAGGCCGTGGCAGGGATTTGATTTCTCCCGATCAAACATATACCAGCACTGAAAGAGTCCGCCAATATTAGCGAGTTTTCCGACATTAAACAAATTAACCGCTGCTCGCAACCGGATTCGTTTGACGATCGCCGCCACGCCCGCCCAAACCAAAATCAGATTGCTCTCGAATTTGGAGTAGCATGATAGAGTTCACAGGCAGCTCCCGAGCAAAAGAGGATTTTGTGGCAACCAAAAAAATTGTAAAAAAAACCAAAACGCCAGTCGTCGCAGCCGCTCCCGCCAAGGCGGCAGCCGGCAAGAGCGGCGGCTTCAACATCGTCGGCATCGGCGCTTCCGCCGGCGGACTGGAGGCGTTCGAGCAGTTTTTCCGCAACACTCCGCCGGACAGCGGCATGGCTTTCGTGCTGGTGTCGCACCTTGACCCGGATCACGACAGCATGCTGACCGAAATCCTGCAACGCGCCACCACCATGCCGGTGGTCGAAGCGCAGGATCATTTGAAGGTGGCGCCGAACCGCGTTTATGCGCTGCCGCCCAACCGCGAAATGGCCATCTTCCACGGCGAACTGCAACTCAGCACGCCGGAATTGCCGCGCGGGCAACGCATGGTCATCGATGCTTTCCTGCGTTCGCTGGCCGAAGATCAGGGCGAAAAAGCGGTCGGCATCGTCCTTTCCGGCACCGGCACCGACGGCACGCTGGGGCTGCGCGCCGTTCAGGGGGCGGGCGGCATCACGCTGGTGCAAGACCCGGCCACGGCCAAGTACGACGGCATGCCGAGCAGCGCCATCCATGCGGGCTATGCCACCTACATTCTGCCGGTGGAGAAAATGCCGGAGCAACTGCTGAACAATACGCGCCATCTGAATGCCCGGCAGGAGCAGCAGCAACCTGCTCCGTCCGGGATGGGCGGCATGAGCCGGATATTGATGCTGTTGCGCTCCGGCACCGGGCACGACTTTTCGCTGTACAAGAAAAGCACCATCGGCCGCCGCATCGAACGGCGCATGTCGCAGCACAGCATCGACGACATGGAAGTCTATGCGCGCTACCTCAAGGAGCACCCGGCCGAGCTGCAAGTGTTGTTCAAGGAATTGCTGATCAACGTCACCAGCTTCTTCCGCGATGCGGAGGCATTCGCCGTGCTGAAGCAGGATATTCTGCCAAAATTGCTGGAAGGCAAAGCGGAAGGCTATGTGTTCCGCGCTTGGGTGGCGGGCGGCGCCACCGGCGAAGAGGCCTATTCCATCGCCATCCTGCTGCGCGAAATCATGGACGAGCCGCACCGCGAGTTCAAGACGCAGATCTACAGCACCGACCTCGACGACGACGCCATCGCGGTGGCGCGCGCCGGAATCTACCCGCCGAATATCGCGCAGGATGTCACGCCGGAACGGCTGCGCCGCTTCTTCATCAAGGAGGACGCGGGCTACCGGGTGAAAAAGGAAATACGCGAGATGGTGGTGTTCGCCACCCAGAGCGTCATCAAGGATCCGCCTTTCACCAAGCTGGATCTGCTCAGTTGCCGCAACCTGATGATCTATCTGGAACCCGAGTTGCAAAACCGCGTCATTCCGGCGTTCCACTACGCGCTGAAACCGGGTGGCGTGCTGTTCCTTTCGCCTTCGGAGAGCATCGGCAACCATGTTGAGCTGTTCACCCCGCTCAACCGCAAATGGAAGTTCTACCAGACCATACCTTCGGCCGCTTCCACACGTGCGGTGATGACCAGCGGGCTATCCTGGGCCAGTGACAACATGAAAAAAGAGTCTGACGAGGTGATAACCAGGATAAAAGAAACCGACTTTGCCGAATTGACCAAGCGGATGCTGCTCCAGGCCTATGCGCCGGCCTCGGTGGTGACCAATAGCAAAGGGGATATTCTTTTCGTGCATGGCGACACCGGAAAATACCTGCGCCCGGCGCCCGGCCAAGCCACTCTCAACGTGATCGAAATGGCGCGCGAAGGCTTGCAAATGGAATTGCGCGCCGCCATCCAGACCGCCGCCGACCAAGGCACGCCGGCGCTGAACCGGGAAGCGTCATTCGGCAGCAACGGCGACTTCTACAACGCACGCTTCAGCGTGCGGCCGTTGCCTCACCACAACGCCGGCAGCGGCTTGCTGCTGGTGAGCTTCCAGGATGTGCCGGGCAGCAAACCCCCGTCATGCGCAGCGGCACACCCCGCACCGAGCAAAGTGGCGCGGGGAAAACCCGGCACAGAGCCGGCCTACTTGTACCGTGTCGAGGAACTGGAGCGCGAGCTGGCCTACACCAAAGAGAATCTGCATGCCACCATCGAGGAACAGCAGGCATCCAACGAGGAACTCAAATCCACCAACGAGGAAATGCAGTCCACCAACGAAGAACTTCAGTCCACCAATGAAGAGCTGGAGACGTCCAAGGAAGAGCTGCAATCCGTCAATGAAGAGCTGGTCACGGTGAACGCCGAATTGCAGGACAAGATCGAACAACTGGCCGGAATGCAGAACGACATGAAGAACCTGCTCGACAACATCAATGTCGGCACGATCTTCCTCAACGATGCGCTGAATATCAAACGTTTCACCCGCGAGGCGGTGCAGGCCTATCGCCTGGTTGCTTCGGATGTAGGGCGCCCGCTGGCCGACATCAAGTCGAACATCCAGGACGATGACCTGCTCGCCGATGCCCAAGCCGTGCTCGACACTCTGGTGCCGCGCGAGCGCGAGGTGTACACCGCCGGCGGGGCATGGTATCTGGCGCGCATCCAGCCCTACCGCACGCTGGATAACGTGATCGACGGCGTGGTGCTGACTTTCACCGACATCACCAAGCGCATGCTGGCCGAATCCGCCATAAAGGATGCGCGCGAATTGGCCGAAAGCATCGTGGACACGGTGCGCGAGCCGCTCGTCGTTATGGACGGCGCGTTGAAGGTCGTCTCCGCCAGCCGCTCGTTTTACGAGAACTTCCGGGTCGCGCCCCAGGATACGGTGGGCCGCCAGCTATACGAATTGGGCAACAGCCAGTGGGACATCCCAAAACTCAGGGAATTGCTGGAAACCAGACTGCCGAGCAATCAGGTGCTGGAAGGCTTTGAAGTCGAGCATGATTTTCCCGGTATCGGCAAACGCAAAATGCTGCTCAACGCCCGGCGCATCACCGGCAAGGCGGGCGGAGCACAGTTGATCCTGCTGGCGATGGAGGATGTCACGGCGCGCGTGTAGGGGCAAACGCTTGCTGCGATACCCGCGCGGTAAACGCCCATGCAAAACCGCCTTCACTCCGCGCAACCCCGGAAGGTATTCAACCTAAGTACTCCGTTTCATAAGTTCGCACACGTATTTTTCAAGCCGCGAGCTTCAGGTGCTGAGCTTCGGCGTAGCGTGAACGCATCCGTGCGATCAGGGCGTTCAGGTCGGCGCGAGTGAACTTCCATTC
>Ga0209343_10003556_pt1 | contig 19547 bp, 17 predicted proteins | sample RifCSPlowO2_02_FD_184026 | JGI IMG/M metagenome (GOLD analysis project Ga0209343, IMG submission 184026) | Groundwater microbial communities from Rifle, Colorado - Rifle CSP2_plank lowO2_0.2 (SPAdes) (version 2) | ecosystem: Environmental > Aquatic > Deep subsurface > Groundwater | place... | reverse complement strand
GTTGCTGCAGATACCTGTAAGCAGCGTCTTCCGCGATGCGGCCCTGCTTGGTTGTGTTGAGCGGCGCCATCACCAGATGATCTAAGGTTCAGCAAGCACGGCTATGCCATCCTTGAATCTTGCCCATGCCAGCTTTCTATTGATGATGCCGGAACTGTTGAGGTATAGATCACCGGTCTCGCCATGATAGGGTACGGTATTCTGCCGGATCAGTCTGCCCAGGTGCGGAATCAGCCCGAATGCATCAATTCCGAAGGCATAAAACCGGTTATATGATGATTGCTCCGCCTGCCAGTTTCTGTTGAGGGACTTCTGCAGTTCGGTTTGTGATTGTTTGCCGGCCAGAACCCAGGGTGAATCTGTAAAGATTATATCATCCAGGTCACGGTCAAGCTGGGGATTTATGATGCCCGCATACACCCTTGAGGACGAATAAACTGGGAGGCTGTCTGCCCGGTAGAAACGTAGCTGGGGAAGAAGTTGCCGTGCCTCCTCCGGACGCGCCACCAGAAATATCATGTCTGCATCATCCCGCAGACGAGTTTCGGTCCGCAGCGAGCGGTTCAGTCTTTGTTGAAGAGTGGCTGCACGTTGTTCACTGTTGCTGACGTTCAACAATTCACGAACCGGAGTGGAGAAATCACTGTTAGATGGATTATAGAAGATTTGTGATATGACCCTGCCGCCTAGATTACTCCATTCCTGCAGGAATGACTGGTAGACCCGACGGTCATAATCCTCGTTCCGGGAGATTAGCAGGGCATTCCGGTGTCCATTCTGGAACGCATGCACTGCCGCCTGTCGGGCTTCATCCTCAGGCAACAATCCGAATTGCAGGATTGGAGGGATCCTGTTTTGGTCCGCGTCCGGAAGTGTATTGTTTTCAAAAGCTCCGTATTGGTTCAGGGCGAGTACTTTCACCGGCAGGCCGGTCTGCGAAGTCAGTTGTGCTACGGCCTCGCGCTCCAGCGGGCCCACGATGTATTCTGCCCCATCAGCTACTGCCTGTTGATATGAATCCAGAATATTGAGTGCATTCGCCGAGTAAATACTCAATATGGGTCGGTACTCGGTTGACTCATACCAGGCAGCCAGGAAACCATCGCGGATCGCTTCTGCGACCTGGCGATACTGTCCATCGAATGGCAACAAGAGTGCAATCCGGGAGGGCCGGAAGACGTTTATCTGGCTTTCATTCAACAGCTCCGCACTGATTGCTTCTGCGGGGTGACCGGGATATTGTTCGTTCCACAGGCTGACTGCCGTGTCCAGGGCGCGAGGGTTAAGCAACATGGTCTGGTTGATCAGCGCCAACTCAATCCAGCCTCGCAGGCTGTCGGACGAACTGGCCCGCAGTCGTTGGAGACTGTCGGCGTTCATCTGGTTGAGGTTTTCCCAGATTCTGCGGTTGTTTTCCACGCGGGCGGCCTGCGTCTTTAGGTATCTTTCCAGCGCAACCCTTTCCCTGCTTGCGCTACCCGGATTCCCCAACTGTTCGAATGCTTGCGAACGTGTCTCGAAGATGGCTTCCAGGTAATCACCCGGGACATTTTCCAGGGGGAGTGAGCGGAGCCGTTCGAGGGCTGAATATGGCTTGTTCCTGGCGATATCGATTCTGGCCTCAAGAATCCCCAGGCGGGTCTCGATCTGTTGATCCCGGGTCTGATCCCCAACAGCAGCGGCAGCAACGGTGGCATTTTCCATCTCTCCGGCGATGTACCATGCCTCCGCGGCCTGTAACTGGAACTCCGCCGATCTGTCCGGATACAATTCAGCCAGTTGCTGGTATTCTGCGGCAGCCTGCCGGTAGTTCCCTTCTCGAACTAGACTACCAGCGTGACTTACGGGTTCCTGATCTGTCCTGGACACCGATCTGACGGTTCCTGGTCCGCAGGCCTGTAGTTGGATCGCCATGAGAACAATGAAAAAAAATCTTTGCATATCTTAAACAGAGTTACCGGGTTGACGGAGGTTATAATAGCAGCCTAAACAAGTGGAGCTGAATGTGTCAATTACTAAAGGGAAATTATATGTAGTAGCCACCCCCATAGGTAATCTTGGGGATGTCACCCTACGTGCCTGTGAAGTTCTCTCCGCCGCAGACCTGATTTTGGCTGAGGATACACGGCACAGCGGGATATTACTGCAACACCTGGGCATTCGTGTGTCCTTGCAATCACTCCATGATTTCAATGAACGCGTGAAAACTGAACCGATAATCAAGAGGCTGCTTGCAGGGGAGCAGGTGGCCCTGATCTCCGATGCGGGTACCCCATTAGTCTGTGATCCTGGTTTTCACCTGGTCCGGCGGGCGATTGAGGAGTCGATCAAGGTGATTCCCATTCCGGGGCCGTGTGCGCTAACTGCGGCTCTTTCCGTTGCCGGGTTGCCCACGGATCGCTTTCTCTTTAACGGGTTTGCCCCTGAACGTGGAGTACCCCGACGAAAGCTGCTTGAATCTCTGGCCGGTTTTAGTGCAACGCTCGTATTTTATGAGGTACCGCACAGAATCATGGGCTTTCTAAAAGACGCCATAGCAGTGTTCGGAAAGGAACGACCAGCGAGTGTGGCCAGGGAGATGACAAAGAAATTCGAGTGTATCTACCGGGACAGTTTGAGTAACTTACACCAATTCCTGGCCTCACATCCTGAACAGCAGCGTGGAGAATTCGTGGTCATGATCCATGGTGCGGATCAACCAGAGGATGACACGCGGCAGGAGAAGGTCCGTTTGCTGAAAATACTCCTGGGAAATTCACTGAGTGTGAAACTGGCTGTATCCATCGCTTCTGAAATACTGGGGGGCAACCGCAAAGAACTGTACCGGCTAGCGCTTGAGCTGGAAAAGAATGAGTGATACCAGTCCTGCCATGTCCCATGGACCCCGCTGATATAACGCTTGTTTTGTTTGTGATTTTCCATTTAACTATGGGTCGGGAGTCGGCCGGATAATCGCTGCCGACGGAACTTGGCCGGGGCCTGTTCAGCACTGCTGTATCGGGCGCAACACCGGTAGATTCCGCCGGTGGAGGAAAGTCCGGGCTCCGCAGGGCAGGGTGCCAGATAACGTCTGGGCGGCGCAAGCCGACGGCGAGTGCCACAGAAAATATACCGCCTTCACAGGTAAGGGTGAAATGGTGCGGTAAGAGCGCACCGCGCTGGTGGTAACACCAGTGGCAGGGTAAACCCCACCCGGAGCAAGACCAAATAGGAATCCGTATGGTGTGGCCCACACCGGATTCGGGTAGGTTGCTAGAGGTGCATGGTGACATGCATCCCAGAGGAATGATTATCCAAGACAGAACCCGGCTTACAGGCCGACTCCCCCTTAATTATTCACACAATTCGGTATTGGCTCGCAGGACCTGTCCTGTAGCAGGAAGTGGCTATATACTTTCTGGAGCCTCCAATCATGGAGAGTGCATCTCAGATATTAAGTATTTACTTTAAGAAATAGTCACAACCAGAAGAAAACACGGTTTATTATTTGATCATAGGATTCCTTCAGTAGTCCTCCAGGGCAGCATCTTTCCATAAGTATCTGTTAAATAAGACAGATTTCTGTCACTACTTTGCAAGATCCGCTTGACACAATGGATCGCAACTACCTATAGTTCTCAAGGTGGGGAAAAGTGGTTTAAAGTGGATTATTTCGCTAATTTAATGGAGTTTTCAAGTGTTTCGCGGGTTCAGCGCCATCAGTCTCGACAGCAAGGGGAGAGTAGCCATTCCAAGCCGCTACCGGGAGCGCTTGTCCGACTTGGCTGAAGGCCAACTGGTGCTGACCATGAACCCACTGGATCTCTGTCTGTGGTTATATCCCCTCAAGGAATGGGAGCTGATTGAACAGAAGCTGGCTGCGCTTTCGGATTTTGATCTGCAGAGCCGTCGTACGAAACAGATGATGCGGGGCTACGCTAATGACTGTCAGCTTGATTCTCAAGGAAGAATCCTCATACCGCAGGAATTGCGTGCATATGCCGCACTGGACAAACAGGCGGTAATCCTCGGTCAGGGCAACAAATTCGAAATCTGGAACCAGCGCAGCTGGGAGGAAAAACGTGACAGATGGCTCGCCCAAGTCGGCAGTGAGGACGGTGGTCCCGCGGATGCCATGCAATCTCTGTCATTGTAGCATTGCATTTCATCTTCTCTCCGGGGAAACCCTTTGAATTCGTATACACATACGCCTGTATTGCTGGATGAAGCTATACAAGGACTGGATGTGCGTCCGGACGGAATTTATGCGGATTGTACCTTCGGTCGTGGCGGTCATAGCAAGGCAATACTGGGCGGACTGGGTGACAAGGGCAGACTGTTTGTTTTTGACAAGGATGCTAAAGCGATCACCTGTGCTGAAAATCTTTTTTCCTGTGATCATCGGGTTGTCGTGATACATGGCTCCTTTTTGCTGTTGGAACGGGTGCTCGGCCAGCATCGTGTAACTGCCTGTGACGGCATACTCCTGGATCTGGGCGTTTCCTCACCGCAACTGGAAGACCCAGGATACGGATTCAGTTTCCTGCGGGACGATGAGCTCGATATGCGCATGGATAGGGGATCAGGTATCAGTGCCGCGGAATGGCTGAACCGGGCGCCGCAAGAGGAAATCGCCGATATTATTCATCATTATGGAGAAGAGCGATATTCGCGCAGGATTGCCGCAGCCATCGTCCGTGCGCGGCAGGAGGCCCCTATCTCGCGTACCTTGCAACTCGCCAGGATTGTAAGCAAGGCAATTCCTACCCGTGAGCGCCACAAAGATCCGGCAACCCGAAGTTTCCAGGCTATTCGTATATATATCAATAACGAGCTGGAGGAAATCCGGCTTGTCCTTGAACAGGTCTGCAATGTTCTGAGGCCGGGAGGCAGACTCGTCGTCATCAGTTTCCACTCGCTTGAAGATAGAATTGTGAAAAGATTTTTGTCGAGTGAAGCCCGGGGTGACCGGTTTCCACTGGAGGTGCCGGTAAGGGCCAGCGAGTTGAATCCGCGCTTCAGGATTATCGGCAAACCAATCAGGGCAACGGCGGAAGAAGTCACAGTAAATCCCAGGGCACGCAGCGCGGTGCTCAGGATTGGTGAGAGGATTGCTGCATGAAGCTACTGGGACTGATAACAACCTGGCTGCTGGTCTTTACATCGGCAGTAGCCAATGTGTATTACCAGCATCAGGCCAGGAAGTTGTTTGTTGAGATACGCGGACTGGAAAAAACGCGCGATAGCCTGGATGAAGAATGGGGCCGTCTGCAACTCGAACAGAAGACTTGGGCGACGGATGACCGAATCGAGAACTTGGCCAGGCAGGAGCTTGGCATGATCGAGCCTGATAATAATGTCCGGATCTTGTTTCTAGAATGACACAACACCGGATCACTATTCACAATCAGGGGCGCCGTCGTTTTCTGACCGCGTGTTTCAGCCTGGTGACGATATTATTGCTTTGGCGGGTCACCGATCTACAGGTGCTTAATAACGAATACCTCAAGCTCCACGGTGAGGAAAGATCAGTCCGGGTGGTCACTATACCTGCACATCGAGGAACCATCGTCGACAGAAATCATGAACCGCTTGCGATCAGCACTCCGGTCGCTTCAGTCTGGGCTATCCCCAGGGAAATCCTTGCTGCAAAGGAACGCCTGTCTGAGATCTCCTCAGCGCTAGAAACAGATCCCGCAACACTCCAGCAGTTGCTGGAAGAACGCAGTAGCAGGGATTTTATTTATTTGAAAAGGCAAATAAACCCGCAGGAGGCTGAAAAAATCAGATCCACAGGTGTCCCCGGCATTTACCTGCAACAGGAATACAAGCGCTATTATCCTGCAGCCGAGATCACCGCCCATATCATAGGGTTCACCAACGTGGATGATACCGGTCAGGAAGGCCTCGAACTAGCCTACAACGACTGGTTGAGCGGCGCACCGGGCCAGAAACGGGTACTCAGGGATGCCAAGGGTCATGTGGTGCAGGATATCGAAAGTATCCAGACAGTACGTTCCGGTAAGGAACTCGTGTTGAGTATAGACCAGCGGATCCAGTATCTGGCCTACCGTGAACTTAAGAATGCGATCATCCGTCATCGGGCGAGCAGCGGCTCAATCGTCATGCTGGACAGTGTGACAGGTGAAGTGCTGGCCATGGCGGGGCAACCATCATACAACCCCAATGACCGCAACGGGTTGAGAAGCGAACACTACCGGAATCGCGCTGTAACGGATGTCTTCGAGCCAGGATCCACCATGAAGCCGTTCACTATCGCAGCGGCCCTGATGTCGGGATTATATACAACAGATTCAATCATCGAGACAGGGCCTGGTTACATCTATATCAACAGGCACAAGATAGAAGACATACATAATTATGGCAAACTTGATTTGCTAAACATTATCCGTAAATCAAGTAATGTGGGCGCCAGCAAACTTGCGCTGGCGATCGGACCTGAACAACTCTGGAACATCTGTTCCAGTTTCGGCTTCGGGCAGGACACCATGAGCGGTTACCCGGGTGAGTCGCCCGGACTACTCAATAATTTCCGCAACTGGTCCGAGGTGGAACTGGCGACGGTTGCCTTCGGCTATGGACTTGCAGTAACCAATCTGCAACTGGCTCAGGCCTATGCCACTCTGGCCACGGACGGGATGATGAAACCGATTAGTTTCCTCAAGGTAGAGGGCCCGGTATCCGGGCAACAGGTGATCCCCGCAGAGGTGGCCAGAGAGGTGAAGATCATGTTGGAATCCGTGGTCACTGAAGGTGGAACAGGTCAATCGGCAGCTGTCAGGGGGTATCGCGTGGGAGGCAAGACCGGCACCTCCAGGAAATCGATCGCGGGAGGGTATGCCGAGGACAGGCATTTTTCCCTGTTTGCCGGGATGGCTCCCCTGAGCAGCCCGAGATTGGTGCTGGTCGTGACAATCAATGATCCCCGTGGGGGGGAATATTATGGAGGACAGGTTGCGGCCCCGGTGTTTGCCAGTGTCATGAAAGGCGCGTTGAGAATTCTTGATATCGTTCCGGACAATCTGCCGGCAGTGGAAAACGCCGTGATCATGGCGCAGTCACTGGGTGTGAAGGAGCAGGCAGCCAGATGATGGCATTGAAAAAGAAACCCGCAGGCGCCTACCTCAGTGATTTGCTTGTCGGCTTGGGTGCTATCGATCCTGCGGATGACAGAATAATCCAGGGCGTGAGCATTGACAGCCGGACGGTCAAGCCCGGCGATCTCTTCCTCGCCTGTCGCGGCGAGTGTACCAGTGGCAGTGAATATATCGATGACGCGGTCAGGGCCGGAGCGGTGGCCGTGTTGATAGATTCGGAATTAAGGCGTCCCAGGGGAAAATCCGTGCCCTTGATTCCGCTCAGAGACCTGCAGCATTTGGCTGGTTTCATCGTTGCACGGTTCCTTGGTGAACCTTCGACAGCACTTCGTACCATCGGAGTCACCGGGACCAACGGCAAGACCTCCGTGGCTTGGTATCTGGCACAGCTGCTCTCTGGTTTAGCCAGACGCAAGACCGGGCTCATCGGTACACTGGGTTATGGTTATCCCGAGTGTTTGCGGCCAGGTCCGCACACGACGCCTGATCCGATAGTACTGCAGGGACTGTTGGCGGGATTCCGTGATGATGGAGCGGATACCGTGGTCATGGAGGTATCTTCCCAGGGACTGGATCAGGGGCGTGTCGCCGGCGTGTCTTTTTTTGCCGCTGTCTTTACCAACCTGAGCCAGGATCACCTCGACTATCACGGCAGCATGGCAGCCTATGCTGAAGCAAAGAAACAGCTCTTTCATACGCCCGGATTGAAGTATGCGGTAATCAATCTGGATGATGAATTCGGCGCCAGACTGGCTGAGGATTTGCAGGGCCGAGTGGCATTCGCAGGTTACCGGCTGGTGGATGACTGGGAGGAAGATGCTGGCGCCTTTCCCGTAATACAGGCGCGCATCACTGAAGCAACACTCGATTCGCAGCGCATGGAAGTCTGCAGTCCCTGGGGAGAAGGCTGCGTCCGGTTCAAGCTTCCCGGAAGATACAATGCTTACAACCTGCTGGCCTGTCTGGCAACCTTGTGCCTGCTGGAGGTGCCGTTCAAGGAGGCCCTGCAGGGGCTTGCGAATGTACCGCAAGTGCCGGGTCGCATGGAAAAGTTCGGTGGTGGGCAACAACCCATGATTATCGTGGATTACGCCCATACACCGGATGCCCTGGCCAAGGTGCTTTCCTCGCTTCGCAGTACCTCCCGGGGTCGCCTGATCTGTGTGTTCGGCTGCGGGGGTAATCGGGATGTTCAAAAACGCGCGCAAATGGGCGCCATAGCGGAAACCTATGCGGACCAGATCATCGTGACCAACGATAATCCACGCATGGAGGATCCGCAGCGGATTATCGATGACATCCTTGCTGGAATTACGCAGCGGCAAAAGCTCAGCATCGAACCTGATCGGCAGACAGCCATTACCAGCGCAATACAATCCTCAGTTGCGGGCGATATCGTACTCGTGGCCGGAAAGGGTCATGAAAGTACGCAGGATATCGCTGGCAACAAGCTCCCATTCAGTGATCGTCAGGTGGTATGCAGTGTGCTGGGAAGCACTCGCGGAGCCCTTTTGTGATCCACATGAGACTCACCGAGGTGGCAGCGGAGATCCGTGCGGAGATGATTGGGGACGACGTTGCATTCCACGGATGCACCACTGACAGCAGGTCCGTGGAGCCAGGACAGCTCTTCATCGCGTTGCGCGGGAAGCGCTTTGATGGCCATGATTTTATCAACCAGGCGGTTGCCGGTGGTGCGGTGGCAATCATGGGCGAACAGCACCTCCAGGATTGCATTGTGCCCATGCTGAAAGTGGCCGAAACCTGCAGCGCCATGGGAGCCCTGGCAGCTTATTGGCGTCACCGGTTTGCTATTCCAGTGATCGCGATTACCGGCAGCAACGGCAAGACCACGGTGAAGGAAATGTTGAACCGGATATTGTCACTTTCCGCTCCTGTGTTATCCACTCGCGGCAATCTCAATAATGAAATTGGTGTGCCCATGACCCTCTTCAGATTGGGGGAAAAGCATCGTTATGCCGTGATTGAGATAGGGGCGAATGCCCCAGGCGAGATACTTGGGCTCTCAAAAATGGTCAGACCGACGGTGGCTCTCATCACCCAGTGCGCGCCTGCGCACCTGGAGGGTTTCGGCAGCATCGAGAGTGTCGCCAGGGCCAAGGCCGAGATATACGCAGGTCTCCCGGATACAGGCACGGCAATCATCAACATGGATGACAGATACGCGCCACTGTTTCAGGAAGCGACCCGGCACCTGAGGAAGATCCTCTTTGGTACAACCCGCCTGGCTGATGTGCGTTTTGAAGACCTGCGGATTGATCCGGATACAGGTGCCAATGTATTCAAAATGATCGCTTGGGAGGAAAGTACTGAAACCCATCTGGCCTTGGCAGGCAGGCATAATGTTTTGAATGCGCTTGCCGCAGCGGCCTGTTGCCTCGCGCTTGATATCAGCCTGGATTGTATACGATCCGGATTGGAAGTAATGCAACCCGTACCGGGTCGCTTGCAGTCAAAAACCGGTATTCGCGGCACCCGGATCTATGACGACACTTACAACGCCAATCCCGGTTCCCTGGAGGCGGCCCTGCAGACGCTGGGCGCCTTGCGCGGGCGTAACTGGCTGGTGCTTGGGGATATGGCTGAATTGGGAACGGATACACCGGCATACCATCTTGAGGCAGGCGAAAAAGCCCGCCTCTATGGTTTCGAGAAATTGTACGCAGTCGGCAGAAACAGCGTGCAGGCGGTCAGAGGTTTCGGTAACGGCGCTTTGCATTTCGATTCACAGGAGGAATTGGTCAGGACAGTAAGGGAACAATTGCCTGAAGGTGCACGGGTGCTGGTTAAGGGCTCCCGTTCCATGGCCATGGAACGGATCGTAGCAGGTCTGGTGCAGGAGGACTGAGATGCTGTTGTGGCTGTCGGAATATCTGATGCAGTACCACACTGGGTTCAATGTATTTCAGTACATTACCATGCGCAGCATTCTGGGCGCGCTGACATCTCTGTTTATTGCACTGGTGGTGGGACCGACGTTGATCCGGTCACTAAGTAAATACCAGATCGGGCAGACGATCCGTGATGACGGTCCTGGGACACACCTGTCCAAGGCGGGCACACCGACCATGGGCGGGTTACTGATCATCGTATCGATCTCTTTCAGTACCCTCTGCTGGGCTGACCTCGGCAATCGCTTTGTATGGGTTGTTTTTCTGGTTACCCTGGCATTTGGGGGAATCGGCTGGATCGATGATTACCGGAAGGTTGTACAGCGGAATGCAGCCGGTCTCGCTCCACGCTGGAAGTATCTCTGGCAATCTGTTTTTGCACTGCTTGCAGCTGTCATGCTGCTGCTTACGGCAGCCGACCCAAACGAGACCCGGTTGCTGATTCCTTTCGTCAAGGCAGTCAATCTGGATTTGGGCTGGCTCTTTGTGATCCTGAGCTATTTCGTCATTGTCGGGTCCAGCAATGCTGTGAACCTGACCGATGGGCTTGACGGACTGGCGATTTTGCCGACAGTCATGGTTGCGGGAGCCCTGGCCATATTCGCGTACGCCACCGGTAACATCAATTTCGCATCCTATCTCGGAATACCTTATATACCAGGGGTCGGCGAAGTTGCCGTATTTTGCGGCGCCATCGTCGGAGCCGGACTGGGTTTCCTCTGGTTCAACACCTATCCGGCGCAGGTCTTCATGGGGGACATAGGTGCACTGTCCATGGGCGCGGCGCTCGGGATCGTGGCGGTTGTGGTGCGGCAGGAATTCGCCCTGTTCATCATGGGCGGGGTATTTGTAATGGAGACTGTTTCTGTGATCCTGCAGGTGGGTTCATTCAAACTGACTGGCCGGAGGATTTTCCAGATGGCTCCCCTCCATCATCATTATGAGCTTAAGGGCTGGCCGGAACCCCGGGTGATCGTCCGTTTCTGGATCATAACCTTCATCCTGGTACTGATCGGTCTGTCCAGTCTCAAGATACGCTGATGGAGTCGCCATGGGAAAGCCCGTAGTTACCATGACAGGTTCTGGCACGAAGGTTTCAACCGTAATCGTTGGACTGGGTCTGACGGGCCTGTCCTGCGCGAGATATCTTGCCTCCAGGGATGAATTCTTTGCCGTGACCGACAGCCGGGAGGAACCTCCGATGGCGGAGGCGTTACGCCGTGAACTCCCTGGTATTTCACTCTTCAGTGGCGGCTTTGACGTGGATCTGTTGAGCGGGGCAAAGCAACTTATTGTAAGTCCAGGAGTGTCCCTGGACGAGCCGGAGATCCGGCAGGCGCTGGCGGCTGGTGTCCGTGTTATTGGAGATGTGGAGCTTTTCTGTCAAATCAACCAGCGACCGGTAATCGCAGTGACCGGGACCAACGGCAAGAGCACTGTCACCAGTCTGGTGGGCGCTATGCTGGTACGCGCCGGAAGGAAGGTTGGAGTGGCGGGAAACATCGGTGTTCCCGTGCTGGATCTCGTAGCTGATCCGGAGATCGAGATTTTTGTCCTGGAGCTTTCCAGTTTCCAGCTGGAAACCGTAGTCAGTCTGGATGCAGCCGCAGCGGTGGTGCTCAACCTCAGCCAGGATCACATGGATCGTTATACAAGTTTCCAGGCATACGTCACCGCCAAACAGAAAATATACAGCGGTAGTGGAGTCATGGTGATCAATACCGATGATGAGCTGACAAGGGGCATGAGGCTGGCGGGTAGGAAGTCCATCGGTTTCGGCATGGGAGAACCGGAAGAGAATGATCTGGGTATCCGTGAATGGAACGGGGCAAGCTGGCTGGCAAGAGGTCATAGAACTCTCTTGCCGGTCCGGGATCTGCGTCTCTTCGGCAAGCATAATATATCCAACTGTCTGGCCGCGCTTGCTCTGGGTTACGCTGCCGGCATTCCCGAGGTGGCCATGCTGGATAGCTTGCGGGAATATTCCGGACTACCGCATCGTTGTCAGAAAGTAGCGGAGATCAATGGAGTCGCATGGTACAACGATTCCAAGGGTACTAATTCTGGAGCGAGCAGCAGTGCGATAACTGGTCTTGGGGGTGACCGAAACATAATCCTGATTGCGGGCGGGATTGGCAAGGGGGCAGATTTCAAACAGTTGGTGCCGGCGGCAGCGGGCAGGGTGCGTAGCGCCATACTGATAGGCCGCGATGCGCGATTACTGGCCGAGGCGCTCGGTGAAGTTGCCGATATCTGTTATGCCGTAGACATGGATGCTGCGGTAAAGGTCGCCGCAGAAACAGCGCGAGCGGGAGATATCGTTTTGTTATCTCCCGCATGCTCCAGTTTTGATATGTTCTCCGACTACCGGCAGCGCGGTGAGGTATTTGTAGAGGCTGTCAGAAAATTGCAGGAAACACCGGCGTGTTGACGGTGCAGAAATATATGAATGATCAGGCCACCCATATCGGGCGCAACCTGCCGCATTATGATTTTTGGCTCATGGGCGCCATACTCCTGCTGGTATCGCTCGGCCTGGTCATGGTGGCATCGGCCTCGATTACCGTCGCGGATCGCGTGTATGGGGATCCGTTCCATTTCTTCTGGCGACAGTCCATTGCGGTGATTATCGGCCTGATGCTGGCAGCCGTGATTATCCGGTTACCCCTGGCGATCTGGCAGAAGTTAAGCCCTTGGCTGATCGTCATGGGTATGCTGTTCCTGATTCTGGTATTGGTTCCCGGGGTCGGCAGGGTAGTGAACGGCAGCATGCGCTGGATTCGACTGGGCCCGATTAGCGTACAGAGTTCCGAACCGGTCAAGGTCTTTCTCATTGTTTATCTCGCCGGATTTCTGGTTCGGCACGGCGAACAGGTCAGAACCACTTTCAGCGGTTTCATCAGACCCATCGGGATTGTTACAGTGGTAGCTGGACTCCTCTTGATGGAACCGGACTTTGGAGCCGCGGTGGTTATCTTCTGTACGGCCCTTGGCATGTTGTTTATGGGCGGCGTGCCGCTGGGACGTTTTTTCCCATGGATGCTGACTGCAACCACGATCCTGGCAAGCCTCGCGGTATTTTCTCCCTATCGGCTCCAGCGCCTCACGAGCTTTATGAACCCCTGGCAGGACCCGTTTGACACAGGGTTTCAGTTGACCCAGGCATTGATCGCATTTGGACGTGGTGAATGGTTTGGTGCCGGCCTGGGCAGCAGTATACAAAAACTGTTTTATCTTCCCGAGGCACATACCGACTTTGTGTTTGCCGTACTGGGCGAGGAACTGGGCCTAACCGGAAGCGCACTGGTCATCCTGCTGTATTTTTTCATTATATGGAGATCCTTCGTAATCGCACAGGTGGCCTCGGTCCTGGGTAAAAACTTTGCCGCCCACACAGCATACGGTATCGGATTAATCATCGGATTACAGGCCTTCATCAATATCGGGGTGAATACCGGAGTCTTGCCCACCAAGGGCCTGGCCTTACCCCTGATATCTTATGGCGGCAATAGTATGGTTACAAACTTTGTATTGCTCGCATTGTTGCTTCGAGTCGAATTTGAAAACCAGTTTTTCAGGAAGGAGCCGATCCCTCATCAGGTGAAGAATTATGCAGCATAAATCCATTTTGATCATGGCGGGGGGGACTGGCGGTCATGTATTCCCGGCGTTGGCCGTTGCCCGGTGCCTGATGGCACAGGGTGTTCCGGTATCCTGGCTCGGGACTGCGGCCGGCATCGAATGCCGGCTGGTGCCCGGAGATGGAATCGATCTGCATTTGATCGATGTCAGAGGTATACGCGGCAAGGGGATCGGAACCCTCCTGTGTGCCCCGGTGATCATGTTGAAGGCGCTGATACAGGCACTTCTAGCCATGCGACGCCTGCGTCCTGGTGTGGCACTTGGCATGGGTGGTTTCGTCAGCGGGCCGGGAGGCATTGCAGCCTGGTTGCTTGGTATACCGCTTATAATTCATGAACAGAATGCAATTCCCGGTCTGAGCAATCGAATATTGTCCTTGGTTGCTGCGGTTGTACTGGAAGGTTTTCCGGGTGTATTCCGGGGTAACAAGAGCCAGTACACCGGAAACCCGGTGCGCAGCGATATCGCCGGACTGAGGCCGCCAGAGTTGCGGCTTCGTTCCCGTGGTAGTGCAGGCTTGCAGTTGCTGGTTCTTGGCGGCAGTCAGGGTGCGCAGGTGCTAAACCAGGTATTGCCTGAACTGTCCAGGCAACTCGGACGCGAGATGGATCTGCGGGTCTGGCATCAGGCCGGTGAACGGCACTACGCTGGGACTTGCGATGCCTACCGTCAATCCGGCGTCGATCCGCAGAAAGTCCGGGTAGTACCCTTCATTGAAGATATGGCGGCAGCTTACGACTGGGCAGATTTGGTGATTTGCCGTTCCGGCGCCCTGACTCTGGCCGAATTGTGTGTCGCAGGGATTGCCTCGATCCTTATCCCCTATCCACATGCCGTGGATGACCACCAGACTGCCAATGCAAAACGTATGGTGGCGCATGGTTGTGCGATCCTGATCCCGGAATGTGGACTGGACCTGTGTAAACTGGCTGAAATCGTTACTGATTTTTCCCGGATCCGGGAAAAATTAATTGAAATGGCTCGCCGGGCCCGGGAGTTGGCTAAGCCTGATGCCGCCAGCGCCGTGGCCAGCTTCTGTCTGGAGTACCGCAATGCCTGATGCAAGCAAACGGGTAATGGGCAGGGTCCGCCGTATTCACTTTGTCGGGATTGGCGGCGCCGGGATGAGCGGTATCGCCGAGGTGCTGCATAACCTGGGTTACGAAGTGACGGGATCCGACGCTGGCGCAACGGAAGTCACTCACAGGCTGGCGGCTGCGGGGATCCGGATCACATGTGGCCACACTGCGGAAAATGTCGGTCAAACCGATGTCGTAGTCGTTTCCAGCGCCATACCTGCCGGCAATCCGGAGGTGACCGCTGCGCATGACCGGCGCATACCCGTAATCAGACGTGCGGAAATGTTGGCTGAACTGATGCGGTTCAGGGAAGGCATCGCTGTCGCCGGTACTCATGGTAAAACAACAACCACCAGCCTCATCGCCAGTGTACTCGCGGAAGGCAGGCTGGATCCAACCTATGTGATCGGCGGCCTGCTTAACAGCTCCGGGAGTCATGCCAGGCTTGGTGAGGGGCGTTACCTGGTTGCCGAGGCGGATGAGAGTGATGCATCTTTCCTGCACCTGCAGCCGGTCATGGCTGTACTTACCAATATCGATGCTGATCACCTGGAAAATTACCGGGGTGATTTCAACCATCTGAAAAGCAGTTTTGCCGAGTTCATTAATCGCATGCCGTTTTACGGACTCGCGGTGCTCTGCGCGGATGACCCAGGCGCCATGGAGATCCTGCCGAAAATCAGCAAGGCATTCGTGACTTACGGACTGGAAAAGGATGCGGATTACCGTGCCAGAATCACCAGCCGGAAGGCATCCCGTATTTCCTTTACCGTCTCACGTGACGGTGAGCCAGACTGGCTGGAAGTGAATCTGAATCTCCCGGGTAACCACAATGTCCTGAATGCCTTGGCGGCGATTATCGTGGCCACGGAACTGGGTGTTTCGCGTGAAGATATTGTCACGGCCCTGTCCGGGTTCCAGGGTATCGCCAGGCGCTGCAATATCCTGGGGGAAGTTGTTATCGGCAAGGGCAAGGTCATGGTGATTGATGATTATGCTCATCATCCCAATGAAATCAGGGCGACGCTCTCGGCAGTCAGGAATGGCTGGCCGGAGAGGCGGATCCTCGTCGTATTCCAGCCGCACCGTTATACCCGTACCCGGGACCTGTTCGAGGACTTCTGTCAGGTCCTTGCGGACACAGATGCACTTCTAGTGATGGAGATCTACCCGGCTGGCGAGCAGCCAATCAGCGGAATTGACAGCCGTGCCTTGTGCCGGGGAATACGGTTGCGAGGACAGGTACAGCCGGTCTATATCGAGCAGCGTGAACAACTCTGGACCACATTGCCGGAGGTCATCGAGGACAGTGACATCCTGTTGCTGCTGGGCGCGGGGGATATTGGCAGCGTGGGTCCGGCACTGGTATCCGGATATTGCAACCAGGGCAGCTAGTGTATTTGTGTTGAAACTGAATAAGCGATTACTGACATTCTGATGATATCAGCGGCAACTATGATCAACGGTTTGAATGGAACCATGAAACTGCGAGAGCCCATGGCGAGGCACAGCAGTTGGCGGGCGGGTGGACCGGCGGATCGATTTTATATCCCGGCAAACCTTCAGGATCTTTGTGATTTCTTATGCACCCTGGATCCTGCGGAACCACTGCTCTGGGTCGGACTCGGCAGTAACCTCCTGGTGCGTGATGGTGGATTTCACGGAACTGTGATTGCGGTAAGCGGTGTACTGGGGCAACTGGAGATCCGTGCGGATGGGGCCATTACCGCAGGGGCTGGCGTGAGTTGCCCCAAACTTGCGAGATTCACCGTTAGCAAGAGCTTGAGCGGCGCGGAATTCCTCGCCGGTATTCCGGGTACGGTTGGCGGCGCCCTGGCCATGAATGCTGGGGCCTTTGGCGGTGAAACATGGGGAATTGTTTCCAGTGCCCAAACGGTGGATCGATCAGGTCGATTGAGACGCCGGTCCAGGGCAGAACTGAAGCCCGGTTACCGCAGCGTGGATATCCCGGAAGGCGAATGGTTTGTCAGTGCCGAGTTCAGGCTTGTCGCTGATGATTCAGGGCAGGGAGAACAGCGCATCCGTGAATTGCTGGCGCAACGTGCGCTAACCCAGCCGCTAGGAGACGCAAGCTGTGGATCAGTATTCAGGAACCCGCCGGGTGATTCGGCAGGCAGGCTGATCGATGCCTGCGGTCTGAAAGGGTTGCGGTCTGGCAATGCCGTAGTCTCAGACAAACACGCGAACTTTATCATCAATCTCGGCGGCGCAACGGCAACCGATATTGAGCGGCTGATATGCATGGTGCAGCAGCGGGTTAATCAAGATTCCGGCATTTTACTGGAGCCGGAAGTACGGATCGTGGGCCATGAATAAATCAGCACAGGCGATCTATACATGACTGTCGGCAGAAAGAGTAGTCAATATGACCCGCGGGAGTTTGGCAGGGTGGCGGTATTGTTCGGAGGCACCTCGGCGGAACGGGAGATATCTCTGGAGACAGGAGGTGCGGTGCTCGCCGCGCTACGAAGGCGTGAGGTCGATGCCGTCGGTGTGGATACCGCCGTGGGATTCATTCCACTCTTGCAGGAGAAAAACTTTGATCGTGTTTTTATTGCCTTGCACGGGAGGGGCGGAGAGGACGGTACTGTCCAGGGGCTGCTGGAGGTGATGGGAATACCCTATACCGGCAGTGGCGTGCTCGGCTCAGCACTCGCCATGGACAAGGTGCGCAGCAAATGGATTTGGCAGACCCATGGCCTGCCCACGCCGCCTTTCGCCACTTTGTCGAACGAGGAGGAACTGCAAGCTGCCGCCGATCGGATGGGTTTTCCACTGATGATCAAACCAGTACATGAGGGTTCCAGTTGCGGTGTCACGCGAGTGACGGAGCGGCGGTTATTACAGGATGCTTGGCTGGAAGCCAAGAAATTTGATAACGATGTCATCGCCGAGCGATGGATATCCGGAAGTGAATATACGGTTTCCATTCTGAACGGAGAGGTACTGCCGGTCATTCGCGTGGAGACAACCAGGGAGTTCTATGATTACCGGGCCAAATACCTGGATGATACCACACGCTATAGCTGTCCCTGCGGATTGGATCCCGCACAAGAGCAGGCGTTGGCGCGGCAGGCGCTTAGCGCCTTCCAATTGCTTGCTGCCGAGGGCTGGGGGCGTGTGGATCTGATGCTCGACCGGAGTGGACAGGCCTGGTTCATCGAGGTCAATACCATACCCGGAATGACCAGTCACAGCCTTGTGCCCATGGCGGCAAAGCAGGCAGGTATTGAATTTGACGATCTTGTTTTACGGATCCTTGCTGACAGCATGAATCGCCGGCAATCCTCGGGAAGAGAGCTATCGTGAATACTAAAAGTCTTGCATATTCCGGCGAGGAAGAAGCTGAGTATGAATTCCTCGAAGAGGGGATCTTCAGCAGCCACAAGCTGGTCGTCGGGCTGGTATTACTCGCCTCTATTTCGGTGTTGATCGTGTGTATGACCCACTGGATGATGAATCCCTCCACCCTGCCAATAAAAAGTGTAAGGGTGGAAGGTGAATTCCTCCATTTGTCCACCGATGTGCTCAGAAACAGTGTTATCGATGTGGTGAGGGATGGTTTTTTCAATGTCAATGTGGACCTGATTCAGACCACGTTGTTTTCCAGCCCCTGGGTGGACGAGGTTACCGTACGCAGGGTCTGGCCGGATGGACTGGTGGTCCGGGTGGTTGAAAAAAAGGTCATAGCCCGATGGGGAGACAGGGGGCTCGTGAGCCCGGAGGCGGATCTGTTCTTTCCTGAGAGAGTCTCCATCCCTGATGGACTCCCCCTGTTCAATGGTCCGGACAATACTCAGGCACTGATCCTGAACCGGTATCTTCAGATCAATGGGGAACTGGTGCGGCGCGGATGGAGTGTTGCCGGTGTTACGCTCGATAAGCGCTGGTCATGGTCGTTCAGCCTGGAATCGGGGACCAGGGTATTGCTGGGTAGACGGGATGTGTCTGCGCGGATTCTCAGGTTTTCCGATCTGGCAGCAACAGAGATAGGCAAACGGCAGGAAGATATCGATGTCATTGATATGCGCTACACGAATGGGTTTGCCGTTCGCTGGAAGTCACAGCATGAGAATAAAGTGGAATCGGAACTGAATAACCATGGTTAAAAAGACAGAGAAGAATCTGATCGTCGGACTGGATATAGGAACCTCCAAGGTGGTTGCCATCGTGGGAGAGATAAACCCTGGCAATGAAATAGAAATCATTGGTCTTGGATCATGCCGTTCACGGGGACTCAAGAAGGGGGTGGTGGTGAATATTGAATCCACTGTCCAGACGATTCAAAGGGCCATCGAGGAGGCGGAACTGATGGCTGGTTGCGAGATACATTCCGTCTATGCAGGTATAGCCGGCAGCCATATAAGGAGCCTGAATTCCCACGGTATCGTGGCCATCCGGGATAACGAAGTGTCTCTCAGTGACGTGGACCGTGTCATCGATGCGGCGCGTGCCGTGGCCATACCAGCGGATCAGAAGATCCTGCACATACTGCCCCAGGAATTCATCATCGACAGTCAGGAAGGCATCAAGGAGCCGATTGGGATGTCGGGAGTCAGGCTGGAGGCCAAGGTGCATATGGTCACCGGCTCCGTCAGCTCGGCCCAGAACATAGTCAAGTGTGTACGACGCTGCGGTCTGGAAGTGGACGATATCATTCTGGAACAACTCGCATCAAGCTACGCGGTTTTGACGGAAGATGAAAAAGATCTTGGCGTCTGCCTGGTGGATATCGGTGGAGGGACTACAGACATTGCAATCTTCACTGAAGGGTCCATACATCACACAGCCGTGAT
>Ga0209343_10003554_pt1 | contig 19548 bp, 19 predicted proteins | sample RifCSPlowO2_02_FD_184026 | JGI IMG/M metagenome (GOLD analysis project Ga0209343, IMG submission 184026) | Groundwater microbial communities from Rifle, Colorado - Rifle CSP2_plank lowO2_0.2 (SPAdes) (version 2) | ecosystem: Environmental > Aquatic > Deep subsurface > Groundwater | place... | reverse complement strand
TGTTTCTGGTGTAGAAGTTGCGGTCGGTGCTTTTTTTGATGGCCAAGAGTTTGTTGGTTCGGTAAATGTAAATTTCGAGCATAAGAAATTATTTCCAGGTGATCTTGGTCCCAATACTGGCGAGCTAGGCACCTCCATATTCTGGAAAGATCGCAGTCCAATTTTTGATGCAACGCTTGCAAAGTTTAAAGATAAGCTTGTGCAATGCGGTTATGTAGGATATATTGATATTAATTGTATTGTAAATGCTCGCGGCATATATCCACTCGAATCTACTTCAAGATTTGGTTATCCGCATATAAGTATAGCAATGGAAGGCGTGCTAAGTGAATGGGGCGAGTTTTTGTATAAATTAGCAAAAAAAGAGAAACCAGAACTAAAAACAAAGCGCGGATTCCAAGTTGGCGTTGTTGTTGCAGTACCCCCCTTTCCATTTATGGATCCAGATTCGTTTAGAAAATATTCAGAAGATGCTACAATTATTTTCAAAAAACCGAATTATGAAGGTGTGCACCTTGGCGATGTTAAATTTGTTGAAGATGATTGGAGATTAGCCGGTGAGAGCGGATACGCACTTATAATAACTGGTTCTGGATCAACAATGGATGAAGCAAGACAGCAAGCATATAATCGTGTTAAAAATATAATAATCCCTAATATGTTTTATAGAACTGATATTGGAGAGCGCTGGCATCAGGATGGCGATAAATTGCAGACTTGGGGATATTTATAATTGGCAATGGGCAATCAGCCTTGAGCAATGAGCAAGGTAGTAGTTGTGTATACTCAAATAAAATCTATTCTTAAAACATCCAAAACAATCGCAGTAGTTGGCTTAAGTGATAGAGCAGAACGCGACAGTTATGTTGTTGCTAAGTATCTGTACAATGCAGGTTATAGTATAATTCCGATTAATCCTAATATTAGCGAATGGAATGACATTAAAGCATATGCAAGCTTACTCGATATTCCCAGTTCGATTAAAATTGACATTGTTGATATTTTTCGCAGAAGCGAGCTTGTTGAAGAGATCGTTGATCAAGCGCTTCAGATGAAAAATAAACCTCGTGTAATTTGGCTGCAATTAGGAATAGAAAATGAAAAACCAGCTGAAAAAGCGCGAGCTGCCGGAATTTTAGTTATTCAGAATAGGTGTATTAGAATTGAACACGAGAAAATTATGGGATAGAAATGAAGAAAATTATTATACCTGCCTTTATTATTCTACTATTCTTATTTACCTTAGGTTGCTCTAAACCAATTGAGACTAAAGAAATTAAAAATGAAACAAATGTTACAAAGATTATTGAAACTAATAAAACTGAAAAAGTTGAAATAAAAAACACTACTGAGGAAAGCAATATAGCTAATAACATAGTTATTAATGCCACGAATAAGACGGATTTTGTTATCAACACTACTGCTAATGTTAGTAAAAAGAAAGAAGAGCCAAAGGTAGCACCTTTAAATTCTTCAATACCTAATATGGAAAAAATGATGAAGGAAGGTAAGTCCCCAGAAGATTTTATGAAAAATCTTCCGCCAGATTTTGACCCGTCAGCTATGGATCCAGCGAAAATGGATGATAAGATGAAACAATACATGAGCGATTTTTTCAATACACCTAAATTTGATCTATCAAAAAACGCCCCTCCAAAGTTTGTGAAAAATAATTTTATAGAACTAGATAGAATCGCCAAAATTTCAAAATTTCGTAGTGGCTATGGCCATGATTATTCTTTAGGAACAGGAGAAAAATGCCGTAGTATGAAGCATTATTTCTGGCCAAAGGGAGGAGAACCTGGAAAGCCACATGATTCTTCTTGGACTTCTATAAAATATTACTCACCAGTTGATGGTGTAATTAAAAACGTGGAATATACAGAGACTACATACGGAAAAGAGGCTAAGTTTTCCATTCAATCATCCGAGCAGCCAGCATTTCGTTTTATTTTTTTCCATGTTAATCTTCTCAGTTCTTTTAAAGAAGGTAGTAAGGTTTCTGCTGGCCAGCATATTGGAACAATTGCAGATGAAAATTCACATGGAGAGATTGCAGTTGAAGTAGTTACAACTAGCGGCAGGGGACTTGTTTCATTTTTTGATGTTATGGATGATTCTTTATTTGAAAATTACAAGAAAAAAGGCATAAAAATCAGATCTGATTCTATAATTTCCAAAGAACAAAGAGATGCAAAGCCATTAGTTTGCGATTATTCAACTCCAGATGGTAGATTTACCGGAGCTAGTGGCGTATCAGATTTTAGGACATGGCAAACTGATTCGGATAATTGGTTCGAGCTGAACTAACCCATAAAGATCAATAACCCTCATCTACCCGAAAGCATTATAAAATGTTGCCAATACCATATAAGTATGGCTTTATCCTTAAGGTTATTCGGTGGAGCACGATCAGAAAAGGTTTTAATAGGCGTAGCTCATGCAAATAGGGTTGAACTTACTAGACTGCAACATGAATTGAATAGGAGAAAACCAAAAAGTGTTGGTCTAGAACTGAGAGAAGATTATGATACGGCTTTTACTAAAGTAGGATTCTTTGGGGATTTATATACTTATTTAAGAACGATTGGTATTCCAGTAGTATTGTTAGAAAACCCTGACCTGTGGAATGAATATAAATCAGTCGAGCTTATAAAAATGATGCACGAAGGTTCAATCACAATTGCACAGATAGAATCAGAACTTGCAGCAGTTGCCCATAGGCTAAAAGGTCATTTATATTTACCTCCTGAGGTGGGCATGCCACTAGAAAATGCAAAAAGAAGATTCGAAAGGGCGCTAGCCATAAACACGGAACGTCCAACTCAAGAAGCATTAATGAGGTTTTGGAGTGAGATAATTTCAAGAAGGAGTGAATACTTTGTAAAAATAATTCTTGATGCCATACCGGATATAGTTGTAGTTGGGCTAGGTCATGCATTACAAATGGAAGAGAAATTACATGGAAGGTATAAATTGGAAAAGTTCTCTGGAGAAATGCCAACTGAAATACCTAGAACTACAAGAGGTGGTAACGATCTTTTATAAAAATTAGTCATTAATAATTGAATGATAAAACATCTTATAATCGCCATCTGGTAGTTTGACAACAGCCGGTGATTCAACGCTTTCCTCGCTTGTGCTTGCTTCTAACCTTAAGCCTTCTTCCTGCCAATTTGTTCCATCACTTGAAAATGCAGAATAAATGCTTGCCTTAGGTTGCATGCCACTAGATTTATGATAATACATTCTGTATCCATTTGAAACTTTAATGGTGTTTGATACACTTCCCATAAATGGAAGCTCATCTTGTTTTGTGAATTTTAAACCATCACTAGAAGTTGCCATTATATTGCGCGGCCCATTTGAAATAAACATAATCCATTTATTTGCAATAAATATATCTGCATCTGTTGAACCTTGCTCTTTAGCATATGCTACTGTTTGATTCTCAAATATTATCCCATTATCAGAGAATGCAACATCAATGGAGGCAAGCTGTGCTCCTGGGCTCTCGAAATTAGTATAATATATTCTATATACGCCATTGGTTAAAACAACATCTGGATCCGCACCTACAAATCCTTGTTTTAATTTTACACGATAATACTTCCACGCGCTATTAGCGTTTATCGCTACTGTAACGCCCCTATTTTTCCAATCAACATAATAAACGCGGATATTTCCATCCTTATCTATAATTGCATCTGGTACGCTTGCTTGGTCAGCTAATGCAAAGTTATCTTTAGCCCAAGTTAGCCCATCTTTTGAAGTTGCACTTTTTATTCTATGCTTCCACGGGCCATTATCTCCACCTTGGCCAGGCAGTGCCTTACCTAATCCTTTTCCAGGTGTTACCTCTTCAAGTTGTTCTGTTCTTATTTGGGGTGGCATTGCTGGTGGTTGCTTTGGGGGTTTTGGTTGAGGTGGAGGTAACGGTGGTTGTTTTGGTTCAGCTGGTTCTGGTGTTTTTGGAGGTAATGGTTGTGGCGGCTCAGTTGGTTGAATTGGTTGGTCAGCTGGAGGCTGCGGTAGTTTAGGTGGTTCTGTAGTTGGGGTAGGTGTTGGTTGTGATGCGGGTGGTTGTTGAGGGACAGGAGATTGCTGCGAGGCGCAGCCAAAAATCAGAATTGATAAAATAAATAAAATAATTATTAAACGCATGTTGAAATAAAAACTACAAATTATTTATATCTTCTGCTGATCGCGTAAACTGCACCAAGGTATCCAACATATGCAATAACACGCAATAGCGAAGGATTCCCGTCATAACCAAAGAGCGCCTTAGCCATACTACCAACCAATCCCTTTTCGTGTAGTAATGGATAACTTTCATCTGGGTTTTGTGGCGGATTAATATCCCAAAGATGCTCAACTAAGGGTGGCAGTAGCTTTGCTTCTGCTAGTTCATGAATGCCATGCGAAAATAACCCAGCAGCGATAAAAATAAGGAAAATAGTTGTAATTTTGAAAAACTTTCCAAGATCAAATCGCATAGAGCGCTCGAATATTAAATAGCCAATAATTAGCGCAGCGACAACTCCTAGAAATCCCCCAACCAAGGACAGTCCACCCGTAGATACCTGTATGCCTGCCATGAATAAAACCGCTTCTATGCCTTCTCTAAATACAGAAGTAAATGCCAAGAACATTAAGCCAGTTGTTTGCTTGGAATCTAATTTTACTTGGACGTTGTGTCTTATTGTATCTGCAATTTTCTTATTTTCCATCATCCATAGTATAAGCCACGTTACTAGCACTGTTGCGATAATCATGAACACTCCTTCGAACAGCTCTTCGTGCGCTTCAAATCCACCTTGCACGAATTGAAACCCATATGCAACAGCTATTGATGCAATTATGCCCCATGCTACCCCTAGATAAACGTGCTTCTCGTGTTCCTGGTTTTTTGTTTTATGTAAATAAGCAAGCATTATACCTATAATTAGCGCGGCTTCAATACTTTCGCGAAACATTACTATAAATTCAGCTAGCATAGTATTTCCTATATAATTCGGTTTATTTAATTACTTCCCTAAGAAATTTAGGTGCACCTAAATTTTGTTTAACTCTAGTTTCTCAACAAGTGCCTGAACCGCGTTGTTTGTTTCATCACTAACATAATGCTCTAGAATACAAGCATCCCTGTATGCAGTTTTTGGTGATACACCAGCAAGTTCGAACAAGCGTAAAAATATTTTATAACGTGCATTAATAAGTTCTGCAACCTTTCTACCATCATTCGTTAACGTTATCCCCCTGCGTTTTTCATAAATGATTAAATTAACCACAGCTAATTTCTCCAGCATCTCGCTTGCAGTAGAAGGTTTAACTTCCAAAGAATCAGCAATATCCTTGACTCTAACATAACCTTTCTTTTCGATAATTTCATAAATAGTACGTAGGTAATTCTCACCAGTTCTCGAAAGCATAATATACTATTACTGAGAAAGGGTTATAAATTTAGGCATGCCTAAATTATTAGCATTTCGGATGGGATTATGGAGATAAAATCTGGTTATAGCTATCTACGTGTTATATATTCATTGATTGAAGATAAGAAAGAAGTAAGTACTAATAATATTGCAAACGCATTAGGTGTTAAACCAGCAAGCGTTACAGAAATGATTCATAAGCTTACAAAAGACAGTTACATACTTCATAAACCATACAAGAATATTACGCTTACTAAAAAAGGAGAAAAGGAAGCAATAAAAGCAATCAGAAGGCACAGGTTGATAGAGGATTTTCTTACTAGAGTTCTAAAAATAAATAAGAAAGATGCCTTAAAACAGACATTATCAATGGAACATTCATTAACAGATAAAACAGAAATAGAGTTGTGCAGGTTTTTGGAAAGACCAATGCATGATCCGATTAATCATAAACCAATTCCTCATTGTGAGAAAAAAATAACCTGTGAAAGATGCCTTGCAGGAAGAGGCTAGCACTCACCCAATTTTGATTGGAACGTTTTTATAACTATCATCAATCCTTGCAATCGCCCCAGTTATACAATGTATGTTGCCCTGTGCATTATAACCTATATCCTTTACAAAAACTACAGCCATGTCGTTATCTTCTAAGATTTTTTTTATTTTATCCTCTAATGTCTCATTGCCAAAGCTAGGTAATATTACCTTTGTTCTTCCATCTGGTAGTTCTATCGGTATCACATTTGCATATGATCGATACTTTTTTACAAAATCATCTTTGCTAGGAATTTTTATTAATTTGAATCCTTCTTTTTCCAATTGCTCTGCATATATTTTTAGCCCATTGCTTATTCCTTGTTCTTTTATAGAGTCTGGATCAATAATTACGGCAACATTATTTTTTGGAAAGAAAACTGCTTGGTCTATATGGAATATATAATGTGGTTTATCATATCTGCCGCCTTCACTACCTAACATAACCACATTATCTGCATTGAATGCATGAGTAAGTATTGATTTTATTTCAGTATCAGAAATATCATAACCCAGTCTTTTATAGTGGATTCGTGTATTATTAACACTTTGAGGGCCAATAACCACGGTTTTCTTTCCATTAACAACAGTTGTAGTTACATCTCCACCTTCGAACAGAATCGGTATCTGTGTTATTGGTATTTCCATAGGGGGTGTTTGGAACCCACTCGTACGAATTCCTTTTATTAATTCTGATTTGCCATCTTTTGTGCGCACACTCTGGCCAACATCCTGCGCCCATATTTTTATAGGTTTTTCAGCTAATTTAAATTCAAGTCTCCCATTTTCATACATTCTCTTTAGTTCTGGCTTTAAAGAGAAGAACATTGTCTTTAGATACTCTAAATCAAAATCTTTAGTGAAATATATTGTAAATTTCGTTTGGTTCGATGATCTTAAAGTTTCGCTTACTATATCAGCTTGTTCTTTTGCCAAATTCTCAATATCCAGCCTGTTTACACTTTTTGAGATTATATGAAAAAAATGATTTTGTTTATATTCTGGGGTAAATGATACATTAGTTCTGTCACTCTTTAAAAAATCGGTAATCTCCTTTGATACTTCTGCTTTTTTATATGCCATATAGTTTTAGTCAGATGTAACTTATTTAAAATAACTGTTACTGAATTAATATTGATAACATGCTTGAAACCGAATTCTTAGGACTAAAAATGAAAAATCCATTGTTTTTAGCGAGTGGAATCCAAGGTGTGACAAAAGCAAATTTAGAAGAAGTATGCAAGTTTGCTGGTGCAGTAATATGCAAATCACTTACTCTAGAAACGCGCAAAGGTCATGAAACACCAATAATGGTCGAAACTAATTGCGGATTTTTGAACGCAGTTGGTTACTCTAACCCTGGGATTGATGCTGGTCTGGAAGAATTTTTTGGTTGGAAAAAGAAAGAACCACTTATATTAAGTATAACTGCACGCACTGTAACCGAGTATGAAACGCTCGCTGAGAAAATAAGCCACAAAATAAAAGATGGAATGCGAATTGATGCGTTTGAAGTAGTTCTATCATGTCCGCACACCCCTGAGTATGGCTTAATGGCAGGTCAACAAACACCAGAAACTGCTAGCGAGATTGTTAAAGCAATTAAAAAACATGTTAGTACGTTGCCGCTTATATTAAAAATCTCTCCTGGAATTCCTGGCGAAGTAGAAGTTGCAAAAGCAGTTGAGCATGCTGGTGCAAATGCAATTGATGTTGGAAACACCATTGGACCCGGAATGGTTATTGATATCGAGAGACATGCACGTCTGCCTGGTTTTGGTATGGGTGGGTTAAGCGGGCCAGCAATGCGCCCTATTGCAATACGTTGTGTCTACGATATTTACAATGCAGTAAAAATTCCAATTATTGGTTGCGGTGGGATAACCTATGGAAAAGATGCAATAGAGTTTATGCAAGCAGGTGCCAGTGTTGTTGCGATTGGCACAGCAGTTTATTATCGCGGTACGAATGTTTTCTCCAAAATAGCAAAAGAAATGGAAAAATGGTTACATGGACATAATTATTCTAGTGTGAAAGAGATTGTTGGATTAGCACATAAATAATTATTTATAAATTATATCTGTTATTTTTCCAACCCGTGTCCATTCCCATGGTTTATTTTCGTTTAAATGATCACAAACTACAGAACAATCAGCATAAAGTTCAAAGCCTTTTTCAAGCAGATCAATACAAAATAAAACATCATCAAATCCTCCAATATAATTATTTCTAAATGGAACTGCCTCGAGTGCCCTTCTACTAACTAACGTACAACCAGAGCCGCATGATCGTATTTTTATTAATTTTCCAGATTTAATTTCCTCTTCACTCAATGGTCTCATAAGCTGTGAAAAATCAAAATTTTTTGTTACTAGTGCACGATATAAAGGTGGATCCTTAACTTTCACTTTTTCTAAATCACCCATAATTCTTCCAATGTCATCTTTTGTAAACCACGTGTACGCGACAGGCATCTTTTCGCGTTTACCAGGTATTTGCTCAAAATAATTATAGTAAATGCCAGATACAAAATCTTTTTTATGCGCAAGCATCCTTTCAATAACATCTTTTGGAGGAATTACATCCTGGTCAATATCCATAAAATAATCGTATCCATTTTTCAAAACGTATTCCCGTATATAATTTCTAGAAGCAACCATTCTTTCTTTTATTGTTTCTTTGTCATACCCAAAGCGCACTATTAGAACTTTATCTTTTATTTCATTATAAAAATCTTCAGTATCAGAATTATCTACCAGCAAGACATCATAATTGGAATAACTTAGATTTTTTAGCATCTCCAGATATTGCGGGGCGCAGTATTTGTGATGCTTAGAAACAGGAGAACCAACCAGAACTTTCATATAATAATATTAATTGATCACTATTATATAATTTTTGATTTTATGGAAATTACCCCAAAGAACCAAAGCTTTCAAATGCAAACATACAAAGTTGCTAAAATTATTGATGAAAATTACAGGATAAAAACATTTGAATTGGGTGCCAGTTTTAAAGGAAAACCAGGACAGTATATCATGATCTGGATACCTGGCGTTGGAGAAAGACCAATGAGTTTGGGAAGTAGCTCTCCGATTAGCGTTACAATTGCAAATGTTGGTAGGTTTAGCAATGCAATACATCAACTAAAAGAAGAGGATCTGATTTCGTTTCGTGGTCCTCTTGGAAAAGCATTTAGTATTTCGAAACTGAAGACCGGAAACCAAATACTTTTAGTAGGTGGGGGCTATGGAGTTGTACCCCTTGCTTATTTAGCACGAGAAGCAAAAAAGAAAGGGATCGGAAGTACTGCAATAATAGGCGCAAGGAAAAAAGACGATGTGATATATACAAATAATTTTGGCGGAGCAAAAATAATCATAACAACAGATGATGGGAGTGAAGGGATTAAAGGAAATGTTATTGATGCAGTAAATAAGATTTTTGGTGAAGGCGAAAAATTCGATGCTGTTTATTCTTGTGGACCAGAAAAAATGATGCATAGGTTAGCAGAAATCTGCATTGAAAGGAAGATTTATTGCGAACTAAATATCGAGCGCTATATGAAATGCGGAATTAATATCTGTGGTGCCTGTGCAATTGATGGAAAGATCTGCTGTAGGGATGGACCAATCTTCACTGCAAAGGAGGCGTTGCGCTTTAAGGACTTTGGAAAGTGCTGCCGAGATGCGAGTGGTAAGAAAGTTGAATTGCATTAGTATTTTATTTAGAAACCATCGAATTGCCGACGCAGCCCTAGATCTCATTAGACTGCGTCCATATAGAAAACATCGGTAAAACGACGGTTTTATAATAATGAGAAAATATAAGTATATTATAGTGGGCCCGTAGCATAACTTGGACAATGCACCTCGCTTCGGATGCAACTTCTAATAGCGGAAGTTACGAGGGGACTAGGGGTTCAAATTCAAACTTTTAGTAAAAGTTTGATCAAAACTGGTTAATTAAGTTTTGATTGAAAATCCTCTCGGGCTCGATTTATTTTTATATATTTCCATTCTATTTCTACCTATGCGATTTTTGATTCTTGCATTATTGATAATATCAAGTATATTCGCGCAAAGTAATGATACGGGACCGGGAGGTCACGATGTAGTTACAGATACACCTACAGTAGTTATTCCACCAGATTCACTAGATTCATGCGATGCAGGATTTGTAGATACACTCAATATTCGTGCATTAGATACTAAACTGCGACCAATAGAAGGCGCTAGCGTAACAGTTACCTATCAGTTGGATAAATCAACAAGTAAAGGGTATTTCACAACACCTCCAAGGCTAACAAGCAAGAATGGAAATGTTACAGTTACAATAAGAAATTTAGAGAAGATTCAATCACAAGTTGATTGTGACATTACAATTGACGTAACACTAGATGGAAAAAGTTTTTCAAAAGCTATTACTGCTGAAAACCACCCTTCATTTATTGATTTTAAGATAGATGTCTTTACGCTGCGCGTTTTAGTTGTTGATGAAAGGAACTCTGCAATAAGCGGTGCAGAGGTATTTGTCAATAATAGAAGTAAAATCACAGAAGGTGGCATTGCAGATTTCAAGGTATTCGGAGGTAAATCAAGGGTATTTGTAAAATATCTTGGCGGCAAGGAAGAATCAGAGGTTGATGTAACAGATGATTTAACTACTACAGTTCAATTGATTTTCTTTAAATTAAAAATATACACTACTGATGAAAATGACGATCCGCTTAGTACTAAAATTACTATAGATGATAAAACTTATGATTCATCGGGTGAATTAAATTTAGATAAAATTATTGGTCAATATCACACAGCAATGATAAATTATCAAGGCAGAGAAAAAACAATTGATCTAGATTTGGCTGAGAATACTGAATACAGCGCAGCCTTTGACATATCATCACCAAAGATAAAAAGAGTTGATGTTTTTGAAGAAGGAAATAAAATTAGGGTTGTTATTACTACAGAAGATGAAGGACAGTTTGCGAGTGGTGTAGCTGCATCAGATGTTAGTGTTCGTTACATTTCTGAAACAGGCGGAACAAAAAAGATTGCAGTTTATCAAAATAAACCAAACCAGTTTACGGCAGAAATACCAGTTCCTACTGGTTTTAATGAAATTAGTTTTACTGTTGATGTAAAAGATAGAGAAGGAAATAGTGTTAGTGCAGAAGGCTTGCATAAATTAAGTGGTGGGTCAAGTAGTAATGGGGCAAATGGTGGCGGAACAGGTCCAAATTTCCCAAATCCTAAAAACCAAACAGATGGTCCGGACCAACCTCCGTCTTCTGATCAGGGACTACCACTCCACTACATAATAGGAGGTATTATAATACTTGTGGTTGTATTCTATGTTGTATATCGTCTGAAATTCAAAAAAGAGGGGTAGGAAAGGAAAAAGATATGGTTTTTAAATACTTTGTTACTATATGTAATACCACACATAATCATAAAATATCAAAGGTGGTTTGACATGCCGCGTGGAAAAAAGATTATTATAGAAAAAGAGATTGAAGACAACGTAATAGATGAATATAAATCTTTGGATGTATCCGAGATAAAAAAAGAACGTGACAAGTTCGAGAGTTCTTTGTCTAGCTCAGTTGCTGGCGTTTATAAGGCAGCTTCAGCGCTATATAAGCAAAAAACAAGTGAAGATGATTTAGAATCCAAGCATAATTTGTTCTCAGTTAGATCTGCTTATGATTATCTAAGGGAAAGTGGCGTAGTTATATCGTTTCGCGCATTTGGTGGCAGAATAGAACGTGGCACAGTGCCATATGTAAAAGTCGGTAGAAAAAGGTTCATACCAAGAGGCGTTCTAGATGATGTTGTAAATACCAAAAATGACTTCTTTACTGTAAGAGAAGCTTATTCCGAGTATAAAAGGTCAAACTCTGCAATTAACTTTAGGGCATTTATTGGTAGAATAGAAAAGGGCTCTGTACCATCAGTAAAATTCGGTACACGCAGATTAGTGCCAAAGGATGCAGTTGATGCATTAACCCACATAAGTAAAAATTACTACTCAGTAAGCGAAGCAGTAAAGGAATTGCACAAGAGTACTATTCGTATAAAAAGAAATGCTTTTGAGCGAAGACTTGACCGTGGAAGGATTCCACACGTTAAGGTTGGTGGAAGGAGATTTATCCACGAAGAGGTTCTTCAAGAGCTAATTGGCAAAGAAATTGCCTTAAGAGAAAGAGAATAATCTCTTTTTATTTTTTCTTATTCTAATTGTTTTATGCAAATACACAAAGCCTATTTTTTAGATGCGGATTATATTGTCCGAAACAATAAAACTTATATACGACTTTTAGTTAAGGGTAAAAAGCTAACCAGATTATACTTCGAATATGAACCTTATTTTTACGTAGATTGTGATGAGAACAGCAAGAAAGATATAGAGAAAATACACACGCAAGCAAAAAATGGCAAAATGATTAAGGTTGCCAGGGTAGAAGGCTGCGAGAAAATAATATCTGGTAAGCAGAAAAACATAATGAAAGTTTTTTGTCATGCTCCAGGGGATGTGCCATTAATAAAACAGGCAATTCCTTTCACTTGTTATGAATATAATATTCCATTTACAAAGCGTTTTATTTTTGACATGAAACTTATTCCATTTTCAATTATTCATTACAAGCGTGATGGCCGCATAATAAAAGATATAACTAAGATTGAGCAAAGCGATAAAGTTGAGCTGGATACGCTCTCCTTTGATATAGAAACATATAACCCATTAGGTGCACCAAGGGAAAACAAAGACCCAATAATTATGATAAGTTATGCCGGAAAGCACAGTGGCGTTATTTCTTATAAAAAAGCACACAAAGAATTTTTGCAAGTAGTACAAGATGAGAAGGATATGCTTGAGAGGTTTTCTGAAATAATCGAACAAGAAGCGCCAGACGTTATATTTGGGTATAACACGAGCAATTTTGATTTACCATATCTAGAAAAAAGGTCTGACTTGCTAAAAGCAAGGCTGGTTCTTGGTAGAACTAAGCTGCTAAAAAAGATAAGAAAAGGCATGGTAAATGGCATGCGTATTGATGGCAGAATACATATAGATGTTTACCCTGCTGTTCGTTTTTTTGGTTTTATTGGGCTTATAAAAGCGCAAGAATTTACATTAAGAAAAATATCTGAAGAGGTCATAGGTAAGAAGAAAATTGATCTAAAGATGAATGATATTTGGCAATTGTGGGATAAGAACAAAATAGAAGAACTAGCAGAATATTCTCTTGTCGATGCACAAATAACAAAAGAACTCGGCGATCATTTTCTTCCGTTGCAAATAGAACTAAGCAGAGTGGCTAAGATGACATTATTTGATGTAGCACTTTCTACAAGTGGGCAATTAGTCGAGAATCTCTTGATGTATGAAGCTACTCAGAAAAACATGATATCTCCATCCAGGCCTTCAGATAGTTCGGTGAAAGAGCGAATGGCGAATCCGATAGAAGGCGCTTATGTGAAAATACCAGAGCCAGGCATTTACAATAATATTGCAGTAATGGACTTCAGAGGATTATATCCATCCATTATCGTTTCATATAATATTGATCCATTAACAATTGATAAAAATGGAGATGAAAATTGTTTTATATCACCTACTGGTGCAAAATTTCTTAAAAAACCGCTTGGACTTATACCTTCTGTTGTAGACTGGTTGTTGGATTATAGAATAAAAATAAAACAGGAATTGAAGAAAGCTGAGAAAGGAAGTGCGAAATATAAAACACTCGAAGCACGTTCGCACGCACTTAAGATTTTAACAAATAGCGTTTATGGATATACAGCGTATCCACGCGCTAGATGGTATTCTAGAGAATGTGGAGAAAGCACTACTGCCTGGGGTAGAAAGCACATACAAGAAACAATAAAAGCAGCAGAAGAAGCAGGATTTAAAGTACTTTACGGTGATACTGATTCTCTCATGATTTTATATGAAGATAAAAATAAAGTATTGGATTTTTTAGAAAAAATAAATAAATCCTTGCCAGAGAAAATGGAGCTTGAACTTGAAAACTTTTATACAAGAGGCGTATTCGTAAGTAAAAGAGGCGGTGAAGAACGGGGAGCAAAGAAAAAATATGCAATGCTTAGCGAAGATGGCAGAATAAAAATACGTGGCTTTGAGCTTGTAAGGCGTGATTGGAGCGAAATAGCAAAATCAACACAACTAAAAGTACTAGAAGCAATACTAAGAGAAGGAAGTAAAGAAAAAGCAGTGGACATAGTAAGAAAAACAATTCAGCGCTTGCGCGAAGGAACCGTCCCACTAGAAGAGCTTGCAATAATGACGCAGCTAAGCAAGGACACAAGAGAGTATGATATTGTTAGCCCAGAAGTAAGTGCTGCTAAAAAGATGATAGCTAATGGTATGCCTATGGAGAAAGGAAGCGTTGTATCCTATGTAATAACAAAAAAAGGCAAGAGTGTTTCTGAAAAGGCACATCCTTTGGAAATGGCAAAGGATTATGATGCAGATTATTATATTAACAACCAGGTGCTTCCAGCAGTTATGAAAATACTAAAAGAACTAGGTTACGAAGAGTATGATTTGAAGATTGGTGGCAAGCAGAAGGGGTTGGGGGACTTTGTATAAATTTATAAAATAATCATTTCAATATAATCCTATGGCAACTCCTAAGCAAGTAAGAAAAGAAGAACCAAAAGAGGAAGAAAAGGAAACAATATGGCATAAAATAGTAAGCCTAATAGAGCACGGTAGAAAACCGACTGGGGTCTCAATGAACGAGTACCTAGCATTAGGTGCTGAAAGGGAAAAGGGTCGGCATCTAGGTAAGGTAGTAGTTAGAAAAGAAAAAATAGAATTAAAGGTTACGCCAACTGCAGTTGCAGAAGCAGAGACACTTCGTAATCAGTTGAATGAAGCTGCGCGCCATGACGAACCATTGTTCTGGCCTCGCGCTAAAAGAGGATCTACAGAAGCGGTGGCATAATGGATGTTTTTGAAAACGTAGATGATGAAGTAAAATCGCGCATAATAGAGCGCTGGAAAACAATGAGCGAGAGCGATAAAACACATTTTATTAATCAGGTTTCACTTGCATTAAGTGTTTGGGGTAGTGATGAGCAAGGAAAGCAACTTGTTGTTGAGATATTACGTGCAATGGTATCGAATGGCTCTTCTACACTTGCAGATTTTGGCTTATATGCTGAAAAGACGCTTCAATCAATAAATGATGGTGTGCTAAAGGCAAAGATTAGGCGCGCATCACTTATTTTGGATGGATATAGAATAAAGAATTCTTTGCCTAGTGAACCGCACAAAGAGATAGGGATATAGCGGTGAGTTTTTTGACCAACTTATGTACTATTTGTAATTCAGCGAATAACAATAGCTATCCCCCGGGTGATTGCTTTTTATGTAATAATTTGCTAGAGAGTTTAGATCAATTGCTGCACCAGGCAAGCGAGCAAATAGTTAATGAACACTGCGAAAGCTTTGCAATAGCAACACGTTTTCCAGATGAATGGCTTATTAAAGAAGAGGAGCTCTGGGATAAGCAAATAAGCAAGGCAGAAAGTTTGAAAACAGTTATCAATAAAAAAATAGCAAATGCGCTTGCAGAAAGCACTGGTAAACAATATGATGCAATAAACGGAGACATTCGTGTTATATTTGAGTTTAAGAAAGGCAGGGTAAAGGTATTTTACGAAAATCTTTTTATTTTCGGAAGATATAAAAAACTTGTTGGCAATTTATCGCAATCGCGCTGGCTTTGCTGGCGATGCCGTGGCCACGGTTGTAAAAAATGCGATAATAAAGGAAAATTTTATACATCAGTGGAAGAACTTATTGGTGACGTGTTTAAAGAATATGCAAACGCAAGCAATTATTCTTTGCATGCATCTGGTCGCGAAGATGTTGATGCAACAAACAGTGCAGGCAGACCATTTGTTATTGAGATAATTAATCCAAAGAATAGAAGACTTGATTTGGATAAAATTACAAGTGAAATAAATGCTGATGAGAATGTGTGCGTTGAGAATCTAAAACTTACAAATCGCGCTGCAGTTGAGCTTGTTTCTAATTCTAGTTTTGATAAAGAGTATATCGCAGAAGTAGAATTCGATAAAGATATGGGCAATGAAGATATAAAGAAAATAGAATCCCTTGGCAACGTGCTTATTGAGCAACGAACGCCAGAGCGCGTTTCGCATAGGCGAGCGGATTTAATTAGAAAAAGAAGAGTAAAAGAAATAGAGGTTGTTAAGCATGAAGCAAATAAAGCAACAATCCGTATTCTTGCTGAGGCAGGCACTTACATCAAAGAATTAATCAACGGGGATAATGAGCGAACAAAGCCAAATATAGCTAACTTGCTTACTTGCAGCGCTAAATGTACATCGCTAAATGTTAGCAAGATCTATGATGGGTTTTTGGATTTATGCATTTAACTCTTTTTTTATTAGTCCATGGTAACTTCTACCAACACTTCCCATTAACTCTAGCATAACTTGCGTTCCGATTGGTGATTCATTCCAAATCTCAAAACATGTCTTTAGTGCAGCACAAACATTTCTTACACTAGCTTCAAACTCTTCACTTGACATTCTTACATCTTTTAGCCATAGGAACCCTCCTCTTTTTGAGGGCCTTGTTTCAAAATCAAATTGAAATCTCCTTAAGCGGTTTAATGCATCTAATGCATGTAAAAAGCTTAGTACTGCTTCATCACTGAATATATGTAGCTCGCTCATTGGCGGATGCATATCATGTAATATAAATGTTCTTAGATGTGGTTCTTGTTTTGTATCTAAAATAGCAATACCCGGATTCTGGATTACATTCTGACGATTGAATCGATCTACAGGGGTTATTAATGCTGTGAAGTATGCTTCTAACCCAGTTTCGCTTAAAAGATGCCTTAAAGTTGCTATTGCTATCAATAATATCTCCTCGGGTCTTTTAAAAGGACGTATCCTATTGCCATCTAGCGTGTTTACTGGATCTATAGACAATAGATAACCTGGTGTAGGCAAAACATCTAGATCAGTTACCCTTGGCCTTATTGCAGCAGGTATATCAGCTAGCGCAAAATAAACATCATTCTCTGGTTTGAAGAATCTTCCTTCATTCATTTGGAATTCTAATGGAACCATTATGTCTATTAAAACACTAATTAATTTATCTACTAAAGGAAGATCTGTTTTTGGTCCTGTTTTTACTAAACGATCAATGCTTGCAGCAAATGCAGCAACACGTCTATTGTTGTCGTCACCAAAAGGTGCTTCTGTTAATGGCTTGCGCAATAATGCTAGCTTCGCAGCAGCGATTTCTTCTTTTAACCCACTACCACCTCTAGCTATTGCGCCTTGCGGAGTAACTACTCCTCCAAAATTTAGTCTATGATACATTATAGGTCTAGTTGGCTCAACCATATATCTTATATGTTATAAAAGCTTTATAAATGTGCTATTTATTGTCTGCGAAGATGATCTCCCGTCTGTTATTTGTATTTTTTACTGTTATAGTGTCTCCTTCTACTGTTACTACTACGTCCTTAGTGCCATTTAAACCGCTTCTAAGCGTATTTGCGAATCGTCTTGCTGTTCTAGCATTGCCAACAGAAAACTGGTATTCTGGTATGGACCTTGCTTCCTCTTCAACCAGTTCACCTGTTATCGGATCTATCTCTTTCTTTTTTCTCAGGCAGCCTATTTCGCACTCCTCTTCTTGTTCGACCTTAATTGGTTTACCAGTAATAACTGCTACAACCATTTCCTTTACCTTTGCTAGCGCAGCCTTTAATTCATCGCTTAGCTCACCAAGTTGTCTTGTAGCAGTTTCAAATGCCTTATCTGCAACATCTTTATCTACTTGCACAATTGTCGCCTTGCCATTTGCTTGATTTGCATGGGAATTAACAGGAGCGACTAATAGTAATACTGCAGCAGCGCCAGCTGTAATCTCGCGTAACATTGCACTTGCCCAACTTCTTACCTCTGGTTTTGGGCTTTTCGCATCGTTTGTTAATGCTGCAATTGCAAGATTTTTATCTATTCCATCTATTCTATCTAATATTGGTTGCTTTGATCTTAAGGCATGTACGTCTTTTAGATCTCGAACCGTTCTTCCTCTTTCAAATACATTCAATCTCATTAATATCACCTTTTTTGCGCGCTGAGCGCAAAGTAATGAATAAACAGTGTTTTTCCTTATTTAAAACAAAATTTTCGAGAAAACATTAGGAAACTTTAAAGAAGCTTTCAAAAAGCATTTAAAACATTACTTCTATTCTATATGCATGCGAGTTTTGCTTGTTGGTCATGATGCTGTGGCGCATGCTGTTGCAGAGCAATTGGCAAGAGACTGTGAGCTATATGCAATTATGGAAAAACCAAACCCAGGAATCTTAAAATCAACGCAACAGGGATATATTTGTAATTTTTCTAATATCGAAGTAATTGGCGCATGGGCACTAATGCGTAATATTGACCTAGTTTTTATCACTGCTAAAGAGGCAATATATGCTGGTTTGGCAGATGCATTACACGACGCTGGTTTTAAGGTCGCCTCTCCTTCTATGGCGGCCGCCACCATTGGCAATAACCGTGCTTATGCAAGAAGAATGTTTCGTAATTATGTTAATTTTCCTCGTAGTGTTGTTTGTAAAAATTTAAAAGAAGTAAAAACTGCTTTGAGTGATTTTAACAGGTTTTTATTAAAGCCAACAATAAGAAGTGAGTGGCAAGGTTTACGTGTTGCTGACTTAAAAGATGAAAAAGTGATTCTAAAAAACGCTGAAGACCTTATAAAAAGGCAGGGAAGCGTTGTTATTGAGGAATATACCGACGGTGAGGAATTTACAATACAGGCAATTTCAGATGGTAAAAGCATATCCATGTTCCAACCAATTAGGGTTGCGAAACACTCATTAGATGGAGACTTAGGTGAAAATACAGAAGGAATGGCAAGTTATTCTACTGGTAATTTATTATCATTTTTAACAGAAGAAGATTTTGTTGCAGCAAAGTCAATGCTCGAGAAAATAATACTTGTACTAAGGGCAAAAGGAACGGTGTATAAAGGTATAATCCACGGTCGTTTTATTATAAGCTCAAAAGGGGTAAAATTAGTAGATTTAGATTCATCATTTGGAAACCCAGAAGGTATAAATTGCATGGCAGCGCTCAAGACCCAATTTTCAGAACTATTGATGGGTATTGCTAATGGCAATCTACGCGCTCCATCGTTTTCTGATAAACCAACTGTTGTTAAGTATATAGTTCCAAAAGAATACCCTGGTGAAAGTGAAAAGAAACTTAAAAGAGAATTGATTTTTGATGAAAGAAAAATATGGGATAATGGTTGCAGGTACTATTTTGAAGATATTGAATTTAAGGACAGTAAGCTATTTTTAACAAATAAGCGTGCAGTTGCAATATTTGCAAGTGCCGATAGCTTAGAAGAGGCAGAGCAACGTGTGACAGCATCACTAGCAACATTATCTGGCGATATCCGCTGGCGTGCAGATGTTGCTACGAAAGGTTATACTGATAAGAGGGTAAAGCGTGCATCTGCGCTTAAGGGAAGCTTT
>Ga0209343_10003552_pt1 | contig 19563 bp, 20 predicted proteins | sample RifCSPlowO2_02_FD_184026 | JGI IMG/M metagenome (GOLD analysis project Ga0209343, IMG submission 184026) | Groundwater microbial communities from Rifle, Colorado - Rifle CSP2_plank lowO2_0.2 (SPAdes) (version 2) | ecosystem: Environmental > Aquatic > Deep subsurface > Groundwater | place... | reverse complement strand
AAAGGCAGAATGCCATCGGTGCCAAGATTGAATTGTCATAATCCTTAGCGCGAAGTGATTTAACTGTTCTTGAGCAGCTGTCTCTGTGTGGCCATTGTCCATAGTGTCGCGATAAATGTCGGCCAAAATGCGCGAATGCCTGCGAACAGAGGACAAAGGCTTGGCCCTGGGTCGGGCCTTCTACGCAAAGCAGGAGCGCCGTGATTCGAGCGCAAACACAGGGCCGTAGGCTGGGTTAGCGGCGCTTCCCCGTAACACACAAGCACAGCCGCTTCCGAGCGCTGCGTAACCCAGCGCCGCGTCGGCAGCTTCACTCCCCATTCTGGGTTACGCCGCACCTAGCTCGCCTGCTTGGCCGGAGCCCCGAGCAGGCGGCTAACCCAGCCTACGTCCTGCTCGGTGGCGCGTGCCGCTGTGCGTTCGCCTGCATACCCCTGCAAAAAAGTGCCAGTGATGTGCAAAAAACTCCTAACCGATCTTTTGGCAGGTGGCTAGGGTTCATGTCAGGCGGAGCAAATAGCGACGCCTTTCCCGGTAGGAACTTTCGAGTGAGGTGGACGAAATGACTTTGCAAACAATCAAAACTTCGGTGCTGAAGTTCGTCAACGACGAAGAGGGTCTAACGGCAGTGGAATATGCGGTGGCCGGTGGGCTGGTCTCTTTGGGAGTGGTATTAGCATTCACTAACCTGGGCGTTGCAATTTCCACTACTATCAACCTATTGATAGCCGCAATGTAAGAATCGCAATTACTTCTGACGCGTAAGGTTGAAAACTTTCAGCCTTATATTTTGCTAAAGCGGAGGTGGCGTGTATGGATATTTTATTGAGCACCTCCGTTTTCATTTTTCTCGGGATTGCGGTGTTCACTGACTTAATGGCTCACCGTATCTCTAATGTTCTTGTACTGGCAGGCTTGGCCTGCGCGCTAGTGATCCAAAGCTGGTTTTACGGTTTCTCTGGAGTGACAGTTTGGTTGACGGGATTGGCAGTCGGGTTTGTAGTTTTTATGCCGTTTTACGCTTTTGCAGGGATGGCTGCCGGCGACGTTAAGTTAATGGCAATGGTGGGAGGTTTCCTCGGCCCTACAAATGCGTTCTGGGCCGCGGCTTTTAGTCTGATGGCGGGCTCTGTGTTGGGTATTTTGATCTTGCTCTACAAGAAACAGTTATTCCGTTCTTTGCAACGCTATTGGGTGATCGCAAGTTTAAGAGCCTATATAGATCCGCCAGTCGATGACGCCACGCGGCAACGCTTCCCCTATGCCATTGCCATTCTGCTCGGCAGCCTGATCAGTGTTTATCTTAAATTTGTCAGTGCGGGAGTCTAGCCATGCCAGCGCTGAGAAACATCTATCAAGAACAAACCGATGCATTGCAGCAGCTGGCACCGCAGCCGTGCAGTGTCGCCGACACTGGGCTGGCGGAAAATCTGTTAGGTGATCTGCTCTGCAAACATTTGCATGACGCCGGCGTATTGGATATGCCGCAACTGGTGGCGCGCCTGGCGCTGACCGGCTCGGTGCTGGAGGAATTGCTGGCGTTTCTACGCAAGGACGGCCGTATCGAGGTGCTCGGCCAGACGACCGGGCAGGGTCTGCGTTATGCCTTGACCGAACGTGGCCGCAGTGCGGCCAAGGATGCCTTGGCGCGCAGCGGCTATATAGGCCCGGCACCTTATCCCGTGGAGCGTTACCGCCTATTGCTGCAAGCACAGACGGTGCACCAGTGCCGGGTGGACGCCCCGGCGATGCGCGACGCCTTCGCCGGCATTGTCCTGCGTGACGAACTACTGGATCAACTCGGCCCGGCCATGAACTCAGGCCGGGCCATCATGATTTACGGGCCGCCCGGCACCGGCAAGACCTATATCAGCCAGCGGCTGATCCGGCTGTTCAGCGATGCAGTGTGGATACCCTATGCCATCGCCATTAACGAAGCGGTGGTGGAAATATTCGATCCCCAGGTGCACAAGCCGCTGCTGGCCGAGGTCAAGCAGCGCAACCTGCGCCTGGACGAAGGCGTCGACCGCCGTTTGGTGCAGTGCCGACGGCCCATCATCATCACCGGCGGTGAACTGACCCTGGATATGCTGGATGTCCGCTTCGATCCCTACAGCCGTCAGTACCAGGCCCCCCTGCAGCTCAAGGCCAGCAACGGCATTTTCATTATCGACGATCTGGGCCGCCAGCGGATGGCACCGGTGGACCTGTTCAACCGTTGGATAGTACCGATGGAGGAGAAGAAAGATTTCCTCAATCTGGGCGGCGGCCGGCATTGCGAAATCCCGTTCGATCTGGTGTTGGTTTTCTCGACTAACCTCAATCCGCTGGAGCTGGCCGATGAGGCCTTCCTCCGGCGTATCGGCTACAAGCTGCATTTCGACCACCTGCAACCCGATGAGTACGAACGCATCTGGCAGCAGGAGTGCGAGAAACTGCGCATCCCCTACGACCCCGAGTTGGTGAAGTACGTCATCGAGCACCTGCACCGCCCGGAGAAGATGCCGCTACTGCCTTGCCACCCGCGCGACCTGCTGGGCATGGCGCTGGATCGGCAGCGCTACCAGGGGGGGGATGACTCGCAAACCCTTTCACCGCAGACGCTGAACTGGGCCTGGCGTAATTACTTCGTCAGTCTCGAGCGCAGTTGAATCAAGGAGGCACCGTCATGAACTCCCGCACGCTTATATTGGTCGGCCTTTCACTCATCCTCGGTTTGGGCGCGGCCCTCCTGGCCAACAACTGGCTGAGTGCACGGCTCAACGCCAGCCCGGACGACAACCTACAGAACGTGGTGGTGGCCACGCTGGAGATCCCCTTCGGGCAGATGGTCGAGGCCCAGCATGTCACCCTGGTGCGCATGCCCAAGGACACGGTGCCGGACGATGCCTTCGACGCCACCGACAAGGTGCTGGGCAAGATCGCCACCTTTGCCATGCTGCGCGGCGACATAGTGCGGGGCGCGCGCCTGGCCGAGCACCTCGGCGGCAGCACCCTGGCCTCGCTGATCGCCACGGACAAGCGCGCCATCTCGGTGCGGGTCGACGATGTGGTCGGCGTCGGTGGCTTCCTGTTGCCGGGCAACCGGGTGGATGTGCTAGCCACCAAGAAGGTCGGCAATAACAACGATGCCGAGTCGGAGACCATCCTCGAGGACCTGCGGGTATTGGCCGTGGATCAGACCGCCAGTACCGACAAGACCCAGCCGGTGGTGGTGCGCGCGGTGACCCTGGAGATGACTTCGCAAGAAGCGGAGATCCTGGTCAAGGCGCAAATCGAAGGCAAGCTGCAACTGGCCCTGCGCAACCCGCTGGATAACCAGAAAAAACCGCTGACCCCAGTAGCGGCGCCGGTCGCCATGGTGGAAAAGCCGGCTCCAGTAGCGCCAGCGCCCAAACCGACGGTGCGCCGCAGCGGCGGTGGTGGTGGCGTCACCATTATTCGCGGCATCGATGTGCAGGCGGCGAAGGTGCAGTTGTAGGACGGACTCGGAACGAGCGACAAATCAGGAGGGGGGGGAGCGGCGAACCCTGTTTAAGCCGGCAGAATATACCGGCCCATGCTGGGTTACGGCGCGCAAAGCTCCGTTGTGCGCCTACGCCATGGGTGGGTAGGCACCCCACCCTAGAGTGCTATGGCCGAGTTTTCTCCCAGCAAAAGTGCAATAGCTGACTAGGCTGCAAGCAGGCAAAACGGCATACCAAGCAAGGAGAAGGGCATGGATATCATCCAAAGACTCGCAACGTACGCGTTGTATCCGTTAGCAGCAGGTTTGTTACTGGCCACCGTAGCGCAGGCGGCGCAGGCGGCGCAGCCGGTGCCGGCAGTGAGTGCCATGCCGGCGGCCAATGTCAGCAATATCCAGGTGCCGATCTATAAGTCGCGGGTGCTCACCACCCGCGCGCCGGTGAAGAAGGTCTCGGTCGGTAACCCGGAGATCGCCGACATCCTGGTCACCAGCCCGACCCAGTTGTATCTGCTGGGGCGCTCGCTGGGCAGCACCAACGTGCTGCTGTGGGACGGTAGCAACCGGCTGATCGACAGCCTCGACCTGGAGGTGGTGCATGACCTCGGCGGGCTGAAGAGCAAGCTGCACCAGTTGATGCCCAACGAGCCTATCGAGGTGTTCAGCGCCCAGGGTGCGCTGGTGCTGCGCGGCCAGGTGAGCAGTGCGGCGGCCATGGATAGCGCGGTCAAGCTGGCCAAGACCTACGCCGCGCAAACCGCCAGCGTGGTCCAGGGCGAGGGCGCTGCGGCCGAGTCGGCGCCGACCAAGTCGCTGGATGTGATCAATCTGCTGACCATCGGCGGCAGCCAGCAGGTGATGCTGGAGGTCAAGGTGGCGGAAATGCAGCGCAGTCTGGTCAAGCGTATTGGCGTACGTTTTCTGGCTATTGGCTCTGCCGGAAATTGGGACCTGGGAGGGTTCAATAACAGCACCTCGCTGGTCGATGGCTTGCTCAGCCCTGACAAGGGGTTTCTGGCGCAATTTTCCTCTGGGAGTTTTGCCTTGGATGCGGTGCTGGAGGCGGCCAAGGAGAACGGCTCGGCCAAGGTGCTGGCCGAGCCGACCCTGACCACGCTTTCCGGGCAGCAGGCGGAGTTTATCTCCGGCGGCGAGTTCCCCATCCCGGTATCCGACGACGATGGCATCACCATCGAATTCAAGGAATTCGGCGTCGGGGTGAAATTCCTCCCGGTGGTGCTCGATTCCGGGCGACTCAACCTCAACCTGAATGTTTCGGTCAGCGAGTTGGTGGCGGCCAATAGCCTGGTGGTGGATACGGAAGCCGCTGCCGGCGCCTCCTTGCTGGTGCCGGCGCTGACCAAGCGCAGCGCCCAGTCCACAGTCGAACTCGGTAACGGCCAGACCATCGCCATCGCCGGTTTGATCAGTGAGAACACCCGTGATTTCGTCAGCCGCTTCCCCGGCTTGGGCGACGTGCCGGTACTCGGCCATCTGTTCCGCAGTCAGGAATTTATCAATGGCGAAACCGAGCTGGTGATCCTGGTGACGCCGCACCTGGCCAAACCCGTGGATGCCCGGACCGTGCGGCTGCCGACTGAGCGATTCGTCGCACCGAACGACTGGGACTTCTACCTGCTGGGCAAGACCAAGGGGCGCGGTCAGGGCCGCTCGGTGCCCGTCAGCCTCGGCGTCAGCGAGGGCAGTTTTGGCCATGATCTGAATTAGCTGTGGGTTGTGTGTTGGTGTAGGAGCCAGCTTGTGACCCACAGGGATGTGGGAAATGCAGTCAGCCGTAGGGAACGGCTGCTGCCTGGCGATCCGGCCAACCCATCGCCAGCAAGCTGGCTCCTACAAAGCTCGGCTGGCCGACTAGCTCAAGTTTGCACGGGTGGCTCGCCCTGGCGGGCCTCGCAAGATCAATCAGTGGAGGCAACCACTATGAAACGTATGATCGTACTGACGCTCCTGTTGCTGGGGGTAAGCGGCTGCATAGTCTACGACGAGGCTCGGGTTGGGCCGCTGGGTGACAGCGTGTACCAGACCCACTATCAGCAGATCGCCGACAAGCGGCTGGCCGCTAACCCGGGCACGGAGGTGTCGGCCACCGGCATCGACGGCCCGGTGACCGAGAAGGCGTTGGACGGCTACCGCGGCGTTACCGGCGATGCGGCCCAGGTCGCCCAGCCGATCCAGATCAATATAGGTAACTGAGGGCTAAGACCATGAACCCCCGTCTTTATCGGCCGTTCACCGCGACGCCGGGGCGCCAGCGGGGGGCGGTCATGGTGCTGATCGTGATTGCCTTGGCTTCCATGTTGCTGATGGGCGCTCTGGCGCTAGACGGCGGCCATATGCTGGTCAACAAGACGCGCCTGCAGAATGCGGTGGATGCCGCCGCCCTGAGTGGCGCCAAGACGCTCAGCCAGGTGTTCGGCAGCGGCAATGCCTCGACCCTGTCGCGGGATGCCGCGCTGGCTACGCTTGCGCAAAATGCCAATGCGACGGGCAACGGCGAGCTGGCGACGGCCATCACGGATGCGGGTGGGGTCGGCGCTTTCGCCGTGGTGGAGCTTTCTTCTAGCGTCTACGGACCCTTCGCCTTCCCGGGACCGGCCAATGCCCGTTATGTGCGGGTCACGGTGCCGACTTATCCCCTGGCCGGGTTCTTCTGGAACTTCGCCCAGGCATTCGGCAATGGCGGCCTAGGCGACAAGGCCGTGGCGGCCGTCGCCACCGCTGCTCCCAGCACGATCGACATTTCCTGCGAACTCGCGCCCTTGATGGTCTGTGGCACGACCGTGCCTGGCTCCGATCCTCCCCAAAGCCCCGCTGACACCTTCTGGGGCTACACGCTTGGCGACCTGGAGGTGCTGAAGAGCGCGGCCGGCAACGACCCGGAGATAGGCCCGGGCAACTTCCAGTTGATCCGCCTGGGCGACAACACCGGCGGGGCCGATATCCGCGATGCCCTGGCGGAGGGCATCGATCAGTGCGTGTCAGCGGGCGAGCCGGTCGAAACCGAGCCGGGCAACACCGTGGGGCCGGTGGCCCAGGGCCTGAATACCCGCTTTGGCCAGTATTCCGGGCCGATCAGCCCCGATGACTATCCGCCGGACTGGGTGACTACCTATACCGGCGACACCGGCGGCCCGGTGATGACCTACAACGACAGCATTCCTCAGGTGGAATACCAGGGCGTGGAGGTCACCTCCAATGGCGGGGAGCTGCTCGCCAACGGCACCCCGCTGTATGACCTGAATAACTGGCGGGACGACAGCGCTCTCTGTAACGACACCTGCGATGGCGCCCCCGACCGGCGCATGCTGAATATAGTGATCGGTAACTGCGATGGCGCATCCGGCGGGCAGACCTCGGTGCCGGTGCTGGGCCACGGCTGTTTCTACCTGGTGCAACCGGTGTCGCAGCAGGGCAACGAGGCGCAGATCTTCGGTCAGTTCGACACCAATTGCCCTGGAGAAGGCTACGGCCCCGCGTCGATCGCGGAGGGGCCGCAGATCATTCAGCTGTACAAGACCTATATCAACGGTGTCTCGGCGCCGAGCCCTGATTCCTAAGCGGTTCCACCTGGTGATGAGCGGTGGTTATGCACACTGCTCCATTGCCACAAGGTAGCCCGGATGCAATCCGGGAAGGCATGAGCCCCGTGCAACTCCGTTCCCGGATTGCATCCGGGCTACGAGGCTGAGCGGCAAACCCAGTTACTGGGAGGTGTTTATGCAACGTCACTCATTCAATCCCGGTCAGGCGCAACAAGGCGTGGCCATGGTGGAGTTCGCCATCGCCTTGCCATTGCTGTTGTTGCTGCTGCTGGCCATCGGCGAGTCCGGCCGCATGCTCTATCAATACAACAGTCTGCTGCAGGCCAGCCGTGACGCCGGGCGTTTCGTCGCAGGCAAGGCCTGGAACGCAACCCTGGGGGTCGTAGAGCTGAGTAGCGCCCTGCAGACCCAGACCAAAAGCGTCGCCGTCTATGGTATGGCCGCCAACCCATCTGGCTATCCACCGGTGGTGCCGGGACTGACCGCTGGTGACGTGCAGGTTTCCACTGTGGGCCCCGAACATGTGCAGGTGAGCATCACCTATACCTTCCGCCCGGCGATCGGTAACACCATCCCGGGTTTTTTCGGCGATCCCATCCCCCTGGGCATCGCGCTGACATCCACCGTGGTCATGAGGGTGCTGTGATGAACCAGAAACGCATGCAGGGGGTTTACGTGGTGGAGTTCGCCATCATCGGCCTGCTGCTGTTCACCCTGTTGTTCGGCGTGCTGGAAATGGGCCGCCTGTACTTCACCGTGGGCGCGCTCAATGAGGTGGCTCGCCGTGGCGCGCGGTTGGCGGCGGTATGCGATATCAGCGATCCGGTGGTATTGCGCCGGGCTATCTTCAACGCGGCGGGTGACAGCGGCGCGAGCAGCCTGATCGGCAACCTGGAGACGGCGGATCTGGGCCTGACCTACCTGGACGAGAACGGCGCCGTGGTGGCCAACCCCGGAGATGGTGGGACCGGTTTCTCCTCCATCCGTTATGTCCAGCTCAGTATCGTAAATTTCAGTTTCACGTTGTTGATCCCTGGATTCGGTGGGGGAATCACCCTGCCGGCGTTCAGGGCGACTCTTCCCCGTGAGAGCCTCGGCCGTCATGGCGAGGCGGGTGTAGTACCGGAGATCACGCCATGTTGAAGTCCAGAGAAGCCCCCGTATCCACCTCTTCCAGCAAGCAGGGGTTGCGCCTATTGATCAGCAGCCGCGATGCCGCGCCTTTGCATCATCTAGAAACCATCACCCGGCGCATATCCAGCTTGCAGGTGAGCACCCGCCTGGTGAGCAACGGGCATACCGACCCCCTTTACGGGCTGGAGCAGATGCCCGACTTCTTATTGCTGCGGGTCAGCCACCTGTGGCGCGAGGAGCTGGAGGCGCTGTTGCAACGTCCCGCGCATGAACGTCCGCCGCTGCTGGTCTGTGGTCCGCTGGACGAGCGCGAGGGCATGCGCCTGGCGATGCAGGCCGGGGCCCGCGACTTTCTGCCGGAGCCGGTGGCGGCCGAGGAGCTGCTGGCGGCCTTGAGCCGTATGCTTATGGAAACCCGCACCAGCAGTGGCATGACGGGTAAGCTGGTGGCGGTGATGAATGCCAAGGGCGGCTCGGGTGCGACCCTGTTGGCCTGTAACCTGGCCCACCAGCTCAGTGCCAAGGGCAAAACCCTGCTGCTGGACCTCGATTTGCAGTTCGGCAGCGTGGCCCATTACCTCGATGTGTTGCCCACCCACAGCCATGTCGAGGTGCTGCAACAGATCGACGAGATGGACAGCGTGGCGCTGCGCGGCTTCTGCAACCACTTCAGCCCCACCTTGCATGTGCTGGGCGGGCGGGAGAACGAGTTGTGCCTGCCGTTGGATGTGCGCCTCGAACAACTCGAAGCCTTGTTGCAGCTGGCACGCAGCACTTATGACTGGGTGGTGGTGGACCTGCCGCGGCAGATCGACCATCTCACCGGCACCACCCTGGAGCAGGCCGACCGGATCTACATAGTGGTGCAGCAGAGCCTCAGTCACCTCAAGGACGCCAGCCGCCTGGCGCGCATCCTGCGCGATGAACTGGGGGTGCGGGGCGAACATATGCAGGTGGTGGTCAACCGTTACAACAAGGCGGCGCCCATCAGCTTGCGCGATATCGGTGCTGCGCTGCGCTGCACGGAGCTGCAAAAGCTGCCCAATGACTTCATGGTGGTCAGCCAGAGCCAGAACACCGGGGTGCCCCTGGACCTGCAGGCACCGCGTGCGCCTATCACGCTCGCTCTGCACGAATTGAGTCAGGAACTGATCGGTCACCAGACGGACACCGAGCAAGGCATGTTGAAACGCGCCTTTAGCCGGTTATTCGGGGAGTGAAGCATGCTTAGCGAATTCCGTAACCGCCTGCGCCAGCAGCCCGGCAAGCCTGGCGCGGCGACGCCGGTCGAGCAGGATGCTAATGGGGCGCCGGCAGAGGCAATGCTGGCCTGGGAGCACTCCGCACCGAGCGAGCTGTATGAAACCAAGAGCCAACTCACGTCGATGGAGATCGAGTGGCGCGAGCGGATTTACCAGCAGTTGCTCAAGGTCATGGACCTGTCGCTGTTGGACAGCCTGGAGCCGGCCGATGCCGTGCGGCAGATACGCGATATTTGCCAGCGTTTGTTGGATGACCATTCCGCCCCGGTGAGCGCCGCCAGCCGGCAGATGCTTATCAAGCAGATCACCGACGAGGTGCTCGGCCTCGGGCCGCTGGAGCCGCTGCTGGCCGACCACAGCGTGTCCGACATCCTGGTCAATGGGCATGCCTCGGTGTACGTCGAGCGCTTCGGCAAGTTGCAAAGGACCGACGTGCGTTTTCGCGACGATCAGCATTTGCTGAATATCATCGACCGCATCGTTTCCAACCTGGGCCGGCGTATCGATGAATCCTCGCCGCTGGTGGACGCGCGCCTGAAGGACGGCTCGCGGGTTAATGCCATCATCCCCCCCCTGGCCATCGATGGGCCGAGCCTGTCGATCCGCCGCTTCGCGGTGGACTTGCTCAACACCGATAGCCTGGTGCAGATGGGCACCCTGACCCCGGCCATCGCCTTGATGCTCAAGGCCATCGTGCGCGGGCGGCTGAATGTGTTGATCTCCGGCGGCACCGGCAGCGGCAAGACCACCATGCTCAATGTGCTGTCCAGTTTCATTCCGCACAACGAGCGCATCGTCACCATCGAGGATTCGGCCGAGCTGCAACTGCAGCAACCCCATGTGGTGCGCCTGGAAACCCGTCCGCCGAACATCGAGGGGCGTGGCGAGGTGAGCCAGCGCGAGCTGGTACGCAACAGCCTGCGCATGCGCCCGGATCGCATCGTCATCGGCGAGGTGCGCGGCGCCGAGGCGCTGGACATGCTGACGGCGATGAATACCGGCCACGACGGCTCGCTGACCACCATCCACGCCAATACCGCGCGGGATGCCTTAGGCAGGGTCGAGAATATGGTGTCCATGACCGGCGCGACCTTCCCGATCAAGGCGTTGCGCCAGCAGATCGCCTCGGCCATAGATGTGGTGATCCAACTGGAGCGTCAGGAAGACGGCAAGCGGCGCCTGGTCAGCGTGCAGGAGATCAACGGCATGGAGGGTGAAATCATCACCATGACCGAAATTTTCTCGTTCGTGCGCCGCGGCATGGGCGAACACGGCGAAGTGCTCGGCGAGTATCGCCCCACCGGCATGGTACCGGCCTTCCGCGATGTGATGGCCAAACGCGGTATCGAGCTGCCGCTTAATCTGTTCCGCCCGGAATGGATGGAGGGGCAGTCATGAGCCAGATCCCCAGTGAGTTCATCCTGGCCTTTCTCGGCATGGTGTTCACCGCGGTGTTCCTCCTCAGCCAGGGGCTGGTGGTGCCAGTGTTTGGCGAGGCGAGCCGGGTGCGCAAGCGGATTCGTGCTCGACTGCACGTAGTCGAGCGGGCCAGCAACCTGCCGAATATGCAGACGGTGCTGCGCCAGAAGTACCTCAAGCGCCTGTCGCCACTGGAGGTCAGCCTGGAGCAGTTACCCGCCATGGAAGCCCTGGCGCAGATGATCGAGCAGGCCGGGCATAACTACCGCGCCTACCGGGTGCTGCTGCTCGGCCTCATCCTGGCCGGGGCGGCGGGCATTGCGCTGTGGTGGTTCACCCAGCTCTGGTGGGTGGCGCTACCGGTGGCCTTGGCGGTGTTCTGGGTGCCGTTGCTAAAGATAGCCCGCGACCGCGGCAAGCGTTTCGCCCAGTTCGAGGAGGGGCTGCCGGATGCTTTGGATGCCATGTGCCGCGCCTTGCGTGCCGGGCATCCGTTCAACGAGACGCTGCGCCTGGTGGCCGAGGAGCATAAGGGCGCGGTGGCCCATGAGTTTGGCCTGACGTTCGCCGATATCAACTATGGCAATGACGTGCGCCGGGCCATGCTCGGCCTGCTGGAGCGGATGCCGAGCATGACGGTGATGATGTTGATCACCTCGGTGCTGATCCACCGCGAGACCGGCGGCAATCTGACCGAGGTACTGGAGCGTTTAAGTAGCCTGATTCGTGGGCGCTTCCGCTTTCAGCGCAAGGTCAAGACCTTGTCGGCTGAGGGAAGGATGTCGGCCTGGGTGCTGGTATCTGTTCCCTTTGTACTGACCATAATGATTATGGTTACGAGTCCAGAATACATTCCTATGTTGATCAAGGAACCGATAGGCCAGAAGCTCGCTACAGCGGCTTTCGGCGCCATGGTGGTGGGGATTTTCTGGATACGTAAAATCATCCAGATTCAGGTTTAAGCTGCATCAGCTGTAGATGAGGTATGCGCTATGGACTATCTGCTAAGCCTGATCCATCGAGTGGTGGGCGACGAGGAGCTGGCGCGTCTGTTGTTCGTCGGCGCCATCGGTTTGAGCGCCGTACTTGCCGCTGCCACCTTGGCATTGCTGGTGTTGGGCTTGCAAGATCCGGTGCAGCGCCGCCTTAGCCTGATTAAACGCGGCCATGCCGGAGGCGGGTATGGGGCGGAGGCGCCAAGTAACCTGCAACTGATGCTGGAGCAGGTGGGCCAGCGCTTCACCTCCGGTGAGCAGGGGCAGGCCTCAATCACCCGAACCCTGTTGGCGCATGCGGGTTATCGCTCACCCGGCGCGGTGCAGATGTACTGGGCGATCCGCCTGCTGTCACCGCTGATACTGTTGGGTCTTGCGCTGTTGGTATTACCGCTGATCCCGAAGCTGTCCCTGTTCATGGGTATCGCGTTGGTGGTTGCGACGGTCGGTGTCGGTTGGCTGGCGCCGGCCATCTATGTCGGCAAGCGAAAAGAGGCTCGGATGACTCGATTGCTGGTCGCCTTCCCCGATGCCCTGGACCTGATGGTAGTGTGCGTGGAGTCGGGCCTGGCCTTGCCCCAGGCAATCGAACGGGTGGCAGACGAAATGGCGGTTAGCCAGCCGGAGCTTGCCCTGGAGCTAGCCCTGGTCAATGCGGAAATTCGCGCCGGTATCCCCAGTACCGAGGCGCTCAAGCATCTGGCCGAACGCACGGGGTTGGAGGACATTCGCGGGCTGGTTAGCCTGCTAGCGCAGAGCATTCGCTTCGGCACCAGTGTCGCCGCAACCCTACGTATCTATGCCGAAGAGTTTCGCGACCGGCGTACCCAGCTCGCCGAGGAGAAGGCGGCGAAAATCGGCACCAAGATGATATTCCCACTAATCTTTTGCCTGTGGCCGAGCTTTTTCCTAGTGGCCATAGGCCCTGCACTTATTGGGGTGTTTAAAGCATTTGGGAAGCTATGAAATGAATAGGATCTGTCTGCTGTTGGCCATGACGGCCGCGCTGTCAGGGTGTCAGACCATGGGGCTGGAGTCGGCGCTCAATACCCGCTCGGTTTATACCGGCGACAATTCGCTGCTGTACAAGGTACAGAAGCAGGCCAGTTCGGCCGACCAGGCCATGCAGATGGCCGCGCTGGCTTACCAGGCCGGCGATCTGGACCAGGCGCTGTTCCAGTATCTGCGCGCCATCGAACTGGAGCCCAAGCGCTATGCCGCGTTGGTCTGGGTCGGGCGCATCCACCGCGAGCGCGGTAATACTCAGCTCGCCGAGATGGCGTTCGCCGATGTGCTGGCGAACGATCCCGATAACCTTGAGGGCCTGGCGGAAATGGGCCTGCTGAACCTGGCCAAGCGCAATCATGAGGGCGCGCAGGAGTTGCTGTTCAAGGCGGTGGCACTGGATCAGCGGCGCTTGGGTAACGACCAGGGCAACGGCCTGCCCGCTGAGGCCGCACTCAAGGTAGAGAACTTCAAGGTAGAGAACCTCAAGGTGGACAACCAGTCGCCGCTGAAGGCCTACAACGCCCTGGGTGTGCTTGCCGATTTGCGCAACGACTTTCCCTTGTCTGAGGCCTATTACCACTTAGCCATGCTGATCGAGCCCCGTTCGGTGCTGGTGCAGAACAGTCTGGGTTATTCCTATTATCTGGCCGGACAATGGCCCACCGCTGAACGCACCTATCAACTCGGTATCAGCTACGACGCCAGCTACAAGCCGCTATGGCGTAACTATGGGCTACTGCTGACGAGGATGGAGCGCTACGAGGAGGCGCTTTCCGCATTCGAACAGATCGGCAAACCTGCCCAAGCCAGTAACGATGTCGGCTACATCTGTCTGGTGGAAGGCAAGCTGGATGTCGCCGAGCAGTTCTTTCGCAGTGCGATCGAGCAATCTCCGGCGCATTACGACATGGCCTGGGAAAACCTCAATCGGGTTCAGCAGGTCAGGCGTATTCGTCAGATGGGGGGCAAACCGGGCTCAGTGGCCGTCGCGCCGCTGGAAGAGCCGGTGGCGCAGTAGGCGCCAGCCCACAGAAACCACGGCAACCCCCGTAGGATGGCGTTGAGCGCAGCGATACCCAGCGGCGTCGTTGCTGGGGTACGCGGCGCGCAGGGTTCCGCGCTGTGCTTGAGTCTTGTGCGCCGCGCGCTAACCCATCCAGCGGGCTCAGTTGATGGCGTCGCTCAGCGCTTTGGCGGGGACGTACTTGACCACTTTCTTCGCGGCGATTTCGATGGCTTTGCCGGTTTGCGGATTACGGCCGGTACGCGCCGGGCGCTCGCTGACTTTCAGCTTGCCGATGCCAGGCAGAGTGATTTCATCACCGTTTTCCAGTGCGTCACTGACAATTTCGCTGAGTTGTTCGAGCACGGCGCGAATGGTGTTTTTTGGCGTGTCGGTGGCTTCGGCGATATCGCTGATCAGTTGGTCTTTGGTCATGGCCATGCTGTTGTTGCTCCTTGAATGAAGGCTAAGGGTTGTGCGAACCGCGCACAGGGTACTGCGAATTTCTCCGTGCGGCACGACTTGGCGGCGCTCGCGAGCTGTTGCGGATTCGTCAGCCAGCGGAAATTCCCTTTCGCCAGGGTTTTGTCGCGCTAAGTGCTTGAAGCAGTTGTAAGTTCAATCCAAGCCGGTACAATGGCGCGGCTCGCTGCAAGGCGGGTAGCGTTATGGTGGCCCTGCCGGTCCCCTCGCAACGATCAGCCGTGAACCCGGTCAGGCCTGGAAGGGAGCAGCCGCAGCGGTGACATTGTGTGCCGGGGTGTGGCTGGCAGGGTTGCCTCCATCTTTAGACCCGTTCGGGTTGTCTTGAAAATCAGCCAATGATCTCTGCGCCAAGCTTGCGGCACTTCGCGGGCCGAAACTTATCGCGCGCAATAAAAAATTGCCTGGAGCCATTTTTAACGTCGCTTAGCGACGGCCCGCAGGGTGGCCGCCAGGGATGGCAGGCCATAAAAAGCCCCGCCGTTCGGCGAGGCTATTTTCAGGACTGTGCTTCAGGCTGGGTGGTAGCTGAGCACGCTGTCTTGTTCTTTCAGCGCTTTGCGCATATCTGCCGGGATGCTGCCGGAGCGCACGGCAAGCTCCAGGCGGATATCCTCGAGGCTTTGCGCAAAAGCTTGCGCGTCAGTGCGTTGGGCTGCACTGAGCACGCGGCTGTAGGCGGTGACATCGGCGGCGTCGAGCAGGGAGAGCACGATGCCGCCATCCGGGCGCGGTGGGCTGAAGGTTACGCGCAAGGGGGCAAAGAGTTGCTCGACGAGTTGTTGATTGATGCTATCCATGACCTTGCTCCATCCTGGGGGTGATTGGTTCAGACCCCACCATGGCTGAATGGTTCGCCTGTTGGCTCGGTCAGGCCGCCAGCGATTGGCGGGCGCGCTCTATCACTTGCTGCAGATGAGCACCGCTGTACTGGCCGGGATACAGGCGTTGGCTGTGCTGGGCAATGCCGGCCTGATTGACGATGGTGAAGCTGAAGCTACCTTTGCGGGCAGCCATGATTCGGCAATCGAAGGGCGCAAAGGCGCTGGCGAGGGTGCGAATGGCATCCTGAATTTGCTGTTGAGTCTGCATTTTGGGGTGTTCCTAAAACAATGTGCGCGTCATTGCGCTGAATAAAGCTCCAGGCTGTCGACCAAGTGGTCGGTGCATGTATCAGATCGGAGCGGGACTGCGCGCAAAAGTTCCCAGTATGGGTTTTCTGCGGGTCGGTACTTCGGAGGCGGGCTGAGTCAGCGCTTGCGCGGGACGGCCAGATCAGTCAGCAGGTTGGGGTCGTGGCAGAGAGCTGTACGGCATCGCTTGATGGGGCGGATGCGCTCTTTGCCTGGATACCAGCGAGGGGGCCAGAAGGCCTAATTGACTTACAGCGTGGTACTAACGCGGCGGATAGTAAGGGGTTGGCTATTATTTAGCCAGTTAAATTTTCATCCGGCAGTCTGCCTGGCTATTACTGGGTGGTCGGTCGGATGCAATTTGCCCCATGCTCCGTTAGGATTAGCCCACTTTAGCTTTCCTCTCGTGACGGGTTTCGATGAGTTATCAGGTTCTTGCACGCAAGTGGCGTCCGCGCTCGTTCAGCGAAATGGTTGGCCAGACCCATGTGCTCCGGGCGCTGATCAACGCGCTCGACAGCCAGCGGCTGCACCACGCCTACCTGTTTACCGGCACCCGCGGGGTGGGCAAGACCACCATCGCGCGGATCATCGCCAAGTGCCTGAACTGCGAGAGCGGGATCAGCTCGACGCCTTGCGGCGTTTGTTCGGTGTGCAAGGAGATCGATGAGGGGCGCTTCGTCGACCTGATCGAGGTCGACGCCGCCAGCCGCACCAAGGTGGAAGACACCCGCGAGTTGCTGGACAACGTGCAGTATTCGCCGAGCCGCGGACGCTTCAAGGTCTACCTGATCGACGAAGTGCACATGCTCTCCACCAGCTCGTTCAACGCCTTGTTGAAGACCCTGGAAGAGCCGCCCCCCCACGTTAAATTTCTCCTGGCCACCACAGATCCGCAGAAGTTGCCGGTCACTGTGCTGTCGCGCTGCCTGCAGTTCTCCTTGAAGAATATGCCGCCGGAGCGGGTGGTCGATCACCTCGGCCATGTCTTGGCTGCGGAAAATATCCCCTTTGAAGCTGATGCGCTGTGGCTGCTCGGCCGCGCCGCCGATGGCTCCATGCGTGATGCCTTGAGCCTGACCGACCAGGCGATTGCCTTCGGTGAAGGCAAGGTGCTGGCCGCCGACGTGCGCGCCATGCTCGGCACCCTCGATCATGGCCAGGTCTATGGCGTGCTGCATGCCTTGCTGGCGGGCGATGCACGCGGCTTGATCGAGGCCGTGCGCCATCTGGCCGAGCAGGGGCCGGACTGGAATGGCGTGCTGTCGGAGATGCTCAACGTATTGCACCGCGTGGCCATTGCCCAGGCCTTGCCCGAGGCGGTGGACAACGGCCAGGGCGATCGCGAGCGAGTGCTGGAACTGGCCCAGGTGCTGCCTGGCGAAGACGTGCAGTTCTATTACCAGATGGGCCTGATCGGCCGGCGCGATTTGCCCCTGGCGCCGGACCCGCGCAGCGGTTTCGAGATGGTGCTGCTACGCATGCTGGCGTTCCGTCCGGCGGATAGCGACGCCGTACCCAGGGTGGCGCTAAAGCCGCAGGGGATTAGTCAGGCCACTGCTGATCCCGCCTCCAACCCAGTGGCCGGCGCGGCTATGGCTGCGCCGGTCGTTGCGACCGTGGATGCGCCAGCACCAGCCGTTGCCGTGCAGCCTGTGCCGGTAGCGGCGCCTATTGCAGCTGCGCTGCCTCAGGCCCCTGTTGTCAGCGAAGCTCCCGCTCCTGTTGCGCCGGAGCCCGCCATACCGCTTGCCGCGCCACCGGTTGCAGCCGCACCGGCTCAGGTGCAGGTTGCTGAAATTGTGGACCTGCCCTGGGAAGAGCCGGCCGGCCCAGTGGTCGTCGAGGTGGCGGAGGTGCCTGTCGCGCCACCTGTTCCTGTCGAGGCAGCGGTACTTCAAGTGCCGCTTGAAACCGTGCCGCAGCCTGTCGAGAGTGCGCCGCCAGTCGATGCCGAGGATGATGAGCCGCCACTGGGTGATTACGACTACGTGGAGATGGACGCCGAGTCGTTCGACTATGATTTTGACGCGGCCGAGGCCGAGCAATCCGCCGAGCCGGATGTTCTACCGGCGGCACAACCGGCTACTGGCCTGGCTGCCGACTGGCTGGAGCTGTTCCCCAAGTTGGGGCTGTCGGGCATGACCGGCAGCATCGGCGCCAACTGCACCTTGATGGCGGTGGAGGGCGATAATTGGCTGCTGCACCTGGACCCAGGTCACAGCGCCTTGTTCAACACCACCCAGCAACGCCGCCTGAACGACGCCCTTAACCAGTACCATGGGCGTGAGCTCAGTGTGCAGATTGAGCTGCGCAAACCCGAACAGGAAACCCCGGCCCAGGCAGCGGCGCGCAAACGCGCCAACCGCCAGCGCGAAGCTGAAGCCGCGATCCATAACGATCCGCTGGTGCAGCAAATGATTCAGCAGTTCGCCGCGGTGATCCGCGCGGACAGCATCGAACCCCTGGATATTGCAATGGATACTCCAGTTAACCCCTGATTACCGAGGACAACACCATGATGAAAGGTGGCATGGCCGGCCTGATGAAGCAGGCCCAGCAGATGCAAGAAAAAATGCAGAAGATGCAGGAAGAGCTGGCGAACGCAGAAGTGACAGGTCAATCCGGTGCCGGCCTGGTGAGCGTGGTGATGACCGGTCGCCATGACGTCAAACGCGTCAGCCTGGATGACAGCCTGATGCAGGAAGACAAGGAAATCCTCGAAGACCTGATCGCCGCGGCGATCAACGATGCGGTGCGCAAGGTCGAGCAGAACAGCCAGGACAAGATGTCCGGCATGACGGCGGGGATGCAACTCCCCCCCGGCTTCAAAATGCCTTTCTGATCCGGGGCGTCCAGCCAGCGCACATGACTGCGTTGCCAGCAGGCACGGGCATGCTCATTTACAGCCAGTAAACTCCGCTGCCCATGCCTGCCTGCGCCTTGCCCTGCACGCTGTCTGATCAGCCCTGGGTCGTTGGGGTGTGCCAAGCAGTCAAAAACTAAGTCTTAGTTGCCATCGAGTATCCCCATGAGCTTCAGCCCGCTGATCCGTCAACTGATCGACTCCTTGCGCATTCTTCCGGGAGTGGGGCAGAAGACTGCCCAGCGCATGGCCTTGCAGATGCTCGAGCGCGATCGTTCGGGGGCCATGCGTCTGGCCCAGGCGCTGACTCAGGCGATGGAAGGAGTGGGGCACTGCAAGCAGTGCCGCAGCCTGAGCGAGGATGAGGTGTGCCAGCTGTGTCTCGACCCGCGCCGCGATGACACGCTGCTCTGCGTGGTGGAAGGGCCGATGGATGTGTATGCGGTGGAGCATACGGGGTATCGCGGGCGCTACTTCGTGCTCAAGGGTCATCTGTCCCCGCTCGATGGACTGGGACCGGAAGCCATTGGTATTCCTGAACTGTTGGCGCGTATCGCCGCCGGCAGTTTCAGCGAAGTGATACTGGCCACCAACCCGACCGTGGAAGGCGAGGCGACCGCGCATTACATCGCGCAGTTACTGGCCAATAAGGGCCTGATTGCCTCACGCATCGCCCATGGCATGCCGCTGGGGGGCGAGCTGGAATTGGTCGATGGCGGCACCCTGGCCCACTCGATTGCCGGGCGTCGGCCGATTCAGTTGTAACTGCGCGACTGCCTGTAGCCGCTACCAAACTCAACTCTCGCCATCGAAACGTCGCGGCTTTTTCCCTGTGCTCCGTCTAAAGGAGCTGCGTCGGGTTCCTGCTATCGCTTATTTGGAGCGGCCGAGATCGCGGCCGAGCGCATCTTGTCGAGACTTATCGGTGCGAGGGATTTAGCGCAGATCAAGCACTGGGTTTTGCGAGAGGGCGTAGCGTCTTTTTGCGGCGAAACTTATTGAGTGTGCAGAGCGTTTAGTCGCCACAAAAAACAAGCCCCGCATCTGCGGGGCTTATCTAGAACAGGTCAGAGGCTTAGGCCACCTGAACCTCTTCAGCTTGCATACCTTTCTGGCCACGGGCGGCCACGTAGGTAACGGTTTGGCCTTCTTTCAGGCTTTTGAAACCGTCGCTCTGGATTGCTTTGAAGTGCACGAACAGATCATCGCCGCCGTTAGCCGGGGTAATGAA
>Ga0209343_10003550_pt1 | contig 19584 bp, 19 predicted proteins | sample RifCSPlowO2_02_FD_184026 | JGI IMG/M metagenome (GOLD analysis project Ga0209343, IMG submission 184026) | Groundwater microbial communities from Rifle, Colorado - Rifle CSP2_plank lowO2_0.2 (SPAdes) (version 2) | ecosystem: Environmental > Aquatic > Deep subsurface > Groundwater | place... | reverse complement strand
TCGGCGACGAACTTCTCGTAGATGCCTTTCTGCGCATAGATGCGGCAGGCGGCGGTGCAGTCCTGGCCGGCGTTGTAGAAGCCGAAGGTGCGGATGCCTTCCACCGCGGCGGCGATGTCGGCGTCGTCGAAGATCAGCACCGGCGCCTTGCCGCCCAGTTCCATGTGCATGCGCTTCACCGAGGCGGCGGTGCTGGCAATGATATTCGAGCCGGTGGCGACCGAGCCGGTCAGAGACACCATGCGCACCTGCGGGTGGGTCACCAGCGGGCTACCGACGCTGGTGCCGCGGCCGAAGACGATGTTGACCACCCCGGCGGGGAAGATCTCGGCGAGGAACTCGGCCAGCTTCAGGGCCGTCAGCGGCGTCTGCTCGGACGGCTTGAGCACCACGGTATTGCCCGCGGCCAGGGCCGGGGCGAGCTTCCAGGCGGCCATCATCAGCGGGTAGTTCCAGGGCGCGATGGACGCCACCACGCCGATCGGGTCGCGGCGGATCATTGAGGTGTGGCCCGGCAGGTATTCGCCAGCGGCGCTGCCGCTCAGGCATCGGCTGGCACCGGCGAAGAAGCGGAACACATCGGCGATCGCCGGGATCTCGTCGTTGAGTGCGGCGGCGTAGGGTTTGCCGCAGTTGTCCGACTCCAGCTTGGCCAACTCCTCGGCATGCGCCTCGATCTTGTCGGCCAGGCGCAGCAGCAACAGCGCACGGTCTTTCGGTGCGGTCTGCGACCAGCCGTCGAAGGCGGCGTCGGCGGCGCGCACGGCCGCGTCGACCTGCTCGGCGCTGGCCTCGTTGATATGCAGCAGCGGCGCGCCGAGGGCCGGGTTGAGGACTGCCAGGCTGGCACCTTCACCGGCGACCAGTTGGCCATTGATCAGCAGTTTGCTTTGCATTGCGAAATCCTCTGGTTAGGCTTTCCACGAAAATTATTTGGGCTGCCCAGGTACACAAGCCCTGAGCTATTTGCCGCCGCTGCCGGCCACGCTTTCACCGCCCCTGGTCAGGTAATAGGCGCCGAGGATCGGCAGCATGGTCACCAGCATCACCAGCATCGCCACCACGTTGGTCACCGGCACGTCGCGCGGCCGACTCAACTGGTTGAGCAGCCACAGCGGCAGGGTGCGTTCGTGACCGGCGGTGAAGGTGGTGACGATGATCTCGTCGAACGACAGGGCGAACGCCAGCATGCCGCCGGCCAGCAGGGCCGAGCCGAGGTTGGGCAGGATGATGTAGCGGAAGGTCTGCCAGCCGTCGGCGCCGAGGTCCATCGAGGCTTCGATCAGGCTGTACGAGGTGCGCCGGAAGCGCGCGATCACGTTGTTGTAGACGATCACCACGCAGAAGGTCGCGTGGCCGACGACGATGGTGAATATGCCCGGCTCGATGCCCAGGGTCTTGAACGCGGCGAGCAGGGCCAGGCCGGTCACGATGCCGGGCAGGGCGATCGGCAGGATCAGCATCAGCGAGATGCCTTCCTTGCCGAAGAAGTCGCGGCGGTACAGTGCGGCGGCCGCCAGGGTGCCGAGGAGCATGGCGATGGCGGTGGCCAGGCAGGCGACCTGCGCCGACAGGGTGATCGCTTCGAGCACGTCCGGGCGCGCCAGGGCCACGCTGAACCAGTTCAGGGTGAAGCCCCGCGGCGGAAAGCTGAAGCCCGCGCTCTCGGTGTTGAAGGCGTAGATGAAGATGATCAGGATCGGGAAGTGGAGGAATACCAGCCCGCCCCAGGCCGCCAGCTTCAGGCCCCAGGAGGCCCGTCCTTGCGCTGAAGAGTCAGAGTGCATCGAAGGCCCCCAGGCGTTTGACGATGGACAGGTAGATGGCGATCAGCACGATCGGCACCAGGGTGAAGGCGGCGGCCATCGGCATGTTGCCGACTGCGCCCTGCTGCACATAGACCATGCTGCCGATGAAGAAGCCGGGCGGGCCGATCAGTTGCGGCACGATGAAATCGCCCAGGGTCAGGCTGAAGGTGAAGATCGAGCCGGCAGCGATGCCCGGAATCGACAGCGGCAGGATCACCTGGACGAAGGTCTGCCAGGGGCGCGCGCCAAGGTCGGCCGAGGCCTGCAGCAATGAGGGCGGCAGACGCTCCAGGGCGGCCTGGATCGGCAGGATCATGAACGGCAGCCAGATATAGACGAACACCAGGAAACGCCCCAGGTGCGAGGTCGACAGGGTGCTGCCACCGACTCCGGGGATGCTCAGGATGAAGTGCAGCGCTGGCGCCAGGCCGAGCTGGTCGACGAACCACTGGGCCACCCCGCCCTTGGCCAGCAGCAGGGTCCAGGCGTAGGTCTTGACGATGTAGCTGGCCCACATCGGCATCATCACCGCGATGTAGAAGAACGCCTTGGTCTTGCCCGTGGTGTGACGCGCCATGTAATAGGCGATGGGAAAGGCCAGCAGGGCGCTGGCCAGCGATACGGCGATGGCCATGCTCAGGGTGCGCAGGATGATGTCGTAGTTGGCCGGCAGGAACAGCGCCGCCAGGTTGTCCAGGGTCAGCTCCGGGGTCACCGTCATGCTGTAGTCGTCGAAGGTATAGAAACCTTGCCAGAGCAGGGTCAGCAGCGAGCCGAAATAGATCATACCGAACCACAGCAGCGGGGGTATCAGCAGCAGCGCCAGGTACAGGTTCGGCTTGCGGTACAGCAGGTTGGACAGGCGGTGCAGCGGGCCATGGGCTGGCTGCCGCGTCCGGGATTTCAAGGACGCCTCCATCTCAGCGACCCTCGCCGGGGATCGCATCCTGCAGCGCAATCATGGCCGCCCGCGCCCAGCGTGCGGTGACTGGCTGGCCGGGCTGGTAAAGCGGCGCGCCGGCCTGCCACTGATCGTTGGCCTGGCTGATGCTGAGGTTCTGGCCGTTTTCCAGCTGGATTTCATAGCGGGTGGCGGCGCCCTGGTACTGGATGTCGTGGAGCAGGCCGCAGACTTCCACTTCGCCGCTGGCGGCCGCCTGCGCGTCGGCGAAGCGGATGTGCTCGGGGCGGATCGAGAAGGGCAGGGCCTGGCCGGTGAGACGTTTGGCCAGCTCGCCGCGCAGTACGTTGGAGGTGCCGACGAACTCGGCGACGAACGCGGTGGCCGGTTTCATATAGAGATTGCGCGGGCTGTCGACCTGCTCGATGCGACCCTTGTTGAACACCGCCACCCGGTCGGACATCGACAATGCCTCGGTCTGGTCGTGGGTGACGAAGATGAAGGTGATGCCGAGCTGACGTTGCAGCTTCTTCAGTTCGCCCTGCATCTGTTCACGCAGCTTGAGGTCGAGCGCGCCGAGTGGTTCATCCAGCAGCAGCACCCGCGGTCGGTTGACCAGGGCGCGGGCCAGGGCCACACGCTGGCGCTGGCCGCCGGATAGTTGCGCCGGTTTGCGGGCGCCGTAGCCGTCCAGGGCGACCAGGGCCAGGGTCTCTTCGGCACGCGCGTAGCGCTCGCTCTTGCCCACGCCCTTGACCTTGAGGCCATAGGCGACGTTGTCCAGCACGTTCATGTGGGGGAACAGCGCGTAGTCCTGGAACACCGTGTTGACGTCGCGCTGATAGGGCGCCAGGCCGACGGCTTCCTGGCCATGAATGCGGATGCTGCCGGCGCTGGGCTGCTCGAAACCGGCGATCAGGCGCAGGCAGGTGGTTTTGCCCGAGCCCGAGGGGCCGAGCATGGAGAAGAACTCGCCATCCTGGATGTCGATGGACACCCGGTCGACGGCCTTGACCTCGCCGAACACGCGCGACACACCGGTAAATTGCACTGCAAGGGTCATCTCAAAAACTCCAGGAGGAAAACCATTCCGCCCCCGTCCTGGGGGTTGCCGACACGAGGTAAGGGCGTCGACGGTGGATGTACAACAGTGAAAACTATGGGTTCGCAGCGTGAGTCGGATTGCGCCGCTCGACACTCATCGCGAGGGGGCTGTAGGAGCCAGCTTGCTGGCGATGCTTTTGATTCGCCCGCAAGAGCGGATCGCCAGCAAGCTGGCTCCTACAGGTGAGGGCGGGGGCCTGCTACCGCGAGCGTCCGCGCCTCACCCGATCAGCGGTTAGCGCCCGCCCATGATGGCGATGTAGTCCTGGGTCCAGCGGCTGTAGGGTACGTACTTGCCACCCTCGGCCTGCGGGGTCTTCCAGAAGGCGATCTGGTCGAATTTCTCGAAGCCATTGGTCTTGCAGCCTTCGGCGCCGAGCAGTTCATTACCCTGGCAGGCGGCGGGCACTGCCGGCAGGGAGCCGAACCAGGAAGCCAGGTCGCCCTGGACCTTGGGCTCCAGCGACCAGTTCATCCACTTGTAGGCGCAGTTCGGGTGCTTGGCCTCGGCGTGCAGCATGGTGGTGTCGGCCCAGCCGGTGGCACCCTCTACCGGCACCACCGAGGCGATCGGCTGTTTCTCCAGTTGCAGGGCGTTGACCTGGTACGGCCAGGAGCCGGAGGCGACCACCCCTTCGTTCTTGAAGTCGCTCATCTGCACCGTTGCGTCGTGCCAGTAACGGTGGACCAGTTGATGTTGCTGGCGCAGCAGTGCCAGGGTGGCGGCGTACTGCTCCTCGTTGAGCAGGTAGGGGTCGTCGATCCCCAGTTCGGGCTTGCTGGCCTTGAGATAGAGCGCCGCGTCGGCGATGTAGATCGGCCCGTCATAGGCCTGCACCCGGCCCTTGTTGCTCTTGCCGTCGGCCAGGGTCTGCTCCTCGAATACCACCTTCCAGCTGGTCGGCGGCTCTTTGAATACGCTGCTGTTGTACATCAGCACGTTCGGCCCCCACTGATAAGGGGTGCCGTAATGCTGGCCGGCAACGGTGTGCCAGGGTGCCTGCTTGAGGCGCTCGTCGACGGTCTTCCAATTGGGGATCAGGTCGACGTTGATTGGCTGCACGCGCTTGCCGGCGACCAGGCGCAGCGAGGCGTCGCCCGAGGCGGTGACCAGGTCATAGCCGCCCTTGGCCATCAGGCTGACCATCTCGTCGGAGGTGGCGGCGGTCTTGACGTTGACCATGCAGCCGGTCTGCTGTTCGAAGCCGGTGACCCAGTCGTAGCCCTTGTCGGTCTCGCCGCGCTCGATATAGCCGGGCCAGGCGACGATATCCAGGCGTCCTTCGCCGGCACCGAGGGCCTTGAGTGGCTCGGCGGCTTGCAGGCTGGCGCTGGCCAGCAGTGCGCTGGCCAGCGCACTGAACAAAGCGGTTTTTTGCACGAACATTGGAATTCCCTCTTTTCTATTGTCGGGCTCGGGGCAGTTGCACGTCGTGTTGCTCACCCGGTCAGGGCTACTTGTGGGTACTACTCATTCAATCCAGCTGCTGGCCGTGGCGGGCCATGATGTGGCGCACCACGCTGTAGTCCTGCAGCGAATCGCTGGACAGATCCTTGCCGTAGCCGGAGCGCTTGAGGCCGCCATGGGGCATCTCGCTGACCAGCATGAAGTGACTGTTGATCCAGGTGCAGCCGTACTGCAGGCGCGCGGCAACCTGCATGGCCTTGTCCAGATTGCCGGTCCACACCGAGGAAGCCAGGCCGTATTCGGAGTCGTTGGCCCAGTCCACCGCCTGCGCCAGTTCGTCGAAACGGGTCACGGTGACCACCGGGCCGAACACCTCGCGCTGGACAATCTCGTCGCCCTGCCGGCAACCGGCGAGCAGGGTCGGCTGGTAATAGAAACCGGGGCCGGAGTGTGCGGCGGCGCCGGTGACCCGTTCGATGTGCGGTTGACCGAGGGCGCGCTCGACGAAGCTGGCCACCCGGTCGCGCTGGCGCGCGCTGATCAGCGGGCCGATCTCGTTATCCGCGTCGGTCTTGCGGGCAAAGCGCAGGCTGTTCACAGCATCACCCAACTCCGCCACCAGGCGGTCGTGGATACCTTCTTCAGCATAGATGCGGCAGGCCGCAGTGCAATCCTGTCCGGCGTTGTAGTAACCATAGGTGCGCACGCCTTCGACCACCGCCTGCAGGTCGGCATCGTTGCAGACGATCACCGGCGCCTTGCCGCCGAGTTCCAGGTGGGTGCGCTTGAGGGTCTTGGCGGCGGCCTGGAGGATTTTCTGCCCGGTGACGATATCGCCGGTCAGCGAGACCATGCGCACTTTGGGGTGACTGACCAAGTGGCTGCCGACGCCTTCGCCGCCACCACAGACGATATTCAGCACACCGCGCGGCAGCAGTTCGGCGAGCACCGGGGCCAGGGCCAGGATCGACAGCGGGGTGTGTTCGGAGGGTTTGAATACCAGGCAGTTGCCGGCCGCCAGCGCCGGGGCGATCTTCCAGGCGGCCATCATCAGCGGGTAGTTCCAGGGCGCGATGGAGGCGACCACGCCGATCGGGTCGCGCCGCACCATGCTGGTATAGCCCGGCAGGTATTCGCCGGACAGCTGGCCGGTCTGGCAGCGCACCGCGCCGGCGAAGAAGCGGAACACGTCCACCGTGGCGCTGAGGTCGTCCTGACGGGCCAGGTGCAGCGGCTTGCCGCAGTTGAGCGCTTCCAAGCGAGCGAGCAGGTCGGCGCGCTGTTCGATAGCGTCGGCGATGCCGAGCAGGATCAGCGAGCGTTGCTGTGGGGTGGTCCGCGACCAGCTGGAAAATGCCCGGTGTGCCGCAAGGATGGCGGCCTCGACCTGATCGCTTGAGGCTTCGGCGATATGGGTCAGGATTTCACCGGTTGCCGGGTTGAGGATCGCTTCCCCTACACCCTCACCGGCGAGCAGTTGGCCGTCGATCAATAATTCACGGAAAAGGGGCGTGGGAGTCGTTGCGCCAGCCATTCGGTGTGCCCTCATCTTATTCTTGGGGCAGCGGGCTGTTGTAGGCAGGATCAGGCCCGGTGCGCTCTTCTCACTGTGCGAAGGAGAGACTAGATCCTGGGCTTTAGGCTCACAAATTCTTAATACTGAAGGCTGCGTTCGATTAAATAGATAGCTTGCGTCCGGCAGGCTGCTCGCGGGCAACGCTGAGGAAGGGGTCGACCAGCGCCGGTCGTGCGCTGCCGCGGCGCCAGGCCAGGCCGACGTCGAGGGTCTGGGTCAGGTCGACCACGGCGCGGGCTTCGATGATGTCGCCCTCCAGGGACCAGGGGCGGTAGGTCATGTCCGGTTGAATGGACAGGCCCAGGCCGGCGGCGACCAGGCTGCGCACCGCCTCGGTGGAGCCGGTGCGCAGGGTGATGTGCGGCTGCAGGCCGGCGCCGGACCAGATGCGCTGGGCATTCAGGTCCATCTCGTCGACGTTCAGCTGGATCAGCGGTTCGCTGGCGATGTCCGCCAGGCTGATGCTGTCGTGTTCCAGCAGCGGGTGTTGCGGCGGCAGCCAGAGGCGCAGCGGCGAGTGGGTCAGCACCTCGGTCTGCAAGGCGTGGCGGTCTTCCAGGTTGGACAGGATCAGCACGCCGACGTCGATTTCGCCGCTGACCAGCAGGTGCTCGATATACGGGCGTTCGTCTTCCATCACGCGAATGTCGACATTGGGGTAGGCGCGCTGGAAGCGGGTGATCAGGTCGGCCAGGTAGTAGCCGGCGACCAGGCTGGTGACGCCGATGGTCAGGCGGCCGGCAACCTGGTCGGTGCTCTGTTGCAGGCTGCGCTTGGCGTTGTCCACCGTGGCCAGGATCAGGTGCGCCTGACGGAGGAACTGGTGACCCTGGTGGGTCAGCGACATGCCCTTGGCGTGGCGGTTGAACAGGCTGACGCCGATCTCGTCCTCCAGTTGCTGGATGGCCAGGGTCAGGGTCGACTGGGAGATGTGCACGGCCTGGGCGGCGGCGGAGATCGAGCCGGTCTCGGCGACGGCGATGAAGTGGCGGATCTGGCGCAGGGTCATCATCGGGTGCTACCAACCGGGTGCTGGGCAGGCTTGCGATACGGTTTATCGAAAATACATCATTTCGTTCGTTTTTGTAGAACGCTAAATGTTTTTCCTTTATGCATGCGCGGCGTGCGACTCGCAAGGTTGCGCGGCGGCAACATCTCGACGCAATCCGCCGGCGACTGCAGGAATTTTCCATTTGGTCTGGCGGTCTTATTTGCACCTTTGCTACCCAGGAGACTTGTCGATGAATACCCGTGGATTGCTCGATCAGCTACTCAAGTCCGGTCAGGACCTGCTGCAAAACAAGGCTGGGCAAAACCCCGGCAAGGGTTCCGCCGCCGGTGGTTTGGGTGGTTTGTCCGGCGGTCTGGGCAGTCTGCTCTCCGGTGCGGGTGGCGGCGTTCTGGCTGGCGGTGCCATGGGTTTGCTGCTGGGCAACAAGAGTGCACGCAAGTTGGGCGGCAAGGCGCTGACCTATGGCGGCCTGGCCGCGCTCGGGGTGATCGCCTACAAGGCCTATGGCAACTGGCAGGCGCAGCAGGCGCAAGCGCCGCAAGGCGAGCCGCAAACCCTCGATCGCTTGCCGGCGCCGCAGGTCGAGGTGCATAGCCAGGGCATTCTCAAGGCGCTGGTGGCCGCGGCCAAGGCTGATGGGCATGTCGATGCGCGTGAGCGCCAGCTGATCGAAGGCGAGCTGGTCAAGTTGACCAATGACGCCGAACTGCAGCGCTGGCTCGAGGCCGAGCTGAACAAGCCGCTGGATCCGGTCGACGTGGCGCGCGCGGCGACCAGTCCGGAAATGGCCGCCGAGATGTATATCGCCAGTGTGCTGATGGTCGATGAGGAACACTTCATGGAGCGCGCCTATCTGGAGGAGCTGGCCCGTCAGCTCAAGCTCGACCCGGCGCTGAAAAGCGAGCTGGAAGCCCAGGTGCGCGTGGAGCTGAACGCCGGCTGAAATTCGACCCTGGGTAGCCCGGATGCAATCCGGGGCAGCGTCCTATCCTGGCGCATCGTCCCTGGATTGCATCCAGGCTACAGCCCTACTGCTGAATCCATCTCAGACCAAAAGATCATGCCGCTCGGTTGCCGGGCGGCTAGGCTGTTGTCCATTCGAACAGCAATGGCGACAGCGAGGGCACCGATGCAGCAACTCGAGGACAGCTACGACTACCTTATCGTCGGTGCCGGCCCGGCCGGCTGCCTGTTGGCCAATCGCCTGTCCGCCGATCCGGCGGTACGGGTGTTGCTGCTGGAGGCCGGAGGGCGTGACAACTATCCGTGGATCCATATTCCGGTCGGCTACCTGTATTGCATCGGCAACCCGCGCACCGACTGGTGCTACGAAACCGTGGCCGAGCCCGGGCTGAACGGGCGCGCGCTGAACTACCCGCGTGGCCGGGTGCTGGGCGGCAGCTCGTCGATCAACGGCATGATCTACATGCGCGGCCAGGCCCGCGACTACGATGGCTGGGCGGCGGCGGGCAATCCCGGTTGGGCCTGGGACGATGTCCTGCCGCTGTTCAAACGTACGGAGAACCATTTCGCCGGCAGCAGCGCGGTGCATGGCGCGGCGGGCGAGTGGCGGGTCGAACGCCAGCGCCTGTCCTGGCAGGTGCTGGAAGCCTTCCGTCAGGCGGCCGGGCAGAGCGGCATCGCCAGCATCGAGGATTTCAATGGCGGCGATAACGAGGGCTGCAGCTACTTCCAGGTCAATCAGCGCCGCGGCGTGCGCTGGAATGCGGCGAAGGCCTTCCTCCGCGATATCCGCCAGCGCCCCAATCTGCGTGTCTTGACCGATGCCGAGGTGCAGCGGGTGCTGCTCGCCGAAGGCCGTGCCGAGGCGCTGAGTCTGCGCTGGCAGGGGCGCGAGCGGGTGGTCCGGGCGCGCCGCGAGATCATCCTGTGTGCCGGCGCGATTGGCACGCCGGCGCTGCTGCAGCGCTCCGGCATCGGCCCGCGGCCGTTATTGCAGCGCCTGGGCATCGGCGTGCAGCACGAGCTGGCCGGGGTGGGCGAGAACCTGCAGGACCACCTGCAGCTGCGCCTGATCTACCAGGTCAGCGGCGTGCCGACCCTCAACCAGATCGCCGGCAGCCTGTGGGGCAAGCTGGGCATGGGCCTGGAGTATCTGCTCAGGCGCAGCGGCCCGCTGGCCATGGCGCCGAGCCAGTTAGGTGCCTTTGCCCGTTCCAGTGCCGAACAGCCGTCGGCCAACCTGCAATACCACGTGCAGCCGCTGTCACTGGAGCGTTTCGGTGAGCCGCTGCATGGCTTCCCGGCCTTCACCGCATCGGTGTGCAACCTGCGCCCGCACAGCCGCGGCAAGGTCGAGATCCGCTCGCTGGATGCCGCACAGGCGCCGCTGATCCAGCCCAATTACCTGAGTGACGCACGCGACCTGCGGGTGGCGGCCGATGCCATCCGCCTGACCCGACGCATCGTCGCCGCGCCGGCACTGGCGGTGTTCAAGCCCGAGGAATACAAGCCGGGGCCGAGTTACCAGAGCGAGGAGGATTTGCAGCGGGCGGCGGGGGAGATCGGCACGACGATTTTCCATCCGGTCGGCACCTGCAAGATGGGCCAGGGGCGCGATGCGGTGGTCGATGCGCAGCTGCGCGTGCACGGCGTGCCGGGGCTGCGCATCGCCGATGCCTCGGTAATGCCGAGCATCGTCTCGGGCAACACCTGTTCGCCGGTGTTGATGATCGCCGAGAAAGCTGCAGAGTTGATTCTCCGCCCGCCACCTCGGTCGGGCCAGGCGGTTGCCCTGGCGCCGTCGCTGGGCGAGGGCGTTGCCGGCTGAGCGCCCGCTGGTCTGCGCCTGGCCAGTCATGGGCGCTTGCGGGCTGCCAGAGCCACTGCGACTACGGTATACTCGCCGGCTTTTCCGAAAGTTTCACCTGCGAGTGCCGCCAGCCATGGAAATCAACCCGATCCTGAACAGCATCAAGGACCTATCCGAGCGCACCCAGACTATTCGGGGGTATCTTTGACTACGATCAAAAGCATGATCGGCTGGTCGAAGTAAACCGCGAACTGGAAGACCCGAACGTCTGGAACAACCCCGAATACGCCCAGAACCTGGGGCGTGAGCGTGCCGCCCTGGCGTTGATCGTCGACACCATCGACGACCTCGACGGCAGCCTGGTCGACTCCCGCGATCTGCTGCAGATGGCCGCCGAAGAGGAAGACCAGGGCGCCGTCGACGATGTCGCGGCCGAGGTCGAGCGCCTGCGCGACATCCTCGAGAAGATGGAATTCCGCCGCATGTTCAGCGGCGAGATGGACGCCAATAACGCCTACCTGGACATCCAGGCCGGCTCCGGCGGCACCGAGGCCCAGGACTGGGCCAACATGCTGCTGCGCATGTACCTGCGCTGGGCCGACAAGCGCGGCTTCGATGCCACCATCATGGAGCTGTCCGCCGGTGAAGTCGCCGGGATCAAGGGCGCCACCCTGCATATCAAGGGCGAGTACGCCTTCGGTTGGCTGCGCACCGAGATCGGCGTGCACCGCTTGGTGCGCAAGAGCCCGTTCGACTCCGGCAACCGTCGCCACACCTCGTTCACCGCGGTGTTTGTCTCGCCGGAAATCGACGACAACATCGAGATCGATATCAATCCGTCGGATCTGCGCATCGACACCTACCGCTCCTCCGGGGCCGGCGGCCAGCACGTCAACACCACCGACTCGGCCGTGCGGATTACCCACGTACCGAGCAATACCGTGGTCTGTTGCCAGAACGAACGCTCCCAGCACGCCAACAAAGACACCGCGATGAAGATGTTGCGCGCGCGCCTGTACGAGCAGGAAGTGCAGAAGCGCAATGCGGCTTCGCAGGCACTGGAAGACACCAAGTCGGATATCGGCTGGGGCCACCAGATTCGCTCCTACGTGCTCGATCAGTCGCGGATCAAGGATCTGCGCACCAACGTCGAGCGCAGCGACTGCGTCAACGTGCTCGACGGCGATATCGACGAGTACCTGGTGGCCAGCCTGAAACAGGGGCTGTAAGACTTTTGACTCCCTCACCCCTCCGGGGGAGAGGGCGGGGGTGAGGGGCTGGAGTTCTGCCATTTCCAGTCCACCCCCTCACCCTAACCCTCTCCCCAGTGGGGAGAGGGAATGAATCAGTGACGGAACTTGATGACCATGAGCGACCAACAACTCGACCACCACGAACTGCAACAGGAAGAAAACAAGCTGATCGCCCTGCGCAAGGAAAAACTTGCCGCCGCGCGTGAGCTGGGTAACGCCTTCCCCAACGACTTCCGCCGCGACAGCTATTGCGCGGATCTGCAGAAAAAGTACGTCGACAAGACCAAGGAAGAGCTGGCCGAAGCCGCTATCCCGGTCAAGGTCGCGGGTCGCATCATGCTCAACCGCGGCTCCTTCATGGTCATCCAGGACATGAGCGGGCGCATCCAGGTCTACGTCAACCGCAAGACCCTGCCGGAAGAGAAACTCGCCGAGGTCAAGCACTGGGATCTGGGCGACATCATCGCCGCCGAAGGCACCCTGGCGCGTTCCGGCAAGGGCGACCTGTACGTCGAAATGACCCAGGTGCGGCTGCTGACCAAGTCGCTGCGCCCGCTGCCGGACAAGCACCACGGCCTGACCGACACCGAACAGCGCTACCGCCAGCGCTACGTCGACCTGATGGTCAACGAGGAGGTGCGCGAGACCTTCCGCGTGCGTTCCCAGGTGATCGCGCATATCCGCAGCTTCCTGATGCAGCGCGACTTCCTCGAAGTGGAAACGCCGATGCTGCAGAGCATCCCCGGCGGCGCCGCGGCCAAGCCGTTCGAGACCCACCACAACGCCCTGGACATGCAGATGTTCCTGCGCATCGCCCCCGAGCTGTACCTCAAGCGCCTGGTGGTCGGCGGCTTCGAGCGGGTGTTCGAGATCAACCGCAACTTCCGTAACGAAGGCGTTTCGACCCGGCACAACCCCGAGTTCACCATGCTCGAGTTCTACCAGGCCTATGCCGACTACGAAGACATGATGGACCTGACCGAGGAGCTGTTCCGCGAGCTGGCGCAGCTGGTGCTGGGTTCCACCGACGTGCCCTATGGCGACAAGCTGTTCCACTTCGGCGAGCCGTTCGTGCGCCTGTCGGTGTTCGACTCGATCCTCAGGTACAACCCGGAAATCACCGCGGCCGATCTGCAGGACATCGACCGGGCCCGCGAGATTGCCAAGCAGGCCGGCGCCAAGGTGCTGGGTTTCGAGGGCCTGGGCAAGCTGCAGGTGATGATTTTCGAAGAGCTGGTCGAGCACAAGTTGGAGCAGCCGCACTTCATCACCCAGTACCCGTTCGAAGTCTCGCCGCTGGCCCGGCGTAACGACCAGGACCCGAGCGTCACCGACCGCTTCGAGCTGTTTATCGGTGGCCGCGAGATCGCCAACGCCTATTCCGAGTTGAACGATGCGGAAGACCAGGCCGAACGCTTCCACGCCCAGGTGGCGGACAAGGACGCCGGCGACGACGAAGCCATGCATTTCGACGCCGATTTCGTCCGCGCCCTGGAATACGGCATGCCGCCGACCGCCGGCGAAGGCATCGGTATCGACCGTCTGGTGATGTTGCTCACCAATGCGCCGTCGATCCGCGACGTGATCCTCTTCCCGCACATGCGCCCGCATGCATGACGCCAAGCCGCCCTCGGGCGGCTTTTTGTTGTCTGGCGCTGGATTTATTCTGCGCAATACATGCCTAACATGAGATGTCGCTGCTTTTTAGTGTGCGCGAGGACTGTCCAGCCGTGAGCTCCACTCCCATCCCCGATAGCGCCACCAATGTGGCCAATGCCGTTGCCCAGAGTGTCCAGTACCAGGGACGCAAAGCCAGCCGGCGGGGCAGCGAGCAGCGTCGCCAGGCGATTCTCGATGCCGCCATGCGCATTATCGTGCGCGATGGCGTGCGTGCCGTGCGCCATCGCGCGGTAGCCGCCGAAGCCGGGGTGCCGCTCTCGGCCACCACCTATTACTTCAAGGATATCGATGACCTGATCACCGATACCTTCGCCCAGTTCGTCGAGCGCAGCGCGGCCTACATGGCCAAATTCTGGAACAGCACCCAGAGCCAGTTGCAGGAGTTGGTCGGTGCGCTCGACGGCAGTGTGCAGGCACGCCAGCAGCTGGCCGACGAGATCGCCCGCCTGGCGCTGGAGTATGTGCGCCATCAGCTGCTTAGCCGTCGCGAGCATCTGCTCGCCGAGCAGGCCTTCGAGCAGGAAGCCTTGCTCAATCCGCGCTTGCACGAGTTGGTGCGTGCCCATCGGCAGATTCTCTTGCAGGGCGTCAGCCAGTTCTGCCAGGTGCTGGGTTCGCGACAGCCGGAGCAGGATGCCAAGCTGTTGACGGCGATTATCGGCTGGATGGAGTATCAGGGCCTGCTCGATGGGATCGAGCAGTTGGATAATGAAGACATGTTGGCCATTCTTAAACGTTATATGCATGTAGTGTTGGCGCTCTGAGTCGTGCGCCGCCGCGGGCGTCTCACTGGGTGTCTGCTGGCCTGGTCCAACTGTTTTCACAAGGAGAGCGAAATGAAAGCCTGGCGCGTACTGGTCGCCTTGTCCTGCCTGCTGTTGAGTGGCTGTCTGGTGACCTTCAACGAGCCGATTCCGGCCAACGAAGCGGCGCCCATCCCATTGCTCGGCGAATGGTCGCGCAAGGACGAATGGGGCGAGCGGTTCTATCTGGACATCACCCGTGCCGGTTCCAATCTCTACGAGGCCAGAACCTACGAGGGCAGCCCGGACAACCTCGATAGCCTGGAAAAGTACGGCTTCACCGTGGCCCATCATGGCCGGCGCTGGTACCTGTCGGCCGGTCTGCCGGAAAGCCTGGGTGGCAACTTCGCCATCGCCGGCTTCGAGCTGACCGCCGACAATGAGCTGGTGGTCTACAACCTCGATATCGATCGTGTCCTGCAGGAACTCGAGGCGGGCCGGTTGCATGGTAAACCCGTCGATACGCAGGAGGGTGTGGGGGTATTGATCAGCAGCCCGCTGGACGTGGTATTCGCCTACCTCGACGACCAGGCCAATTCGGATGTCTTTATCGAGGTCGCGCGCTATCAGCGTGTCGGTCCATAGTCAGAGGTTGTGAAAATATCGAGCGCCGTTAGCGAGAGTCTTTTCACAAGCTCTCAGTCAATGTCAGAAACAATGAGGGATCGATGAACAGTCACAGAGGGCTGGACGACTATCAACTGATCGTGCGGGCATTATCCGAACGGATCGTCGAGGCGCAGATCCCGATTCGGGTACTGGACGCGGTGAAGTGGGACGACAGCATTCGCGAGGGCTTTCTCAAGGCCAAGGGCAAGGCGATGCCGGCAGTCGATCGGGCTTACTACCTGAACCGGCCTCTGGGCTTCGACTCCAGCGCGAAAAAGCTCGAATTCCAGAACATCGAGCGCGATATCACCCGCCAGCTTGGTCAGTTCAATCCGGTCGGGCAGATCATGCGGCGCATGTGCCGCGAATACCGCATGGTCATCCGCATGCTCGAAGCGCGCGGTACCGAGGATTTCGGCCTGATCTCGCAGGAACTCTACGGCGCCGCCTCCGATGCCTTCCATGCCGGCGACCCGACTCTGGCCGACCTGGGCCTGATGCTGTCCGACTACCTGAATAACATCGCCGACCGTGGCGACCTCAAGGACGAAGCGAAAACCCTCGATGCCAAGACCGCGGTCAACCTGCTGCAGAGCCGCCTGAACAAGGTGTTCGGCGAAGCGGAAGGCACCATCCGGGTGTTCGAGTCCGACGGCATCCTCGCCGATGCGGCGGCGGGGGCCGATTACATCAAGATTCGCAGCGATGCCATGTTCAACGAGCGTGACGTGCGGGCGCTGGAAGTGCATGAGGGCCTGGTGCACGTCGGCACCACCCTGAATGGCATGAACCAGCCGATCTGCACCTTCCTGTCCAAGGGGCCGCCATCCTCCACCGTGACCCAGGAAGGGCTGGCGATTCTGATGGAGGTCATCACCTTCGCCTCCTACCCGACCCGCCTGCGCAAACTCACCAACCGCACCCGCGCCATCCACATGGCCGAGGAGGGCGCGGATTTTCTCGAGGTGTTCGGCTTCTTTCGCGAGCAGGGCTACAGCCTCGAGGACGGTTACAGCAACGCCAGCCGGGTGTTCCGCGGCTCGCTGCCGCAAGGTCTGCCGTTCACCAAGGACCTGTCCTACCTCAAGGGCTTCATCATGATCTACAACTATATCCAGCTGGCCGTACGCAAAGGCAAGCTGGAGCAGATCCCCTTGCTGTTTTGCGGCAAGACCACCCTGGAGGACATGCGCACCCTGCGCAAACTGGTGGACGAAGGCCTGGTGCAGCCGCCCAAGTACCTGCCGCAGCAGTTCCAGGATCTGAATGCCCTGTCGGCCTGGATGTGCTTCTCCAACTTCCTCAATCACCTGAGTCTCGACCGCATCGAAGCCGACTACTCGAATATCCTGTAAAGCTGCAAGTCGTAGGGTGCGCCGTGCGCACCAAGGCTGGTACGCATGGCGCTGCCTATGCCAGCTGCAGTGAACCGTAGGTCCTATGTTCATGCGCAAGATCTGCGGCATCGTAGGGTGGATGACGCTCTACCCATCCACCAACGACTATGGTGGATGAAAAAAGCGTCAGCTACGCGCCCCGATCCACCCTACACAGCTCTCGTAGCCCGGATGTAATCCGGGCAAGCATCCCACTCGAATTGCCAGGAGCCCCAGATGCCCAGCCACCAACTCGACTACGAAATCCTCGGCGCCTCGGCGCAGAGTGTGGAGATCATCCTCGATCCCGGCGAGACGGTGATCGCCGAAGCCGGGGTGATGAATTACATGACCGAGGGCGTGCGCTTCGAGACGCGCATGGGCGACGGCGCGGCGAGCGGCGTGCTGGGCAAGTTGTGGAGCGCCGGCAAGCGCATGCTGACCGGCGAGTCGCTGTTCATGACGCACTTCTCCAACGCCGGCAAGACCCAGGCGCGGGTCGCCTTTGCCGCGCCCTATCCGGGCACCGTGGTGCCGATCCCGCTGGCCGAGCACGGCGGCAGCCTGATCTGCCAGAAGGACGCCTTTCTCTGCGCCGCCTTGGGTACGGCCGTCGGTATCAGCTTCAACAAGCGCCTGGGCGCCGGTTTCTTCGGCGGCGAGGGCTTCATCCTGCAAAAGCTCGAAGGCGACGGCCTGGCCTTCGTGCATGCCGGCGGCACGGTGATCCGCAAGGAGCTGAACAACCAGACCCTGCGCCTCGACACCGGTTGCCTGGTGGCCTTTACCAGCGGTATCGATTACGACATCGCCCTGGCCGGCGGGCTGAAAAGCATGCTGTTCGGCGGCGAAGGCATCATCCTCGCAACCCTCAAGGGCACCGGCACGGTCTGGGTGCAGAGTTTGCCGTTCTCGCGCCTGGCCGAACGCATCTACGAGGCGACCTTCAAGGCGCGCGAGGAAGTGCGCGCGGGCGGCAAATGATCGGCGCTGGGCAAGCGCCCGCGTTTGTAGCAAGCTGCGCCGCCTGTCGCTGTTGTCAATGCCACTTTGTAGCTTGCCTGTCAGCCAGCCATCTGGTTCGCCAGGCGATTATTTTTGCGGAAACGTCCAACCTCGAGAGCCTGTAATGAGTGAACTGAACCCCATCCCCCTGATCCTCACCGGCATCGCCAGCATCTGCGCCACCGTGGCGGCCCTCGGCTACTACGGCTACCTGCACATCGCCCAGCCGGAGGATGCCTTGCTGCTCTCCGACTACACCATGCTCAAGACCGTTCCCGGCGAGGACTACAAGGTTTCGCTGAAACCGGCCAACCAGGTGGCGCAGTGCATCGACGGCGTCGTGGTGTTGTTCGATCTGGAACAGAAAGGCCTCAGTGGCGTGCTGGTCGACCAGCGCAAGCGGGCAGTGCGCTGCGTGGCCGAGGGCGCGCCGGCCGTGGAGTGAGCATGCGGCCGACGCTGCGAGCCGCGGTCCGGCCCCGACGCACCTGCGCCACTTCAGGCTGGCGTATCTGGGCGATTGTTTCGGCGGGGGCAGGGGCAGGAGCATTAGCTACCGGCAGGATCTCTCAACTCGTCAAAGATGCAGGATCGGCTAATGGGCGCCCCCTACTATTCCCCGTGTTGCTAGTTGTTGTTCAAGGAGGAAGCAATGAAAGGTAGTTGTCTATGTGGCGCCATCGAGTACGCCATTGAGGGCATCGATATGCCTGTCAGCCATTGCCACTGCCGCAGTTGCAGGAAAGCACACGCCGCTGCGTTCGCCACCACCGCTGGGGTCAGACGTGAGAATTTCCGCTGGATCAAAGGCCAGGAGCGCCTGTCGACTTTCGAGTCTTCTCCGGGGAAGCTGCGCCACTTCTGCTCGGTATGTGGCTCGCAGCTGATCGCCGAACGCCCACGGCAAGCCCACGTCATCGTGCGCATCGCCACCCTCGATGAAGATCCAGGGGTTAGGCCCCAACAACATATCTGGACTGCCCATGACGCGCCCTGGCTCGAGTACCAGGGCGTTGTGGCATACCCGCAATGGCAGCCGGGGCGTTGATGTAATTCCGATCAATGGAGCTTGCTCATTCATGGACATGCAAACGTTTCTCAGCTTTTCCGCAGTTGCCGGCATCGCCATTCTCAGCCCCGGCCCCGCGGTCCTGCTGGCGCTGCGCAATGGCGCGACCTGGTCCGCTGGCGCTATACCGCGAAGCCTTTCTTATGGCGGGATTCAACCCTAAACCCATCCTGTTCTTTACCGCGCTGTTCCCCTGGTTCATCGATGTCAGCACGCCCTTGTTGGCGCAATTTTTCGCGCTCACGGGGATTTTCATGGTGTTGTCTTTCGCCACCCTGATCGCTTATGCCATGGTTGCAGCACGGGTCAGAAATTTGTTGGCGCAGGGCGCTTTCGCCAAATGGCTGAATCGCGTGATAGGCGCGCTATTCATCTCGTTCGGCACCGCACTGTTAGCCTTGCGGCGGCCCGTAGCCTGAGCGGCCAGCGCGCCGCAGATATCCCCGGCGAACGGCAATCGAGCCCAACGCCAGCGACAAGGAGTCATTGATGGAACTCTACCTGCTCTTTCTGCTGATGGCCGCCGCCACCGTGGCCAGCCCCGGCCCTGGCGTGGTCATGACCCTGAGCAATGCCCTGCGCTACGGCTTGCGTGGCACCTTTGGCGGCATTCTCGGCATCGCCTTCGGCGCCCTGGTGGTCGCGGCGATTTCGGCCACCAGTTTGGGCGTGCTGCTCGCGACCTCGGCGCAGGCCTTCACCCTGCTCAAGTTCATCGGTGCGGCCTACCTGGTTTACCTCGGCATTCGCCTGTGGCGGGCACCGCCGTTCGACTTCTCCACGCAAGCGGCGCACAGCGCGAATTTTCCCCGACGCTTCGTCGAGGGGCTGTCGTTGCAGTTGACCAACCCCAAGGCAGTGTTTTTCTTCCTGTCGATCTTTCCGCAATTCATCGACCCGGCACGCGATTATTCGCTGCAGTTCGCCACCCTGGTGCTGACGTACAGTGCGCTGGTCGTGTGCATTCACTGCACCTATGCGCTATTTGCGCGGCGGGCGAAGTCCTGGCTGACCTCGCCGCGTGGCGGGCGCATCGTCAATAAAACTGCGGGGGTGACCTTTATCGGCTTCGGCGCGGCACTGGCTTCGGCAAGCCGCTAACCGGCGGTCGAGGATGAACAAAAGGCAAGACCTGACCCCTTAATGCGCTTGCTGGTCACCTCCCTGGCTTACAGTTCCAGCGCGCTGGAGAAGGAGGTGGCCTCGG
>Ga0209343_10003548_pt1 | contig 19587 bp, 14 predicted proteins | sample RifCSPlowO2_02_FD_184026 | JGI IMG/M metagenome (GOLD analysis project Ga0209343, IMG submission 184026) | Groundwater microbial communities from Rifle, Colorado - Rifle CSP2_plank lowO2_0.2 (SPAdes) (version 2) | ecosystem: Environmental > Aquatic > Deep subsurface > Groundwater | place... | reverse complement strand
CCGGCTTGCGCGCGCTGGCCCAGACGCTATAGCCGGCCTGCTGGAAGACCTCGGCCAGGGCGCGGCCGATGCCGCTGGAGCAGCCGGTGATCAGGACTGTGGGTTGGCTCATGCGGGCTTCCTTGTTGTTTTAAGTATTAGGCCGCTGAAAAACGTAGGCGAGGCAGGCAAGACAAGGCGAAAACAGGCGAGGAAGCGGAGTTTACTGCTGTAAATGAGCATTCCGAGCCTGTTTTCAACGCAGTATTGCCAACGCAGGTAGTTTTTCAACGGCTAAAGCTGCCGTGCAGCCGTTCGGCGCGAAACTCCAGGGTGCTGGCGCGGTAGCCGCGGCGCAAGGTCGGCAGCGGCAGGCAGCTGTGCCAGCTGGCGCCGGGCAGCAGTTCGCCGGGGCCCGTGTAGCGCGGTGAATCGTACAGGCGTTCGGCCAGATTAACGCTGTCGCCGGGGCGGTAGGCGGCGATCTGCCAGTGCAGTTCGAGCAGGGCCGCGCGGCTGCCGTTGTTCAACTGCAGGGCCAGCGGGCGATCCGCCGGGCAACGGTCTGGGGCGTAGCTCAGGCGCAGTTCGAGATGGGCCAGGTGGCGGTTCTCGCGGCTTTCCTGCCAGAGTACCCAGCTGGCCACCAGGGCCAGGCCGGTCAGGGCGGCGAGGGAAATGGGCAGGGCCTTGCCGGGGTAACGCAGCAGCAGGATCAGCCAGCTCAGTAGCAGAATCGCGCCGATCAGCATCAATCAGGCCTCGGGGTGGTCGCGCAGGAATACCAGCTTATCAGCCTTGGAGTGCTGCGCCGAATAGCGGTAACCCTGGGCGTCGAAATCCTTAAGGCCAACCGGATCGGTCAGGCGCTCCTTGATCACATAACGGGCCATCAGGCCGCGGGCTTTCTTGGCGTAGAAGCTGATGATCTTGTACTGGCCGTTCTTCAGGTCCTTGAACTCGGTGTCTATCACCCGCGCGTTGAGGGCTTTGCGTTTGACCGCGCCGAAGTATTCGGTGGAGGCCAGGTTGAGCAGCACCTCATCGCCCTGGGCGGCCAGGGCTTGGTTAAGCCAGCCGCTGATGCGCTCGCCCCAGAAGGCATAGAGGTCCTTGCCGCGCGGGTTGGCCAGCTTGGTGCCCATTTCCAGGCGGTAGGGCTGCATCAGGTCGAGCGGGCGCAGCACGCCATACAGGCCGGAGAGCATGCGCAGGTGCGCTTGCGCGAAATCGAAATCGGCTTCGCCGAAGTCCTCGGCATTGAGCCCGGTATAGACGTCGCCCTTGAACGCCAGCAGCGCCTGCTTGGCGTTCTCTGGGCTGAACTTGGCGGTCCAGCTGCCGAAGCGTGCGGCATTCAGCCCGGCCAGCTTGTCCGACAGGTGCATCAGCTCGGCGATCTGCGCCGGGCTGAAGTCGCGCAGCTGGGTGATCAGATCCTGGGCGTGCTCGAGGTGTTCGGGCTGGGTAAAGCGCTGGGTCACCGGCGGGGTCTGGTAATCCAGGGTCTTGGCCGGGGAAATCACCATCAACATAAACACTGCTCCTGAAAGTCTGGGCGCGATTCTAACAGTGGCATTGACGAGGGTGGAGATAGCTTGACCAGGGGGCCGCCCCGGGGTTGTAGTTTGTCCAGGTCGACCCCTTCAAGGAGCTGCCATGACCACCTGCAACCATTCGCGCTGGGAGCCTTCCCACGACTACCGCCCGCTGGAAACCCGCGCCGAACGCCAGGCCTGGCGGGTGGCGGCGCTGACCGGGGCGACCATGCTGGTGGAGATAGGCGCCGGCTATGCCTTCAACTCCATGGCGCTGTTGGCCGACGGCTGGCATATGGCCTCGCATATGCTCGCCATCGGCCTGACCGCCCTGGCCTACCTGCTGGCGCGGCGCTATGCCTTCGATCCGCGCTTCGCCTTCGGCACCTGGAAGATCGAGGTGCTGGCCGGCTTCGCCAGTGCCCTGCTGCTGTTGCTGGTGGTGGCCATGCTGGCCTTCGAGTCGCTGTGGCGGCTGTGGCAACCGCAGCGGATCGCCTTCGATATGGCCCTGGCGGTGGCGGTGGTCGGCCTGCTGGTCAACCTGCTCTCGGCCTGGTTGCTGCGCGATCAGCATCAGCATGCCCATGCCCATGCCCATGCTCATGAACACGGCCACAAGCATGCCGATCACGATCACGATCACGCCCATCCGCAGCCGGCAGCCGGCAAGGATCTTAATCGCCACGCCGCCTTTATCCATGTGCTGGCCGATGCCCTGACCTCGGTGGCGGCCATAGTGGCGCTGCTCGGCGGCTGGTTGTTCGGCTGGGATTGGCTCGACCCGCTGATGGGCGCTATCGGCGCGCTGATCATCGCGCTGTGGGCCAAGGGCCTGCTGCTGGAAACCGCCAAGGTGCTGCTCGATCGCGAGATGGACAGCCCGCTGGTCGAGCGGGTTCGCAGCGCCCTGGCGCAGGAGGCGGACACCGAACTGGCCGACCTGCATCTATGGCGCGTCGGCCGCGTGCAGTTCGCCTGCATCGTCAGCCTGGTGACCCATGGCGAGGCCTCGGCGGATCGCTACAAGGCGCGCCTGATGGGGATTCGCGAGTTGGTGCATGTGACCGTGGAGGTCAATCGCTGCGCCGATGCGCAGGGAGCGGAGCGGGGCTGAATGGAAAAAATCTGCTGGCTCGAAAGCCGATGGGACTTCCGACTTTACCGGCGCCCGGGCAGGTCGCCAAGCGCTATTTGGGGTCGCGAAAAATAAAGCGACGGAAGCTTAAAAAAAAGTTTTTCTGTCATCTTTTTTGGAGTATCTAAAAGACAAGACCGCCGAACCCTGCAGACAGGTGGCGACCCTTGGCCCTCACCTCGCTTGCACCTTCTCAGCCTCCCCGCCTGAGATGTCGGTGGCCCCCGTGGCGCAGCACCGCCGTTGCGTCGCATGGCTACTAGAAGAAGGTGACCGAGTATGGATGACCACGGACGTTCCAAGCCCACCGCTCCAACCCTGTACGCCCTCGACACCAATGTGCTGATCCACGATCCCAACGCCTTGCTGAATTTTCAGGAGCACCACGTCGCCATCCCGATGACGGTGCTGGAAGAGCTGGACAAGTTGAAGACCGGCAAGCAAGGGGTGGCGGTCGAGTGCCGGCAGGCCATCCGCTTGATCGACAAGATACTCGGCGTGGCGACCCCGGAAGAAGTGGAGCACGGGGTGCCCATCCAGCGCGAGAAGAGCGGCCCCTGCGGTTACCTCTCGATTCTGATGAGCAAGAGCGCGTCGCCCATCACCTGGCTGCCAGAAGACCTCAACGACAACAAGATCATCAACCAGCTGGTCGAGCTGAAAACGCGCCGGCCGGGGATGTCCGTGGTGCTGGTGACCAAGGACATCAACATGCGCCTGAAGGCGCGCGCCTGCGGCATCGATTCGGAGGACTACCACACCGACCAATTGGTCGACGACGTGTCCCTGCTGTCCCAGGGTTACCACAATATGGACGGCTCCTTCTGGGACCGCGTGAGCACGGTGGAAACCCGCCAGGATCACGGCCGTACCTGGCACCGCGTGCAGCTGATCGACAACCTGCCGGCGGTGCACGTCAACGAGTTCATCATCGACGAGCAGGGTTTCGTCGGCTGGATCAAGGGCATTCAGGCGGGGGAACTGCTGATTCTCGACCTGCATCAGGAGCCGCTGATGCACCAGGAGGCCTGGGGCCTGCGCCCGCGCGACGTGTATCAGTCGCTGGCGCTGTATGCCCTGCTCGATCCGGATATCCACCTGGTCAACCTGTCCGGCGCCGCCGGCTCGGGCAAGACCATCCTGGCCCTGGCGGCGGCCATCGAACAGACCATGGTCAGCAAGCGCTACCGGCGCATCATCGCCACCCGCAGCGTGCAGGGCCTGGATCAGGAAATCGGCTTCCTGCCCGGCACCGAGGCGGAGAAGATGGAGCCCTGGCTCGGCGCCATCACCGACAACCTGGAAGCGCTGCATATGGACGACGAGAACACCCACGGCAGCGTCGACTACATACTGCAAAAGGTGCCGCTGCAGTTCAAATCCCTCAACTACATCCGCGGGCGCAGTTTCCAGCAGAGCCTGATCCTGATCGACGAATGCCAGAACCTCACCCCGCACCAGATGAAGACCATCATCACCCGGGCCGGCACCGGCTCCAAGGTGGTGTGCCTGGGTAACCTGGCGCAGATCGATACGCCCTACCTGTCGGCGCCCAGCTCGGGCCTGACCTACCTCACCGAGCGTTTCAAGGACTTCGCTCACGGTGTGCATATCACCCTGCAAGGGGTGCCGCGTTCGGTGCTGGCCGAATACGCCGAAACCCATATGTAGGGTCCATTCACTTCGCTCCGCCCTGCAGGCTAATAACCTTCAGGGCGGAGGGCTTAGCCCTTTAGTCTGATCACCAGGCATTCACGGGTGCCGAAACCTGACCCCTGGGTTTACAATCGGCCCATACCCGCCTGGAGCCTGCCCGTGTTAACCCATCTCGATGCCCAAGGTCGCGCCAATATGGTCGACGTCAGCGACAAAGCCCCGACCGTCCGTGAAGCCGTGGCCGAAGCCCTGGTGCGCATGCGCCCGCAAACCCTGCAGATGATCGCCCAGGGCGAGCACCCCAAGGGCGACGTATTCGCTGTGGCGCGCATCGCCGGCATCCAGGCGGCGAAGAAGACCAGCGACCTGATCCCGCTGTGCCATCCGCTGATGCTGACCAGCGTCAAGGTCGAACTGACGCCCGAGGGCGTGGACGCCGTGCGCATCACCGCGCGCTGCAAGCTGAGCGGGCAGACCGGGGTGGAGATGGAAGCCCTGACCGCCGCCAGCGTCGCCGCCCTGACCCTCTATGACATGTGCAAGGCGGTGGACCGCGGCATGGTGATCGAAAGCGTGCGCCTGCTGGAGAAGGTCGGCGGCAAGAGCGGCGCCTTCAAGGTAGAGAGTGGCGCAGGAGAGCAGGCATGATCCGCGTGCAGTATTTCGCCCGTTATCGCGAGGCCCTGGGCCTGGATGGCGAGCAAGTCAGCGGCGAGTTCGGCAACCTGGAGCAGCTGCGCCAGCACCTGCTGAGCCGCGGCGGGGTGTGGCAGGTGCTGGCCGAACAGAACCTGATGTGCGCGCGCAATCAGGAGCTGTGCAGCCTCGACGAGCCGCTGCAGGCCGGCGATGAAGTGGCCTTCTTCCCCACAGTCACCGGGGGTTGAGCATGGCCATCCGCGTCCAGTCGCAACCCTTCGATCCCGGCCTCGAGCTCAATGCCCTGCATGCCGCCAACCTGGGCATAGGCGCGGTGGTCAGCTTTGTCGGCTATGTGCGCGACTTCAACGAGGGCCGCGAAGTCGGCGGCATGTTTCTCGAGCATTTTCCCGGCATGACCGAGAAGTCCCTGGGCAAGATCGCCGAGGAAGCGGCGCGGCGCTGGCCGCTGCTGAATATCGAGATCATCCACCGCATCGGTCGCCTGGAGCCGGGCGAACCGATCGTCTTCGTCGGCACCAGCAGCGCCCACCGCCAGGGGGCCTTCGATGCCTGCAACTTCATCATGGACTACCTGAAAACCCGCGCGCCGTTCTGGAAGAAGGAAGACACCGCCGCAGGCCCGCGCTGGGTCGAGGGGCGCTGCAGCGATCAGGCCGCGGCCGAGCGCTGGAAGCCTTAAGCGGAGAACTTAGCCCGGATGCAATCCGGGAGCGGATTTGCAGGGGGTAGACTTCCCCCGGATTTCATCCGGGCTTGAGTTGCGCTTTTGTAGGGTGGACATGGCAAAGCCTTGTCCACCGCTTGCGGCCTGGATGGCGGACAAGCCTTGCGGCATGTCCGCCCTACGACTGGTTCGGGTACAACCCTTGCCTCTGTGTGCCTCTGTTGACCTTGTTGGGCTTCGCGGTGCTCAGCCCAACCTACGGGCTAGGTTGTTCAACGGCCTGTCAGGCCACGGGCACCTTAGGCGTCTGGCTGCCGCCGTCCTTGGCCTTGGCCTGTTGGTAGAGGCGGAAGGCCTGGGCGATGCACTGCCTGAGCTGTTCGTCGTCCCAGGGTTTGGTGAGGAACTGGTAGATGGCCCCCTGGTTGATCGCATCGGTGACCGATTTGAGGTCGGTATAGCCCGACAGCACGATGCGGATAGTCTCGGGGTGCAGGTCCTTGACCCGGCTGAAGAACTCGGTGCCGCTCATCTCGGGCATGCGCTGGTCGGAGAGGATCACCTGGATATCGTGTTTGGCCAGTAGCTCGAAGGCATCCTGGGCGCGGGTCGCCATCAGGATCTTGTAGCCATCGCGGCGCAGCAGGCGCGCCAGGGCACGCAGGATATTCTCCTCGTCATCCAGCAGCAGCAGGGTCTGCGCCGGCTCGCCGCCGGCCAGCTGGGGCAGAGCCGGTTCCTGGGTCAGCATGTGCTCGCGCATAAAGGCTTCGAGCTCGACGAAGGGCATGGGTTTGGCGAAGTAGTAGCCCTGGAACAGGTCGCAATGGCTCTTTTTCAGGAAGGCGAACTGCGGTTCGGTTTCCACCCCCTCGGCTATGACCTTGAGCCGCAGGTGGTGGGCCATGGAGATGATCCCCTGGGTGATGGCCGCGTCGTGCTGGTCGCTGATGATCTCCTCGACGAAGGAGCGGTCGATCTTGACCTTGTCGATGGGCAGGCGCTTGAGGTAGTTGAGGCTGGAGAAGCCGGTGCCGAAGTCGTCGATGGCGATCTTCACCCCGAGTTTCTTCAACTGGTGCAGGGTCTCGATGGCCCGCTCGGCCTGGTTGAGCAACACCCCTTCGGTGATTTCCAGCTCCAGCAGGGAGGCATCGAGCTGATGCTTGTGCAGCACCGCCTGCACGCTGTCGACGAAGTTGCTGCGCTGGAAATGGATGGAGGAAATATTCACCGCCACCGACGGCCCGCTCATGCCCTGTTCGCACAGCTGGCGCATCTGCCGGCAGGCGGTGTCGAGCACCCAGGCGCTGAGCGGGATGATCTGCCCGGTGTCTTCGGCCACCGGAATAAACACGCCCGGTGGAATAAAGCCGCGCTCTGGATGCTTCCAGCGCAGCAAGGCCTCGACCCCGACCACGCGGCCGCTACGGCCGTCGATCTGCGGCTGGTAGTAGAGCGCGAACGCCTGGTTATCCAGGGCCTTCTGCAGCTCGTTGCGCAGGGTGACCCGCTCGCCCACCCGCTGGTTGAGGTCGTTGGTGTACCACTGGTAATTGTTGCGGCCTTCCTGCTTGGCCTTGTACATGGCCAGGTCGGCCTGCTGGATCAGTTGCACCGGTTGCGCCAACAGGCCGTCGCTGAGGGTGATGCCGATGCTGGCGGTGATATGCAGTTCGGTGCCATCGATCAGATAAGGCCGGGCGATATCGCCGAGAATGCGCTCGGCCACCAGCAGCACGTCTTCCTCCCGGGCCAGGTCCGGCAGCAGCACCAGGAATTCGTCGCCGCCCATGCGCGCCACGGTATCGCCGGGGCGTACCTGCAGGCACAGGCGCTGCGCCACTTCGATGAGGATCTGGTCGCCGGAGTCGTGGCCGATCGAGTCGTTGATCGGCTTGAAGCCATCCAGGTCGATAAACATCACCGCCAGGCTGCGCTGGTAACGCTGGGAAATCTGGCAGCCCTGGCGCAGGCGGTCTTCCAGCAGGGCGCGGTTGGGCAGGCCGGTGAGCACATCGTGGCTGGCGTTGAAGCTGAGTTCGGCCTGGTAGCGCTTCTCCTCGCTGATGTCGTTCTGCACGCCGATAAAGTGGCTGACCCGGCCCTGCTCATCGAGCACCGGGGAGATATACAGGTCGTTCCAGAAGGGGCTGCCGTCCTTGCGGTAGTTGCGCAGCACCACGTGCACCTCGAGCCGCTGCGCCAGGCTGTGGTGGATCAGCGCGAGCGCCGGTTGGTCCTGTTCATCCCCCTGCAGGAAGCGGCAATTGCGGCCCATGACCTCGGCCTCACAGTAGCCGGTGATGCGCTCGAACGCCGGGTTGACGTAGATGATCGGCTGGTCGCCGGCCTGGGCGTCGGTGATGACCACACCGTTGTAGCTGGACTCCAGGCCGCGCTTGAGCAGGCGCAACTGCTTCTCCGCGTCCTTGCGTTCGCTGATATCGCGCAGCGACAGCAAGCGTACCTGCTGGCCGTCCCAATCGGTGTCGGACTGGTGGATTTCCACCTCGAGGATCTCGCCCGCCGGGGTGCTCAGGCTCCACTCGAAGAGTTCTTCGCGGTTCAGCGGCAGGTCGAACAGCTGCTGTTGCAGCTGCGCCTGGCTGGCCTGAAACAGCCGCTCGGCCGCCGGGTTGGCGTAATGCAGCTGGCCCTGGGCATCGACCACCAGCAGGGCGTCGCGGGTGTCGTTGAGCAGCTTGCGCAGGGATTGTTCGCGGCGGCTGGCCTCCTGCTGGGCCTTGTGTTTCTCCGTGACGTCCAGGGCCAGCACCAGGCAGCAGGGCTGGCGGTCGAACTCGAAGTCATGCACCAGTACGTCGGCATACAGCTCATGGCCGGCCTTGTGCCGGTAGCTCCAGACTCCCGCCTGCGGATCGACTATCGGGTCGCGCTGGGCGGCGTCGATGTGGGCGAGAAAACGTGCCTGCTCTTCCGGGCTGCGGATATCCAGCACGCTCATGGCCAGAAACTCGGCCTGGGAATAGCCCAGCAGGCGGCTGGCCGCCAGGTTGGTGGCCTGGAAGCGCAGACTTTCCTTGTTGTACACCCACATGGCTTCGGGGTTGGCTTCGAACAACAGGCGGTAGCGGGTTTCGCTGTCGGCCAGCTCCGCGCTGGCCAGGCTGCGGTCGATGGCGTAGCGAATGCTGCGCAGCAGTTGCCGGCCGTCGAACTGGCCCTTGACCAGGTAATCGGCGGCGCCCAGTTCGATGGCGCTGGCATCCAGGCGGGCGTCGCCCTGCCCGGTGAGCAGGATGATGGGTTTGCTCACACCCTGCTGCAAGGCGTTGTCGATCAGCTCCAGGCCGGAGTCGGCGCCCAGCCGGTAATCCACCAGGTACAGGTCGTGCTCCTGGCGCAGGACAATTGCCAGGCCCTGCTGGAAGCCACCGCACCAGTCCAGCTCGAGGTCTATCCCTGGGTTTTGCCGCAGCAGGTCGCGGATGATGATGAAGTCGTCTTCGTCGTCATCGATCAGCAGCAGTTTCCAGCCTGGGGCTTTTCTATTCATTGCGGGGCGGCATCCTTGGGTAGCTCGACTATCTCCAACCAGTAGCGACCAAGGCTTCTGACCACCTCGAGCAGGCCGCTAAAGCTGACAGGCTTGGTAATAAAGGAGTTCACGCCTATAGCGTAGCTGCGCAAGATGTCCTCGTCCGCCGAGGAGGTGCTGATAATCACCACCGGGATGCTGCGCAGCTGGGCATCGTTCTTGATCGCCTGCAGCGCCTCGCGGCCATCCATGCGCGGCATGTTGAGGTCGAGCAGAATCAGCCCGGGCATGGGGTAGCGGGCTGCATCGGCATAGGGCGGGCGGCGCTTGAGGTAATCCAGCAGCGCCTCGCCGTCATGCACGAAGTGCAGCGGGTTGCCGATGCGGCATTCGCGGAAGGCCTCGCGGGTCATCTGGCAATCGTCGGGATCGTCGTCGGCGATCAGGATATGCACGGGGTGTTGAGCGCTCATTCGGGCTCCTTGGCGAGGGCGGGGAAGCTGATGCGGAAGGTGCTGCCCTGGCCGACCTGGCTGCTGGCGTCGATGCGCGCGCCGTGGCGCTCGACGATTTTCTTGACTATGGCCAAGCCAATGCCGGTGCCCGGGTAAGCCTCGCGACCATGCAGGCGCTGGAAGGGGGTGAAGATCCGGTCGAGGTATTTTTCCTCGAAGCCGATGCCGTTGTCGGCGATGCACAGGGTCCAGCCGCCGCTGTCCTGCTGCTCCACGGATAGCCGGATCAACGGCGGGTTGCCCGGCGCCTGGAACTTCAGGGCATTGCTCAAGAGGTTCTGCAGCACCTGGCGCAGTTGGCTGGCATCGCCCAGCACCGCCGGCAGGGGCGGGTATTCGACCTTGGCCTGGGTCTGCTCCAGCACGGTTTCCATATCCACCAGCACCTCGCCCAGCAGCTGGTTGAGGTCCTGGCGCTGCAGGGGCTGGCCGCGGCTATTGACTCGCGAGTAGTTGAGCAGGTCGATGATCAACGCCTGCATGCGCGCGGCGGCGGAGGTCATGCGTTGCAGGTAGTCGCGGCCTTCGGCGTCCAGCTCGGGCGCGTGGTTGGCCAGGCGTTCGGAGAAGGCCTGGATCTTGCGCAGCGGCTCCTGCAGGTCATGCGAGGCGACGAAGGCGAACTCTTGCAATTCCTGGTTGCTGCGTTCCAGCTCCAGCAGGGTGGCCTGCAGCTCCTGCTGGGTCTGGCGGCGTTCGCTGATGTCCTGAAAGTACACGGCCAAGCCCTCCTCTGAAGGGTAGACATGCAGTTCGAACCAGCGTTCTAAGGGTTCGTAGAAACTCTCGAAGTGACTGGCCTGGTCGCTTTCCAGGGCCTGGCGGTAACGCTGGCCGATTTCACTGGTGTAGGAGCCGGGGAAGGCGCTCCACAGGTCGCGGCCCAGCAGGTCGCCGGCCTGGGCCTGCAGCAGGCGTTCGGCCGCGGGGTTGACGTAGGTGAAGTGCCACGCGCTATCCAGGGTGTAGAAGGCATCGCTGATGCTTTCCAGGGTGGCGCGCAGGCGCTCGCCGAGGCGCTGGGCTTCACGCAGGGCCTGCTTGTGCTCGCTGATGTCCTGGATCGCGCCGATCATCCGGGTGATGCCGGCGCGCGGGTCGCGCACCGGCTGGGCGGTGATCCGCGCATCGATCAGGCGGCCGTTGCGGGTATGGATGGGCAGCTCCAGGTCGAAGCCGGTGCCGTCCTCGGCGCAGGCGCGCACGGCTTGCTGGATCAGCGGGCGGGCCGCGCTGGGGTACAGGGCAAAACCCTCCTCCAGGGCGGGCACCCGGCCGGCCGGGTAGTCGAGCAGGTTGCACACCTCGGCGGACCAGATCAGCCGCTTCTCCGGCAGTTCCAGGGCCCAGCCGCCCAGCTTGGCGCTACTGCCGGCCATGCTCAGCAGCAGGTTGCTCTGCTGGATCTGCTCGGCGCTGGCGCGCTGTTCGGTGATGTCGCGGGCGGCGCAATAGACCAGTCGATCCTCGCCCAGGGCGGCGCTGAATTGCAGCCAGTGCAGGTGCGCCTCGGCGTCCCAGGCGCGGATCTGCAGGTCCTTGATCGGCGCGCCGTCCTGCAATTGGCGGATCGCCGCCTCGATCTGGGCGAGATCCTCCTGGTGGATCAGCTGGCTATAGGACTGGCCGATCAGGGCCTCGGCGGGGTAGTGGAGGGTCTGCGCGAAGGCCGGGTTGACCTGGATGAAATGCCCCTGCAGGTCGATCATGCAGAGCATTTCCAGGGACAGGTTGAACAGCCGGTCGCGCTCGCGCTGCGCCTGATCGGCCCGGCGCTGCGCGCTGATGTCGCGCAGGGCGATGACCCAGCCGCTATGGCTCGCGCCGGCGAACATCGGATGGGCTTCGTAGAGCAGGGTGCGCGGGCTGCCGTCGAGCAGGCAGAACTCGCCGCGCTCGCCGTCGCCGTCGCCGCTCGGGTCGGGCAGTTGCCAGGCGCTCGGGTTGATCGGCAGCAGTTGCTCCAGCGGGCGCCCCAGCAGGGCCTGCTCGCTGGCGCTCACCAGGGCCTGGGCGGCCGGGTTGATAAAGCTCAGCTGGCCCTGGGGGTTCACCGCCAACAGGCCTTCGACCATGCTGTCGGTGACGGTGGCGGTGAACTCCAGCTGCGCCTTGAGCCGTTGTTCGCCGGCGAGCACCGCATTGAGCAGGCGATTGCCCTCCAGCACCGAGGCCGCCATCTGGGCGAACTGCTGGGCGAGCGCCAGGTCGGCCATGTCGAATTCGCCCTGGTATTTATCCGACAGCTGCAGGATGCCCAGATTGGTGCCGTGCTTGTCGATCAGTGGCACGGCCAGCCAGCCGCGCAGCGGCGGATGGCTGACGCCATGCAGCTGGAAATCGGGCCAACGCGGATGGGCTTGCAACTCGGCCTGGCTGAGCAGCAGCGGCTGGTTGCTGGCGCAGACCAGGTCGTAGATGGCGCTGCCCGCCGCGGGCGGTAGCCGCTTGCGCCAGTCGGCGTATTTGTCCGACAGCGACACGCCATCCAGGTTGGCCGCCTCGCCGCTGGCGCACAGATGGAGGCTGCACTGGTGGGCGGCCACCGATTCGCGCGTCTGGGCCGCCAGGTAGTCGATCAGCGCCTGGCTGTCGCGCAGCTTGCCGGTGACCAGGGCCGCGCGGCTCAAACCGCGCAGCTGGCGGGTCAGGTGCTGGGCGCGGATCAGCGCCTGGTGCAGCTCGCTGGTCATGCGTTGGTGCTCGCTGACGTCCTTGGCGATGCCGAATACCCCGACTATCTGCGCGTCGACCATGATCGGCAACATGCTCACGTCCAGGGTCGGGGCCTGCTGCTGCCTGGCCTGCAGGCGCACTTCGTAGCGCTGCGGGGTACCGCCGCAGACCGCGGCGAAGTGCTCGCGGATACGCGCGTGCTGGCTGTCGGCGATCAGGCTGGTGAAATGCTGGCCGAGGATCTCGTCTTCGCCCAGGCCGAGCAGGTGCAGGCCGGCGGCATTGATGCTGCGAAAGTGCCCGTCCAGGTCGAAGGAAAACACCGGGTCGGGGTTGCAGGTGAACAGCGAGCGGAAGCGCTGCTGGCTCTCTTCCAGGCGGCGCCGCTCGGCGCCGCGGGCGATGCCGAGGGCCGCCAGCTGGGCGGCGGTGGCCAGGTGCTGGATCTGCTCGTCGTCGGGCACATGGGGGTGGCGGTAATAGATGGCGAAGGTGCCCAGGCCCTGGCCGTCGTGGGCCAGCAGCGGAAACGACCAGCAAGCCCGCAGGCCATGGCTGAGGGCCAGCGCGCGCAGCTCCTGCCAGAGCGGGTCGCTGGCGATGTCTTCGCTGATCACCAGCTGTCGATTAAAGGCCGCGCTGCCGCAGCTGCCGGCAGTGGGGCCGATACTGATGCCGTCGATGGCCTGGCTATAGGCGGGCGGCAGGCTGGGGGCCGCGCCGGTGTGCAGGTGGGTGGCGCTGGCGTCGAGCAGCAGCACCGAGCACAGGGCCCCGGGCTGCAGGGTTTCGACCATCAGGCAGAGGGCTTCGAGTATCTCCGCCAGCGGCCGGTCATTGGAGATCATGCTGAGGATTTCCCGCTGGGTTTCCGCGTAGGCCTCGTTCTTCACCAGCGGGGTGATGTCGTGGGCCACGGCGAACAGGGTCTGCTCCTGTTCCGACCAGTCGGCCGACCAGAGGATATGCAGGACGCGGCCATCGCGGTGCCGGCAGCGGTTGCGAAAGCCGTAGCTGGCGTGGGCCTGCATGCTGGCGCCGATGTCCTCCCGGGTGCGTGGGCGATCTTCCGCCAGCACCAGGTCGATAAAGGGCCGCTCGAGCAGTTCGTGCGCCGGGTAGCCGAAGAGTTTTTCGCAGGACGGGCTGATCTCGTGAAAGCAGCCCCGCCGATCGATAGAGCAGAGCACATCGAGGGTGAACTGCATGATGCGCTGGTTCAGCGCCTGCGTGCGCAGCTGCAGGCCCAGGCTCTCTTCCAGGTGCTGGTTGGCGCGCTGCAGCTGCTGCGCGTGCTGGGTCGCCAGCCAGGCCAGGCGCTGGCTGAGCAGCAGGAAGAAGCTCAGAACCAGGCCGAACAGCAGGGTCAGGCTGGCCAGGTACTTGTCGGCATGCAGCAGCTGCGGGTCATCGCCATAGGCGCTCAGGCGCCAGGTCTGGCCATGGGGCAGCAGCATGCTGCGCTGGCTCACCGGGGGGGCGACGTGGGATGCCGGCAGGCCTGAGTCATACAACAGGCTATCGCCCTCGTGGGCCTGTACGGCGAAGCCGTGCAACTCGCCGCTCAGCAGGCTGGTCAGCTCGGCCTGGATATTCAGGCTGGCGACCAGCAGCACGGGCGCTTGTCCCGGCAGCCGCAAGGCGCTGGCGAGCAGGGCGTTGCGCGCGGAGCCCTGGGCATACTGGCGGGTCTGGCTGAGCTGCGGCCGTGGGGCGGCCTGGGCCTGCAGCAACCAGGCGTGCTGCGCGCCATCGGCGAGAAACTGGCGCAGCCAGTCGGCCTGCTCCGGCGTGCGGGCTTCCAGCCAGTGCGGCTCGAGGTCTCGATCCAGTACGGCGAGCAGCTCCAGGTTGGGGAAGTCGCGCAGGTAGCTGTGCGCTTCCTGCTGCCAGAAGCTGGCCGGCGGCAGGCTGCCCAGGCTCTGCCAGCGCTCGGCCAGGCGCTGCAGCAGCGCCAGATGCTGCTGCAGGTCCTGGGCGCTGGCGCTTTCCACCTTGGCCAGCAGCAGTTGGCTGTCGCGGTCGATGCTCTGGATGGCCTGGCGGCTCAGCAGGTACCAGCTGCTGCAGGCGAGCAGGCTCGCCAGCAGGCCGACGGCCAGGGTGCGGCGGTCGAGCAGGCCGCGCTCTGCGCGCGGGCGCACGCCCAGCAGGATGATGGCCAGGCCCAGGCACAGGGTGAAGAGGTTGGCCACCTGGGTGACGCCGTACTTGAAACCCAGGCTGAGCGGCGGCAGCGCCGGCAGGCTGTCGGCCAGTTGCGCCAGCACGGCCAGCAGCATGATCAGCCCGCCGCTCAGCTGGGCGCCGCGCCTGGCCAGGGGCGGGCCGCCGCTCAGGCACAGGCCCAGGGTCGCCAGCAGCATGATCGAGGCCAACAGGCTGCGCATGCGCAGGAAGCCGCTGAGCCAGGAGCGGCCCATGTCCTCGCCGCCCGCCAGCTGGTTGTGCAGCAGGCTGTAGAGGCACAGCGCGAACAACAGGCCGGCCAGCAGTTTCAGGGCGCCCATGGCCTGGCGGGTGGCGGCGAGAATCAGGCCGCCCATCAGCATCGCCATGATGGCGCTGTCGGGCAGCAGTATCACGTTGTGCCGGGTCGGTTGGTCGATCTGCAGGTAGCCGAGCAGGCTGATCGCGCCCATGCCGAACATGGCGAATGCCAGCACGTGCAGATAGGCTTCGACGATCAGGTGACGGGTGCGCATGACTACTCCTGTAAGAACCTGCCTCTGACCTGCTGCGCGTCGGCGATACGGCGTTTAAAACAGCTTGCGTAGGGTGGGCCGCATGCCGCCATTGCCAAGCTTCACGCCACTCGGGACGCGGCGTAACCCACCATCGGCGCAACGCGCCCCATTGCCTGGTGGGTTACGCGCCGCGCCACTGTCGCGTGTGGATTCCCGGTCGGTGTTCCGCGCCGCCCACCCTACGAATCTGCGCTCGCCCCACCCTACGAGCTGCCGTTTTAATCCGTCAGGCCTGCCAGCGCGCTGGCTATTCGTTCGCCTCGGGCTCTTCCAGTTCGTCGAGGTCGAGCAGCACGTGGCCTTGGGCGTCGCGTCTGACCCGGGTGATGCCCGGCTGTTCGGCCTCCAGGCGCAGCAGTTCCTGCTGCTGCCGATCGATGGCCGATCGTTGCCGGCGCACCTGGGTCAGCAGGCGCTGGTTCTCGAAGCGCAGCTGGTAGAGGTCGATGGCCGATTGCACGGCGGTCTCGATTTCGTAGTCGTCCCAGGGCTTGGAGAGGAAGCGATAGACCTCCGCCCGGTTGATCGCCTGCATCATCGACTGGCGGTCGCCATGGGCGCTGAGCATCATGCGGATGGCATGGGGCTGGCGTTGCTTGGCGAATTGCAGGTAGGTGATGCCGTCCAGGCTGGGCATCTGGTAGTCGGCGATGATCACCGCGAACTCGTGTTCGGTGAGCGCTTCCAGGGCCGCCTGGCCGTCGCTGAAGCTGTGCACCTCCCAGTGGTGCGGGCGCAGCACCCGTTGCAGGGCCTTGAGGATATGCGGTTCGTCGTCCAGCAGTTGGATCTTGATCATCAAGACTCTCCGTCGTGGGCTGCCGGGGCGGCATCGGGTTTGCGCACGAATAGGGTGTAGTGCCCGCCTTCTGAGGCCTCGAAGGCAATCAGTTTGTCGATCAGTGCCCGGCTCATGGGTTTGCCCTCGTTGAGCAGGAGCATGCCGCTTTCCGCGTGCAGGTTGCGCGCCAGGACCATGCCCGGCTCCAGGCGGCGGGTCTCCAGGGCGATGATGCTGGAGTCGGCCAGGGCCAGGTCGGGGGCGAGGGTGGTGCACAACTCGATAAAGTGCGTGCAGAGCGTCGGGTCGTAGAGCCGGCCGCTGTATTTCTGCATCAGCAGCAGGGCCTCGTCGCGATTCAGGCGGCGCTCCAGCACCAGGCCGCGCTGCAACTCGATAAAGTCCACGGCCAACTTGAGGATGCGCGAGCCAAGGGGAATGGCCTCGCCGGCCAAGCGGTCGGGAAAACCCTGGCCATCCCAGCGCTCCTGATGGTGACGGATCAGGTGGCCGGCATCCTGCACCGGCTCCAGGGTCATCAGCAGGCTTTCGCCGACTACCGGGTATTTGCGGTAGCGCGCGCGTTCCTCCTTGTACAGCAGGTCGGCGGGGCGCTGCAGCAGCTGGTCGTCCCAGGTCAGCTTGCCGATGTTGTACAGGGCCGCGGCCATGGTCAGGTCGTTGCTGGTGGACTCGTCGAGGCCATGGAATTCGGCGTAGGCCTTGACCAGGGCGATCACCTGGGTATTGGTCTGGCGCTCCTTGCTCAGGCGCTGGCCCACCAGGTTGGCGAACACCTCGGTGGCGGTGACATAGCTGCGGCGCAGTTCGGCGTAGGCCAGGTCGAGCATGTCGGCGGTCTGTTCCAGCTCGGCGGTGCGGGCGCGCACGCGTTGCTCGAGGCTCGCATTGAGCTCCTGCAGGTGCTGGTTCTGCTCGCGGGTGAGCTGTTCCAGGCGCTGGCGTTCGCGCTCGGAGTGTTGGAAGGCCAGGGCCTGGCGAATGATCAGACGCAGCTCGTTGTCGTCCCAGGGTTTGCTGATATAGCGATAGATCTGCCCCTGGTTGATCGCCTTGACCGTGGTGGTCAGGTCGGCATAACCGGTGAGCAGGATGCGCAGGCAGTTGGGCCAGCGCTGCTGCACCTGGGCCAGCAGGGTGGCGCCGTCCATGCCGGGCATGCGCGCATCGGAAATCACCAGGTCGATCGGTTGCTGTTCGAGCAGTTGCAGGGCGGCTTCGCCATCGTTGCAGGTCAACAGCGCATAGGGTTCGTTGCGCAAGATGCGCCGCAGGCTGTTGAGGATGTTTTCCTCGTCGTCGACCAGCAGCAAGGTGGCCAGCATCTGGTTTTCGGCTGCGCTCATGGTGTCGGGCCGTCCTGCTGCGGTTTGGCGCTGGGTTGCGCGATCGGCAGGTTGAGGCGAAAGCGCGTGCCGACGCCCACCTCGCTGTGCACCTCGATGCTGCCGCTGTGCTTCTGCATGATGTTGTAGGACAGCGCCAGGCCCAGGCCGGTGCCTTTGCCCACCGGCTTGGTGGTGAAGAAGGGCTCGAAGATGCGGTTGAGCAGCTTGGCTTCGATGCCGCTGCCGTTGTCCTCCACCTCGATCCACACCCAGTCGTCGTCGCGCCCGGTGCGCAGGGTGATGCGGCCGAACTGCTCGATGGCATGGGCGGCATTGACCAGCAGGTTCATCACCACCTGGTTGATCTGTGACTGGATGCACTCGACCTCGGGCAGTTCGCCGTATTCCTTGATCACCTCGGCCTTGTACTTGAGTTCGTTGTTGACCACGTTGAGGGTGGTGTCCAGGCCGCGATGCAGGTCGGCCGGGCGGAACTCGTCTTCCTCGATATGGGAAAAGTCCTTGAGCGCGCTGATGATCCGCTTGACCCGGTCGATGCCGTCTTCCGACTCGCTGATCAGCGCCGCCACATCGCCGCGGATATAGTCGTATTCCAGGTTGCGCTTGAGCTGGCGCAGGTCGTCCAGGTTGGCCGCCGCGTCCACCGCATCGATGATCTTCAGCAGGTCGCGCACATAGCCATCGAGGGTCTTGAGGTTGGAGAAGACATAGCCGATGGGGTTGTTGATCTCGTGGGCGACCCCCGCCGCCAGCTGGCCGATCGCCGCCATCTTCTCCGACTGCAGCAACTGGCTGTTGGCGGTCTCCAGTTTGCGCAGCAGCTGGTCCTGCTCGGCCTGCTTGCTGCCCAGGGCCTTGAGCGCGGCCTGGAGCTGTTCGCTGGCCTGGGCCACGGCGCTGGCGTCATACACCACCAGGCCGAAGTACTGGGTGCCGTCCGGGGTGTTGAAGGGGAAGAACAGGTTGCTCTGCAAGGCCAGATCCGGCTCTGCGTCGCGCGCCTGCAACTTCAGCGGCGGCATTTCCAGCCACTGGTTGTAGATGTGCTTGGGATTGTCGCGGGCCAGTTCGACTATGCGGGCAAAGCCTGGCGAGTCGGCTTGCGCGAAGACTTCCACGAAGGGCTGGCCGCTGGCCTGCTCGAGCGGTACGGCGCAGCGCTCGGTGATAAAGGCGTTCCAGTGCTGAATGCGCAAGGCTGAGTCCAGCACTATGATGCCCAGGTTGATCTTCTCGATCAGAACCAGCAGCAGTTGCGCCTTGAATCCTTCCATTTCAAGCTCCTGTGGCGGCAAGAGTAAGCTCTTGAGCTAGAGTATTAGTCGAATCACCCAGGGCTGCCAGAATCAAAGCGCCATTATTGTGCCATCAGTGGCTATCTGCCATTTCATGCAGCTTCCCGTGAATGCCTTAGGTTAGACCATGCCGCCTGCGCCGACCGACACACTTATCTCCTACCGCTTCACTTTCGCCGATGGGCAGTCGGTCGAGCATGGCGTGGCCCTGGAGGGGGGCACCGAGTTGCCCGCGGCGGCCGCCTGGACTCGCCTGGATTTCCAGCAATGCCCGCATTGCCCGCTGTCCGCCAGCGAGGTGCAGCTCTGCCCCTTCGCGGCGGCCTTGCAGCAACCGGTGAGCATGCTGGCCACGCATTCCTCCTTCGAACCGGTGGAGGTGCTGGTGCGCTGGCGTGACCGGGAAATCAGCCAGCACACCACCTTGCAGCGCGCCGCCGGCTCGCTGCTGGGCGCCATAGGCGCGGCCAGTGGCTGCCCGCATACGCGCCTGCTCAAGGCCATGGCCTGGTTCCATCAACCCTTCAGCGGCAGCGACGAGACCCTGTTCCGGGTGCTGGGCAGCTACCTGCTGGGCCAGTACCTGCGCACCCAGCACGGCCTGGCCGCGGACTGGGACCTGACCGGCTTGCGCGAGGTCTACCGCAACCTGCGCCAGGTCAACCTGGGCATGGCCCAGCGCCTGCGCGCCGCCGCGGAGCAGGACTCGAGCGTCAATGGCCTGATTCTGCTCGACCTGCTGGCCGCCGATACCCTGTACAGCCTCGACCAGTACGACGGCGAACTCGACCGCTTCTTCGCCGAGTATCTGCAAGACAGCCCGTAGGATGGGTTAGCCGCGCGCGCTCAGATCTATGCAACAACACAACACTTGGCGCGCCGCGTAACCCACCAAGCGATATTCCGCGTTGCGCCGATGGTGGGTTACGCGGCGCGCCAAGTGTTGTGCTGTTGTATGGATCTGACCTTGCGCCGCTAACAGGCAGTTGAAAAACTACCTGCGTTGCCGATACGGCGTTAAAAACAGGCTCAAAATGCTCATTTACAACACGTAAACTCCGCT
>Ga0209343_10003547_pt1 | contig 19590 bp, 20 predicted proteins | sample RifCSPlowO2_02_FD_184026 | JGI IMG/M metagenome (GOLD analysis project Ga0209343, IMG submission 184026) | Groundwater microbial communities from Rifle, Colorado - Rifle CSP2_plank lowO2_0.2 (SPAdes) (version 2) | ecosystem: Environmental > Aquatic > Deep subsurface > Groundwater | place... | reverse complement strand
AGAGATGACACTCATTATTACTGCTATAATAGCAAGTGATACATATCCAGTCTTTATAAGAGACATGAAGATATAGAACTTTCCTATAAAGCCTGCGGTCGGCGGGATACCTGCAAGAGAGAAGAGAAAGATCAGCATCAGAAATGCAGCCCCTCTGTTAACCTTTGCAAGGCCTGTATAATCCTCAATATCCTCAGCCTTGAAGTCTCCCTTCCTGAGAAGGATTATTGTGCCAAATATCCCCATGTTCATGAATGCGTATATAAGCATATAGAGCATCACGCTTGCTATTCCGTCTGCACCACCCGCAACAAGCCCAAGTAATGCATAGCCTGCATGTGCAATACTTGAATATGCCAGCATCCTTTTAATATTTGTCTGAGAGAGTGCAATAATACTCCCGGTTGCCATTGTCACAACTGATAGAATTGCAATCAGTGTTGTCCAGCTTGCAGAGACAGGTTGAAGGGCCTCAAGAAATACCCTGAGGATAACTGCAAATGATGCGGCCTTTGGCCCGACAGACATAAAGGCAGTAATGGATGTCGGTGCACCTTCATAGACATCAGGCGCCCACATATGGAATGGCACTGCAGCAACCTTGAAACCGAATCCTGCTATCAGAAATATTATTGCAAGGACAAGCCCAATATCGAGATTTCCCTGCTGTTTAAGTATTCCTGCAATATCTGCCAACTGGGTAGTCCCTGTCAGGCCATATACAAGCGAAATCCCATATAATAAAATCCCTGATGAGAAGGCCCCGAGGATTACATATTTCATGGCTGCCTCATTGGAGCGGCCGTTATACTGTTTAAAGCCTGTAAGTATATAAATAGAAAGTGCCATCAGCTCAAGTCCGACATATATGCTGAGCAGGTCAATACTTGATGCCATTACCATCATACCGCTCAGGGCAAAGAGCATTAGTATATAGTATTCACCATATTCCACACCCTCAATCTTTATATAATTTATTGAAAGTAAGACAGCAAGGAAAGTGGAGAGATAGAAGATCATCTTAAAGAACGTGGAGTACCCGTCTACAACGAACATCCTGTCAAATATCTCTACAGAGGGACTTGATAGTATCAATGTCCCGGCACCGGCGATTAATATTATAAGCAGGGAGAGATAGCCGATTATACCCTTCTGGTTCTTATAGAGTACGAGGTCAAGCAAAATCAATAGACATGCACCTGCCAGTACTATAATCTCAGGCATACTGAAAATGACGTTGACTATATTAAAATTCATGACACCTCACCATTTGGGTATATATTGAAGCTCCTTGCAACAAGATGCCGGGATTGCATTCGCTATTCATTTTCAAAATTTATCCCTCTTTTACTTATACCCTCTTCATCTATGGTATAGCAGCATAATTACTGCTGACTGAATTCATCTGGTCAAGCAGATGCACCACGGATGTATGCATAATATCTAAAAATGGCTGCGAATTTAGTCCGATCCAGAATACAAATATCGCAAGCCCGACCATGGCAATAATCTCTCTGCCCGAAAGGTCCCATGCCTCTTTTATATGATGATTCGTAATCTCCCCGAGCGTCACCTTCTTGTACATGCCAAGGAGGTAGACTGCTCCAAGAAGGGCGCCGAGTATTGAGATAGCTGCCACTATCTTGCTATATCCAAATGTCCCTGTAAGTATAAGTATCTCACTGATAAAGGAGTTAGTCCCGGGGATCGCAAGAGAAGAGAGGATAAAGATTGTCCAGAACACGGCAAATATCGGCACTGCCTTTGCAAGACCGCCATATGCATCAAGTTCCCTTGTATGGGTCCTCTCGTAGATCACCCCGATACATAAGAAGAGTGCACTTGTTGATATACCGTGATTGAACATCTGCATGATTCCGCCCTCAATCCCTGTTATGCTATAGATAAACAGACCAAGTGTAACAAAACCCATGTGGCTTACGCTTGAGTAGGCAACGAGCTTCTTGATGTCTTTCTGTGCCAGTGCAAGAAAACCACCGTAGACTATGCCAATCACAGATAGTATCACTATCGGCTTTGCAAAATATGCCGTAGCATCAGGAAACATGGCCATTGGAAACCTCAGCATGCCGTATGTCCCCATCTTTAGCAGCACACCCGCAAGAATAATACTCCCTGCTGTAGGCGCTTCAACGTGTGCATCCGGAAGCCATGTATGGAACGGGAACATCGGCACCTTGATTGCAAACGCAACAAAGAATGCCACAAAGACCCACATCTGTATAATTATGGAGTACTTCTGGTTCATGAGTGCAATTATGTCAAAGGTCTCGCCGCCTGTGAAGTAGAGGACAAGGATGCCAATGAGCATGAAGATACTTCCTGCCAGTGTATAGAGGAAGAATTTAAATGCTGCATATATCCTGTTCTTCCCGCCCCATACACCTATTATCAGATACATTGGGATGAGCATCGCCTCCCAGAAGATATAGAAGAGGAAGAAGTCAAGTGCACAGAAGACACCTATCATTGCAGTCTGCATTACAAGGAGGGCTATCATAAATTCTGTGACCTTTTTATCTATGGCCTTCCATGATGCAAGTACACATATCCATCCCAGGAGTGCAGCAAGGAAGACAAAGAGCACGCTGATCCCATCCACACCCATATAGTATGTAATATTCCATGAGGGTATCCAGTCATGGCGTTCTACAAACTGCATATGGAATGTGGTCTTGTCGAAGTTGGTTAAAATCGGAATAGATACAAAAAAATCTGCAGCAGTAAAGACGAGTGCTATCCACCGCACTGCTGCAGCATTCCTGATAAACAGGAGGATAAAGGCCCCGATCAGGGGAAGGAACGTTACAAGAGACAATATCGGATATCCCATGCTGTTATGTACCGCCTCTATCACCCTACCCTCCTATCAATGAATAGATTATTATTATCAGCATAATCCCTATTACCATCCCTACAGCATAGTGCTGAACAAGACCGGTCTGCACCCTTCGCACAAATGCACTCATATTGATAACAAAGTTTGCTGTACTGTTTACTGCCAGGTCCACAATATTCCTGTCAATCCATAGGCCAACACGGGCAAAGAAGTATATCACAGGCAATATTACTGTGTTTGATATCTCGGTGATAAAACCTTCATACGCACAAACAGGCCTCCTTGCAAACCACAAGAATATCCTAGTCCCCATCCTGTAAAACCAGTCTACATCGAGGGATATATGGTGCTCGGGTTTAATTACTTTAAGGAGTAAGAAAAAGCCCAGGACTGTAGCCATAAGTAAGCCCAATGACCCGGTTACATGATCCGCTGTAAAGGGTTCAAAATGTACCGGATATGGCAATAACCCATAGAACAGACCTGGATATATACCGATCAATAAACAGAGGACTGCAGCAATTCCCATACCAATGAGCATATTAAGTGGCGGCTCCTTCGCCTCAATTTTTGAGGCTTTACCAAAAAACATGTAGTAAGGGATCTTAATAGTTGTAGAGAGAAATGTACCAGATGCAGCCAATAGCAGAATAAGGACTATAAGGGCCTGGTGATCATGGCCTGCAGCGGAGATTATCATCCCCTTACTTATAAAACCGTTCAGCAATGGAAATCCTGAAATGGCAAAACCACCTATCATATAAAGTATCAGTGTGACAGGCATGGCCTTATATAAACCACCAAGATCTGTAAGCCTTCGCTTTCCTGTGATATGAATAACTGCCCCGGCACCCATAAATAGTATGCCCTTATAGAGGATATTGTTAATAGCATGCGCTGTTGCACCATCAATAGCTAATCCAGTCCCCAGACCAATAGCCGCTACCATATACCCTATCTGACTCGCTATGTGGTAGGACAGAAGCCGTCGAAAATCATTTTGAAGTGTTGCATACATCACACAGTAGAGTGCCATTATAGCCCCAATCCAGATCAGTATCTCGGTACCGGCAAATGCCCTGATCAGGACGTATACTGCTGTCTTTGAGGTGTATGTGGCTAAGAAGATAGCACCTGTCACACTGGCCTCAGGATAGGCATCCGGCATCCATGCATGGAGCGGCGGCACAGCAGCATTCAACATAAATCCCAAAAGTATAAGATAGAATGCCATACTGCCATCCTGTTCGAGAAGGCCAAAGAGGAAAGAGCCTGTGTCTCCATAATGAAGGAGTATACCTGCCAATAAAAATAATCCGCCGACAATATGTATCAGTATATAGCGGAAACCTGCATCAACAGAAGACTTCTGGCGCCCGGCAAAGACAAGATATGCTGAGGCAAAGGCCATAATTTCCCAGAAAATAAATAATGAAAAGTAGTCACCGGCAAATGTTACACCGAGGGAGCTGCCTATATAGAACCATGCAGCCATATGCTGCCCTGTATCAGTAACATGAATAGAGTAAACCATACCCACGAAGGCCATGATAGTGAAGATATATGAGAAGATCAGACTGAGTTTATCTACTTTGCCGAAAATTAATTCATGCCCAAGGAATTCAAACACACCGTATGTTCCCTGCGAGACAGTAACAACAGAAATAAATGCCAGGACAGGAATAAGAATAAGGTAAGCCTTCTTGACCCTTCCATGGAGGAATGGGATCAGAAATGATCCTAAAATAAACAGCAGGGAGGGGTGAATCCAGTTAGTCATAATAGTCCTCTTCCTTATAGAGCCATGCATGAGCCAGGGCCTTAGAGACTATAATAAGCACAATGCATGATAAAAACCCGTAGAAGGCACTCCACCCCGGTATCTTATCCCATATAAACTCCACATGATGACGATGGACAAAAAAATCTGAAATAAATACCACAGCGAGGATTATATAAAACAGAATCCTTAATTTCCCCCAATTTTTAGTATCGCCGATATAATTGACAAATCTTTTAATCATTTGATTACCTCCCTTGCCAGAGTCAGAAAATACTCAGGGTATATTCCAATAATTATTGAAATGATAGCTGTAATCACGAGCGGTATTGCAATCAATGGTATCTCCTTTATATCTCCATGATCCCCATGACCATGGCTTTCATTACCATGACTATCTGAGTGATGTCCGCTGTCTGGATGGTGATTATTTTCTTTTTCAAAGAATGCCTTGTATGTTATAGGCAGAAAGTATGCTGCGTTTAAGATTGTACTTGCAAATAGTACAATTAGTATTGGTATCTCCTTTGCCTCAAGTGATCCCATAGCAAGGTACCACTTACTTACAAACCCTGCAGCAGGCGGGACACCAATCATGCTTAATGAGGCAATAAAAAATGCAGTCATTGTCCATGGAAGCTTACGGCCTATGCCGGAGAGCTGGCTAATCTCTGTCTTATGCGCGGCACAGTAGATTGAGCCTGCACAGAAGAATAGTGTAATCTTTGAGAATGCATGGTTTGCTATATGTACAACACCACCAAGCATGCTGCTCGGTGTCAGCAATACAGCACCAAGTATGACATAAGAGAGCTGGCTGACTGTTGAATAGGCAAGCCGTCTCTTAAGATTATCCTGTGTAAGCGCATAAATCGATGACAATATAATGGTAAAGGAGACCACATAAGCAGTTGCTATCCCAAGGTTCAGTTTATTTAAAAGGCCAGTCCCGAATACGTGAAATATAACCCTCAACACACAGAACACACCCATCTTCACAACAGCCACAGCATGGAGCAGTGCACTCACGGGTGTAGGTGCCACCATAGCTGCAGGGAGCCATGCATGGAATGGCATAATGGCTGCCTTAGAAAAACCTATCATGTAACATATATATACGATGGTCAGGATAACTGGTGATGCATTAACATCTGCAAGTAATCCATGCGGTGCAAAATCCAGTTGCCCTGCAAGGTAATATGTAAGGCCAAAGGCCGCCAGTAGAAAGGTCTTTGATGTACCGACCAGGTATATAACATACTTCTTGCTCCCCGCCCAGGATTCTGCATTCTCCTTGTGATAGACAAGGGGGTATGTTACAAGACTCAGAACTTCATAAAAGACAATTAATGTAAAGAGGTTTGCTGCAAAGGCGCCGCCAACAGCAGCAAAGATGCTCACTGTAAAACATGCAAAGAACCTGGTCTGTGCATGTTCCTTTCCGCTCCGCATATATCCAACGGAATAAACCGAGGCAAATATCCAGAGAAAGGATGCTATTGTCGCAAAGATCATGCCGAGGGCATCGACCCTGAATTTGAAATCAACACCGGGGAGGCTGTTAAAGAGCGTATACTCTATTGTTCCGCCGGCCAGGATCGTCGGGGCCATTGATGCCACAAGGGAAAATTTCAGGAGTGCTGCGGCAAAACCTGTCGCATCTCTGAGGTTTGGCACATTTTTAAATGCCAGTATAAGAAATGCAGCTACAAATGATACACTCAGTGCATATAGTGGTAGTGCTGAATGAATCATCTCCATGTTATCACCCCTTCATAGTCTGAATCTCATCAACATTAATAGCAGACTTATTTCGAACCAGAGCAATCAAAATACCGAGTGCAACAGCCACCTCAGCCGCAGCAATAGTTATAACAAAGATAGAGAATATCTGCCCCTTCAGGTCCTGGTGAAAATATGAAAACGCCACAAGGTTGATATTCACTGAGTTTAATATCAATTCTATTGACATCAGCACTACAAGGATATTTCTTCTGAGAAGCACCCCTGCTGCACCTATTATAAAAAGTATAGAGCTTAGAATTATATACCAGGATAATGGAACCATTTTTACCTCAGCTCCTTTCTGCCAAGTACTATAGCCCCCATAAGCGCCACAAGGAGTATAAACGAAACTATCTCAAATGGAAGAATATATTTTGTAAAGAGCGCCTCACCTATCTCCCGCACTCCCCCGTCAAGACGCAATTCCGAACTTACTGTAATACTTGTAAGCCTGCTCTTTGATATGATAAGTATCATTTCAATTATAAGTATCCCCAGAAGACCAATGGCCCAGAAATTTCCCCCGGTAATAAACTGATCCATCCTTGCCTTACGTATGTCAAGCATCATAATTACAAATAGGAACAGTACCAGCACTGCACCTACATAAACAAAGACCTGTACGACTGCAAGGAAAGGCGAGCGTAACATGACAAATAGTGCGGCCATCTGCAGAAAACAGACCATTAATGAAAGGACGCTGTAGACAGGATTCTTAAATGATACAACTGCTATAGCTGAGCCTACTGCGAGAACTGCAAAAATAAAAAAGAATATCTGCTCTGCCACTACCACCACCTCTTCTGAACACTAAGATCCGGTTTCACCTTTATTTCCTTATCTCCCTTTTCAAGGGTTGCCCTGACAATAACACCACCCTCAAATTCCACTGGTATAGGCTGAGGTTTTATAAGCTCTTCCTTTGAGCGAATCTGCCTTTGCATGGAGAAGCTTGCAAGCTCATACTCCCTGCCCAATTTTAATGCCTCAGTAGGGCATGCATCCTCACAGAGCCCGCAGAACATGCACCTGAGCAGGTTAATCTCCCACCTGTATGCAATCCTGTCTGCAATCCCCTTACCTGTCTTATCCTCCATAGGTATTACAGTGATACACTGTGTGGGACATGACTTCTGGCATAGTTCACAACCAACACATAATTCCTTACCTTCTTTGTTTCTGTTTAATGTATGCAGGCCCCTGAATCGCTTATAAGGTATCCATTTCTCATCATCAGGGTATCTCTCTGTTATGGTCTTTGTAAAGGTATAATTAAATGTGATGAAAAGCCCCTGGATCAGGTCTATAAAGAAAACCTTTTTAAGAAGGTCTTTAATGCTGAGGCTGCTGCTGTTCTTATGGTTATCCGTACTCAGTTCGTTCATATAATAATCAGTCCTGTTATCAAAATGTTTAATAAAGACAGCGGCAGCAATACCTTCCACCCTATGCTCATAAGCTGATCATATCTATATCTTGGGAATGTGAACCTTGTCCACATAAAAAAGTATATGCAGAGCACAACTTTAATAACAAACCAGATAATGCCCGGCAGAAAGGATGGCCCGTTCCAGCCGCCGAAGAACAGCAGGACTGCAAGTATTGACATGGATACCATTGCCACATACTCGGTGAGCATAAAGAAGGCAAACCTCATAGAGCTGTACTCCGAATGATAGCCTGCACCGAGTGTACCCTCATCTTCAGGTAGATCGAACGGGATACGGTTTATCTCTGCCAGACCTGCAATGAAAAATATTACAAATCCCACAGGCTGATAGAAGATGTTCCAGTGCCAGCCTGACTGTGCCTTTACTATATCTACAAGACTTAATGAGTTTACAATCATAACAACGCCGATACATGCAAAACTAAGGGCCAGCTCATAACTTATCATCTGTGCAGATGACCTGAGGCCGCCGAGGAGCGCATATTTGCTGTTCGATGCCCAACCTCCCAGAATAATTCCATAAACACTGAGTCCGGCAATTGCAAGGACATATAGTATCCCTACATTCATGTCTGAAATATACATGGAGACTTCATAGTTAATAAACGGGATGGTTATCTTATCCCCGAACGGGATAGTAGCAAATACTGCAAATACAGGTACCATGGAGATTACAGGGGCGATTCTGAAGAGCCACGGGTCTGCCTTTGAAGGGATTATATCCTCCTTGAAAAAGAGCTTAATCATATCTGCGAGGGGCTGAAGGATTCCATGCGGCCCAACCCTCATTGGACCGAGCCTGACCTGGATATGACCTGCAACCTTCCTCTCCATATAAGTAAGAGGGAGCGGAAGAGAAAACACCACAAGTGTGACAACAACCACCTTAATAAATATTAACAGGATCTCAAGCATCATTATCACCAAAGGATTGGAAAGATATAATTCAAGCACAGGCAATAAACCCCTTATCTCCTCCTGCCCCACATATAATTGATCATCTCAAGATACCTTGTATTCATCCCTCTCACAATGGAGTGGATACTGAATACAATATTTTTAAGCATCTTATATATCAACCTGGGGTGGTTATCTACAAGCCCTTCAAAATCATTCTTCTCAAGCATATATGCCTTAGTATCAGATATTGCCACAATAGTTGCTGAACGCGGCCTGCCATCGAGGAAAGACATCTCACCGAAGATATCCCCGTCTTTATGCAGCATCAGTGTGAGGAGTTCTCCCTCTGGAGTTGACTTACAGGCCTTAACCTCTCCCCTCTTTATAATATAGAGGGACTGTCCATCCTCTCCTTCTTTAAAGACCGTTGTCCCAATCTTAAATTCCTTTTCAATTAATACCTTTGATATAACGTTTAAATCATCATCATTGAGATCTGAGAAGAAATTTATATCGCGAAGTAATTTGGGATCTATCATTTTATCCTCCTCCCGGTCATGACTCACGGCCAAGGGGGATCACCTTTACCTTTGGATATCCTTCCCCCTTAGTAAAAAACATATTCACAGGGACATCAGTAAAATTCTCAGGTATGAAGACAACCCCTTTCATTGAACCCTCATTAACCCGCACAGTTAATGCTGCCTCATGCCTCTTTCCTTTTACCTTTACCTTATCCCCCTTACTAACCCCAAGCTTCCTTGCATCTTCTCCGCACATCTCAACGATTGCCTCGTGCAGTATTTCATACAGTGTATCTGCCTTAAGGGAAAGCCGCCCTGAGTGATACAGGTGATTGCCGGTAATAAGCGTAAATGGATACTCAGGGTCAGCAGATTCCCTCTTAAGGTTTATAGACACTGCCCATTTACCGGAAGATTGTGAAGAAGACACGGGTCCCTTTACCAGTGCCCCATTCCCATCCAGGTTCTCAAAGATGATCCCGCTATACAACGGTAGAGACTTCTTTATCTCATCAAATATCTCTGATGCTGATCTGTAGTTGAATGAAGGATCAATGGACTCCCCTATTGCTGACATAATCTCCCAGTCGGCCTTTGCATCTCCGTGCGGCTCAAATAACCTCCTCAGCCGCTGAACCCTGCCCTCCTGGTTTGTAAAGGTCCCGTCTTTCTCAACAAAGGTCACGCCAGGAAGGACAACATTGGCCATCTTTGCACTCTCTGTCATAAATATATCCTGTACCACAAGGAATTTAGTCTGACGTAGGGCCTCACGGGCAAACACTCCGTCAGGGAAATCAGATAATATATCTTCCCCTGCTAAATACAGTGCGCCAACCTCACCCCTCGATGCTGCATCGATTATACCATCAGCGCCCAAACCATCACCATCAATAAAATTATAGCCTGGAAGTATATCCGGGTGTACGCCCATTTCAAGGGCACCCCTCTGGTTTGACCTGTCAAAAAGCGGGAAAAGTTTAACATCCTTGCCGAGAATACGCAAGGCCTCAATAAGCATCCTGAGGAATTCAATCCGGGATGGCACCCGTAATACATCACTGCCAACTGCAACAGTAATAGTATTCGAAGCCATGATGTAGCCTGATGCTGCCTCAATATCCTGCCACGCTGTCTTTGTTATATCTGAAACCTTTTCCTTTGAGAGATCTTTTAAATAATCTTTCCCTCCAAGATTTTTTAAACTGTTAATATTCTTGTCGTAAATAAGTTTTAATATTCCACCAATTATTACCCCTTCTGTCCCTGGATTATGTCGTATTGAAAGGACAGCCGAGTTATCAAGTTTCATTCCCCTCGGAGATGCCATTATTATATTCATCTTCTTATTCCCGGATATGCGCCGGATAATATAATCAGTCACAGGATTCTCATCTGATATGCCAAAACCAAGAATCAACAATGTATCAGTATTCAGGGCATCATAAATAGAAAGACCGCCCTTACTCAGCTCCATTATTTCAGCATAGGTCTTTACAGCAGCTGTATCCCACCTGCTGCCAGAATCGATATTGTTTGTCTTTAATACCCCCCTCATCAGTTTCTGGAAGAGGTAAAGTTCCTCATTCGAAAGCCTGCTTGAGGCAATACCCCCAATCTTTTTGCCTTTATTAATTGCCTCTGAAAGCCCATTCCTTACAGCCCTGACAGCATCCTCCCATGTTGTCGGTTCAAGTGTATTCCCCATCCTGACCATCGGGACTAAAAGCCTGTCAATGCTGTTTATAAAGGAGTAGCCATACCTTCCCCTCGCACACAATGTCTCATTGTTTATGCCCTCTTCAGGTTTGGAAATAACCCTGACAACCTCATCCTTCCTTGCCTGCACAGTAAGCTGACAGCCGGTCCCGCAGTAGACACATACAGTATCAACACCCTTCAAGTCCCAGGGTCTTGATTTGTATCTGTATGACCTGCTCATCAAAGAACCTACAGGACATACCTCAATGCAATTACCGCAGTGGTCACAGTCAAGATATTCACGGACAAAGCTGGTTTCTCCTGTCTTTGCGCCTCGCTCTATAGAACCGAGTACACCTACACCAACAGTCTCGGCACATATGCGCACACACCTCTTGCACTGTATGCACCTGTTGGCATTCTGCACGATAACAGGGCTTAAAATATAATCCTCTTCATTGAACCTTCTCTTCTTATCACCAAAAGGACTTTGTCTGGGGCCGAATTTAAAGGTAATGTCCTGAAGCTCACACTCCCCTCCCTTGTCACATACAGGACAGTCGAGCGGATGATTTGCAAGGAGGAGTTCTATCATAGATGACCTTGCAGACTTGACGACAGGAGACTCTGTCAGCACCTCCATCCCATGCATGACAGGTGTAACACATGATGGCTGCAGTTTCTTCTGACCCACTATTTCAACAAGGCAAACCCTGCAGGACGCAAGCTTGCTGAGCCTCGCATGAAAACACATGGTTGGTATATCAAACCCCGCTGTTTTCGCTGCATCGAGGATCAGGGTCCCGTCATCTATTGTAATCTCTTTTCCGTTTATCTTTACTGTTGCCATTTTATCTGTTTACCTTGCCACGTCCATTAACCATGCACCTCTTATTCGACACATGATATTCAAACTCACTCCTGAAATTATTTATAGCAGCCCTTAGTGCCATAACTGCACCATCTCCGAGAGGACAAAATGTACGACCGAAAACATCACCGCATAATTTAAGGAGTAAATCTACATCTCCTTCCTTCCCTTCCCCGCCTTCAACCCTCCTCATCACCTTTACAATCCAGTCAAGCCCTTCCCTGCATGGAGTACACTTCCCGCATGACTCATGATGGAAGAACTCGTGGATGATAAGGGCAGACTTAACAATACAGGTATTATCATCCATAACAATAACCGCCCCGCTGCCAAGCATAGACCCTTTTGCTGCAAGTGATTCAAAGTCCATTGTGATATCAAGATCCTTTTCCGTGAGCATTGGGGCAGATACACCACCAGGTATTACAGCCTTTAAAGACCTGCCGTTTTTAATGCCTCCCGCATGATTATATACAATCTCCCGCAGGGGTGTCCCCATTGGAAGCTCATAAAGTCCCGGTTTATTAACATGCCCGCTTACACCAAAGAGTTTTGGCCCGGGGCTCTTTGCAGGTCCGATAGAGGCAAACCATGCTGCACCCCTTTCAATTATATGAGGGACGCAGGCCAATGTTTCTACGTTATTTATAACTGTTGGTTTACCGAACAGACCGACCTGTGCAGGAAACGGCGGCTTTATCCTCGGTAACGCCCGTCTCCCTTCAATCGATTCGAGAAGCGCTGTCTCCTCACCGCATATATAAGCACCGGCACCCCTGTGCACATAGATATTAAGGCTGAAGTTGCTGCCAGGCATATTCTTTCCGAGGTAGCCCTTTGATACGGCCTCTCTGATAGCATCCTCAAGCCTGTCACCACCGAGAGCAAATTCACCTCTGATATAGATGTAGGCATTAGCAGCACCTATTGCATAACATGCAATGGCCATCCCCTCTAAAAGCTGATGCGGGTCCTTCTCTATAATGGCCCTGTCTTTGAATGTCCCGGGCTCACCTTCATCTGCATTGCAGCAGAGATACTTTGGTATAGTTGGGTCTTTTGGTATGAAACTCCACTTGAGTCCTGTTGGAAACCCTGCACCGCCGCGGCCCCTCAGGCCAGAATCCTTTACCATCTGGATTATAGAGTCAGGACTCATCTCAAGTGCCTTTTTAAGGGACCTGTATCCGCCATTCTTAAGATATGAATCTATCTTAAAAGAATCAGGTGTATTTATATTTTTCAGAAGCACAGGTTCAAACATAAATATTCCCTACTTAAGACTTTTTAATATATCATCAATCATTGGCTCAGTAAGGCTTTCATAGTACTTATCGTTTATCTGCATCATAGGTGCTGTGCCACAGGAGCCGAGACACTCGACCTCTGATAAAGTAAACCTTTTATCAGACGTGGTCTCTTTTACCTTAATCCCCAACTTCCGTTCTATAATCCCCACTACATGCTCTGCCCCAAGCAGCGAGCATGAAATATTCCTGCAGACCTGTATATGGTATTTACCAACAGGTTTTTTATTGTACATCGTATAGAAGGTGGCGACCTCAAATACAAGTATTGGCCTGAGTCCTAATATCTTTGCAACCTCGCGCATCCCCTCTTCTGTAACATAACCATACTCCTTCTGGACAACAAACAGTGCCGGCATTACTGCAGAACGCTTAACCGGGTATCTTGTTGTTATCTCTTCGATCTCTTTTACTGCCTTTTCAGATAACATCTCTATTTATCCACCTCCCCGAACACAGGGTCCAGACTTGAGATTACAGCTACAACATCAGCAAAATAGGCCCCCTTTGACATATGGTCTATACCCTGGAGATTAACAAAGGATGGTGCCCTGATCTTTACCCTGAATGGTCTTTCTGAACCATCACTTATTATATAGAAACCAAGCTCCCCCTTTGGGGCCTCAATGGAAGAATATACCTCACCCTTTGGAGGCTTGAACCCGTGAGATATCAGCTTGAAGTGATGAATAAGGGATTCCATTTTAGTCATAACATCTTCCTTTGGCGGGAGTACAAACTCCGGTACATCTGCATTTACAGGTCCGTCCGGAATTTGTTGGAGGGCCTGTTCAATAATCCTCGCTGCCTGCCTCATCTCTTCAACCCTGACTATATATCTGTCAAAACAATCTCCGTTTTCACCTGTGGCCACTTTAAAATCAAACCTGTCATATACAAGATATGGCTCATCTTTCCTGATATCCCAATTAACCCCGGAGCCTCTTAATGATGGTCCTGTAAGGCCGAGATTAATCGCATCTTCTGCAGTTACTACGCCGATTCCTTTATTCCTCCGGAGCCATATCCTGTTCCCTGTTAAAAGCCCCTCATATTCATCAACCCTCTTTGGAAAGATATTCACAAACTCTTTACATTTCTCTATGAAGCCGGGAGGGAGGTCTCCCCTCACACCACCGATCTTCATATAGTTATATGTAAGCCTTGCACCGCACAGCATCTCAAAGAGGTCAAGGATCATCTCCCTTTCTCTAAAGGCATACAGGACTATAGTTATAGCCCCCAGATCAAGCCCCCATGCACCAACTGCAAGGAGATGGCTTGATATACGGGAGAGTTCAGATGTAATTACTCTTATATATTTCCCCCTCTCCGGAACTTCGATATTGAGCAGCTTCTCCACTGCCATCACATATCCAAGATTGTTTGTCATACTGCTCAGGTAATCGAGCCTGTCAGTGTATGGAACAAACTGTGAGTAAAGCAGGTTTTCCGCTATCTTCTCCATCCCCCTGTGGAGAAATCCAATATCAGGCTCTGCCTTTACGATCTTCTCCCCCTGCATATGCAGGATAAGGTGCATTACACCATGCGTAGATGGGTGCTGCGGCCCCATGTTCAGGGTAACTTCTCTTGTTATTAAATCTCTATTACCATTTTCCATTTTTATGTCTTCTTCTCAACACCAAATGGATTATACCGGTCTTTAAACCCTGTTAAAGGATAATCCTTTCTCAAGGGATAACCCTCCCATTCCATTGGCATATATATGCGTTTTAGATTCGGGTGGCCTTCAAACACAATTCCGAACATATCAAAGGTCTCTCTCTCAGCAAAATCCGCACTCCTCCATAAGGATGTGACAGAAGGGACGGTCTCATCTTCTCTTACCCTGACTTTAATTCTAAGGCGGTTTTTAAAAGGAATGGAATATAAATGATACACTACCTCAAAACAGGATAGTGTCTCCCTGCAATCAACACCAAGTACATCAGAAAGGAAATTAAACTGGAGGTCTGGTTCACGTTTTACAAAATCACACACATCAATGAGCACATCCTTATCAACAACATGGGTTACCTCTCCACAGAAAATGGTTGTCTCAATAACAGACTTTCCAAATCTCCCCCTTACCTTTTTAACAATTAAAGAATCGTCCAAAGAGGCCGACTCAATCTGTTTCCCTTTCTCTTTCATGCCTCCTCAAATCTTTAGTCTGGACAAAACAGATGGCATAATAGACGGCATCTCTCTTTTTATCTTCTCCTGCAATTGTAAGATACCATACATAAATGCCTCCGGCCGCGGCGGACATCCCGGTATATATACATCCACAGGGACAACCAGGTGAGTACCCTGAACAACACTATACGTGTTAAACGGCCCGCCTGCTGAGGCACATCCGCCCATTGCAATAACCCACTTGGGTTCCGGCATCTGCTCATAAAGCCTCTTTACAGCAGGTGCCATCTTTTTCGTCATAGTACCAGCTACTATCATTACATCTGACTGTCTTGGAGATGGTCTAAATACAATGCCAAATCGGTCTGTGTCATATCGTGAGCATCCTGTTGCAATCATCTCAATGGCACAACAGGCTAATCCAAATGTCAGCGGCCAGAGAGAGGACTGCCTCCCCCAGCTCACAATTGTATCAAGTGTTGTAAAGAGGACGTTCCCTTCTTTTATATCAATTAAACCCATTCAAGCGCTCCCTTTTTCCAGGCGTAAATTAGTCCTACTGCAAGGATAGCTATAAAGATAAACATCTCAACAAAGGCAACCATACCTATATCCCTTAAGACAACTGCCCAGGGAAACAGGAACAAGGTCTCAACATCAAATACAATAAAGAGGATGGCTATGATGAAAAAGTGTATCTTGAAGTGGCCTGAAGATGCCTCTCCTATAGGTTCCATGCCACATTCCCATGGACTGAGTTTTTCGCTGGAAGGCTTTTTGGGACTTACAATAGAATTAATTATAAAAACAAAAGTAGCTATGAAGATAACAAAACCACTAATAATCAAAACGGGTAGATATGTAAGAAGCATCATCCCCCCAATTGGTAATCAATTACATTAATGGAACTCTCCTATTTTGTCAAGTGATTAGGAAAAGTTCGGGGGACACCTTACTTAATTCTGTAGAATTAAGTAAGGTGTCCCCCGATGGGCTAGGAAAAATTAAATAAGATATTTAATAACTATAAATCCGGCAATAATGAGGGCAAAAAAGGCAAGGGCAAACCAATCAAAGTACTTCTCTATCTTCTCTTTCATGATAGAGCCAAAGTAATACAATAAACCTGCAACAATGAAAAAACGCGCTGAACGGCCAATAGCAGAAGCTATTACAAGGGTAAGAAAATTAATCTTAGACACCCCGGCTGCTATTGTAATTACCTTATAGGGGATTGGTGTAAATGCTGCTGTCAGTACTGTAATAAAGGCATTTTCATTATATGCATTAACAACCTTATCAAAGACCTCCTGTGAAAAGAGATGGCCTATAAATATACTATCTACTGCCTCCCATATACCCCATCCAATCCCATAACCTGCCATACCGCCCAGTACAGAGCCAACAGAACAGACAAAGGCATACCACATGGCATTTAATGGTACAACAATCACCATTGCGATCAATAATACATCGGGCGGGATCGGGAAAAATGAGGACTCTGCAAATGCTATCAGAAATAGGGCTGGAACAGCATAGGGGGTGGCTGACCAGTGGAGGACCCAGTCATAGAGCCTCCTCATAAGTTTCATCGGGGTCCTGTACATTATGGCTCAATCATCAAGTCAAATATGATTACTCTGTTTAACATTTATTAAAGTCAACCTATTTACTGTGCTTTTGTCTGCCTGTATAATAGTCATATGAAAAGGTCAGGACTCCCTCCACTATGGATAATTATTATAATTGTCCTGATTATTGTCTTAAGTGAAATCATAATAAGAATCCTCTCATATCCTGGAGGATTTTTCTTTCTCAGCGATGTATCTTTATCCCTTTGGGGAATAGTCATGATCACCGGAGGCCTCTATTCACTGTTGAGTTATTTCTTTGAAACAAAATGGAAAGGCTTCCAGTGGCTCATCTGGGTTTACAAGACTATAATACCAGCCGGTGGAAAAGTCAACGCGTTAATATTTGGTGTAATCGGGGTGCTAATAGGTGTCTTTTCTTTGCTGAAGGTAATTATCCCTTACTTTTTATTTGCGCCCTTTTTCCTCTCTTCAATCAGCTTCGACAACCTCTCTATCTCATCAGGGCTTGTTTTATAAAGGATATCCACAAAGGATGTTGCAGCAGAACTTGCAGATATATCGAGGATACCCTGCAGCACCTCCTCTGATACCTGCTTTACAAAATCATCTTTAGATAGAGTGGTCTTATAGACATATAATCCGCCTTTCTTGATCCGCTTGATAAGACCTTTCTTTAAAAGCCTGTCCATAACTGTCAGGACTGTTGTGAAGGCAACCGGCTTTTCCTTCTCTATCTCTTCAAACACCTCACGTCCGGTTGCCTCACTCATCTCCCACAATACATCCATAACAGACTTTTCGAGGTCGCCGAGCACCCTTCCAAGACCTGCCTTGTGTGGTTTAAAAGAGGATGTGAGAGGTTTCATGCAATTAAAAATACCACGTTGATTATTCTACGTCAAGTAGAATGGATATTAGAATGGATATTAATGTATAAGATAAAGATTCAAGAGTTGGAAGCATGAAGTTTGAGACGGTGTAATCGGGGAGATTTATTGCTGGTTTATATCAATTCTGCGGGATCGGAGTTTCTTCTTTGCAGATATGATCTTTTTTTCAGCAAGCATCTTTTCTTTGGCCCTTTTTGACCGCTTTCTCTTCTGACGCCGGATCTTCTCGATCCTCTGCCTCTCCTCACTCTCCCTTCCTTTAACCATCTGATCAATCTTTTTAACAAGGAGAAGCCTTGCACGGTAGCGGTTCAGGGCCTGGGAACGTTCTGTCTGACATTTCACCTCTATCCCTGTCGGGACATGCTTAAGATAAACACAAGTCGAGACCTTATTTACATGCTGCCCGCCTTTTCCCCCTGACCGGATAAAAGACTCCATCAGATCTTCTTCACGGATATTCAGGGCTTCCATCTTTTCTTTAAGTTCATCTTCTTTTGAAGGACTGACAGGAAATATACCCATATAAACATTTTACCATATCGTAGATTGACTATACAGCCTGCAAGGTGTTAGAATCATTTAAAAGAAAGGAGACGTGTAATGCCTTTGTATCAGTTTCGATGTAAAGATTGCGGGGTATTGTTTGATCAGCAAGTAGAGCAATCAGATAGCCCCTTATCCTGCCCCCACTGCAAGAGTAATAGTGTGAAAAAACTATTCATGGTAAATATTGCCCCTCCAGAGGACGATGATAATGAGAATGCAGATCCCTGTTAATTCATACGTTCAACACCCATGAACTTACGACCAAACAATGACTTCTCCTTCCAAACACCGTAGGCCCGGACCAACTTTTTCCCTCTGAAATCTGAGAGTGAACCCTCTTTCCCTATTTCCTGAATGCATCCCCCCTCGTAGTATTTACGAATATACAGTAATCTGCATCGTTATTCAAGGAGTGCTCTTTTTCTAAGGTTTTTAAAAGTATTAATTTCGGCTTCTATCGCCTCTTTTGTTTAATCTCATCATTTGATTGTTTGCGGGGAAGAAATTAATAGTAGCCAATGCTCTTTACAATTCACTTACCAGCTCAATTAGCGTTCAAATCAGCGGCGTTTTTAGAAACAGCGATATGGTCGCCATAAACGACAGCAATGTTAACGTACTGATTGACGGAAATGCCGTACAAAATAAAACTACCCACTGTCTGAATGAAGGGGCAACGGTCGATATCGTGTTTACTGGATATTACAGGAAGTATGTCCCCGGTTATCGAATCAGTAAAAAATTCGACCATTCAATTTGTAAACGCTCTTGTATCAAGCGGCCTAAAGGGCACGATCGGCGTTGTAACGTTTCAGGATCCCGTTGGCGTAAATGTGAGCTTCCAACAACCGGCACCCGGCGATAATTACGAGAGGAGTCCATTTTATAAACCCGTGCTACTGGACAATACCGAAAAAATCGAGGAGTTGAAATCCTTCATCTTGAAACTGGAAGCCAATAGAGGTGCTGATGCTCCGGAAAATATCGCAGGGGCGATCGATTTTGCGAGGAATAATGTAATCGGGTATACATACGGCGGAGCGGCCAATGTAATCGGCGACGGCACGGAAGATCCGAACCATACGGAAGCCTGGCCGGTCCTGAGCAGCGATCATCAGGTCTTTGTCGTACTTACCGATATCTCGTTTCATTCGGAATCCAGGAATGAAAGTAACTCAAGCCTCTTGAAGCCGTTTGTTCCGCGAAGTATTTCAGATATCCTCGCTTCGTTAAAAC
>Ga0209343_10003545_pt1 | contig 19598 bp, 15 predicted proteins | sample RifCSPlowO2_02_FD_184026 | JGI IMG/M metagenome (GOLD analysis project Ga0209343, IMG submission 184026) | Groundwater microbial communities from Rifle, Colorado - Rifle CSP2_plank lowO2_0.2 (SPAdes) (version 2) | ecosystem: Environmental > Aquatic > Deep subsurface > Groundwater | place... | reverse complement strand
ATGCCCGCGGTGATCCGGCCGGTCACGTACCTGATCCCTCTGCGGTACTTCCTGGTGATCGTTCGGGGGATCTTCCTGAAGGGGATCGGGCTGAACCTGCTGTGGCCCCAGGCGGCGGCGCTTGCCACTTGGGGGATCGTCGTGCTGGCGCTGGCCGTCGCGCGCAGCCGCAAGCGCGCGGCTTGAGATTCAGGGGGTCATCGAGCTGGCCGACGAAGGGAGCCAGTTCGTCGCCGGCCCGGAGAGACCCATGCATGATTTCGGCGACTATACTGTGTTGTCCTGGCACTTCAAGGCCGACGTGACGCCAGAGACGCGAGACCATCAAGGCACTACCCCGTGACTCGTTCCACGCCTAGGAAAAGAGGAAACTGCAGGAGACGCTCGCGGGTCGGCCAGTCCGCCGAGCGACCTCACACGTTCGCGTTTCGAAGCAGGTTCGGAAACGCGGTCGCGCGGAGTTCCTCGATGACTGGCTCCGAGCGGTGCCAGGCCTCGCCGCTCAGTCGAGCGATCAGGCGGAACCACACGCGCTCGAAGGCCTCCTGCGCTTCTGCGTCCCTATAGACGACATCCGTCGACAGCAGCGGCGCGATGTCGTCAGTCAAGCTCCGAGTCAGCTTCGCTCGGAATATCGGAGCGGCTGTCGAAACAAGAGCTTGTTGATAGCTGTCCCACCGCGGAACGCCAGGCGATCGGCGAGCAACGGCTCGTTGAAGATGTCACATAGTGCCCGGCAGATGATCGAAGTGGCCCCGGCAAAGAACCATTCACAACGGATCGCCGTGCCGGCGGCCACGTTCTCGAGCCGGGCCCACACGAAGATCCGGCAGAGCCCCGCCCCCGGTCTCCTCGCAGGCGGCCACCTGCACGTGCTCGATGATGTCGATCATCTGTTGCGAGCTCGCCGTTATCTGAGCGTGATGCCACATCCCCCCGCCCGGCCCCCCGGCCGTGGGGTCAACCGGCTGCCGGTCATTACAGAATTGTATGGAATCCGGTCCGGGATTCGCCTAGGATGCCGCCCTCAGGTCTCGCTGGAGTCCCCAAGCCGCTCAAGGTTCAACAGGAGGTCGGATGTGTAGGCAGGGGCCGGAGTGTCCGACACGACCGCAGAAGTCAAGACGGTGGTCGTGACGGACGTGGTAGACAGCACGAAGCTGCTGTCGAGCCTCGGGGACGGAGGTCTCGCGGGCCGCCATCACCGGATAACGGCGCATGTCGTACTCCGCGGCGCCATTGTGCGGTTCCTCGCGGCTCTCACCCTCTTGGTCGCCATCGCTGGAGGCCCAGCCACGCTCCGGGCTCAAGACACGGGCCGGGTAACGGGACAGCTCTCCGATTCGAAAGGGCAAGGGATCGGCGGCGTGGCCGTTCAGTTCCTTGAGCTGAAGATAGCCGGAATCGCGGATGCCGAAGGCCGATTCGTCCTGCGCGACGTCCGCGCCGGGACCTACACGATCGTATTCACGCTGGGCGACCACTCCGTCGTTGAGCCGGGTGTCCGGGTCCAGGCCGGGATGACCACCACGATCGACAAGAAGGTCGACTGGGCGTTGTCCTTCGCTGAGACGATCACCGTGAACGGCGTGTCACGCCAGCCCGAACGCATCGTCGATGCTCCGGCGGCGGCCACGACGCTGACCCGCGAGGAGATCGCGCGTCAGGCCTCAAACGGACAACCCCCGCGCCTGCTCGCGTTCACACCTGGTGTCGAGCTGACGCAGACGAGCTTGAACGATTTCAACTTCAACGCGCGCGGTTTCAACTCCGCGTTCAATCGTCGCGTGCTGACGCTCGTCGACGGTCGCGACCCCTCGATTCCGGGCCTGCTCGGCGCGCAGGAGTGGGGCGCGATGCTGAGCCCGGATGACACCGAGCGCGTGGAGTTCGTCCGCGGTCCTGGTGCGGCCCTCTACGGCGCCGGCGCCTTCAACGGCGTGCTGCTCGTGACATCCAAGGCGCCGAGGGACAGCCTCGGCGGGAGACTGCGAATCATTGGCGGCGAACTGGGCACCCAGCGGTACGACGTGCGTCACGCCGCTGATCTTGGACGCGGCTGGTACTACAAGGTGCTCGGCGGCTACCAGCGGAGCGGGGATTTCACGCGGTCACGCGTCGGCACGGTGGAGTACGCACCAGGGGTCCTGCCGCAGGAGGCAGTGGCCCCCCCGCTCGATCGGTACCGGTCCATATTCGGCAACGTGAGGTTCGACAAGTATCTCGCCAACGACCGCGTGGTGACGATGGAAGCAGGCCTGTCCCAGTTCGAAGGGACAACCAACGTCAGCGATCTCGGACGCGTGCAACAGACCAACGTGTCGCGTCCGTGGTTCCGCGTCAACGTCAATGCACCGCACTGGAACGTCCTGGCCGCGACCACGAAACGCTCGGCACCCGATCAGGTCGTTCTCAGCTCCGGCGGATCGATGTTCCTCGACTCGTACAACACATCCGTCGAGGTCCAGGGCAACAGGCACTTCGCCGGCGGACGGGGCCGAGCCGTCGGTGGATCCTCGTTCGGCGTGCAATCCGCCGACTCGAGCAATCCTCAGGGCCAGGCCACGATTTTCTCGGGCGTCAAAGGCGAGCGCCGCGAAGCGATTTACGGGCAGGTCGACTTCGATCTCGCCGAGACCCTCAAAGGCGTCTTCTCACTGCGCTGGGACAAGAGCAGCCGCTACGATCCCCAGTGGTCTCCACGCGCGGCACTGGTGTACACCCCCCGGTCCGGCCACACCTTGCGGGTGACGTACAACCACGCGTTCAAGAGCCCGACGCTCTCAGAGCTCTTCGTCCACGTGCCGGTGGCACCGCCCGTCAACCTGTCGGCGCTCGAGCAGGCCCTCGCGCCTGCGCTGGGGGGCGTCGGGCTCGGGTTCCAGAGTATTCCGGTGCTCGGCATTGGCAACGAGGACCTTACTGTCGAGGAGATCACCAGCCTCGAGTTCGGCTACAACGCCGTGCTCGGCAGACGGCTGTTCCTCACGGCGAGCGTCTACAAGAACAGGCTCCAGAACTTCACCACGACGCTGCTGCCGCAGCTCGGCACGAGCTTCGGTCGCCTCAATCCGCGCTTCGGACCGTACAAGCCCCCGGCACAGTTGTCGGCAGACTCTGCCACGCTGGTCACCGCCATGCTGCAGGCGACCGTCCCGACTCTCTTCCCGATCATGTCCAACGATTCGGACGGATCGCCGATCTTCGTTGCGATCTCCAACCGCAACTACGGGAAGGTCGACACGCAGGGCCTCGAGCTTGGGATGTACTACGCTGTGGCCAGCGGGTGGATGTGGGCGGTCAGCTACGACGCCTTCGGTTTCACCGTGAACCACGATGTGCCGGAGAGCCCCCTGATCCCGAATGCTCCAGCGCACCAGTTTTCGACCGAGCTGTCCTACGTCCGCGCTCGTTTCGACGCGGCGGTCCGGTACAGGTGGGTGGACGCCTTCCCCTGGGCGACCGGCATCTTCATCGGTCCCGTGAAGTCGTTCGGTGTGGTCGACGTCAACCTGAACCGGAAGCTGACCGATACCTGGGGCATCGGCGTCGACGTGTCCAACCTGCTCAACAACGAACATTACGAAGTGTTCGGAGGAGACCTGCTCGGGCGCCGTGCCCTGGCCAACCTGACCTGCACGTGGTAGCGACACCTCTCGCCAGACGGTTCGTCGCATTGACCGGCCCAACGCGCTCAGGTAGACTGACGGCCTCCGTCCCATCATGAGCGCAACGAGAGCCCCAAGCCGGTGGTCGGATGATGCCTTTCTGGACCGTCTGCGCCTGGAAGGCGACGCCCCGGCCGACGACTGCTATGCGGAAATCCTGGCGTCGAGTGGTGACTTCGCGGGCCTGTTCGAGCATCTGAACGCTGACGACACGCCCGTTCCCGACGGGGCCCCGGCCCCTCTCAAAGCATTCTTCACAGAGTTCTCACGGACACCAACGCCGAACGGGCAGCCCGTCGAATGGCAGCGGCTCAAACGCGGGGAGGATGTCTTCTCCACCCACGCCTGCTGCTCGGCCCTCGTGCTGCTGACGAGCAGCCTGCCGGCAGGGTATGCGGCCCCGAACCTCTCGAAGGTGCTGGTGCTGTCGGGCAACCTGAACAACCACCCGTACAAGCGGTTGCTCGGCGTGTTGCAGATGGTGGTCAATGTCACGTACCCGGGGGGATTTGCGCCGAACGGCAAGGCCCTGATCACGGCGCCCAAGCTGCGTCTGCTTCACGCGGGCGTCAGGCAGATTGTACGGCGGCACCTCCCCGACTACGAGTCCCAGTACGGCGTCCCCGTCAATCACGAGGACATGCTCGCGACGCTCATGGGGTTTTCCCTGCTCGTCGTCCGTGGCCTCCAGCAGCTTGGCGTCGGCCTCAGCGACGCCGATGCGGAACACTACTTCTACCTGTGGCGCATCTACGCCCTGGCGATGGGGGTTCATCCCCCGGGCGCGCCCGACAGCACCGACTACCTGCCGGCAGACCTGACAGAGGCCGAAGAGTTCTACCGCGCCTACGCCCGCCGGCACTATCGAAAGGCATCGGAGAATCCCGAAGGGGTCGAGCTGACTCGCGCCAACCTGCTGTTGCTGCGGCACCTGCTTGGGCGCCCGGTCCTGAAGCTGATGGGGCTGGGATCGGCCGATCGGATCTACATGCAGCTCATGCTCGGCGTCGACGGTCTGATGCAGCGGGGCGTGGCGCCGGTGACGTGGCACACCATCGCAATGCGGACGTGCGTGACGCTGCCGCGCATCTGGACCCGGCTGACGACACTGGCGAATCGGGACAGCTCCAGACACCACCACGAGCGCGTGAGCCAGCTGGTCTTCCAAGGCATGATCGACCGAAACCTCGGAGGCCAGGTGACATTCCTGATCCCCGACTCACTCTCCGATCTCCACGCGCTGACGACAAGCGTGGACATGCCCTATGGCGAGCGGCGCATCGCGCAACGCCGCGCGCAAGAATCTGACATCCCCTTTCCCAATCGTCGCGCCCGGCCGGATCGCCGCCTCGCGTTCAGGCAGACATTCTGGCGTACGAGGCACTAGCGCGCAGGTCGGCATCGCGCCGATACAGGGATACGCCCTCATCCCAACAACCTCAGGTCGATGCGGGAGCTGGCGCCGAAAGTGGGGTGAGCCGGCGCCGGAACTGCACGAGGTTGAGGCAGTCCAAAACGAAAGTCAGCACGCAGAGCGTCAGCAGGAACCGCAGTTCTGGATACACCAGAAAACAGAACACTGACACGAGTCCGTTGCTCAGGAGTCGCATCCACGCCGCGAGCGCCGAATATTGGCCGGGCGTGATGTCGGCGAGCTCCATGACGAGGTACAAGGCGGACATGATCATCGTGGCGACGTAGCCCGTGGTGAGCCCGGTCGTGGTGTCGTAGCCCTGCTGCACGAAGAAGTAGAAGATCGCCACCCAGCACCCGCATCCGACGAGCAGCGCCGGGCGGAAGTACGGCAGGAGCGCCTGGTTCTTCACGTGCTTCGCGCCGATCAGGAACAGGTAGCCGAAGATGAAGACGTCGAGCACCAGCCACGTCCGGTACCCCCAGACGAACAGCAACCCGAGATCGGTGCGGTAGAGCAGACCCCAGGTGATCTCCCACGCGAAGTTCGAGGCGACGGCGGCCGCGGGGATCTCCACGACGCCGTGCTGACGGATCTTCCGCAGCACTGCGACGTAGCACACCACGCAGAACAGCCCCCCAACCGAGAAGAGCACCAACTCGAGCGGCGTGTACTTCGCCGTATTGATCAGGGTCTCGGGATTCATGCGGGTACTCCGGCCGGGACGGCGGCTGCCGCGCGGCGGCGTGCGTAGAAGACGGCGACGTCGGTGATGTCGAGCAGCAGCGTGACGAGGCACAACGTGAGCAGGAACGGCATGTCGGGCTTGACCATGAAATTGAACACGCTCAGCAGGGCGGTACCCGCGCCCTTGCTCCAGGCCACCACCGCGGAGAAGTCCCGGATGTCGTGACGAAGGACGAGCTCGATGTACAGCGCCGACATCATCACGTTCAGGATGTAGCCGGAGTTCGCGCCGTACCCGGTGTCGTAGTGCCCCTCGACAAAGAAGTAGATCATCACGCCCCACGCGACGATCGCGCACGATGCCGCCGGCGTGAAGTAGGTCGCGACCGCGCGGTTCACCAACTGCTTGCGGCCGTACTTGAACAGGCTGTACGCGATGAACACGTCCTGGATGCACCAGAGCGCATAGCCAAGCGTGAAGAGGAATCCCATGTCGGAGCCGTAGATGAAGCCCCACACGAACTCCCACGCGATGTTGGCGACCACCGCGCCCCAGGGAATCTCCACGAACTGGCGGCGGCGAATCATGCGCGCGACGAAGTAGTACGCGATCACCCAGCCGACGCAGCCGACGCCGAAGAGCGTCAGCTGGAGGTTGGTGTACGCGTGGTTGATCCACGGTTGGTTCCAGCTGTACAGCATGCCGGGTGTCCTCAGGAGGAACGCGCAGACATGGCCGCCAGGCTCTCGCCGGCCCGCGCGATAAGAGATGCCGCACTCTGCTGTCCGGCGATGTCAAGCGCCCGCCGGTACGCCGCCTCGGCGTCGCCGGCCCGCCCCTCGGCCACCGCGGCGTCGCCCAGCAGCCGGTGCAGCTCCGCGTCCCACAGATGCGCGTGTGTGCGGTCGGCGCTCTGGAGCGCCCGGTCCACGCTGGCGCGCGCATCCGCGACGAGACCCCGCCGGAGCTGCACGGACGCCAACGCGGCCAGGAAATACGTCAATCCCACCGCTGAGCCGTGCGCGTACTCGGTCTCGAGCGCGTGGCGCGTGTCGTCCACGGAGCCCGTGGCCCAGCCGAGCAGCACCCGGGCGGGGAATTCCATCGCGAGCCCCCGTTCCACCGACATCGCGACCACTCGCTCGCAGGTCTCGCGCACGCGCTCGCGATCGCCGTTCGCGTAATGCAGGAACGCGTCCTGGTACAGGGCGAACGCGATCGAGTTCGGGTGCGCGAGTCGCTGGGCGAGTGCCACGGCCTTGGCCGATTCGCGCGCCGCCTGCTCCACGTCGCCCGTGATCCAGAGCGCCGCGGCACCGAGCGACAGCGACGAGGTCACCACGTCAAGCGCGGTGAAGTACATCATCGAGAGGTCGCGGCCCGGATGGTCGAGCGCGAGCACGCGTTCGAAGTGTTCCCGCGCCGCGGCCTGCTCGCCACGAAAGTGGTGGGTGCACCCAATCGTGTAGTGCCCCTCCATCAGGAGTTCCGCCACCTTCGCGCCATCGGCGAGTCGCATGCAGCGCTGTCCCAGCTCCAGCGCCCGGTCCAGTTCGCCGAGCACGAACGCGTTGAGCCAGAGCCCCCGGATGGCCCAGAACAGCTCGGGCGCGTCGGGCATGCGCTCGCCCAGCGCCGAGGCGCGGGCGTACACCTCGACCGTCTCGGGCGCCGCCCATCCGCGCGAGACACCGTACGCGGGTCCCAGCGTGGCGAGCAGCACCAGTTCCATTCCGTCGCGCACGGGCGACGCCGGCAGCTCGGCGACGCAGCCGAGCCCACGCCGCACCTGCGCGATCGCCTCCTGGTTCTCCGAGCGCCGCAGCGAGAGCATCCCGGCCTGCAGCCACGCACTGATCGCATGCTCGTTGAGCCCCGCCTCGGTGTAGTGGTGGGCGAGCACTTCCGGATGCGTGGCGACGTCGGTGGGAAAGTCCGTGGTGAGGACTTCGGCGGTGCGACGGTGGAATTGGCGCCGCGCGCTCTTGAGCAGCAGCTCGTACGCCGCGTCCTGGATGAGCGCGTGCTTGAACTGGTAGGTCGCATTCGGCGCCGCGCCGCGCTGGTACAGCAACTCCGCGTCCACGAGCCGGCCGATGTGCGGCTCCAGCAGGTCGTCGGCGATGCCCGACACCGCGCGCAGCAGCTCGTACGTGAACTCGCGGCCGAGTACCGCGCCGAGCTGTGCGACCTCCTTGGCATCGCCCATCCGGTCGAGACGGGCCAGCAGCGAGTCGCGCAGCGTCGCCGGGATGGCCAGGGCAAGCAGCCGGTCCGCCAGCGCGGGCTTGCCCGCGCCCTCGTCGAGTTCCGACTCCAGCACCAACGCGGTGAGCTCCTCGACGAACACGGGCACGCCGTCGGTGCGCTGAACCACCGCGTTCACCACCTCGGCCGGAAGCCGGTGGCTCCCAGCGATCCCCTCGATCATCACGCGCACTTCGCGATCGCTGAGCCGGTTGACCGTCACGACCGAGACGTTCGACCGCGTCGCCCACGGCACCTGGAACTCCGCCCGCGTCGTCATCAAGGTGAGCACGTGCGGCGCTGGTGGCCGGCTCACGAGCAGGGTCAGGAACTCGTGCGTCGAAGGGTCCGCCCAGTGCACGTCCTCGATGATGAACAGGAGGGGCTGCTGCTCGGCCGCGCGCACGAGCAGCGCGAAGAGCAGCTCGAGCGTCCGCTGCTTCTGCTTGTGCGGAAAGAGGTTCAGCGGCGCGTAGCGACCGCCGGCCGGAACGGAGAGCAGCGCCGCAAGCAGCGGCACCGAATCGGCGAGCGGTATTCCGAGCGGCGCGAGCCGCTCCTCGATTTTGCGGAGCCGCACGTCCGCCGTCTCGTCGCGTTCGAATCCCAGGCGGCTTTCCAGCAGGCCGATGATCGGGTGCAGCGCGCTGTTCGCGCGGTACGACTCGCAGCGGCTCACCATGCAGGTGAATCCCTCGGCCGCCGCCTGTTCCAGGAGCACTTGGACGAGTCGCGATTTTCCCACGCCGGCCTCGCCGGACACGAGCACCACCGGCCCTGCGCCCTCCCGGGCGAGATGCAGCCGCCGGATCACGAGCGCGAGCTCCTCCTCGCGCCCCACGAGCGGACTCAACCGCCGGGCCCCGCCGAGCTCGGAGCGGCTGGCCTCCTCTGACTCGCGAACCGCGCGGAATACCTCGATCGGGTTCGCGATACCCTTGAGCTGGTTCAGGCCCAGCGACTCGAGGTCGAACCACCCGCGCACGAGCGCACGCGTCGCACCACTCAAGAGCACCGTGTCGGCCGGCGCGAGACTCTGCAGGCGCGCCGCGACGTTCGGCGTCGAGCCCACCGCGAGGCGCTCGGTCGTGCCGCGCGCCCCCATCTCGCCCGTGACCACGGCGCCCGTGTGGATCCCGCAGCGCACCGAAAGTCGCACGCCGCGATTGCGCTGCACCCGCTCGCCGAGCGCCGCCACCGCCTGGACGATGCTCAGCCCGGCGTGCACCGCACGGCGCGCATCGTCCTCGCGCGCCTGAGGATAGCCGAAGTACACGAGCAGTCCGTCGCCCAGGTACTGCGCAATGTGCCCGCCCGCCAGCGCGATCGCGTCGGCGCTGACCGCCTGGTATTCGCGCACCACCTCGCGCAGTTCCTCAGGGTCGAGCCGCTCGGCGAGCTCCGTCGAGCCAACGAGGTCGCAGAAGAGCACCGTGATCTGCCGCCGCTCCGCTTCGCGCCCGAGCGGCGAGGGCGGAGTCGCTGCCGGCGCGAGCGCACTTGCGTCACGCACCGCCGCGAGCGCGCCGCCGCACTGACCGCAATACTTGAACGCCGGCGGATTGACGAATCCGCATGCCGAGCACGTCTCGGGAAGCTTGGCCCCGCACTCCCCGCAGAACTTGAGGCCTTCGTCGTTGGCGGTGCTGCAGGACGCACAGCGTGTCATCGACGCGATCACCAGTTGGAAGAGATGTTTGAAGGTCCGGGCCCGGACCCATCCCGGCAAGCCGTCATCGTCAAGACGCCGGTCGAACAGCTACCTGAATGCAGTCGTCCGTCTCGCCCGTGAATGACCGGCTGAGCGAGTAGTTGAGCTGACACAATCACAGTGCGGATTATGATGGCCTGCCGGCGATTGTCAAGGAGGGAACAACAGGACCCCCGTGGCGCACCTACCGGGCCCTCATTCGCTGCAGCGACTCGTCCAACGCCTGAAAAGAGTCTGAGGTGACATCGGTCAGGACATCGAGAGGAACCAGGCGGCGAACCGCTACCAGAATGACGATCGTGATGACGACCGCGACTCCGGCAGTAACCAGAGCGCTTGCCAGCGATTCCATCCCTCACCCTCTCAGACTGAGCCCACCTGGCCGTGCCAGAGTGAGACGGCCATGCGGGAAGCGCTCACCGCCGCGGGGCAGCTGTCGCAGGAACTCGACGCGAACTCGCGTCTCGAGCCGGCAGCTGTCGCTCACCTATCCGCCCAGGATACGGCTCCTCAACTCGCCAAAACGCGGATCCGCCCGCAGGCTGTCGAACGTCGGCCGCACCGCCAGCCACACCAACTCGGTGGCGCGAACGTCGAACGCCTCGTGGAGGTAACGGAACGCGTGATCCGGATCGCCGATCGCGGCGGCGACCTGCGCCAGCAGGACCGGTGAGACGTAGCGCTCGCCGGCAAGACGCGTCAGGCCGGCGAGCACGTCGCGGGCGCGCTCGGTCTGTCCCGCCCGCCCCAGCGTGTAGCCGAGCGCGCTCTCGATCTCGGGAGTCTCGCCCGAGCGCTCGTTCGCCTGCCGCAGTGCCTCGACGGCCTCGTCGAACCGGCCCAGCTCGGTGTAGGCCAGGGCGAGGAAGTAGTTCGCGATGCCGAAGGTGCGGTCCGTCTCGATCGTGTGGCGCTGCTCGGTCACGCCATCCTCGTACTTGCGCTCGAAGTAGCAGAGGACGCCGAGGGTTGTCCTGATGGGCGACGACAGCGGATCGAGCGTGGCGGCGCGCTCCATCTGGCATCGCGCGTCGGCGAACCGTCCGAGCGGCATGAGGTAGTTCGCCGCATACCAATGGTGGGCGGTGGGGTTGTGCGGTTCGAGCTCCAGGGCTTGCAGGAATCCGTCCTCGGCATTCCAGTCCCACAAGTACATGGCGCGCACGCTGCTGCGCGCGACCAGCGCTTCGGCCGACTTCGCGTCGAGCGCCAGCGCCCGGTCCGCAGCTGCCAGGGCCAGCGGCATCGCTTGGCCGGGCATCAGCGCGCCGTAGATGGCGAGCGCGACGTACGCATCCGCGAGACCCGCGTGCGCGGCCGCGTAGGCCGGGTCACGTGCGATCGCCTGCTGGAAGTACTCGACGCTGCGCCTCAATCCCTCCTCGGTACGCCGGTTCCACGCATGGCGGCCCTTGAGATACAGGTCGTGCGCATCGACGTCGCCGGTGGGCGTCGTCGCACGGGACGGCGGCGGGAAGCCCAGCAGGACGACGCGAAGCCGCTCCGAGACGTGTCGCGTGATCTCGTCCTCGAGCGCGAACACCTCCGTGAGGTCGCGCTCGTAGCGCTCCGACATCAGCTCGCAGCCGTCGTCGACGTTGACGAGGTGGGCGGAGATGCGCAGGCGGGTGCCGGACTTCTGGACGCTCCCCTCGAGCACGGCGCTGACGCCGAGCTGCTTGCCGATGTCGCGGACGTCGGATTTCACCGATCGGAAGCGAAACGAAGAGGTCCGGGCGGCGACGCGCAGGCCGCCCATCTGGGCGAGCGCGTGCGTCAGCTCCTCGGCGAGGCCGTCGCACAGGTAGCCTTGATCCTGGCCGGGGCTGAGGTCGGCGAACGGCAGCACGGCCACCGAAGGCTCGCTCGTTTCGAGCAGCGTGGTCAGCTCGGCGCCGGCCTCGCCGCTGTCGGGCCGCCGGCGCCGCAAGCAGGCACGAAGCCGGGCGAGGAACGCTCCCGCCTCGACGGGCTTGTGGACGCAGTCGTCCACCCCTTCTTCCATGAGGTTCGCCTCGAGGTGGCCGTTCGCGGGGATGAGGCCGATGACCGGCAACCCCGCCGTCGCCGGCGACGACTTGAGCCGCACGAGCAGGTTGCGGCCGTTGAATCCCGCGGCGAAGTCGATCACCACCAGGCTGAAGTCGCCGCTGCCGCTGAGGCGCTGCCAGGCGACACCGACGTCGCCCGCCTCGGACACGCGGTAGCCGTCCCGCTCGAGGAGCCTCCGAACCTGCTCGCGGACCGCCTGGTCGCCGCAGACGCACAACACGTGCGGCCGGGGGCGCGCGGTCCGCCCCTCCGCGGCCGGGCCGGCGGCCGGCTTGTCGGTGACCGCTGCGCTCTCGCCCGTCCCGCCGATGCCCATGATGCGATCCAGTTCCTCGAGCGTGGTCTCGCCGTTTTCCACGCGCGTTCGGCCCCACCGGATCATCGACGTCATGCCGGCCTGTTCGGCGTGTCGCCGGATGGTCAGGGCGGACTGGCCGGTCACGATGAGCTCTTCGATCGCCGGCGTGTTGACGAGAATCTCGAGGATGGGAATCCGTCCCTTGTAGCCCGTGCCCCCGCAGTGCTCGCAGCCGGCGGCGCGCGCGGGAGGGACGATGGCATACCGATCGGCGAGCTGTTGCTCCTCTGGCGTGAGCTGGCCGGCGATGCGCTCGCTGCAGTGGGTGCACAGGCGGCGAACCAGCCGCTGAGCGACCACGCCGCGCAGCGAGCTGGCGACATTGGCGCGGCTGACCCCAAGGCCCGACAGCCGGGCCAGCACTCCGACGGCGTCGTTGGTGTGCAGCGTCGTCAGCACGAGGTGGCCGGTCATGCTCGCCTGAACCGCGATCTCGGCGGTTTCGAGGTCGCGTATCTCTCCCACGAGAATGACGTCCGGATCCTGCCGCAGGATGGTCCGGAGCGCGGCGGCGAACGTCAGCTCCTGGCGGGCGGTCACCTGGATCTGCGTGATGCCCGCCAGCTCGTACTCGACGGGGTCCTCCACCGTCATGATGTTGATCTTGCCGGTGGCGAGCTCCCGCAGCGCCGCGTACAGAGTGGTCGTCTTGCCGGATCCCGTGGGCCCGGTCACCACCAGGATGCCGTCGCGATTCGCGAAAAGCTGGCGCAGGCGGCCGAGCTCGGCGTCCGGCACCCCGACGTCCGACAGCGTGTGCGCCCGGCCCGGTTCCAGGACACGCACGACGCATTTTTCAGACTGCCGGGTGGGCACCGTCGAGAGCCGAAGGTCGTAGTCGGCGCCGCCGACCTGGATGTGGGCGCGCCCGGCGTGGGGACGCAGGCGGTCGGACACGTCCATCTTGCCCATCACCTTGATGCGCGACACGACGCGGTCCAGGACGGACCGCGGCACCTGGAGATAGTTCCGGAGCACGCCGTCAACGCGCAGGCGCACGACGCCGTCCTTGAGCTCCGGCTCGATGTGAATGTCGCTCGCACCGGCCTGGATCCCGTCGTGCAGGATGAGGTTCGTGAGCCGCACGACCGGCGCCTGCTCGAGGTCCCGTACGGTAAGGCTCTCCGGCTCCACTTCCTGAACGACCCGCACGGCTTCCGAAAGTTCCGACGGCAGCGCGTTCAGGACGATTTCCGCCAGGCGGTCGGGCGCGTATCGGACGGCAATGACCGACCGAAGCTGCGAAGGTGTGGCGACCTCCCAGGCGACGCGGCGTCCGGAGGCAAACCCGGAGGCCTGCTCGGCGGCCACATCCGTCGGGTCGGCCGTGGCGATCGTGAGCACGTTGTGCGCGTCTCGAAGCGGCACGACCTGGAACTGCCGGACCACCTTCTCGGGGATGAGTTTCAGCGCGGACGGCTGGACGGCGGCCAGGTCCGCGACGGCGAGCCGGAAGGCGTCAGCGACGTGACGCGCGAGCCCGTCCTCCGAGACACCGCACGAGCTGGCCACGACCCTCCAGGCCTCGTCGAGAGGGGCACGCCGATTCAGTTGGACGGAGCTCGGGATAGGGAGACCGGCCCGGCCGGCGACTTGGAATAACCAGTGCTGTTCCGACGCGGACATCGAGTCCAGACAGTGCCAGATTTACCCCTAAAGCGCAAGGCAGGTGGTCAGAACAGCGCCGCGAAATCGGACGACGTGTGCAGCTCGGCGACGCAGGCATCCGCGCGGTCGTCGCCGCACAGACGGAGCGAGTCGAGAAACCCGTCGGAGGACCACCGCGTCGTGGCTGACGTACTGGGTATCATTGCGGTGCGCCTGGGCGTGGCATACGTGGCCCTCCCGTGACATCGTCGTCGCGCCGAGCCTGCACCGGCTGCTCAACCAGCTCTCGAACCTGTTGGAGGTTGCGCGGGATTTTGAACGTCACGGCGCCGCCGTACTCCTTGGTCACCATCTTCTGCAGGACCAGCTCGTCGAGCCTGTAGTGGAGGGTGCCGTTCGGATCGAGGCGATCCCAGACGCGTCCCACCCACATCAGCAGGCCGAGCGAGCCGTAGGCCAGCCAGGAAAACGGCGGGACGGAGGGTATCGGTTTGATTCCCAACCGCTCGCATCCCTCATGGCCGATGAGCTGAGTCATGAATCCTCCCGAAAGGTTGGTGAACGGCGGGAAGCGAAGGCCCTTCGGGAGCAGGTCGATCAGCATTTGATGATTGTCGCGCGCCAGTGCGACCCCGTGTGGATTCTTCGACGGGTCGGGCTCGTAGTGCCGTCGCTGGTAGCTCTGGTAGAACTCCCGCGCTTCGGTGAGGTTCGCCGGCACCCACTCGCCGTTGTTCTCCTCGTAAGGCGGGTGGATGCCCATCGCGACGGCGAAGACCCGCCAGACGTAGTACAGATCCTCGGCGTGCGGCTCCGTAACGGTGTGTCCGAGCTTCGGCATCCCCTCGATCAGGAGCAGCGAGAAGCCCATGATCGTCGCGAGCATGTCCTCGAGGTTGACCGGTTTCCCGTACTTGGCCTCGTAGTGCGGCAATCGCGGCGGCACGATGCGGCGAATGCCGGCGTGGAGGAGCCGCGCCTGCTGCGCGGTGACCAACGCCTTGCCGTCGGGCTCGAATCCGCCCTTTGCGCAAACGTTGACCACGAGTTGCACCACGCCGACGATGCGGCGGTACGGGTGGTGGTGGAGCTCTCCCGACAGCGACAGAATCTCGCCGAGGCAGGGGGCGGAATAACCCTCGGGCAGCGACTTGGCGAGCAAGATGAGACAGAACTGAGTCGAGCGATTGAGAAACACCACCTCGCCGCGCTCCAGCCGCGCGCGATCGACGCCGTCGGGATGCGCGGCCAAGTCCGTCTCGAGACGCGGACAGGCGGCCGTGGCGGCGCAGAATTCAGCGATCGGACGCGGTGTCTCCGGCGAGAGCGGCGCGTTGTTGTAGGTCATCTGCTTGAACAGCGCCGCGAAATCGGACGACGTGTTCAGCTCGGCGACGCACGCGTCGGCTCGAGCGTCGCCGTGCAGGCGAAGCGAATCGAGAAAGGTGTCGTCTGACCAGCGCGTGGAGGCGGTCATAGGGCCGACCAGATGCCTTGGAAGACGATAGGAAGCATTAGAGCGGGGTTCCGGGCCAACATGAGAGCCGCTATCCGACACGCCCCCTCGCCCGCCCCGGCCAGCCTTCTCCGGATGGTCCGGTAGGGAGAGCCAGGGAGAGCTGGTCAGTCCGTCGTGGCTGGCGCCTGCGGTCGCTCGATCAAGGTGCGGGCGCCGCAGTCAACGGCGTAGCTCCGCCCGCGTTCGAACGCGTCCGTTGCAACGATGAGGGCGCCCAGATCGCCGGCCGGTCGTGCCTGAATCGATGTCACGGGCGTCTGCAGAATCCTTCGGGCCTCGCCCTCGATGTCCTCCTCACGCGGCGGCCGTGCGTCCCCCAGCGTGATGAACCGGTGCACGGACACGATCTGCCCTGTGCCTTGAGCATAGAGGACACAGACGACGTCGTGTGTCACATCATCGTTGAAGGGTTTGCTGCTCATCATGGCCACCCGAACACGTGAAGAAGCCCTTCAGCCTCGACGCCGGCCGTGGTGTTCAGGCCGAAGGTCACGCCCACGGCATTGTTCTCGAAGCGGAGTGGAACCGTGCTGGATGAGGGTTTCTCAAAGGTCCGTCCGGACGCCGGATCCCGCACGGTAACAGACCGGACCCACGCCACCGCCTGAACGCCGAACTTAGCTCGTCTCGTTTCGAGCAGGTGGAGCGAGGCGTCAGCCATGATGAGACGAGGCGGCTCCCAGTTCGCGGTCACGGATGCGTACTCTCCCCATATGTACCCCGCCCACATGCCGTTCATCAGATCCTCCTCTGACGATCGCGAACGCCTTGCCCATTCCAGTCGGCTCATTATGGATGCTGAAAAGGGGTTGTCAAGTGTGGAGTCGCCGATACTTGACAGCGGCATACACGAGAGTATGAGAGCGCGATGGACCTTTGCCCGGGATTCGAGGCGAACGTTGGGCAGTGGCCTGACGGCGTGCGCTTCCTCGCGCGGAGCGGAAGCGCCCTATTAATGCTGACGGCCGAAGAGGCTTTCTTCGCACTTGGGGCACCGCCGGTGCCCAAGGTCCGCCTCCTGCCGCTCGGGACGAAGCCCGGCGCACGACTTGCCGGCAGGAAGCGGATGCTCGCGCGAGCCAACTACTTCATTGGGGACGATCCTGTGTGCTGGAGAACCGGCGTCCCGAGCTTCGCTTCCGTTGCCTACGAATCGCTTTATCCTGAGGTGACGCTGATTTTCCGGCGGTCCGGCGGCGGGTTCGAATACGACGTCGTGCTCGAGCCGCACGTCGACCCTCAGGACATCAGGTTCCGCTTCGACGGGGCCTCGGGCACGAGAATCGATACCGACGGCTCGCTCGTCGTCACCATCCCCGGCGGCGAGCTGCGACAGCCCCGCCCCTTTGCGTATCAGCGGACCAGGGGCAGGGCTCACTGACCGCCTTGTCGAACGCGTTCGTGGCGAAACTCGATTCCCGCGGCAACCTCGTCTATGTCACGTACCTCGGCGGCAGCGGTGGGGATAGCGCGCATGGGATCGCCGTCGACGCTCGGGGTTCCGCCTATGTCGTCGGCACGACTGCGTCGACGAACTTTCCGCTCGCGCAACCGCTTCAGGCAGTGGCCGCGGGCGGAGGTGCCAGCAACGAAGCATTCGTCACGAAGCTCGATCCGATGGGGTCATCGCTGGTTTACTCGACTTACCTTGGCGGCAGCGACTGGGACATGGGCCGCGCGATCGCCGTGGACCGAAAGGGGACCGAATCGTCGCAGAGATCAAGACGACTGTGCCGTACTCAGGGGCAAGGAATGATCTTGGTGCTCAGCAGAAAACGTCGTTCCGTAAGGATTTCGCTAAGCTGAACGCTGCCCAGGCGACGCACAAGCTGCTGTTCGTGACCGACAAATCGACATTCGAAGTCGTACAGCGTCGATACCTGAGCGAGATTCCAGGAGTCCAAGTTGTGCTGCTCGACTTGGGAGCAGTCTGACGGCGGATGGAGCGGCCCGACGCCGAACCTGGCTCGTGACCTGGCGTGGATCCGGCCACGGTGTCGCGGCGGTCCACTCCTGGATGTACGCGAATGGGGCAGTCACCTGCGGCCCGTAACACCGCCGCCGCCTCCTGACCGCCCGCCTTGAACGCCGGTTCTTGCGCGATCGGACTAAGTCTATGGACTTAGTCTATAATGGGACGCATGAAACCCGGCAAGGCGCAGACGGTCAACATTCACGAGGCGAAGACCCACCTGTCGAAGCTGCTCGAGCGTGTGGAAGCCGGGCAGGAGGTGATCATCGCGCGGGCGGGGCGCCCGGTCGCGCGCCTGATCCCCTTCGCGCGTCCGGGAAAACGGACGCTAGGGGTCGACGCCGGCCGGGGATACATCGCGCCGGATTTCGACGCCCCGTTGCCCGACGACCTGCTGGCTGATTTCGAGCGATGAGGGTCCTGCTCGACACCCAGTGCTGGTTGTGGATGACGCTGAGCCCCGAGCGGTTTTCGCCAGGCAGCCGCGCGCTCGTGGAGTCGCGCGAGACGATCCTCTATTTCTCGGCGGCCAGCGCGTGGGAGATCGCAATCAAGCATGCCCTGGGAAAACTGCGCCTCCCGGAGCCGCCCGCGGCGTACGTGCCCGGCCGCGTCGCCGCCCTCGGGGTGCAACCCTTGCCGATCGAACAGCAGCACGCCCTCCACGTCGCGACGCTTCCAGCGCACCACCGCGATCCGTTCGATCGCCTGCTGATCGCGCAGGCGCAGCTCGAGGACCTCGCCATCCTCACGGCGGATCCGGTCTTCCCCGCGTACGACGTGCCGACGATTGCCGCGCAATAGAGTGTCGATCGCCCGCTGGCGCCGCCGCGGTAGACTACGAACTCTGTGGACATCCACCTCATCGACGGCACGTACGAGCTCTTCCGGCACTTCTTCGCGGTGCCGTCCGCGAAGGACGTCGACGGCCGTGAAGTGGGCGCCGTCCGCGCCGTCGTCGCCTCCGTGCTCGGGATGATGAACCGCGGCGCGACGCACGTCGGCGTCGCGACCGATCACGTCATCGAATCGTTTCGCAACGAGCTGTGGCCCGGCTACAAGACCGGCGCAGGCATCGATCCCGCCCTCCTCTCACAATTCCCGCTGCTCGAAGATGCGCTCGACGCGCTCGGCGTGGTCGTCTGGCCGATGGTCGAGTTCGAGGCGGACGACGGGCTGGCCGCAGCGGCGGCGCAGGCGGCGCGGGATCCCGAGGTGACGCGGGTGCTGATCTGCACGCCCGACAAGGATCTCGCGCAGTGCGTACGCGGCACGCGCGTCGTGCAGATGATCCGGCGGACGAACGCGATCGTCGATGAAGCGGCTGTCGTGAAGAAGTTCGGCGTGGCGCCGGCATCCATTCCTGACTATCTGGCGCTGGTGGGGGATTCGGCGGATGGCTATCCCGGCCTGCCAGGCTGGGGGGCGAAGTCCACGGCCGCGGTGCTCGCGAAGTTCATGCACCTCGAGTCGATCCCGGCGGATTCGCGGGAGTGGCGCGTGAACGCGGCGAGCGCCGCGAGGCTTGCGCGGACGCTCGTCGAGCAGCGCGAGCGCGCGTTTCTGTTTCGGGACCTTGCCACCCTGCGAACCGACATCCCCGTATTCGAGTCGGTTGAAGACCTGCGCTGGAAGGGACCGACCGCACGGTTCGCGCCGCTCGCGAAGCGGTTCGACGCGGCTAAGACTGGGGCCTGACCGCGCTGTTACTCGCCGATGGATCGAAGGCGCGAACGTTCTGGCGTCTCAGAACTCCCGCCGCCGGTGGAACCGGACCGACAGGGCGGCGGAACCCGTCGCGATCGCGGCGACGATGGCGATCCAGATAAAACGGGCGAGGGTGCGGGCGGCGTCGAGATCGACGGCGGTCAGGTCGGGCGCCACGTTGCCCAGCGCGGCCCGAACGATCCAACGCAGTCCGGCCAGGACGCCGCCCAGCGCCATCACGCCCACCGCGAAGACCGCCGCGCCCTTGCCGAGTCCGTATCGGAAGTAGCACGGCAGAAAGAGCGCGACGACCAGGGTCAGGATCACGCAGTACGCGACGGCGCCGTCGAGCGACACCCACTGAGACAGGTTCGGGTCGGCGCCGGCAAAGCGGCGCGACAGCAGCGCCGCGCTGCCCATCCACACCGCCAGGCCGAGGGCGACTGCTACGAACGCCGACAGGTAGCGCCCCAGCACGAGCGTCGCCCGCGACACCGGCAGGCTGCACACGAACCGATCGGTGTCGAACATCCACTCCAGGCCGGGCACCGCGACGACGAGGACGATCGCGAGCGCGACGCCCACGACGAAGAGCGCCTGGGCGTGCCGTGACGCGGGGATGGCCATCACGGCGTAGATCGCCGCGAGCAGCCA
>Ga0209343_10003544_pt1 | contig 19600 bp, 16 predicted proteins | sample RifCSPlowO2_02_FD_184026 | JGI IMG/M metagenome (GOLD analysis project Ga0209343, IMG submission 184026) | Groundwater microbial communities from Rifle, Colorado - Rifle CSP2_plank lowO2_0.2 (SPAdes) (version 2) | ecosystem: Environmental > Aquatic > Deep subsurface > Groundwater | place... | reverse complement strand
TTGGGGCAATCATTTTTGGGCGAAAGGCTACTGTGTAGATACGGTCGGTCTTGACAGCGAGATGATCAAGAAATATGTCAAGTTTCAGGAAAAAGAAGAAGCGCATCAACAGGAACTGCAATTGAGACCGGGCTAGCGGGCCTTCTATGAAGGTCCGCTCGTGTGCCCCCCTCTGGGGGGCGTAAGGCAAAACCACGTTCTACGAACGTGGTTCATTTACTGCGATGGATTAACCGATGTTCATTCTTGCTTTGCCGTCTTCGGTTGATGCCGATCCGCTTGCGTCCGCGCGGTTGACTCGGCCGACGTGAATGAATATTGCGCTCGCTCACACGAAAGGATTACCCTGCCAAGGATTTTCATACATGGTCAGGCGCGGTATTGGCGGCGTTGGCGCTGCAGGAATTCGAAAAATTCGATTCCGAAGCACAAGCCAAGAAAAACATCGTGAGTGCGATTGAATCGGTTGCGAAAAGCTCGGCAACAGGCCGATCATCTGCCGTAAGTGCTAAGTGCATCCTGCAGTATTTGAAGCGTACCTCGATGGAGTTACGCTGGAAGCGCTGCAACAGCGTGCGCAAAAGGAATTCGCCAACGCAATTCATGCGCTCAGTCCGGAGGAAGCCGCAGTGCTGGCGTTCCTACAGGAACGGTTGCAGCCGTCAGATGCAAAGGCAGGCAAGTAAAAATAAACGAACGGCCGTTGGGCGGACGAGCGAAGCGTCATCCGCCGTAGGTCTCGCGCCGTGCGTCGCGCCGGCCATCAGACTCCGATCAATACAGGATCAGCCGCGCAAAACTCACCGCGAAATCGGCTTGTACCGAATCCGCTTAGGCTTCGCGCCTTCCTCGCCCAGACGCTTCTTCTTGTCCGCTTCATATTCCTGGTAATTGCCGTCAAAGAACGACACTTGCGAATTGCCTTCGAATGCCAGGATATGCGTGGCAATCCGATCCAGGAACCAGCGGTCATGCGAAATCACCAGCACGCTGCCGGCAAATTCAAGCAATGCGTCTTCCAATGCGCGCAGGGTTTCCACGTCGAGATCGTTGGACGGCTCATCCAGCAGCAGCACGTTGCCGCCTTGCAGCAGCGTCTTTGCCAGATGCAGCCGCCCGCGCTCGCCGCCCGATAAATTGCCGACGATTTTCTGCTGGTCGCCGCCCTTGAAATTGAAGCGGCCAAGATAGGCGCGCGACGGCATTTCAAACCGGCCGACGGTCAGGATGTCGGCGCCGCCGGTCACGTCTTCGAACACGGTCTTGGTGTTTTCCAGCGATTCGCGCGTCTGGTCGACGATCGAGATGCGCGCAGTGCTGCCGATCACGACTTCGCCGCTGTCGGGCTGTTCCTTGCCGGTGATCAGCTTGAACAGGGTTGACTTACCTGCGCCGTTCGGACCGATGATGCCGACGATCGCGCCGGCCGGAATCTTGAAGCTCAGGTTGTCGATCAACAGGCGGTCGCCGAATGCCTTGGAGACATTCTTGAATTCGATCACTTCATTGCCGAGGCGCTCCGCCACCGGAATGAAAATCTCCTGGGTCTCGTTGCGCTTCTGGTATTCGTGTTCGGACAATTCATTGAAGCGGGCCAGGCGCGCCTTGCTCTTGGCCTGGCGGCCTTTCGGATTCTGCCGTACCCATTCCAGTTCTTTCGCCATGTTTTTCTGGCGTGCCGATTCGGACGATTCTTCCTGCTTCAGCCGATTGCTTTTTTGCTCCAGCCACGAACTGTAATTGCCTTTCCATGGAATGCCGTGGCCGCGGTCCAGTTCCAGGATCCATTCAGCGGCGTTGTCGAGGAAGTAGCGGTCGTGGGTAATGCCGACCACGGTGCCGGGAAAGCGCAGCAGGAATTGTTCAAGCCAATCGACCGATTCCGCATCGAGGTGGTTGGTCGGCTCGTCCAGCAGCAGCATGTCGGGTTTCGACAGCAGCAAGCGGCACAGCGCGACGCGGCGTTTTTCACCGCCCGACAGCACGCCGATCTTGGCATCCCACGGCGGCAGCCGCAGCGCATCGGCGGCCATTTCAAGTTGCTGCTCGGGATTGTCGCCGGCACTGGTCGAGATGATCGCTTCCAGCCGCGCCTGCTCCGATGCCAGCGCATCGAAGTCGGCATCCGGCTCGGCGTACGCGGCATACACTGCATCGAGCTTGGCCTTGGCTTCGAACACTTCGCCCAGGCCGCCCTCGACCGCCTGGCGCACCGTTTGTTCCGGATCGAGTTCCGGTTCCTGCGGCAGATAGCCGATGTTCAAGCCCGGCATCGGCACCGCATCGCCGATGATGTCCTTGTCGATGCCGGCCATGATCTTGAGCAGCGTCGATTTGCCGGAGCCGTTCAGTCCCAGCACGCCGATCTTGGCGCCGGGAAAAAATGACAGGGAAATATCCTTGAGGATCTGGCGTTTGGGCGGGACGATTTTGCCCACGCGGTTCATGGTATAGACGTAATTGGCCATAGTGATTGGGTACGGGTTGCGTATGAAAGAGAAGAAAGCGGAATGGCGAGAGGATACCCGATGGGGCGTGCAGGGTACAGCGCCGTGTGATGAGTTCCGTAAACGCAATATTGGATCGCAGCTGGTCGGCCTTGGCTGAACAAGGAACCGGCAGCTTGATGCCGGCTCGTTCAGCAATGCGCTGATGCGTATTGCGTTACTTCTTTTTGTCCGAGGATTTGTCGGCGGATGCCATCTTTTGCTTGGCGATAATCTGATCCTTGATTGCATCGTACTCATTTTGGCTCAGGATCTTCTTGTCCACCAGATCATCCTTGCCGCGGTAAGGACGATTTTTTACGATTGCCTTTGCCTTGACTTCGCCGATCTTCGGCAGGCCCGCCAATTCCTTTTCGGATGCGGAATTGATATCGAGCGGTTCCGCAGCCTTGCTGCTTGCCATGGATGCGGAACTGGATGCGCCGGTGGACTGCTTGGATGTCTGTTTCGAGTCTTCTTTGGCGTATGCCAATCCGGTCATCAGCCCGGCGAAGCCCAGTGCGAGAAAAATGGATTTCAACAGTCTTGTCATCTTGATTCTCCATGTGAAATAGTTAAGGTTTAATTATGGAAACACGGAAAGACGAAGTTGCACTGTTTAGTAAATTTCGTGGATATAAGGTTCACTTTTTGCAAACAAATGACTTGATAAAAGAGAAAGTGATTGCCGGCAGGAGAGGCGTCATTCCGAAAGCGGCGCGGATTTTCGACCGGAATTTCAGATGCGATTCGGCTTGGCCGACCATGCGCGCCATAAACCTTCTGCGGAATACAGCACCAGCGCAGCCCAGATCATCGCAAAGCCGGCAAGGCGCGCGCCGCCGAACGGCTCGTGATACAGCCATACGCCCAGCAACAGTTGCAAGGTCGGCGCAATGTACTGCAGCAGGCCGAGCAAGGAAAGCGGAATGCGGCGGGCGGCTGCAGCGAACATCAGCAACGGTATCGCGGTAAGAGGACCGGCCGCTGCCAGCAGCCATCTCGACGAGGTCGATGCGGCCGCAAAAGCGTTGCGATCATCCAGCGTCAGCATGAACAGATAGCCGATCGCCACCGGAAACAGGATCAGCGTTTCCAGCGACAGCCCTTCGAGTGCGCCCAATGCCGCGGTCTTGCGCAATAAGCCGTAAGTGCCGAAGCTGATTGCCAGGGCCAGGCCGATCCAGGGCAGATGACCACCCTGCCAGGTCAGCCAAGCGACACCGGCGCCGGCCAGTGCAACCGCCGTCCATTGGGCCGGGCGCAAGCGTTCATGCAACAGCATCGACCCGAGCAATACGCTGACCAGCGGGTTGATGAAATAGCCGAGGCTCGCATCGACCACCCGACCGTTGTTGACCGCCCAGATATAGATGAACCAGTTCGTCGACAGCAGCAGGGCGCTCGCGGTAAAGCCGGCAAGTACCTTGGGTTGGCGCAGCAGGCCACCGATCCATGACCATTGCTTGCGCCACGCGAGGACGATTGCCAGGAACCCCAAGGACCATACGATCCGGTGCATCAGAATTTCACTCGCGGGGATATCCTGCACCGCTTTGAAATACAGCGGGAATAATCCCCATATTACATAGGCGGACGACGCGAACAGCATGCCAAGGCGCATGGCGGATCAATCGAAAATGAGGAAGGGGCGCGCCGCCGGGCGATGTCCGAACGGCGCAGGCGCGCGCTGAAGGGATGATTATGTCAGGAAAGAGGAAAGTAAGAACGTCTAGCAAAAAATTCTGAGGGTGTTGCGTCGCCTTGTTGTACGGTCATACTGTCTCCATCCATTTCCCGCTTGCGAGGGAATGGATGGAAACTCAAAGCACTGCTTTGATGGATGACGCTCACTCAGAACCGCTTCGCTTCTGGTCAACCGGTTTCAGGCAGCGTCATCAGCCTGCGTGATGTGCGTGGCCGTGCGAGCATGCACTCTGTTGTGATCGATCGCCAGCAACTCCGCTTCCTGCGCCTTCCTGAGTTCCGCCATGTGCATCGCGTACTTTTGCAGTTGAACGTCATCCTCGTGAACCGGTTCCCAGTGTGGCACGTGAACCGTATCCCCGGCGCCGTCCACCGCGACGAACACAATCACGCAGCGGGTGGTCTGCTTACGCACCCCGGTCTTCGGCTCGCTTGCGGTCACGTCGACGGCAATATGGATACTCGACTTTCCGGTGTGGACCACGGTTGCGATTACTTCAACGATCTGTCCGATGAAAATCGGTTTGTAAAAGCGGATGCCGCCGATATACACGGTGACGCAGTAATACCCGCTCCAGCCGACCGCGCAGGCATAACCGGCCTGGTCGATCCATTTCATCACGGCGCCGCCATGCACCTTGCCGCCGAAATTCACATCGGTGGGTTCTGCCAGGAAGCGGAGCGTGATACTGCGCGATGCCGGATCGTGGGGTTTCATATCAATCCCTTGAAAATCTAAAATGGAAAACACGGTTTTGCGATTCGCCAATCGTAGCTCCCGCATCCGACGCGAACCGCTCCGCTCATCTTGTGCGACATGCCCGTCACGTACGCCGGCCCGCAAAACTCATCGGACCGGCACAGCGCACGAAGGCGTTCGGACGGCTCGATTCAATGTCCATGTGTTGTTCCAATCCATGAGGAAGACACCCGGTTGCGCGGCACAAGTCCGGTCATTTCATCTGGTTTGGCAACGCCAGGACGATCTGCGGGAAAAAATAGAGGATCAGCACGGACATCAACATCAGCAGGAACAGCGGTAGCGCGGTACGTGCGATGTGGCTGATTTCCTTCTTGGTCAGGCCCTGCAGCACAAACAGGTTAAAGCCGACCGGCGGCGTGATTTGCGCCATCTCCACCACCACGATAATGAAGACGCCGAACCAGATCAGGTCGATGCCGGCCTTTTGCACGGTGGGCAACAACACAGCCATGGTCAGCACCACCATCGAGATGCCGTCGAGGAAGCAGCCAAGTAAAATGAATAATCCCGTCAGCGCGAGAATCAGCATGAATGGCGACAGGTTCAACGTGCCGACGAACTCCGCCAGATGGCGAGGCAGGCCGATGAAGCCCATTGCCAGCGTAAGGAAAGCAGCGCCGCCGAGAATCAGGCCGATCATGCAGTAGATACGGGTCGCGCCCAGAATCCCGGAGCGGAACGTTTCCCAGTTCAGGGTTCCTTCGACACGAGCCAGGATCAGGGAGCCGGCCACCCCGAAAGCCGCGGCTTCAGTGGCGGTCGCAATGCCCAGGTAGATCGATCCCAGCACCAGGCCGATCAGACTGACCACCGGAATCAGATGGCGAGACGCAACCAACTTTTCCTTGAACGACATCGTCGTCGCAGCAGCCGGAATTGCGCCCGGATGCATCCACGACCACACCATTACGTAGCCCATGAACAAGGTGCCCAGCATCAGCCCCGGCAGCACGCCGGCGACAAACAGCTTGGCAATCGAGACATTGGCTGCCACGCCGTAGACGATCATGATGATCGACGGCGGAATCAGCAGGCCCAGTGTGCCGGCGCCGGCCAGTGTCCCGAGTGTGATGTCTTCGGGATAGCCGCGTTTCTTCAATTCCGGCAACGCGATCTTGCCGACCGTCGCGCAGGTTGCAGCGGAAGAGCCCGATACGGCGGCGAAAATCGTGCAGCCGATGATGTTGACGTGCAGCAGGCGGCCTGGCAGGCGCTCAAGCCATGGCGCGAGGCCTTTGAACAGGTCTTCCGACAGTTTGCTGCGAAACAGGATTTCGCCCATCCAGAGGAACAGCGGCAAGGCCGTCAGCGTCCAGCTCGAGGTGCTGCCCCAAACGGTCAGCGCCATGCTGTCGCCCGCAGGGCGACTGGTAAACATGTCCATCGCGAAGATGGCGACACCCAGCAGCGCAAGGCCGATCCACAGGCCGGAACCAAGGGCTGCAAGCAGCAGCACGATCAGAATGAATGTAATTAGCATGTCCATGTTGTGCCTCCCTTATTCGGCATGAGCCAATTCGGAGGAGGGCGCAACTATGCGTTCCTGCGAAACGAGTTTCAAATACAGGTCTTCGAGAAATGCGACGGCCAGGCCGATGCAGCCGATCGCCATTGAAATTTGAGGAATCCATAACGGGGTGGCATCGCTGGCGGGCGATACATCGTGGGTGACGTATGACAGCCATACCAGGCGCACCGCGAAGTAAGCGAAGTACACCGCAATCCCGGATGCGGCCAGCAGGCACCAGTAATCCAGTGCCTTGCGCGCGGTGCCGGATAGTTTGTTCAGCAGCAGGGTGACGCGGATATGGTCGCCGTTGCGCAAGGTGGCGGGCAACGCCAGGAACAGTGCGGAGGCGATCGAGTAGCCGGCATAGGCGTCCAGGCCGGGAATGTCAAAGCCGAATTGGCGCCCTGCCACACCTAGCAAAATGGCCGCCAATGTCGCAACCATGAACGCCGCGGCAGCATATAGCAGCCATCGATAAAAACCGTCAAGTAAGCGTGACATGGTGTCTCCTTAATTTGAGCCACCCGGGTGCACCGGGTGGCTCTTTCTTTTATGTATTTCGTACTTCCAGCGAATTACTTCTCGCGCTTCCCGTACGTGTTATTTCTTGTAGGCGTCAATGATCCGCTTGCCTTCGTCGCCCGATGTGCGCAGCCATTCAGCCGTCATCGTGTCACCGATCGCCAGTAACTCGTCACGCAATTTCTGAGAAGGTGTTGATACCGTCATTCCGTTGTCTGCCAAGCCTTTCAGATATTCCTGGTCAAGCTTTTCACTCCGTTTCCAGCCACGGTCTTCGGCGGTCGCGGCCGCTTTCAGGATCGCATCCTGGGTCGGCTTGTCGACCGAATCGAATGCTTTCTGGCTCACCACCACTGCATTCTTCGGCAACCAGGCGTTGACCGCGTAGAAGTTCTTCACGTGCTCGTACAGCTTGCTTTCGATACCGCTTGCGCTGGAGGTCAGGAAGTTGTCGACGGCGCCGGTGGCGAGCGCCTGGCCGAGTTCAGACAGTTGAATGGTCGCGGGTTGTGCGCCCAGCAATTGTGCGATGCGGCTTGTGGCCGGGTTGTAGCTGCGCATCTTGGTTCCGCGCAGATCGGCGGCGGAAGTAACCGGCTTGTTGGAATACAGGCTCTGGCCAGGCCATGGCACCGTATACAGCAGCTTCATTCCTTGCGCGGCCAGGATTTTTTCGATCGTCGGACGCGAAACGGTGGCCAGCTTCTTTGCTTCAGCATAGCTGGTGGCGACGAACGGGATTGAGTCAACGCCGAAGATCGGGTTCTCGTTGGAAGCGCCGGAAAGGATGAATTCGCCGATCTGCACTTGCCCGGTCTGGATCGCGCGCTTGATCTCATTGGCCTTATACAGCGAGCCTCCGGGATGGACCTGCAGCTTCAGTTTGCCATCGACTGCTTTTTCAACATCGGCTGCGAACTGTGCCAGGTTTTCAGTATGGAAGCTGTTGGCCGAGTAGCCTGTGGGGAAATCCCATTTGGCCTGTGCCATTGCGACGTGCGAGCTCGCGGCCAGCGTGGCGGCGAGTAAAAGGTTGCGGATGTCTTTCATTTGAGTCTCCTTCGGTTGGATGCAGTATATATGCCGGTGCGCTCAGAAACGAGTGTGCCGACCACCTTCTTGTTGCCCAAAACAACTTCTTTTCCGCGCTAGCGGCGAATCCTGCTTACCGAACGGCCGGCGTCTGCTGCGACCGTTCGGTGGTGTACTGCAACAAGACTTTCCACTCATCGTTCCCTGCCTGCTTGAGCCACTCGCGTGCGAGTTTCTCGCCGATGCGGTCCAGGTACTGGCGCATGAAAAAATCCATCGTGGAGACATTGATCTTGTTCGCGGCAAGCTGTGCTTCATATTCGCGGTCGCTGTTTTCGCTTAGCTTCCAGCCGCGCTCTTCAGCATTGCGGGCCAGATCGAGAAGGATGGTGCGGGAAGCCGCATCCAGCTTTCCAAAAGTTGTCTTGTTGATGAATACGATATTTTTAGGAATCCAGGCATTGACTTTGTAATAGTGGCCGAGTCGCGTCCATGCCTTCGTCTCGACACCGGTTGAACTGGATGTGATCATGAGTTCAAGCTGGCCATCCGCGATTGCCTTGGCAAGATCGACCACCTGAATTGACACCGGCCTTGCATGCACCAGTTCCGCGATCCGTACCGTGGCGGGATTGTAGGCACGCATGCGCAGCCCCTTGAGATTACCGACCGCGTTGATGGCGGGCTGGGAGTACAAGTTCTGGGGCGGCCAAGGCACCGCGTACAGCAGTTGCAACCCGCGCGCCGCCAGCGCCTTGTCGATTGCCGGCCGCGACGCGTTCCACATGTGTCTCGCATCCGCGTAACCCGACACGATAAAGGGCAGCGCGTCTATGCCGAACAGCGGGCTTTCGTTGGCCAGGCTGGACATGATGACTTCGCCTGCCTCGGCTTTGCCCTCGCGTACGCCGGCGAATATCTCCCCCGGTTTTATCAGGCTCCCTGCCGCATGCACTCGCATTGCCACCTTGTCGGCGGTAGCGCGGCGTACTTCATCGGCGTATTGCTGAAGATTTTTGGTATGGAAGTTATCCACGGAGTAGGCAGTCGCGAAGTTGATTTCGACCGGTGTCTGGGCACCGGCAGGAAGCGCCGTGCCCAGACAAGCGGTGAGCGCTGCTGTGCGTAGGAATGCGAGTCTTGGGTTCATCACTGTCTCCTTGGTTTCATCGAATCTTATTTGTTATTTTGATGAATATTAAATGTTATATCGATAAAGTGTCAATAAATTATATTACAATTTAGTGACGTTAAATATACAATAGTAAAAATGATTCGATGAATCAAGAAAAATATTCGTATCCCGGGCCGACCGGGAACAGATGACAGGAGACGCACCAATGATGAACAGGAACACGGCCTCTACGGGGAAAAAGGGCGCAACAGGAAGCGAACCGGCTGGTCTCGATGCGCTGCACGCCAAATCCAATGCGCTGGAGGAAATCGACTTCGGCATAGCGAGCGCCATGCACGCTTTTCAGCGCTGGATCGTGACCGCAATGAGGAGCACCGCCGACCTGCATGACCTGAGCGTGATCGACGCGATGCTCCTGGGCCAGCTGCGCTATCGCGCCAACGGCAAGCGCCTGGCGGATATTTGCTTTGTCCTCAATATAGAAGACACCCATGTAGTGAGTTATTCACTGCGTAAGCTGGTCGCGCGCGGCACTGTCATTGCGGAACGTCACGGCAAGGAAGTCACTTATTCAATCAGTACATCCGGCGAACAACACCTGTCGCACTTTGATGAGGTACACGAGCGCCTGTTACTGGACGCCTTATCAACATTGCAACTTAACCGATCTGTTTTGCCGGAGCTTGCCCAATACCTGCGCAAGATGTCCGGGCTCTACGATCAAGCCGCGCGTGCGGCTTCTTCCTTCTAGATAGAAAGGCGAACACCATCATGGGACAGAAAATACAACAACCACATCAGGACAAGCGCTGGCAATTCTGGATCGACCGTGGCGGCACCTTTACCGACATCGTCGCGCGGCGTCCGGACGGGACGCTCACCACGCATAAACTGCTCTCCGAAAATCCGGAGCAATATCGGGATGCCGCGGTGGCCGGAATCAAGCGCCTCTTGGGCATCGGTCCGGATGAAGCGATTTCGCCGGAATTGGTCGAAGCCGTGAAGATGGGCACCACTGTCGCGACCAACGCGCTGTTGGAGCGCAAGGGTGATCCAACGGTATTGGTCACCACCAAGGGCTTTCGCGATGCGCTGCGCATCGCCTACCAAAACCGCCCGCGCCTGTTCGACCGGCATATCGTGCTGCCCGAGCTTTTGTACAAGGAAGTGATCGAAGCAGATGAGCGCATCGATGCGCACGGCGCTGTCGTCACGCCGCTCGATACCGACCACATCCGTCGCGAACTGGCCGAGCGTTATGCAAGCGGTTACCGGTCGGTTGCCATCGTGCTGATGCACGGTTATCGTCATACGCAACACGAAGAAGCGATTGCGGCGATTGCGCGCGAGCTCGGGTTTGCCCAGATATCGGTATCCAACCGCGTCAGCCCGTTAATGAAACTGGTCTCGCGCGGCGACACCACCGTGGTGGATGCCTATCTATCGCCGATCCTGCGCCGTTATGTGGATCAGGTGGCGAGTCAGATGGAAGGCGTGCGCCTGTTGTTCATGCAAAGCAATGGCGGCCTGACCGATGCGCATCGCTTCCAGGGCAAGGATTCGATCCTGTCCGGTCCGGCCGGCGGCATCGTCGGCATGGCGCGCACCGCCAAGACGGCAGGCTTCGACAAGATCATCGGTTTCGACATGGGCGGGACCTCCACCGATGTCTCCCACTATGCAGGCGAATTCGAGCGCGAGTTCGAAACGCAAGTCGCCGGAGTGCGCATGCGCGCGCCGATGATGAGTATCCATACGGTGGCCGCCGGCGGCGGCTCGATTCTGCATTTCGACGGCACCCGTTTCCGCGTCGGCCCGGACAGCGCCGGCGCCAAGCCTGGACCGGCCAGCTATCGCCGCGGCGGGCAATTGGCGGTTACCGACTGCAACGTCATGCTGGGCAAGATCCAGCCGCAGTATTTCCCGGCCGTGTTCGGTCCGCATGCAGACGAAACGTTAGACCGCGACGCGGTAGTGCAGAAATTCACGGCGCTGGCCGAGGAAATTTATCAGGCGACCGGCAACCGGCGTACGCCGGAAGAAGTGGCCGAGGGTTTTATCGAGATTGCAGTCGGCAACATGGCCAACGCAATCAAGTTCATCTCGGTGCAGCGCGGTCATGATGTGACCGATTACACCTTGACCACGTTCGGCGGCGCCGGCGGCCAGCATGCGTGCCTGGTGGCTGACGCGCTGGGGATGACGCGGGTGTTTGCCCATCCGTTTGCAGGGGTGTTGTCGGCTTACGGCATGGGACTGGCGGACCAGACCGCGATGCGCGAGCAGGCATTGGAAACGCCGTTGTCGGAGTCGCAAATGACGACTGTCGCAGCCAAGCTGCAAGGTCTGGCTGAAGATGCGCGTGGCGATTTATTGTTGCAAGGCGTAGAGCTGGCCCGGATCCAGGTGGTGGAGCGATTGCATATCCGTTATGACGGTACCGACTCGGTCATCGTAGTGCCATTCGGCTCGGTGGCCGAGATGGTGGGCCGGTTTGAAGCGGCGTACCAGCAGCGCTACTCGTTCCTGATGCCGGACAAGGCAATGGTGATTGAAGCGATATCGGTGGAAGCCATCGGACTGGCCGATGAAGCATCCGCGCATGCAGAGGAATTGATGCCGCGTGCCGGCGCATTGCAAGCAGCCGAGATCGTCAAGCTTTTTTCAGGCGGCAAGTGGCACGAAACAGCGTTGTACCGGCGCGAAGACATTCGTCCCGGCGATATCATCGATGGCCCGGCGATCATCGCCGAGCAAAACGCGACCAATATCGTCGAGCCGGGCTGGCGCGCGGAAGTGACGCCGCTAAACCATCTGGTGCTGAACCGGGTGCAAGCGCGGATTGCGCGCAAGGCGCTCGGCACCTCAGCGGACCCGGTGATGCTGGAAGTGTTCAACAACCTGTTCATGAGCATTGCCGAGCAGATGGGCTTGCGCCTGCAAAACACTGCGTTCTCGGTGAACATCAAGGAACGCCTCGATTTCTCCTGTGCGCTGTTCGATGCCGACGGCAACCTGATCGCGAACGCACCGCACATTCCGGTGCATCTCGGCTCGATGGGAGAAAGCATCAAGACCATCATCCGCGAGAATGCAAGCACCATGCGGCCGGGCGATGTGTACATGTTGAACGACCCGTACCACGGCGGCACCCATTTGCCGGATGTGACCGTGATTACTCCGGCGTTCGATCAGGCCGGACGCAAGGTGCTGTTCTATGTCGCCTCGCGCGGTCACCATGCGGATATCGGGGGCATCACGCCGGGATCGATGCCGGCCAATTCCACGGTGGTGGAAGAGGAAGGCGTACTGATCAACAACTTCCAGCTGGTAAAGGCAGGACGTTTCCTGGAACAGGAAGCTGCTGCGCTGCTCGGTTCCGGGCCGTACCCGGCGCGCAACATCAAACAGAACCTGGCGGATCTGCAGGCGCAGGTGGCGGCCAACCAGAAGGGCGTGGAAGAACTGCTGAAGATGGTGGACCATTTCGGTCTCGGAGTGGTGCAGGCCTACATGGGCCATGTGCAGGACAACGCGGAAGAAGCGGTGCGGCGGGTGATCAGCGCACTGAAGAACAGCAGCTATACCTACCGGTTGGATAACGGGGCGGTGATCAAGGTGGCGATCCGGGTCGATCACGTCAACCGCACCGCGGAGATCGACTTCACCGGCACGTCGCCGCAGTTGCCGAACAATTTCAACGCGCCGAGCGCGATCTGCATGGCGGCGGTGCTGTATGTATTCCGCACGCTGGTGGACGACGAAATTCCGCTTAATGCGGGCTGCCTGAAACCTCTGAACGTGATTATTCCGGAGGGATCGATGTTGAATCCGCGTTATCCGGCGGCGGTGGTGTCGGGCAACGTGGAGACTTCGAGCTGTGTGACCAATGCCTTGTATGGGGCGCTGGGCATGTTGGCCGGGGCGCCGGGAACAATGAACAACTTCACCTTCGGCAACGACGAATATCAGTATTACGAAACCATTTCGAGCGGATCGGGCGCCGGCCGCGGTTTTGACGGAACCGACGTGGTGCAGACGCACATGACGAATTCGCGTTTGACCGATCCGGAAATTCTGGAGTGGCGGTATCCGGTGCGGCTGGAAAGTTATGAAATCCGCGAAGGTTCGGGCGGCGCCGGGCAATGGCATGGCGGCAATGGCGGTGTGCGCAAGATCCGCTTCCTGCAAAGCATGACCGCATCGATTCTGTCGAATAACCGCGTCGTGCCGGCATTCGGCGCTAACGGCGGCGAAGACGGCATGTGCGGGCGCAATTATGTGATCCGAAACGATGGAAGGGAAGAAAATCTCGGCTTCGTGGCCAGCACCGACATGCGGCCGGGGGATGTGTTCGTGATCGAAACGCCGGGCGGCGGCGGCTTCGGCAGCATCATTGACGATGACTCCGAGCAATCGCCCCAGGCCGCTGTCGCGGAACCGCAGCACATTGCTGTCGCCGATTGACGATGCAAAAGTTGTCTCTGCACCTGGCGCAACGCCGGGTGCCTTCCCCCCGGCAGAACTGGCCGGGGGATTTTTTTCAGAATATGTCCGGTCCCCGGCACCTGGCGCGTAGCCAGGTGCTTTTTCCCCCGGCAGAACTGGCCGGGGGTTTTTTTCAGAATATGTCCGATATCGCGATATGACGCGATAAAGATAACACGAAAGGAGCAGCACAGCATGCCGGTCCACCATGAAACGCCTTCCTACCTGACCCCGACCGAAATCGGCCCATGGGGCATTTACCTCGAACAAATCGACCGCGTCGCGCCGCACTTGGGCGCTTTGTCGCGCTGGATAGAAACCCTCAAGCGGCCCAAACGCATCCTCATCGTCGATGTGCCCATCGAACGCGACGACGGCACCATTGTTCATTACGAGGGATATCGCGTGCAGCACAACACGTCGCGCGGGCCCGGCAAGGGCGGCGTGCGTTTCCATCAGGATGTCACCTTGTCGGAAGTCATGGCGCTGTCGGCCTGGATGACGGTCAAGAATGCCGCCATCAACGTTCCGTATGGCGGGGCCAAAGGAGGTATCCGCGTCGATCCGAAAACCCTATCGCAGGGCGAACTGCAGCGCATGACGCGCCGCTACACCAGCGAAATCAACATCATCATCGGCCCCACCAAGGACATTCCCGCGCCCGACGTCAATACCAATGAGCAGATCATGGCGTGGATGATGGATACCTATTCGATGAACCAGGGCAGCACATCCTCGGGCGTGGTGACCGGCAAGCCGATCTCGCTGGGCGGCAGCCTGGGGCGCAAGGAAGCGACCGGCCGTGGCGTATTCATCACCGGATGCGAAGCCGCCACGCACATGGGCATGGAAATCCACGGTGCGCGCGTCGCGGTGCAGGGCTTCGGCAATGTCGGCGCGATTGCGGCGCGGCTGTTTGCCGAAGCCGGCGCCCGGATCGTGGCCGTGCAGGATCATCAAACCACGATTGTCAATTCCAACGGGCTCGATATCCCGGCGCTGCAGAAGCACGTTGCGGAGTGCGGCAGCGTGGCCGGCTTTAAAAATGCGGATGAAATCACCGACCGCAGCGCATTCTGGGGAGTTGATTGCGACATACTCATCCCGGCGGCGCTCGAAAAACAGATTTGCGAAACCAATGCAAACCGCATCAAGGCCAAACTGATTCTCGAAGGCGCGAACGGCCCCACCACGCCGGCTGCCGACGACATCCTGGCCGAACGCAATATTCTCGTGGTGCCCGATGTGCTGGCAAATGCAGGTGGTGTGACGGTCAGCTATTTCGAGTGGGTGCAGGATTTTTCCAGCTTCTTCTGGACCGAGGAAGAAATCAACGCCCGGCTTGCGCGCATCATGCGTGAAGCTTTCGCAGCAATCTGGGAGGTCGCGACAGAGAAGCGTATTTCGTTACGCACGGCGGCTTTTGTGATCGCGTGCACCCGCGTATTGCAAGCACGTGAAATGCGCGGTCTGTATCCCTGAGCTGCCGGTCGGCGCTGGCAGTTACCCAAATCGCATTGTTTCGCGGCATCTGGTGAACGGGCCGTCGCCCGCTTGGGCTGAACGCAGTTCCGGCGCGGCACGCGGGTATTCATCATCAGCCATACGAGCGTCCGGCAAAATATTCCCGGATTCCACGTTGCTTATGACAGGCGAGCCCTTAGCCGGAATTGCTTGGCTTGGTTTCTTTTTTCTTTTGCCGGCGTCGTTTTTTCGCCACGTCAGCGGCGAGGCCGCGTTTCCGAGCCGATGACTGAAAGGCGCGGTCTTCGACTGGCATGGGGCATCGCGTTCGCCGCGTCACGCTACCCGTTGTTGTTTTTCACACATCTCGCGATCGGCATTCGGGCATAACTGCAGTGCCGTGACTCGCGCACGGATTCATTCGGCACCGGACGCGCTATGGAAGCGGTGTTCCGGCTAAAATAGCACTCACCGTCTTTGAATCCATTCATGAAAGACCGCAGCAATGTCCAAAGAAAAAAGCCAGCCGAAAGCCAGTCCCGCGCAGTCGCCGGCATCGCCCAAGATCCCTATCGTTTCGTCGTCTCACCTGGCGTCCGGACGGAGCGCCGAGCTCAGCGAGTTCGAGTTCGGTCTGATCATCGCGAGCAATGCGTTCAATCGGTGGGCAGTGCGATGCATGGCGGCATCCGGCATGAAAGACATGACGATCAATGACGTGCTGGTGCTGCATCACATCAACCACCGCGCACGCGAAAAGAAGCTGGGCGACATTGCATTTATCCTGAATATCGAAGACACGCACGTCGTCAATTATTCCCTCAAGAAGCTGTTGGCCCTGGATCTGGTGCAGACCGAGCGGCGCGGCAAGGAAGTGCTGTATTCAACGAATGATAAGGGACGCGATCTGTGTGACCGCTATTACGAGATTCGGGAACAGGTGCTGGTATCGGGCCTGACCGGCGACGGCACTGAAAGCTTTGAACTCGGTGAGCTGGCGCGTTTCCTGCGAGTGCTGTCCGGACTGTACGACCAGGCCGCGCGCTCTGCCACGTCGCTGTGATAATCCTTCGTGCGGCAGGAGAAAAACGCGCTCCGGCGCTGGAGCTAACATCATGGACGAATGGCTGGAGAACTTGCGCGATGCGCTAGACCACATCGATTATGGGGTCGTGCTGCTCGACCGAACGCTGACTTCCCGCTTCATTAACCGCGCGTTCTGCGAAATGTGGACATTTCCCCAGGAAGAGGCAAATCAGCCGCATTCTTTCGCACGCATCATGCAGCACGGGTATACGCATGCGCATTACAAAGTAGATGATGTCGATGCCTATGTCGCAGAGCGAATCGCCCGGGTGGAGGAAGGACATGACACCCGCATGCTGCAGTTGCTGGACGGACGCGTGATCCGATTTGCCTGCATTCCCCTCCCGCTCGGCGGCCGCATGCTGACCTATGCCGATCAAACCGAGCTGGTCAATACGATTCAAAAGCTGGAATCCGTAGTCAACATCGACGAACTGACGCAGGTCTACAATCGCCGCTATCTGTACGTGCTCGGTCAGAACGAGGTGGCAATGTCACGGCGGTACGGGCGGACGCTCTCTGTATTAATGCTGGATATCGATCATTTCAAGCGCATCAACGACGCGCACGGTCACTCGGTGGGCGATGCAGTGATTCGCGCGGTCGCGCGGAGTTGCCGCGAGATAGGCCGGTCTACCGATTCGGCCGGGCGGGTCGGCGGTGAAGAGTTTGCCGTGCTGTTGCCGGAGACGTCACTGGCGGCAGCGTTACAGGTCGGCGAGCGGCTGCGTTCCACGATTGCCGAGGTAGACGTCTGGACCGGCTCCGAGAAGGTGCGCGTGACAATTAGTGTTGGCGTCGCGCAATGGCACGACGCTGATGCCGGATTCGAAGACCTGTTGCGGCGCGCAGACGCAGCCCTCTACGCAGCCAAGCGCAGCGGACGCAATCGGGTGTGCTCGGCACAAGAAGATTCTGAGCCCGGCTCCGTCTAAGTGCGCCTAACAAAGTGACTCCGGGAGCGTCGCACCGTCTTGCCAACCGGTCGTACTGTCTGCGGCAATCCTCACTTTCGTTGTGCAAGGAGTTTGCGCAACGAGATGGAATCGGCGCGTGACGCCATCTATCCGGTAGTTCGATACATCAGGCGGAGCGCCGTCCGTGCTGCTTCGCGGTCGCTGGAAGTCATCCGCGAAATCCTGCTTCATCCTTGTTCCAAAAGCAGATTGTCCCGCTGCGACGGACCCATCCGTTTGGAATCGGGATCAAGCCGGAACAGGTTGGTATGCCAGGCTGATCATGCTTGCGGCACGAGTCGGTTGCGCAACCGCAGTTTCCGTCATGGACGCTTCTCGTGCCGACAAATTGAACGCAGACAGGCTCGTCGCCAGGACTTCCGCCTGTTCCTGCAGCGATTCGGCCGCAGCCGATGCCTGCTCCACCATCGCCGCATTTTGTTGCGTCATCATGTCCATCTGTGCAATCGCACGGTTGATTTCTTCGATTCCGCTGCTCTGTTCCCGGCTGGCGGTTGTGATGTTGTTCATGATGTCCGCCACATTTTTCACCGACGAGACGATCTCGGCCATGGTGGTGCCCGCCTGCTGCACTGTTTCGGTACCGGCATTCACCCTGCCGACCGACTCGATGATCAGCTCCTTGATCTCCTTGGCCGCGCCAGCACTGCGCTGGGCGAGGGTGCGCACCTCCGACGCCACCACCGAAAAGCCGCGCCCTTGCTCACCGGCGCGCGCCGCTTCCACCGCCGCGTTTAATGCCAGGATGTTGGTTTGGAACGCAATGCCGTCGATCACGCCAATAATGTCGGCAATCTTTTGCGCCGACTTGTTGATGCCGTCCATCGTGAGTACGACCTGTTCGACTGCGCGGCCTCCCCGTTGCGCAACGTCGGAAGCGGATACCGACATCCTGCTGGCGTTGAGCGCATGGTCAACATTTTTCTTGACGGTAGAGGTCATTTCGTCCATCGCCGAGGCGATCTCTTCGATGCTGCTGGCCTGCGACTCGGTCCGAGTCGAAAGATCGGCACTGCCGGCGGCGATCTCCGCGCTTGCTGTCTTGATGGTCTCGCCGGAATTCTTGATGTCGCCGATCATGCTCTCCAGTGTCTGCTTCATTCGTTTGATCGCTGCGAGCAGGCTTTTTCCATCTTTCGTATCGACTTGAATATCCATCGACAAGTCGCCGGCGGCGACTGCGTTGGCGATTGCATGCGCATATTCGGGCTCGCCGCCCAGTTTGGCCCACACCGACCGGACGACCATCTGCGACACGACCACCAGGACAAGAATCACGATCAGGGCCGACGCGATGGTGCTGCTAAGAATCAGACGCACCTTTTCTTCACTGCGTTTGATTCCGGCCGCGAACTCCGTACGTGCAACATCATTGGTTTTGAGCAGATCGGCTTCCAGGTCGTTGTACGCCGACCCGGCCTTTGAAAAAGCGGCTTTCTCATCCTTGGCCGCAAGCCCCATCATCCATTGCGTGCCTGTTTTGGCCGGCTCGTAGTATTCCTCGAACGCGTGCGCGAGGCGTTGCGCTATCGCTTGCTGGCCCGGCACGGCGCTTATCTTTTCGATGCGGCCGCGTATCGCGGCAGCTGCGTTGTCGGCCACTGCGAATCGGCTCCGGTCGCCTTCCATGATGGCGCTTTTAAAGTGTGTTGAAACGCCTCGCACTTCGGTGATCATCGCGCTGGTGTGTTCCAGTACCGGGTAATACACGCTCCCGGTTGCTTCGATGCTGGATAGCGCCAGGGTGGTGGAGTAGGCGCCGACAGATAGGCTGATGGCGAAGATCGCGGTGGAAATGGCAGGCAGCGCCCACAGGGTTCGGCGGATGGTCATGATTGCACCTTTTGCATGTTGGCGGTGGAGGAACACGCAAGGCGCGTTCTAGAACGGGCGAGGACAGGCTTGGCTGATTCGTACCGCGGCTGCCGGAGCGCATTACCAATGCAAGTCGCGCTCCGGCTGACGGCAAAGGACCAATCGGCAGACTTTGGCTTCATCGTCATCTCCTTCCAAAAGGTTGGGCAAAGTGTAGTGCGCTACAGAGCGTGTTCAGAGACGAAAGTGCGCTGCTTTGTTGGTTTATATTAACTTATTAACGATAAATCACAATATAAAACATCGATAACATACACAAAAATTGCCATGTTTCGATAGCAATGTGCGTTTTACACCAAGTAATGAGGGGTTGATCTTGTTGAAATGGTAATGGTGAATTGATGCGCCACGGAGCGGACCTTTGTGGGGTGCGGAGATATGGCGGTGCCAGCCGGCGCCTGTGGTTCGGGCCAGCACCGCATTGCGTGTCGCTTCACCCCGGCGTGTAGCTAGTGGGTCACTTGGCAATGAAATTTGCATTGAGATGGAAAAAGTAGGGGTGGATAAGCGTAGCGCCTCTCGCCGTATTCCCTTCGAAAACACAAGACGGTTTGT
>Ga0209343_10003541_pt1 | contig 19603 bp, 17 predicted proteins | sample RifCSPlowO2_02_FD_184026 | JGI IMG/M metagenome (GOLD analysis project Ga0209343, IMG submission 184026) | Groundwater microbial communities from Rifle, Colorado - Rifle CSP2_plank lowO2_0.2 (SPAdes) (version 2) | ecosystem: Environmental > Aquatic > Deep subsurface > Groundwater | place... | reverse complement strand
GAGAAGAAGTCAGGAAAGTCGTTGCGGAGACGATATGGCATGAGTATGCGCATCATTTTGGGATTGATGAAGAGGATGTCCAGCGACGCGAAAGAAATCGAGACAAAGCTTCATGATATAGTTTCGGCAATATGGCGAAGCTTTCGGACATACTCAAGGAGCGTGGCTACGTATACCAGCACTCCTCCGAGAGACTTGAAGAAATCACGGACGGAGCGAAAAGGACTCTCTACCTGGGGCTAGACCCTTCGGCTGATTCGCTCCAAGTCGGGCAATTGATGGGTTTTCTCGTCCTGCGGCGGTTTCTCGAAGACGGGCACAAGGTCATCCTCGTCGTCGGCGGCGGGACGGGCATGATAGGCGATCCGGGCGGCAAAACGGCGGAGCGCGTTCTTCTCGACGCCGAGACTGTCGCGCGTAACGCCGAGGCCATCGCCACTCAAGCATCCACACTTTTTGCCGGTGCGGACTTTACGCTCCTCAACAACGCCGACTGGCTCTCGCAACTGAACATGATCGAATTCCTGCGCGAGGTCGGCAAGCACTTCACGGTGAATGTCCTGCTCCAGCGCGATTTCATCAAAGACAGGGTCAAAGACCCGGAGCATGGGATATCGTACACGGAATTCTCGTACGCGCTTCTGCAGGCGTACGACTACCTGCATTTGCATCGGGAATACGGGTGCGATCTGCAGATCGGCGGCTCCGACCAGTGGGGCAACATCGTCTCCGGCGTGGATTTCATCCGCCGCAAGACGGGCAATACCGTCCACGCGTTCACGTGGCCTCTCCTTACCGACAAGGCGGGAAAAAAGTTCGGCAAGAGCGAGAGCGGCGCGATATGGCTCGATCCGGCGAAGACCTCGCCGTTCGCGTTCTACCAATTCTGGCTCAACGCGGAGGACGAGAGTCTCGGAGAATATCTCCTGAAGATGACGATGCTCTCCAAAACGGAGATAGGAGCGGCGCTCGAACTGCACAAGCGCGATCCAAAGGAGCGCCACGGCCAACAGCTCCTCGCGCGCGAGGCAACGACGCTCGTCCACGGCGCGGAAGAGGCCGCGAAGGCCGAGCAGGTCTCGCAGGTACTTTTTGGCGAGGGCACGCTCGAAGGGCTCGACGCCGATGCGCTCCAGATGCTGAAGGCCGGCGCGCCTTCACGGGAAATTCAAACAGGAACAGGTATCGTTGACGCGCTGGTAGTTGCAAGGCTTGCCAGCTCCAAAAGGGAGGCGCGCCAATTCCTTGCGGACGAGTCCGTTCTCTTGAACGGCGACCCTATCACCGACCCGAGCGAAACGCTCGGGTCTGATGATTTTTACAACGGCCTCGCGCTCCTCAAGCGCGGCAAGCGCAATATCTGTGTTTTGATATTGAAGTGAGGCACGGCGTCTCCTATTGTTTTGATACAGTGGCGCGATGGACAAATTCAAGCTCAAGTCGGAATATAAACCTGCTGGTGATCAGCCGGTGGCGATCCGCCAGTTGGCGGAAGGCTTGGCTGAAGGAAAGCGCGATCAGACGCTTTTGGGTGTTACTGGTTCGGGTAAGACATTCACGGTTGCGAACGTCATTCAAAAATGGCAGAAGCCGACACTCGTCATCGCGCATAATAAGACGCTCGCGGCCCAGCTTGCGGCGGAATACCGGGAATTCTTTCCGGAGAACGCGGTGCATTATTTCGTTTCGTACTATGACTTCTACCAGCCCGAGGCATACGTTCCCATTACAGATACCTACATCGAAAAAGAGGCGCAGATAAACGAAGACATCGAGCGATTGCGGCACGCCGCAACGCAGGCGCTCCTGACTCGGCAAGACGTCGTCGTCGTCGCGACCGTCTCTTGCATCTACGGGCTCGGAAGTCCCGTCGAGTACGAAAAGGTGAATCTCAAGCTCGCGAAGGGGGAGCCGATGACGCGCGCGACCCTGACGCGCAGGCTGACTTCCATTTATTTCGAGCGAACGACGGGCGATCTCTCGCCCGGCACTTTCCGCGCTCTCGGAAGCCGGGTAGAGATAATGCCTGCGAGCGAGCGTATGATATATCGCATAGATGTAACAGGTGGGACAATCATGCGAGTTGAGGAGATAGATGCGACAACGCGAGAGATAAATGCGCGGCACGATGCCGTTTTCATATTTCCCGCGCGGCAATACGTAACCCCCAAGGATGTCCAGGACGCGGCTCTCGCCGATATTGAAGCGGAACTGAAAGATCGCCTGAAAACCTTGGACGGCGCCGGAAAGCTACTTGAAGCCGAGCGGCTGAAGCGGCGCACGCGGCAGGATATCGCGATGATACGCGAATTCGGATTTTGCAGCGGTATCGAGAACTACTCGCGGCATTTCGACAGGCGCCAGCCAGGCGAGCCGCCCTACACGCTTCTTGATTACTTCAAAGCGTGCGACAAGGATTTCCTGACCATCATCGACGAGTCGCATGTGACGGTTCCGCAAATAGGCGGCATGTACACGGGTGATCGCTCGCGCAAAAACACGCTCGTCGAGCATGGTTTTCGCCTCCCGAGCGCGGTGGACAACAGGCCTTTGAAATTCGACGAGTTTGAAAAGCGCGTCGGACAGACGATCTACACGAGCGCGACGCCGGGACAGTACGAGCTTTCGCGAAGCGGAAAACCGGTTGAGCAGGTCATCAGGCCGACGGGACTCGTGGATCCGGAGATTATCGTGCGGCCCATAGTCGGCGGAGTACCGAGGACGGTCCTTAAGGGAGCCCAAGGACCGTCCTCGGTCCCTGGCAATTATCAGGGGCAAGTAAAAGATTTCATTGCGGAAGCCGAGCTGGTGACGAAGCGGGGCGGGCGCTCGATGGTCACGGTGCTCACGAAGAAAATGGCCGAGGACCTCGCCGCCTATCTCGCGGAAAAGCACATTAAGGCACGCTATGTGCACAGTGATGTGAAGACCATCGAACGCATCGAGATACTGCGTGATTTTCGGAAAGGGGTGTTCGATGTGCTCGTTGGGGTAAACCTGCTCCGCGAGGGGCTCGACCTTCCAGAGGTGGAGCTGGTCGGCATACTCGATGCCGACAAAGAAGGATTTCTGCGCTCCGACACATCGCTCATCCAGACGATAGGGCGCGCCGCGCGCAACGTGCGCGGGCGCGTGCTCCTCTATGCCGACGCGGTTACCGGGTCCATGGAGCGCGCGATAGGTGAGACGAACCGCCGCCGCGAGATACAGATAGCGTACAACAAGAAACACAAAATAACGCCGAAAACCATCGAAAAACGCATTCATGACATCGTCGGCGACATCGAGCGCACTCGGAAGAGGGCGGTTTCCGAGCTTACGAAGATAGACTCCACTGCTTTTGGCGGCGACACTGCGAAGCTCGTGAGGGAAAAGCGTAGGCAAATGCACGAGGCGGCGGACAGACTCGACTTCGAGACAGCGGCTCTGATCCGTGATGAAATACGGGTGCTGGAAGGAAAAGCAAAAACATGAAGATACAAGAAAACGTTCCGCTCGGTTCGCACACCACCTTCGAGATCGGCGGGAAGGCCCGCTACTACGCTACGGTGAGGACGGAAGACGAGATACGGGAAGCTGTCGCGTGGGCGCGCGAGCGAAAGACCCGTTTCGTCGTGCTTGCGGGCGGCAGTAATGTACTTTTGCCCGATGAAGGGCTCGATGCGCTCGTCGTGTGCGTCGAGAGCGACGACGTTTCATTTTTGGGCAACGCGCTCGAAGCGGAGGCGGGATGTAATCTTGCCCAGCTGATACATCACGCATCCGAAAGAGGGCTCGGCGGATGGGAAAAGCTCGCGGGTATCCCCGGCACGCTTGGCGGCGCAGTGCGGGGAAATGCGGGCGCGTTCGGCCCGGAGATAAAAGATTTCGTCGTCAAGGTGCGCGCTCTCGATACGGAGACGGGAAAGACGCGCGAGTTTACGAACGCGGCATGCGAGTTCTCATACCGGCAGAGTTTTTTCAAGCGTCATCCCGAATGGATCATCACGCGCGTTCTCCTCGAACTCGAACCGGCCGATCCGGCGGAGAGCGCGAAACTCATTGAGCGGACGATCGCGGAACGCGAAAAGCGGCACATTCAGAACGTACGCGCCGCAGGCTCGTACTTCGTGAATCCCGTCGCGCCGAAAGATATCCGGAACATGTTCGAGAAGGAAAAAGGCGTGAAGTCGCGCGAGGGCCGCGTGCCTGCCGGGTGGCTCATCGAGAAAGTCGGCCTTAAAGGTGCCCGCGTGGGCGGCGCGGTGGCGAGCGAGCAGCACCCGAACTATCTCAAGAATGATGGCAATGCCACCGCTGAAGACGTACGCACACTTGCAAAGATGATACAGAATGCGGTCCGTAAACAATTCGGCATCGAGCTCGAGGAAGAAGCCGCCGTGCTTTGAGCCTAGTGAAGACGGCGCTGCCGCTTGATGCATTTTGCAAGCGCGAGCGCAGTAGAATCTTCCATTTTTGCGGGCTTAAAGCATGCAGCGACGTCTTCATCGAGGCGACCTTCATCTGCTGCGGCTCGCGCAATATGTTCAACGATGTCAAAGCGCTCATGGGGCGGCAAACTAGACGGATGTCGAGCTATCTCGCTGATGGCCTGATCTTTTAGGCGATCGTATTCTTTTTCAGGATCATCAGGTGGTTTATCGATGCTCATACTCTAGTATAAGTTCATTTTATGCGATAAAATCGACTCATGCCATTCGAACCCTATGCAGCCCGCACCCACGAAAAAATGAAAGAAGTCTTGATGGCGCCCGACGCTGCGGGGCCGGCCGTCCATTACCACATGATCCGTGGCGGAAGTGACAAGCGGAATATCACCATCTGGGAGAGCGGCACCGTGGGTGGTGAATACATCAAAACTTATGGGCATTACCATGTCGACGCGCTCGACGAAACGTACTGGGTGCTCGCAGGCGAAGGCATCATTCTCCAACAAAAGCTCGCAGATCCGAAAGCGCCGGACGTGGTGGAATTTTTCAAGGCAATTCCCGTCAAAGCGGGCGACAGTGTCTATATGCCACCCAATGTTGGGCACCTTGCCGTGAACACCGGCAAAACATGGTTTGTCACCGCAGACGATAGTCCGGTTGAGGGTGCAGGAGATTCGGCATCAATGCCGATGCATGCCGATTACGAATCTGTTAAAAAAATGCGCGGATTCGCATACTACGTTGTCGAAAAAGACGGCAAACCCGCCCTTGTCGCGAATAAACTATACAAGGAGGTCCGAACGGCAGACTTTGGCGGATTGTCGGCAGAATAGTATACTCGTCCATACCTACCCCTCGGGCAAACCGAGGGCGGGTTTGTGTATATGTCAGAATCAAAAAAACACGAAAGCGACCCCTCGACTGCGCTCGGGGCAGGCAAAATCGTCATAAAAGGCGCGCGGACGCATAATTTGAAAAATATCAACGTGGAGGTCCCGCGCAATAAGATGGTCGTTTTTACGGGGCTTTCGGGGAGCGGGAAGTCGTCGCTTGCGTTCGATACGATATTCGCCGAAGGGCAGAGGAAGTACGTCGAGTCGCTTTCGGCGTACGCGCGGCAATTTTTGCGGCAAATGCAGAAGCCCGATGTCGATGAGATATCAGGGCTCTCGCCGGCGATATCCATCGATCAAAAGAGCCGCTCCAACAATCCTCGCTCGACGGTGGCGACGATAACCGAGATATACGACTACCTGCGCGTCCTCTACGCGCGCATCGGACATCCGCATTGTCCCACGTGCGGCAGGGAAGTACGGAAACTTTCCAACGAGGAGATATTGGAAAGTGTTTTGAGAATTGTTGAGGAAGTCCGTAAGCATAAAGGTCCGGCCTTAAAGAATGCCAAGAGTCGGGCTTTAACGAGCTCGGTATCCAAAGAAAAAATCTGCATATCGTCTCCCGTGGTCGTCGGACGAAAGGGAGAATACTATCAGCTTCTCTACGACATGCTCAACAAGGGCTTCGAAAAGGCCATTGTAGATGGTAAGGAATTATCGCTACGCGAGCGTGTCGAGCTAAAGAAGCATTTTAAGCACGACATAGACATCGTCGTCGACGAGATATTCGTGAGCGAGTTCGTGGACGACCCGAAAGCCGCGCGGGAGAGGGCGAGCGAGGCGATAGAGCGCGCGCTCCACGAGTCGTCTGGGCTAGTTCGAATAACCAGCCCCTCGACAAAGCTCGGGGCAGAAACGAGCGGCGAAAGCCGCATCGTTTCTGCAAAGTTCATGTGCCCATTCGACGGCTTTTCTTTTCCGGAGGTCGAGCCGCGGCTCTTTTCGTTCAACTCGCCCTACGGCGCATGTCCGGAGTGCAAAGGACTCGGCTCCAAATACTTTTTTGGCGACGAGCCGTGCGATTTCTGTAGCGGAGCGCGGCTTCGACCCGAATCTCTTAATGTATTCATTGGTTCAAACCCGCGAGGCGACGCCTCGTGGGTTCAGCGAGGAGACACCTCGCAGACGGGGAGTCATCTCGCGGAGATTCCGCGTGGATTGAACATTGTGGAAGTTTCCTCGCTATCGATAGAGGATGCAATGGATTTCTTTAAAAAACTGAAGCTGACGAAGAAAGAAGAGGAGATATCGCACGTCGTCATTAAGGAAATAACCTCACGCCTGCAGTTCATGTTGAACGTCGGCATCGAGTACCTCACCCTCGATAGAAAGGCGAACACTTTGAGCGGCGGCGAGGCCCAGCGCATTCGGCTCGCCTCCCAGCTCGGGAGCGGCCTCGTGGGCGCCCTCTACGTCTTGGACGAGCCCACGATCGGCCTCCATCAGCGCGACAACGACAAGCTTATCGAGACCTTGAAGCGTCTGCGCGACCTCGGCAACACCGTTCTCATCGTCGAGCATGACGAGGATTCCATCTTCGCGTCCGACTACATCGTCGATCTCGGACCCGGCGCAGGAGTGCATGGAGGCACGGTTGTCGCATCGGGATGGTTGGACGAACTTCTAACGGCAAAGAGCAATAAATCTGGCTCGCGGACGCTTTCATATTTGCGGGACGAAACGCGGATAGAAATACCCGAAAAACGTCGCACGGCGGACAGGGGGAAACTCAAAATACGCGGCGCGAGCAAATTCAATCTGGACAAAGTCAATGTGGACATTCCGCTCGGAAAATTGGTTTGCATAACCGGAGTATCCGGTTCCGGAAAATCGACGTTTTTGTACGAGATACTTCACAGAAATCTTTTGGCGCGATTCGACAAACGGTACCGTAGTGCCAAAACATATAACGCCGCTGAATTTTCGGGCACCGAATATCTCGGTCGCTCCATCCTCATTGACCAATCACCTATAGGCCGCACGCCGCGCTCGAATCCTGCGACGTACACCGGCGCATGGACGCATATCCGCGACCTGTTCGCGATGAGCGAGGAGGCTCGGGCCCGCGCTTGGGGGCCGGGGCGTTTTTCCTTCAACGTGAAAGGCGGCAGGTGCGAGGCATGTCAGGGAAATGGGCTGGTCGCCGTCGAGATGCACTTTTTGCCGACTGTGTATGTGACGTGCGACGTGTGCAACGGCAAGCGCTTTATGAAGGAGACGCTGGAGGTCAAATACAAAAAGAAGAGTATTCACGACATTCTCTCAATGACCGTCGAAGAGGCGCTCGCATTTTTCGAAGATATTCCCGCTATATCGGATCGTTTGCACTCGCTTTCGGATGTGGGTCTCGATTATCTCGAACTCGGCCAGAGCGCGACGACGCTCTCCGGAGGAGAGGCCCAGCGCGTGAAGATCGCCTCGGAGCTCTATCGTCCGCTTACGACGAAAACGATATACCTCCTCGACGAGCCTACGGTCGGCTTGCACTACGACGATGTCGCGAAGCTCATTCAGATACTCCAAAAGCTCGTCGAGAAAGGGAATTCTGTCGTCGTCATCGAGCATAATCTCGACGTTCTGAAATGCGCCGACTACATCATCGACCTCGGTCCGGAAGGCGGAGCGGGCGGTGGAAGAATCGTCGCAAAGGGCACGCCCGAAGAAGTATCAAAGACGGACGGTTCCCATACGGGATACTACCTGAAGCGCGTACTCAAGAAACCGCGCTGAACCTTAGGTCCGATACTCACTCCACGCTTTCGCTTTGAGGCCATTGCCTTTTTGCTCCGCAAGGGCGGTAACGAAGGCTTCGGCGAGCTGGCGGTTGGTTATGAGAGGTATGTTCAGATCTATCGCTTTGCGTCGGATCTTGAAGCCCTCGGTCGACTCTCCCTGATGCGGATGCGTCGGGATGTTGATGATGAGGTCGAGCTTGCCGTTCGCGAGCAGGCTGGTGACATCCAGCTTTTTCGCAGTGTTTATTTTGTATACTTTCTCGCAGGGAATTCCGCGCGCCTGTAAAAAGTCGGCCGTGTTCTCCGTCGCGTACAGCTTGAATCTCATGTCGCGCAGGAGCTCAAGCGAAGGAAGCAACTTCAGCTTGCTCTCATCCTTGCCGATGGAAACGAGGATGTTCTTTTTCGGGAGCCTGAATCCGGCCGCGAGCATGGATTTGAGGAGCGCCTCGCTGTAGGAGTCGCCAAAGCATGCCACTTCGCCGGTCGAGGCCATTTCGACGCGCGAGGTCGGATCGGCTCCCTTGATGCGTCCGTAGGAGAATTGCGGGGATTTTACCGCGACGAAATCGAGTTCGACGGTGCGGTAGTTGCCCGAGACGTCCTCGCCGAGGGCCGCTCGCGTGGCGATGTCGATAAAGTTGTATCCCGTCACTTTCGAGACGAAGGGGAAGGAGCGCGACGCGCGCAGATTGCATTCGATGACCTGCAGGCGGTTGTCTTTGGCGATGAACTGGATGTTGAAGGGGCCCGTGATGCGGAGCTCGCGGATGATTTTTTTCGTTATTTCCTTGGCGCGGCGCATGGTTTCCAGATAAGTGCGCTGTGGCGGCAGGACGACCGTGGCATCGCCGGAGTGCGTGCCGGCGTTCTCGACGTGCTCCGTGATCGCGTAGACGACCAGCCTCCCGTTTCTCGCGACGCCGTCTATCTCGATCTCGCGCGCGTTCTCGATGAATTTAGAGATGACGACGGGATGATCCGGAGAAACGGCGGCGGCGCGCTTGAGGTATGCGATGAGCGATCCGCGGTCGGCCGCGACGCTCATCGCGGCGCCGGATAGGACGTAGGAGGGACGCACCAGGACGGGGTAACCGATATCTTCGGCCGTTTTCACCGCCGAGGAAAGCGTTCGAAGTTCCGCCCACGCGGGCTGATCCACGCGCAGAGAATCGAGAAGCGCGGAAAAGGCGTGCCGATTTTCGGCGCGGTCTATGTCCTCCGCGCGGGTCCCGAATATGCGGATGCCGTTCTTATGAAGCGGTATCGCGAGATTGTTGGGGAGCTGGCCGCCCGTGGAGACGAAGACGCCGCGCGGCTTCTCGAATTCGACGATATCGAGGACGCGCTCGAGCGAAAGTTCATCGAAATAAAGCCTATCAGACATATCGTAGTCGGTCGAAACGGTCTCCGGATTGTAATTGATCATGATGGTCTGGAATTTTTTCGCCGCGAGCGTCTTCAGCGCCTGCACGCCCGACCAGTCGAATTCGACCGATGAACCGATCGCGTACGGCCCGCTTCCGAGGACAACGGCGCTTTTTTTGCCCGGCTCGACGTCGTGCGAATCTCCGTGGTAGGTGAGGTACAGGTAGTTGGTTTGCGCCGGGAATTCGCCTGCGAGCGTGTCTATCTGCTTTACGACGGGAAGTACTTCGTGCTTCCGCCGGAGCGCGCGGATCTTCTCGGGCGTCGTTCGTTTGAGGGTAGCGATTTGCGCATCGGAGAAGCCAAGCCTCTTGGCCTTCCAAAGAAGGTCTGACCTTCCTAGAAGGTCAGACCTTCTGGCGAGCTTTTCAAATTCCATGATGTTCTTCATTTTTTCCACGAACCACGGATCGATATGCGAAAGCGAACTGATTTTTTGGACCGATACGCCTTTTCGCAGCGCCTCCGCAATTGCAAATATCCGGTTGGTCGTGGGGTGCCTTATTTGATCGAGATAGTGGGCGGCCTGCCCCGTGAGGCGTTTACTGTCTAATGGGGTAAAACCGCCTGCTCCAACGGCGAGCATGCGCAATGCTTTCTGAAGCACTTCCTCAAAGCTACGGCCGATCGCCATCACTTCGCCAACGCTTTTCATTTCCGTTCCGATCCGGGGAGCGGCGTGCGCGAACTTCGTGAGGTCCCAGCGGGGGACCTTCAAGACGAGGTAATCGAGCGCCGGTTCGAAGTATGCGCTCGTCGTTCTCGTAACGGAATTTTTCAGCTCCGGCAGTGTGTGGCCGAGCGCGAGCTTTGCGGCGACGAACGCGAGCGGATAGCCGGTCGCCTTGGAGGCGAGGGCCGAAGAGCGCGAGAGCCGCGCATTGACTTCGATCACGCGATAATCGCCCGTTTTTGGGTGGAGGCCATACTGGATGTTGCATTCGCCGACGACGCCGAGGTGCCGGATGACGCGTATCGCGATCTCGCGAAGCGAGTGGTACTCCTCATTGGAGAGCGTCTGCGACGGAGCGACGACCATGCTCTCTCCCGTGTGGATGCCCATCGGATCGAGATTTTCCATGTTGCATACCGTGATGCAGTTGTCCGCCCGGTCGCGCACGACCTCGTACTCGACCTCTTTCCAGCCGCCGAGATATTCTTCGATCAAGACCTGTGGAAGGCCTGCCCCGGCAGACAGGCTCCTGAAGACCTCCGTGAGTTTCTCCGCGAGCTCTTTCGCGTCTCTGACGATGCCCGAGCCCTCGCCGCCGAGAGCGAATCCGGCGCGCACCATCACGGGATACCCGATTTCCGCCGCGCTTTTCAGCGCTTCGTGCGTGGTGCGGGCCGCATGACTGCGCGCGACCTTCACGCCGATCTCGCGCAAGCGGCGCACGAAGAGCTCGCGGTCCTCGGTGTCGCGTATCGCGGAAACGGGCGTGCCGAGAACTCGCACGTTGTATTTCTTGAGCGTTCCGCTCTTCTCGAGCGCGAGACCCAAATTCAACGCAGTTTGTCCTCCAAAACCGAGCAGTATCCCGTTCGGTCTCTCTTTCTTAATTACCTGTGTCGCGAATTGTTCGGTGAGCGGGAGAAAATAGACTGTGTCCGCCAATCTCTCGTCTGTCTGAACGGTCGCGATATTCGGATTGATGAGAACGACATGAATGCCCTCCTCCTTTAGCGCCTTGATGGCCTGCGAGCCGGAATAGTCGAACTCGCCCGCCTGACCGATCTTGAGCCCCCCCGAACCAAGCAGTAAAACTTTTTTTAACTTTCCCATATTACTTTTTCAGGCTCGCGATGAATTCATCAAATATCCACGCTGTATCTGTCGGTCCCGGTGATGCTTCAGGGTGAAATTGCACCGACGTCCATGGTTTCGTCTTGTGCCGCAGGCCTTCGTTCGAGCCGTCGTTCGCGTTCACGAACCACTCTTCCCATCCGGCGGACAGTGTTTTTGCGTCTACGGCGAATCCGTGGTTTTGGGAGGTGATGTAACAACGCCCCGTACGCACGTCTATACACGGCTGATTTTGGGAGCGGTGACCGTACTTGAGCTTGTAGGTTTTTGCGCCGGCGGCAAGGGCTAGGAGCTGGTTTCCCAAGCACACGCCGAGGATCGGCTTTCCTTTCTCCATCGCTCTTCGAATGTTCTCGATAGTCGCACCGCACATCGTCGGATCGCCGGGTCCGTTCGAGAGAAGAAGGCCGTCGTACGGTTCTTTCGTGAAGTCGTGATTCCAGGGTACGCGGATGACGGTCGCGCCGCGCGCGACGAGGGAACGCACGATGTTCTCTTTCATGCCGCAATCGACCGCGACTATACGCACGCGACCGCCTTTGTATACGCGTTTTTTCTTCGGACTCACGCGGGCCACGAGATTCTCCTTGTTCGGGTCCGCGAAACCAATGTTTGATCTACGAGAGCGAACATGTTCGATGCGCCCGAGGATAACGCCGTGCTCGCGCAGGCGCTTCGTGAGCGCGCGCGTGTCCACACCCGTCATCGCTGGCACTCCGGATTCTTTGAGCCATGCCGCGAGCGACTTTTTTGCAGTGCTGTGAGAATAGTTCTCCGAGTATTCGGAAACGACGAGGCCCGCAATTTGAATTTTCCGAGACTCGAAAGGCGGAGTGTCGGGCTTGCCCTCCGTAGCTTTAGCGAAGGAGGGCACTCCATAATTGCCGACTAACGGGTAGGTGAGAACGAGGATTTGCCCGGCATACGAGGGATCAGTGAGACTCTCCGGATATCCCACCATGCCGGTATTAAAGACCACCTCGCCTGTGACCGAGCGATCCGATCCGAAGCTCTCGCCCTCTACCACCGTCCCGTCCTTAAGGTACAACTTCATACTAGGGTAAGAAAAAGCCCGCTGGAAGCGGGCGAGAGAAGAGAAAGCAAACCCCGCACCAAAATTCTCACGTCGCCTCCCTTTTTGAGAAATCTGCGGCCAGCTACGTGAAGAGATTGGTGTGGGAAATTGAAGAATGCTGAATTTGGTACGGAGCAAGAAAATACACCCCGGTGGGTGGTGGCTGGCTTCACGTCTTGGAGGCTCATTAAAATTAGAGAATAGCAAACGATTGCCCCGATGTCAAACCGAGCGGCTTGTGTATACTCCAAGCCATGACGCGAAAAGATCTAAAAACATTGAATTTGCCCGACGCACCGGGCGTGTACCTGTTCAAGAAAGGACGGCGCATTTTGTACATCGGAAAAGCGGGGAGCGTGCGCGACAGGGTGCGGAGCTATTTTGCGCCTGATCTCGCGGAGGGGCGGGGGAGCCGTATCGTCGGCATGGTCGCGGACGCCTCGTCGCTCTCATGGCAAAAGACAGGCTCGGTCCTCGAAGCGCTCATCCTCGAAGCCAACCTCATCAAGCGCCATCAGCCGCCGTACAACGTAGATCAGAAGGACAACAAGAGCTGGAATTACGTCGTTATCACAAAGGAGGTTTTTCCCCGCGTTCTCGTAATTCGGGGTCGCGAACTGTATTCGGGTTCGCTGGCAGCTAAACGCTATAAGACAAAAGCTATGTATGGGCCGTTTCCACACGGCGGCCAGCTCAAAGAGGCGCTCAACATGGTGCGCAGAATATTCCCGTTTCGCGATTCGAGATGCGCACCTTGCAATGAACTGGGAACATATCAAGGCGACGCCTTGCTAGCAAGGCGTCGCCTTGATATGTGCAAGCCCTGCTTCAACCGGCAGATAGGACTTTGTCCCGGCGTATGTTCGGGAGAGGTGAGTAAAGAAGAGTACGCACATACCGTTCGGAACATAAAGGATCTTTTTTCTGCAAAGTTCAAGGGATTAAAGCTTCGTCTCGCACGCGAAATGAAAGTCGCTACCAAAACGGAAGACTTCGAGCGTGCGGAAACGCTTCGCAGACAGGTGTTGGCGCTTGAACATATTCGCGATGTGGCGCTCATCAAAGGCGAACGAATTGCGAGCGGAGGAGGACTTCGTATCGAAGCTTTTGACGTAGCCCACACCAGTGGGAGCGAGACTGTCGCTGTGATGACGGTCGTCTCGAACGGAGAAGCGATGAAAAATGCCTACAGAAAATTCACTATCCGAAGCGCGAAAAACGACGACGTCGCTTCGCTTACCGAAGCGCTCGCGCGACGTCTCGCTCATCCCGAGTGGCCCCTGCCGCGCATATTCGTCGTCGATGGAGGAAGGGGGCAAGTGAACGCCGCGTTAAGGGTGCTTCGAGGCGCAGGTGTTGAAATCCCGGTTGTGGGTGTCGTAAAGAACGAATTCCATAAGCCGGAACGCTTTATCGGCGATCCGCGCATCATCGCCGCGAATGAAAAGGACATCCTTCTTGCGAACAGCGAAGCTCACAGGTTCGGTATAACCTGGCATCGCTTTAGGCGTCAGAGGTCGATGGTATAATCTTGGGATGTCGCGAACGATCGTCGGAGTTTTGCGCGGCGGCACTTCGGGCGAATATCCGCTTTCGCTCAAAACCGGCGCCGCAATGATGGCCGCGCTTCCGGAGGAGAGGTATGAGACGCGCGATATTCTCATCGACCGGGAGGGGATGTGGCATCTGCGCGGCATGCCGGCGACTCCCGCGCGAGCGCTTTCCCAGGTCGATGTCGTCTTGAACGCGCTCCACGGCGGAGTGGGAGAAGACGGGACCGTTCAGCGCATTCTCGATCGGACCGGCATTCCATACGCGGGCTCGCGGGCGCTTTCCGCGGGACTTTCTCTGAACAAGATCCGCGCCCGAGAGGTCCTGCAGGGAGCGGGCATCCCAATGGCGCGGGCGGTTTCGTTCAGCCTCGACAACCGCATGAGCACCCAAGACATGGCCGAAGCGATCTTCGAGACATTCGGACCTCCCTATGTCGTAAAACCGCCCGCGGAGGGCTCCTCGCGGGGCATCCGCATCGCGAAGACCGTCATCGAACTTCCCGAAACGCTGGCCGATACGCTCGACGAGTACGGGGTGGTCTTGGTGGAGGAGTACCTCTCCGGGGCGCACGCGACGGCCGCCATCGTCGAGCACTTCCGCGACGAGCCTCTGTACGTCTTTCCGCCGGCGCATACGGATCTTGCGAAAGGAACGTGGTATTTCGATCCCTACGGCGAAGAAGATGGAGCGGAGCACGTGGTGCCGAGCCGTTTCCCGCACGACATCAAACGCCGGATAGCGGACATCGCGCGAAGCGCTCATCAGGCGCTACGGCTCGCGCACTACTCGGATGCGGATTTCGTCGTCACGCGCCGGGGCCCGCTCCTTCTCGAAATGAACGCCTCTCCGGCTTTGCACGAACGCGCGGCGCTCCCGCGCATGCTCGAAGCAGTCGGTTCTTCCGTGCGCGAATTTCTCGAACACATCATCGAGCTCGCCCGCCGATAAGATATACAGCCCTTGTACATATGTACAAGAGCTGTATCGTTCAGCTGTTCAGGAAATACCGGTGAAGTTGCGTGGAACCGGCAAGCTCCGGATGAAATGCGGTGACGAGGATGTTTTTTTGCCGCGCGGCGACTATCCGCTCATCGGGCAGTCTCGCAAGTATCTCGACGTCTTTGCCGGGGCGTTCGAAAACGGGCGCGCGAATGAAGATGGCGGGGATCGGCGTCTCAGCCGCTTTTTTCATTGCAACGTTCGCCTCGAAACTGTCGAGCTGGCGTCCAAAGGCGTTGCGCCGCGCGGTAATATCCATCGCGCCGATATGCATCTGGCCTCGTATGCCGCCTATGACGCGCCGCGCGAGGAGGATCGCGCCGGCGCATGTGCCCCATACGGGCATGCCGGCGAGAATTCGCTCTCGAATGGGTTGAAGCAATTTTGACGTTACGAGAAGTTTTCCGATCGTCGTGCTTTCACCGCCGGGGATGATTAGCCTGTCAATTTGCGCAAGATCTTCTGGGAGCCTTACAGGGATCGCGCCGACCCCGAGCTTCGCGAGAATGTCAAAATGCTCTTTGAAATCTCCCTGAAGTGCGAGTATTCCGACAACTTTTTCCATCGTAAATTCGCGTATAACGCTAGCTTATGCGGCCGCGTGAGCTAGCGTTATAGAGGTATTCCAGAGGAGAACTTTTCATATTCCTCGGTGCGCGAGGCGCTCTTCTTGAGTGAGTGTGCTCAATTCAATTCCCTTCATCGGCTCGCCCAAACCTTCACTGACTTTTGCAATAACGTCAGGGTTATCAAAATGTGTTGTTGCCTCGACGATTGCTTTTGCGCGCTTGCGCGGATTTTCCGATTTGAAAATGCCCGAGCCGACGAATATTCCCTCGACGCCGAGCTGCATCATGAGCGCGGCGTCCGCAGGCGTCGCGATGCCACCGGCGGAAAAATTGACGACGGGAAGCATCCCCGCGCGCGCGACTTTTTTGACGAGTTCGAGCGGAGCGCGGTATTCCTTCGCTTTGCCGCGCAACTGCTTCGCGTTCATTGCGGCGAGCGCGTCCAATTGCCGATAGACGGCGCGCGCCTGCCGCACCGCCTCGACGACGTTGCCCGTTCCCGCTTCACCCTTGGTGCGGAGCATCGCGGCGCCCTCGCTCACGCGGCGGAGCGCTTCGCCGAGGTCGCGGCATCCGCAGACGAATGGGACGTTGAATCGGCGCTTATCAATATGAAATTCTTCGTCTGCGGGCGTCAGCACCTCGCTCTCGTCAATGTAATCCGCCCCTATGGCTTCGAGGATTTGCGCCTCGACGAAATGGCCGATGCGCACTTTCGCCATCACCGGAATCGTTACTGCCTTCATGATGCGCCGGATTAGATTCGGATCGCTCATGCGCGCGACGCCGCCCTCTTTGCGGATGTCGGCAGGCACGCGCTCAAGCGCCATCACCGCAACCGCCCCGGCTTCTTCGGCAATTTTTGCGTGTTCAGCCGTAACGACGTCCATGATGACGCCGCCCTTGAGCATCCGGGCAAGGCCCGATTTCACCGCGAATGTCGCTGTAGCCGCTCGTGTATCCCGTGCCATATTGGAAATGGCACTATACATAATTTTGGCGGTTTTGTGTATGCAGGCTTGTGGTGTTTGTTTGAAAAAGTCAGAACCCATTTTGCGGAGAACCCCGATTGACCGCCTCCGCTTCGCTCCGGCGGAACGCTCGGGCGCGGCGGAATTTCCCCCACACCCCCCTTCCGCCGCGCCCTCGCTTCTGGCATTTCGGAGAAAAAATCCGGCGGCATTATTTCTTTTTCTTTGGTGCCTTAGCTAATAATTTCCGCGTGAATCTTGGTATATCATCTTTATATTTTCTTGAATCTGTAGCGACAAAATAAATATCTTGATAGTTTCGCTTCACCTTTTCGTACATTCCGAGATCGCAAGTGAGGATAAGTGATTTAGAAAGTATTCCTTCAGTAGCAATAAAAAAATCGTTGGACTGTAAAAACCTGATTTGTTTCCGAGCAAGACCTTTATATCGCTTGATAATTTCTTCCAAACTGGGATTGCTTCCGACAAAAGGGACTCCGTGTAGTTCGTCAATAAATTTTTCAAATGTCTTCAACGCATTAGATACAGTTCTTGTTTTATGAATAATTTTTGATACCACTTCGGCAAAAACATAAACTGGAATATGAAATCGGCAATTATGTGGCTCCAAAAAACCAAAAACACTTTTTACTGCCTTGTAGTTTGAATCGCGCGGATCAAGAAGGGCGAGAATAAAAGACGATTCAAGCAAAACAGTTGGACCTATATCTGCTTGTTTAACGGTCAGTTGTTCCAATGATTTTGATTTCCCCTTTTTATTCTTTTTTGGTTTTTTGGGGGCCATATATTTATAGAGTCCAGACTTTTATTCTGTTACCGACTAATGTTCCAAGACCAAGTTGATTTAGACGGTTGAGAAGATGAGGCTCATCTTCTTTATAAACGACGATGTGAAATGGAACAATCGCATTCGTCCCAGTCATAACACGATTAGAAAAATCTATAAATTGCTCCTTTGCTGTTTCAGAAAAAATATCATCATAATTTGCTTTTGCTTCCGCGAGGTTTAGTACACCATTACTATCTTTGGCAATTATGTCTGGCTCATGTCTTCCGTGAGCAACAGGAGCGTTAAAATTAGGAAGCGCGGCACTTAAAATTGTTAGACCTAGTTTATTTCGGAAATGATCTACAAGTGCCGCGACTAATTTTTGATGTTGTGGGCTTGGATTTTGCATATTATAGTAGTTTGCTTTCTTGTTCTAATTTTAAATCTTTTGGCGTTCTTTTTTCTCTAGGATCAAACGAGTCCCAAGAATGTTCTTTGTCTTTTATTCTATCACTGGACATTTTAATATAGTCGGGATTTATATCAATTCCAATCCAACTACGATTCAGTAAATTGGCAACCACACAAGTTGTGCCACTACCTACAAAAGGATCAAGAATCAAATCTTTTTCGTTACTACTCGCCAAAATTATTCTTTTTATCAATGCTTCTGGTTTTTGAGTAGGATGGTTTACTCTTTCTGGGTTTGAGTAGTGAATGTGAGAAAACTCCCACACATCACCAGGATTTGCTCCTTTCATGTTGTTTCTTTCCCTAAAGTATTTTTGCGGAATTCTCACGTCCTCAATATTAAAAGTAAAGTCATCTGATTTTGTAAAAAATAAAATATCCTCATGTCTTGGCGAGAAACCCTTTGTTCTACCCATTCCTTGGGTGTAATGCCAAGTTATCCAACCATTGAAATGAAAACCAAGCTCTTGAAGCATTAAAAATAGTCGGGAGACAAACTTTACTCCCATAAAGACGTAAATGCTACCATTATCTTTTAGAACCCTTTTGCTTTCAGTAAGCCAGTCGAGGGTAAAACTTTCATATTCATGCCATTGTTTCCAATCAACATTATTACCGTAATCTTTGCCTAGATTATAAGGTGGATCAGTGCAAATTAAATCAATACTTGCGTCTGGCAATTTTTTAAGCACTTCTACTGCATCGCCTGTAATGAAGTGACTGGTTTTCATAATCATTCCTTTTTTAGCCATTGATATTTTTCGGCCAGTTTAAGCCACGGCTTTAACCCTTTAGAGTTGATGTATTTTTCGTCAATCATTTTAATAAACTGTTCTGCGGTTTTTCTTTCTTCGTCAACATAGTGAATATCCCTAATTTGCATTTGCCCAGTACCCAACGCCGGATTGTAGTTTAAGTCTTTCGCCGAAACATATTTAATATCATAAACATGATAAGCATTTACCTGCATTATTCCATTTGTAATTCCATTACCGTCGGCCTTTTCACTAAACACCTTATGTTTCAGTGAAAGAACCAGAAAAATATAATCGGGGTCATCAAGATATTCGTTTCTTATTCTTGCAAATGAGGTAATGTTTGGACTTTTGCCAGAAGTTAAAATATCTTCTGCTGTTGCTTTTGAATCTACATTCGCAGACACATAATCATCTATACCCTTGAGTTTAAATTGCAAAACCATGTCAAAAGCATCGAGTCTTTTTCCAGCTTCAACGTTCACTAGACCATATTTATTCCCAACCTTATCTGATACTTCCTCAAACTTTTCCAGTGCCCATGCTTCAACAAATGGGCCGGCAACCTTGTTTATATTTTCAAGAGGTAGCCCTTGTTTAAGATTTGTCCTGATAAAAATTTTGTTGTTTCCGCTATCAATTGCCTCTTTTACGATTTCTCGGATTACGCCACACACTCCATCAGACATTTTTGGATACAATGCGGATTCTTTTGGAAATTTTCGTCTTTTTAAAATATCGCTATTCATAATTATTTTTTTAGTAAATCATCAACCGACACTTCAAGGGCTTTCGCAATCCTCTGGATTGTCTCAATGGTCGGGTTTGGGCTTTCGTCCAACTCTATCTTAACAACCGTATTGAGTGATAAATCAGCAAGTTTGGACAGCTTATCTTGCGAAAGCCCTTTATCTTGCCGAAATCGTTTGATGTTCTTGCCTATTGTGGACATAGTAGATTATAATGTATGGAAAGTGATATAATACTTGTATGACTTGCAAACCAATTATACCAACTTTCCATTCTTTTCTCAATGCCGAGTCTAGTCCAACGCAAGACGGAACCCAAATCGAGGACGATTCCAGCGTAAAGGGAGCCGAAGTGGCTCCCCGACGCGGAGTCGCCT
>Ga0209343_10003540_pt1 | contig 19608 bp, 16 predicted proteins | sample RifCSPlowO2_02_FD_184026 | JGI IMG/M metagenome (GOLD analysis project Ga0209343, IMG submission 184026) | Groundwater microbial communities from Rifle, Colorado - Rifle CSP2_plank lowO2_0.2 (SPAdes) (version 2) | ecosystem: Environmental > Aquatic > Deep subsurface > Groundwater | place... | reverse complement strand
GCCTTGACATCGAAATCGCCCCGACCCCCATGCGGCTGAAGAAGCGGGGGAAAGGAATGGTTGCAGTGTCGGACGCCGAACTTCCCGCACTCACTGCGGAACAGGTTCGCGACACGCTGGAACGAGCCCGGCGGTGAAGGCGGCCGATGCCCTTGCATGCTTTGGCTATGTCAATCCCGACGATCTCGAAGATCCCGAGCTGCGCGAGGCGCTGCATCAGGCAATGCTCCGCAGCACGCCCCGGCCGGGGATCCAGGGCTGTACGTGCGCACCAGCCCGAAGTCCTGCGCGCTTTAAGGAGCATGCCGATATGGGGCTAACACGCGGAACCTTTGGATTCCAAGTTACTCCCGCAGGGGACTTGGTTAATACCCCGGCTAACGTCGTGAATCTTCGTCGCCTCTGGCTCGACCGCTCGATGATTCACGACGACGATCTTGGACCAGGCGACGATGGGGACTTTGACCACGGCGCGTGGCATGTAGCATGCCACCTCGTTGCGGCAGGCGGTGTTCGTCGTGCCGCCGATGGGCGAATACTTTGGCTTGAGCTTTCATGCGACTCTCAGACGAGCGAATACAGCGCTACTGTGAGCGTCCGTGACACGGGTGCAGACCGAACATATCCACTCGATTCCGCAGAAGGCCGCGCGCTGGCGCAGGGCTCGACATTATTAGGATTTATTGAAGGGAATTCACTGGGTCACATTTCATGCCGCGGTGTCGTGGATCCAAAGGACCGGTTCAACACATGGACCCGTCAGCAATTCGATCAGGCAGTGGACAGCCCCGAAGATGGCGGGAGGGTTTGGGAGCACTGGTGCACCACACGGGATATACGCCCCTCACATTCGATCGGTTCCTCTGTTCTGTCCGCGTATGTTGCGCTAACGACAGCGCTGGGAGATAAGTTTGTTGCTGCCGTTGCGCGCGGTCGCCGCGGTTACGGGCATCCGAAACAGCTATGCGCAATGGTGCGAGCCGGCCTCGTTAGTGGGGAGGCTGCAACCTGGGACATCGCACCGGAGCCGATACCCAATGACGTCGAGAGGAAGTTGCTGGAGGCACGCGTATCAGACATGCTTGAGGCTGCTACCCACCTCACATGGGGCGCCTCTCCACGGTACTACATGTACGCGCGACGAATCGACCAGTGGAGCCGGACCGACGAGGTGCGTAGGGATCTTGCGGCTTTCCCTGCGTAGCGCAGCACGGTTTTTCATGCCCGCAGTCCAATGGCTCACTACAAGATCACACGAACCAAAGCGGATGTCGAAGCAATCCGCCAAAAAGGTAATCACCTCGACAGCCGAAAGGCTGCATGGTTTGCGATCGGCAAGGGCAGTGAAATCATCGAGGAGATTCAGAGGATCGCTCGGCGCAATCGAACGTGGACCACGCTTCGGCATGCGCTGCAATACCTCAACCCTGAAGCACGGCGCATTCTGCAAATGAGGCGTGAAGCAATCGACCGCTTTAAGCAGGCGCCTCACCATAGGCAGGGTTTCCGGCTTTCCAGATATGCCGACCCCAAGCATCCAAGGCCCGTATCTGCACTCTGCCTTATCAGCGGCCACGAAGGGCAGGAGATCCCGGGCTTAGTTGGTAACGATCGTGTAGTAGTAGATGTCGAGCATATGGAACAGGCGCTCGGCCCCGCTACCCTCTCGGAAATCCTCGAGATCCGGAAGGCGGTCGGCGAGCAAGTCTATGTTTCGACAAACGTCTCAGAATCCCCGCAAATCGTGCGAAACATGAAGACCGGCAGGATCGATACGCGGTCTACCGCTGCTTTGACGGCGACCAAAGTAGTTGCAGCGATTCAGGCTGGCGCGGATGTCGTTAAGGTAGGCTTTGCGCACATGGATGAATTCAAGCGCGACCTGAAGAGTGACGAAGTCCGAAAGCAAATGCGAATGGTGCGCGACCAGGTGGACGCAGCTGTTAAAAGCGGGGTTGTCGTAATGCCATTGAATAGGACGCAGCGGTATCCGCTAATCAGCGTATTCTTCCCAGAGATAGGCATCAATTCACATGGTGACACGCCGATGGAGATTGCGCGTGAGGGGATCCGTCTTTCAACTGGTGCTGGATGGCAGGGTGTATTGATCGACACGTATGAAAAGCATACGGGCAAGCGATATCACGATTTCTATTCTCTGAAGGATACGGCTACACTTGCACAGCTTGCCCATGCTGCGGGACTCGAATTCTGGATTGCAGGATCGATAAGCTTGCCAGAAGTTGTTCCTTTGGTTAGATGCAAAGTGGATCTCATCTGTTTTGGCGGCGCTGCAAGGCACCGTAGTGGACAACGCACAGCTCTTGTGCGCGGCCGTCCCGATCAGACGATCAAGCGACCGCATGTGGAAAAACTGGTTCGGGCGTTTGAGCGCGGCGAACGGCGTGCTAAATAATCGCACGTAGCAAGCATAATCACATGAAAAGATCGAGTAAAAAGCACTCTTCCCGTCCTGCCAGACTGCTTAAAGGCACTCGCGCCTACCTATCGGGACCAATGGACTTTGTAGCTTCTCGCGCGGCGGAAGCAAAGTTCGGGTGGCGCACCCGCGTTGGGGAGTTCTTGAAAGCCATGGGGGTCACGGTATTCGATCCTTGGAACAAGCCAGAAGTCCGTGGACTGTTCGAATACGGTCGCGAAGGCGTAGACACCACCGATGTGCGGAAAGCGTGGAGTTTCGAACCTGGGCCTAAGGGAGCGGAAGCGCGGGCGCGATGTTCAGGCAAGTTCTGGGAAACGCTACATATTGACTTACGCATGGTTGACACGTCGGACTTCACAATTGCCTATTGCCCCACGAACATTTACAGCGTGGGAACGCCACACGAGATTGTTCTTGGTCGGCAGCAGCGTAAGCCGGTGCTCTTCGTGAGCCCAGCAGTCCGGTTCCCGGCGCTTGCACAACTGCGAAAACATCTTGCGCACGACCGCAAGGGTTTAGCATTGTTGGAACAGATTGCGCGCGAGGTCCCCGTAAAGGAAAATCCGGAGGGTATTCCTAGCCTCTGGTATATGCCGTTAGTGGGTACCGAAAACTTCTTTGACGGATTCGGTTTTGCGCCCTACGTGAAGCGTTTCCGTTGGCACCACATCCCGCTTGATGACTATGAGGAACGATACGAAGTGAAAAAGCCACTGCTGCCGTTCCTGGAAAAAACGAACGGCGGGATGCTTCCAAAGCGATGGGAGAACCGTCTGAAACGATTTGTCAGGAACGATGACTGGCTCCTGTGGGATCTCGTGCCTGATCGGCAGATGAAAGTCTGACAAGACTACACCCAGGGATAGATATCACAATTATGTACGTCACCAAGGTTCGGCTGAAAGGCATTCGCTGCTTTGAAGATGCGAAGATCGAATTTGATCTTTCTGGTGATGCGCCGCCGTTTACACTTATCGTTGGTGACAATGCTACAGGTAAGACTACTCTGATGAGGGCTCTTGCGATGGGTCTCTGCGACGCCTCCAGTGCGGCGGGACTCATGCGCGAGGCGGATTCTGGATACATACGCAAAGGTACAGGTAAAGGGACATGGCGAGCCGAGATCGCAATTGATCTCAAGGCAAAGAATGGAAAAACAACACATCGCATAACAACAACTATCGAGAAGGGTCCATCCGGCATAGGCGAGCAACTCAAGCAGAAAGCTTCTAAGAATTTTGTATGGAATGATTTGTTTGTATGTGGATATGGGGCTGGACGAGGAACATCAGGGACCGGGGACATAGCAGGATATTCTGTGATCAACGCCGTATATAATCTATTTAACTATTCCGAAGGCTTGCAGAATCCTGAGTTGACGATTCTTCGGATCAACCGTAATTTGCAGAAAGAAGTGCGGCAGTTACTTAAAGAAGTATTGCAAGCAACAGATGTTCGGACTGATGGTAAAGGTATATCTGTCGATGGTCCGTGGGGCAAAAACATGCCCCTTCGTGATCTCGCTGATGGGTATAAATCGACATTTCTTTGGGTGACAGACTTTCTTGGCTGGGCAGTAAGCCGTGATCCAGGCATAACTGATCTTCGAAAAATTGAAGGTATCGTGTTACTCGACGAGATCGATCAGCATCTACATCCGAAGTGGCAGGAAGAAATTGTAAATAGGTTACGTACTAGCTTTTCAAATATCCAATTCATAGCAACAACGCATTCACCTCTTGTGGCAAAAAGTATCGGTTTGGTAGAGAAGAAGAACGACCGCGATAATCTGATCCATTTGGAATTACTCGCAGGTAACAAAGTCGAAGCCCGAGGTATTTCGACTCTTCGTGGCTGGCGAGCAGATCAAGTCCTTGCCTCTCAGGCGTTCGACTACGTCATCTCATCCGACAGGGATATTGAGAAGCTGCTGCTTGCGGCATCCAAATTAAGCGGGAAGGGAAATAAACGAACGGCAACGGAAACCAAGAGGTATAGGGAGTTAAAAGCGCAGATAGCGAACGTCCTCATATCAGAAGGAGAAACACCAATCGAACGAGAAATCGAGGGCGAATTGGACCGCGCTCTGGCGGAGCGCATTAAAGAGCTAAAACGAGAACTACTTGGGCTTGGCCGTGATAAAGATAAAACGCGCTGAATGTCCTGAACCTCTGTGCTCTCAGCGTCGGCGGGCTCCTCGTGGGCGACCGCAAAGGCAATATCGCCGACGCGATGTCGTCAGTACGCTGTGGACTATGCAGCGCAAGAAGTGTTGCTATTGCGAGGCGTATATCCCAGAGGAGGGCCACCTGAAGGCTGTAGAACATTTTCGACCACAATCCGTCTATTCCAATCTTATGAATGATTGGCCGAATCTGCTACTTGCGTGCGCTCAGTGCAACGGTAAGAAATCAGATAAGTTTCCCCGCCAGCTCCCTGATGGCACTAATGTGATCCGCGACAAATCCGGTCGGAGGACGCGCACGCTGCTAATCAATCCATCCGACGACGAAGAGGTCGATCCAGAGGATCACTTGGACTTTGTTGTAAGTTATAAGGAGCTCGCAATTCTCGGGCTCATACGACCGAAGAACGGCAGTAGGCGGGGTGATGCGACGATTCAGACTACGGGTTTATTCAAAAGTTTTCACACAGCAAGACATAAGAAACTTATCCAACGCTTGCAAATTCTTTTGGTAGAAATGGACAGAGCCAATGATCAAAATGATCAAATGCACCTACAGGAATTGAAACGACGCTTTCGTAGTGAACTCTCAGCAGGCAGTGAATTCGCTGCCGTTGCAAGAACGTTTGCAAGAGAGCACCAATTAGATCAACTTTTTGGAATAGATATACCAGTTGGTTGGAATACTGCGTAGGGCGCACGAAAAGCCTAATGTTAGGAAACCGTAGAATCGACCCATCGGTATTTCACGACTGGTCTACAGGACGACTGGAGACGCCGGCGTTTGTGTATGACGAGACTGCTGTCGTAAATAACTGCATGTCACTGTCGCGTGTCGTAGAACAGAGCGGCGTTGAGACACTTTATTCGGTAAAGCCGCTCCTGCTGCCTGATTTGTTGAAACTAATTGTCGGTAATCTTAAAGGCGTATCCACCAGCTCACTTTTCGAAACCCTTGCCGCAAGGGAGATCGTAGGGGGTGAAAAAGAAATTCATGTTGTGGCACCAGCGTATAGACCGGACGATATCGAAGAACTTGTCGACCTCGCCGATTACGTGACTTTTAATTCATTCAATCAGTGGCTGCGCTTCCGGCAGGTCGCCATTAAGAAATCGCTCTGTGGGTTACGAATAAACCCGAAGCGCTCCTTTGTTGCGGATCCCCGCTATGATCCTTGCAGACCCTCTTCGAAGCTTGGTGTGTCAATAGATCAAGTGGCAGAGATGTTTAAGCAGCAGCCTGAATTATTTAACGATCTTACGGGGATTCATATTCACAACAACTGTGATTCCAATGATTTTCGTCATCTTCTCGAGACGACAAGAACAGTGGACCACCTGCTGCAATTTGTTTTAGAACGCGTAGATTGGATCAATCTTGGCGGCGGATACCTCTTTAGCGATCCCATAAACGTCGATGATTTGCACAGAGCCGTTTCATTGCTTCGTTCAAAATACGGGTTGAAGATTTATATGGAACCTGGCGCTGCCCTTGTCCGAAATGCAGGGCTGATTGTTTCAACCGTGTTAGACCGCTTTGAAGCTGACGGTAAGACAGTTGTTATATTAGATACAACAGTGAATCACATGCCTGAGGTATTTGAGTATCAGTTCGAGCCGGATATCCTGGGACACGCAGATGATGGCGAGTATGAGTACATCCTGGCGGGTTGTACCTGTCTAGCGGGTGATGTTTTTGGGGAATATAGATTCAACGCGCCTCTGGAGATAGGGTCACGGATAATTTTTCAAAACGCCGGCGCTTACACACTGGTTAAGGCGCATATGTTTAACGGCATAAACCTGCCCACGATCTATGCACTCACCCCCGCAGGGGATCTGACATTGCAAAAACAGTACGATTACGAAGATTTCAGGCACACATGGGAGCATGATAAAGATCATGAAACTATACGAAGCGTCGCTGCGCCTTCCCGCCATAGCGGGAAACGTAAATCTGCTTGAGAATCTTGGCTCTAAAGTTCGGGAGCATCTGCCCCCGAATACTGTTCCCGTTAGGTTTGTGCTCACGCAATCAGATGACACGGCCTATGAGGCGGAAGTGGGCATCCTAGAGCATGACGCCGCAGCCCCTCCCATTGAATCGATCTTTCGGTTTTCAAAGCGACCGATAGAAAACACGCGCGAGTTCAATGCTGTCCTCCTCGTGCCGACTGGCATCGGAGCGTTGATCGGAGGGCATGCCGGCGACGCGGCGCCTGTCTCACGCCTCTTGGCCTCGATCTGCGATAACCTGATCACGCATCCCAACGTGGTGAATGCTTCCGATATCAATGAGATGACGGAAAACACTCTCTACGCTGAGGGAAGCGTCGTCTGCCGCCTGCTGATGGGCACGATCGGTCTGCAAAAGGTTCGCTCCAACCGGGTGCTGACCGTAATCGAAAAGCATCCGACCGATGAACTGTTCGTCAATGGCGCCATCAATGCGGTCAATGCCGCCCGCGCTTCCGCCGGGCTGGATTGTTCCCAGATTCTTGTTCTTGATCCCGCCATGCGGCTTATTGCGGAATATTCTTCGTCCGGGCGGGCCGTCGGCAAGGTGGAAAAGCTGGAAAACCTCTTCGCCCAGCTACGCGCCCGCCGCGCCGAGTATGACAGTGTTGCTATTTCCTCCATCATCAAGATTCCCACCCGTAAACTGCACGCGCAGTATTTCGAAAGCAAGGGGGAAATGATTAACCCTTGGGGAGGCGTAGAGGCGATTTTCACTCATACGGTATCCAGCCTCTTCGATGTGCAGTCCGCTCACTCCCCGATGATTGAAGACCAGTTGGTGTCCAACATGGATGTAGGGGTAGTGGATGCACGGCAGGCAGCGGAAGCCATATCGTTTACCTACATGCAATGCATTCTTAAAGGGTTGCAGCGTGCGCCCCGAATCGTGACCAACGAGCATGCCATGCACCATCCGAGTGTGATTACTGCGGCCGATATTTCCTGTCTCGTAATCCCAGACGGATGCATTGGTCTACCGACGCTGGCGGCCCTGGAACAGGGAATCCCGGTCATTGCCGTACGGGAAAACACCAATATCATGAAGAATGACCTGACAGCCCTGCCGTGGGCTACGAACCAGCTGCATGTGGTAGAAAATTATCTTGAAGCACTGGGAGTTATGGCCGCACTGAAAAGCGGTGTGGCCATCGATACGCTCAAGCGGCCGCTGGTCAATGCGCGAACCAGCGAGAACCCATCTGAGTCTGCCGACGTGCTGCGAGACGCAACAAAGCGCGGTTTAGCTATGAGATAGGGTCTTGTCTTGTCCATTCATCGCTTTCTTCCTGTATCCGAAGGGTAGGTTCCTCCGGTTCCAAACGTACGACAACCGGATCATGCATCTGTAAAACCACACGTGATCCTTCACAAACAGTTACGAGTAGTTCTGGCCGCTATGGTGGCCGGCGTCCTACTTTTCGTGACGCCGGGGGCGTACGTCGCTTTGGCATTTCAGATTGCCCCACTTGGGTCTCGTTTCGAAGGTAGGCTCACGAACGAAACTCCGCCCTATTTGGGAAGAGTCGCCGGCGCCTTAGTGCGCCTCATCAAGGACCCAGTCCATGAGGAGATCACGCAACTGGCTTTTGCCTGCCCGTCGGAGATCGCGAAGCTGTCGGAGGACAAGGAGTGTGCCGGCGGCGATGCCGGATTTGCTAATCATTTCGTGATTTATGGCGTTCGCTGGAACGATCTGCCGCCGTTTCGGCTTGCGGCCAGCGAGGGGCAGACGTGCAAGAAGCTCTTTATCGCTGGCGCTGCGTGCAACACGTCACAAACCATACGCTTCTCGACTCAACCAGATTGCTGGTTTTGCCTTTTCAAGCATGCTGAAAAGCAGGCGGCGAGCGCGAAGATAGTGGGTTGCGCCGGTCCTGTTCGCGCGACAGGTAAGGGTATGGTGCAAGGAAATCTGATGACACGCTCGCATTACGGCGATCTTCAGTTCCTGCACGGGATGGCGGTCGCCGATGGATTGCCTGCCGAAGTCACAAGAACAGAAGTACTGCAATGGCTTCAATTCGCGTGGAGCGTAGCGACCGGTGGCATCAAAGCGGACACACCGCTCCGGAACCTGGACATTCCGCTCATTAAGGACCGCTTTGGCTGCACCGGTTGGACAGTAACTGATCTCTACCTGCTAGGGCGCGTAGACAAGATGCTGCGCAACTTGGATGACGTTGCGCTCGGTTCGGTGCTCCATACGGTCCAGGACTCTTTCGCAGCCGGGCATGTGGAGCGGGAAAGCCCAGTGGGCAAGGATCAATGCGGCGCAGATGTGCCGTTCCTCAGACCGGGTTCGATCATTGAGTTTCACAGTTACGCGTTGCAGGACGGGGGCTCTCACGACAAGGAAGACTATCGCAATGCGATGATTCGTCAGGCTAGCAGTCCGTGGCCTGAGGCGGTCGAGGCCAGTCGTAATCTGGTTAGCCTATACCGGCAGCGCAAGAACTGGAGCGAGGTAGAGCCCTATTTGCAATGTCTTTTTACCTTGAGCGCGCGCAGCCGGCCTTCTTCACCGGGCGAGAACTTCCGACGGTCGCCAGTCTCGTGAGCGACGTTACCTCGGTAGCCCCGTGCGTGAGGTCCATCTGCAGATATATAGGAATTAACCGCTGAAAAATGGTGACGGTATCGTCGGGTAGACGCGGTATACGTGGCGGAAAACGCCGTCCGTCTTGATCTTGATGTCGTTGTCACTGTAGGCCGGGGCGGGCAGGCCGGTGCGGTCGTCCCAGAGAAAATCCTGGATCGCCACGTGCACGGCATCGCGCGTGGCTTCCTTCTCCCGCCAGTTGTCCACGCGGAGCTTTTCGGCCTTCAGGGTGGTCAAGAGACCGGCAGCCACTTTCTTGATCCGCTGCAAATCCTGTTTCTCCAACCCGGGCTTGAGCAGCAGGTCGAACAGCGCGAGGCTTTCCTCATCGAGGCCCTCGCGTAGCGCCCGCTTCGACTCGTCATCGAGTTCCTCGACGAATCTCAGCAGCGCCTCGAAAGTCTTCTCAATCGTGACGCGATCCTTTTCGCTGTTGTAGGCTTGCACCAGTTCCTCGTAATGGCGCTGCAAGTTGGTGCGCAGTGGGTTCTGGGCGATCAGTTTCGTCAGTCGCTGCTCCACGATCTGTTTCAGGTTTTGTGTCACCGTGCGCTTGGCTGCGGAGCGCTCGAATTCCTTGCGCAACCGGTCGAAGTCGATCTTGCTGATATCGTAGGGCGCAGGTTCGCCGGCTGAGCTGTCCTCCTTCGTGGTGATGGCTTCGTCCACCACGACGTGCAGCGCACGGAGGATGTCGGTGATGTCCGCCTTTTCGCGATCGGCCTGCAGGCTCTTGTAGATAATGTTGATCGCATCGTAGGCGTGGCGGTAGCGGTTGATCCCATCGACCGTCAAGCACGCCTTGAACTTCTTGAACGCTTCCCGCGCCATGACCTCGAAACGTTTCCGCGTCTCGTCGTTCTCGTTGACCGCTTCCTTGGCCGCGACGATGGCCGCGTTGCGCGCGAAGCCGGTTTTCTCCGTGATGTCCTCGAGCCGGAAGCCATGCTCCTGCAGAAAGCTGCGGACAAGCGAGATAGCTTCATCGAGGTCGGCGAGCAGTTCCTCGCTCGGGCGCGCGGGTTCGTTCTCGTCTTCCGTCTTGCCCGTGCTCTCGGCGAACGTCGCCAGCGCCTTGCGCAGGTTCTTGAGGATGCCGCAATAGTCCACGATCAACCCGTTGTTTTTTACCCCATTTACCCGGTTAGCACGGGCGATGGCCTGCATCAGCGTGTGGGCTTTGAGCGGTTTGTCGAGGTAGAGCACCGAGAGGCTTGGCACATCGAACCCGGTCATCCACATCGCGCACACGATGGCGATGCGGAAGGGGTGCTCGTCCTTCTTGAAGGCTTCGTCCAGATCGATGCGCTTGCCGTCCGCCAGAGCGAAGCCTTCCTTCATGAGCCGGCGATGCGGCTTGATATCGAGGTCCCATTTGCGGAACTTGTCGACCTCGCCCTGTTCCTCGCTGACGACAACCGCCATGACGGTCTCGCCCATCCACTGGACTTGCCGCCGCAGATAGATTTCCTCCTGGTCATCGGACACATCAACGATCTGATTGTGTAGCGCCTGTCTTCGCTCGTCCCAGTATTTCTTGACCAACCCGTGCATCCTCACGCACGTAACCTTGTCGATGCACACCACCATGGCCTTGCCGCTTTCCCATGCCGTGGAGTAGTGCGTGACGAAATCGCGGGCGATCTGGTCGAGCCGCTTCTCTGCCGTGATGATGTGGTAGTCGCGCTTCAAGTCCCGCTCAAGGCGCTGCTGCACGTCGATGTCGTCGATCTCCAACTCTTCCAGCTTCGCCGACACGCGCTCGTTCAGTTCGGTGGTCGCCACGCCCAGCCGCTCGCCGCGGGCGTCGTAGTAGAGCGGCACGGTCGCTCGGTCGTCCACGGCGCGCTTGAAATCATAGGTCGAGACGTAATCGCCGAAGACGCGCCGGGTGATCTCGTCGTCCGTGAAGAGCGGCGTACCGGTGAAACCGATGTAGGCCGCATTGGGCAGCGCGTTGCGCAGGTTCAACGCGAGCCGTCCGTACTGGGTGCGGTGCGCCTCGTCGGTGATGACGATGATGTCGTCGCGGGTGGAATAGGGCTGCGCCGGGTCCACGTCCTGGCCGAACTTCTGGATGAGCGCGAACACGTGGTTTTTGTGCTGGCCGAGCAGCGCCTTCAGATGCTCGCCGCTCTCCGCGCGGCACGGGTCCTTGTCGTGATCGGCCAGCCCGCAGCCGGCGAAGGTCTTGTAGATCTGGGTGTCGAGGTCCTCGCGGTCGGTGAGGATCAGGAACGTGAAGTTGCCGCCGAGCTTGCGGTGCACCTTGCGCGTGAAGCACGCCATCGAGTACGACTTGCCGGCGCCCTGCGTGTGCCAGAACACGCCGAGCTTGCCCTGCCGCGCCTTGCGCTCGCCGACCGCCTGGATCGCCCGGTTGACACCGAGGAACTGGTGATTGCGCGCGACGATCTTCACCAGCTTTCCGGAGGAGTCATCGAACAGGATGAAATTCTCGAACAAGTCCAGCAAGTTACGCTTGTCGCATATGCCCTTCAGCAGAGTTTCCATGTCCACCGCGCCGGGCTCGGCTTCCTCCAGCCGCTTCCATTCGTGAAAGTGCTCGAAGCGGGCTGACAGCGAGCCGATGCGCGCGTCCGCGCCGTTCGCCAGCACCATGAAGGCGTTGTGATGAAAGAGGTGCGGCACCGTGTCCTTGTAGTCGGCGAGGTTTTTCTCGTAGGCGGCGCGGATGTCCTTGTGGATGTTCTTGAGTTCCGTGAAGAGCAGCGGCAGCCCGTTCACGAAGCCGACGATGTCGGCGCGGCGGCGGTAGAGGTCGCCGCGCACCCACAGCTCGCGCACCGCGAGGAAGTGATTCCTCTCGGGCCTGTCAAAATCGAACACCCGCAGGCGCTCTTTGACGATCTCGCCCTTGCCGTTGCGGAACGACACCACCACGCCGTCGCGCAGCAGCCGGTATTTGTCCTGGTTGAGCGAGAGCGCCGACTGCGCGGCGCTGATCTCCACGATCTGCCGCATCGTCTCCCGGTACGCGTCCTCGGGCAGGCCGGGATTGAACTCGATCAGCTTTTCGCCGAGATAGCGCGTCAGCACCACCTCGCGGTCGCTCCTGCGGCCGAGCGTGCCTTCCGGGCCAAAGGTCTCGTCGTTGTAGGCGTACACTACCTCCCACCCCAGCGCATCGCGCAGGTAGTCGGCGGTGGTTTGTTGAACGAGCGTATCTTCGGTAAAGCGCGGCATGGTCGTAGCGCTCTACCTTCCGTGCGCGGGTTAGCGTGCGCCGCTGCGCCGGAGCGGACGTTTTCGCGGCGCCGCGATGTCAACAATCTTGCCCTGTTGCAGGACGTAGCACGGCGTGCCGGTGTCGCGCGCCAGGCGTAGCGCGCTGCGCGCCGCACGCTTGAGCGCCGCATGCGCGCCCAGCAAATCGGGGTCCTTCGGTTTAGCGTTGGTTTTCATTGAGCTTTGTCCCATTCAAGCAACACCGGCTGCGCACCGGAGTTGTCGTACACCACCCATGCATCAGCGAGCGGCCGGTAAATTTTCTGGAAGTTATCCAGCCCGGCCCTGAATCGCCGGCGGATGGCGTCTTCCGGCACGTCGTGCCCGCCCTGGGCCACACGGGCAGCTACGCGAGCGACAGCCAGATCCGCACTGGGCAAGACCAGAAACGTGATCTTTACATAGTAGCCTGCCGCCTGCCAACGCGGGATGCTGCGCGCGTAACCGCGCCCGGCGAGTGTGCTTTCAAATGCAAAACTCTCGCCTCGGGCGGCATAGCCGGAAATTTCAGCCAGCAGCAGCCGGCCCGCGCGAATTGCCGCCGCCTGCGGACGAAAAGGAGACAAGCCGGCGGCGATCAGATCGGCGTTGATGAACGTGGGGCAGTCCGCCTCCCGTGGCAGGAACTGGCGTGCAAATGTTGTCTTCCCGGCGCCGTTCGGCCCCGCGATGATGATGATTTTCCGTTCGTGCGTCATACAGGCATTTCACTGCTCGTCAGCCTCGTGTGCAACTCTTCGCGCGCGTGGTTAACCTGTGATGCGCGCGTAGCTTCCGATGCACTATGAAATTAGGAAAGTTCTCGCCAATCGCCAAAAAATTCAAATGGATCTGATACTCATGGGCCATTCGGTTTTCCCCAGCGTTGCCTACTCGCGCGGTCATATCGCCACCTCCCCAGTCATCAGGCGTGGCAGCAGCAGGTCGCGGGCGATGCGGAGTCTTCGGTTTTGCGCGTGAAGCGTTTTTATCTGTGCAAAAATGGGTACCACCGAGTCGTTGAACATCGCAAGTAACGTTTTCGGTGGAACAAGGATCATCAACTTGTCAAAACAGCTCTCTTGAACTCGCTGGCGGCCGGATGCCCCGATCATGCTCTTTATGGCGTGTTCGCGGAAATCGTACGTTCTTGCCAGGCAATAGACAAATTCTGGTGTTACCTTCTCAGACCGGAGAACAATGAATTCGGTGGAGCCGCGGCCGACTTCATCTTCTTCCATGAAATTAACAAAACCGGTCTTCCCGTTTTCGAGGCACGGCGTAATTCGTGCGAAGAGGGTGTCGCCGTTGCGAAACTTGCTTCCACTCCGTCCGTCACGCTTGATAGCGTTCTGAATTACCATGCTATCTGTCGGCAGATCTGCCATTTCGACCCACCAATGTTCATCAGCGTCTGACAACGGGGTGCTCGGATTCATCTGAATGGCTTGGGGTGTCGGCATACTTTCCCACCCCTCCGGCACGCCATTGGTGACGCGGGTGTGCTCATGGCCGGGGAAGCGCAGGCGGACGAACCACTCGCGGTAAAGCTGCCGCGCCGCTTCCTCCAGCAACGCCATCCGCCGCCGGTTGTTTTCGATGCCTGCGTCTATGCCGGACAAAATAGCCAGGATGCGATCCTGCTCCGCGAGACCGGGAAGTCTTATCTCAAGACTCTTGAGGATGCCAAGGTTGATATGTGGCACACCCGACGTGATGGCACGTTGCTTGATCAACTGGATCATCGCGGGTTGACGAAAGTAGTAATAGACGAACTCTGGGCGTGCCCGCTTTTCATCGACCGTCAGCTTCATCTGGCTCTGCGAGACGATATATCGCTCGTACGACGCCTCTTTAGGGATCAGGCCGACTTGGCCCAGCGTTCCTCGCTGGGTAAACACTAAGTCCCCGGGACGGGCAGAGTTTGACTGTAACGCTTTGCCTTTTTCTTCCGAAACGAACACGAAATTGTCATCGTGGAAGCGGCGATCTGTTGAAAGATTATTTCCGCGGACGACCGGGACGCCATTGTCCACATAGTCGCGCGTAGTTAGCTCAGAACCGAATGGACCTCCGACGCATGCATAAGGAATCGTCGATTTGATTTGATCGAGTGAGTAGATTTCCCAACTCACGCGCCGAGCTCCTCGAAGTTGGTCTGGATCTTTGCGGCTAACTCGACTGCCTCTTTGTTGAGATCTGCAAGCTCGGCATAAATATCGTGCAGTGTCTGCTCGAAATCGAAATCCTCGTCTTGCTCCGGTGGCGCGACGCCGACGTAGTGGCCGGGCGTGAGTCTCCAGTCGGACGCTTCGATTTCCTTGCGGTCCACCAGCTTCACCAAGCCTGGCACGGCTTGCAGTTCGGCCTTGGGAAAGCGATCCTGCAGCCACGCGACTTGCCGGTGAAAGTATGCGGTGTGTTTGAGTTGCTCGACGGCCGCTTTGCGCTGCTCGTCGAGCTGTTTAACCAATCTGGTAACGGCGCGACGGTCGTAATATATCCCCCCACCCCCGCCCTCCCCCGCAAGGGGGGAGGGAGGCTCTGTGGTGACAATTGCGGCGCTATGATCGGCCACACGCGCGGCGAGTTTGTAGAGCAGGTCCACTTGCTTTATCAATCCGCGGATCGCCTCGGCGATCGGGTCGAATGCTTTTCTCGCGACGTGCTGCTTGTCGTTCGTTTCCGGCAGTGCCGTGGCGAACTTCTTGCGGAAACCGTCCAGGTCGGCCAGCAACTTGGCGCGGTCAGATTCGTATGGCTTTTCCGCGTCGCGCAGTTCGGCAGCGGCATCGGCCAGTGCCCTCATCTTTTCAGCGTCGATATCGCGTTGTTTCTCCGCGGCGCCGGCGAGCGCCGCGAAACGTCCGCGCAGGTCGGAGAGCGTGGTGTCGAACGCGGCGAGAGCATCCGGCACCGCCTTACTCTCGGCGCAGACGCTGGCGAGGTAATCGCGCAGCAGCACAAGAAAACGCGCCTGCTGGCCCCGATAAAGCCAGACGATGGCCGTAAGATTGCGCATCTGCTCGGGCGAGAAGTCGTAGATCTTGCGCGTGACCTTGCGGTAGATGTTGCGCGCGTCGAGCATCAACACATGGTCGCGGTCGTTCAAGGGCTTGCCCTCACCCCCTGCCCCTTTCCCGGAGCAACATGAAGCCGTTGCTTCCCTCACCCCTAGCCCCTCTCCCGAAGGGCGAGGGGAACTTAGTGCCGCTGATGCGCGATAGATCGACGGAGAGGGGGGCTTTTTGCCGCGGTCGAAGAACCACAGCTCGCAGGGCACGGCACGGGTGTAGAAGAAGTTGGAGCGGATGGAGATCATCACGTCCACGTCACCGGTCTCGATGATCTTCTGCCGCACCTTCGCTTCGTCGCGCCCCGCGGAGGAAGCCTGCGAGGACATCACAAACCCGGCGCGGCCGTTGGCGTTGAGGTAGCTGTGGAAATACGAAATCCACAGATAGTTGCCGTTCGAGACTTTGCCCGCCTTGTTGACGCCGGGCAGGCCGAACGGCAGGCGCGGATCGTTCTTGATTTTGTCGGCGTCCACTTCATCCACGTTGAACGGCGGATTGGACATGACGAAGTCGGCTTTGTGCAGCAACTCGTGCGGATCTTCGTAGTAGCTGATGGCTTTCTGGATGTTGCCGCCCAGCCCGTGCACCGCGAGATTCATTTTGGCGAGCCGGATGGTGGTGGCGTTTTTCTCCATGCCGTAGAAGGTGAGCTTGTCCCTGGGGTTTTGTTTCATCCGTTCCACGAAATGCGCGCTTTGTACGAACATGCCACCGGAGCCCTCGGCCGGATCGAGAATCTTTCCGTGGTCAGGCTCGATGACGTTGGCGATCATCTGCACCAGCGACACCGGCGTGAAGAATTCTCCATTGTCGTGTGCTTTCTGATCGGCGAACTGGGTCAGAAAGTACTCGTAGATGCGGCCGAAGATGTCGCCGCTCGCCTGCTTGAGTTCCTCCGGATTGAGCGTGCGCAGCAACTGCCCCAGCACGTCGTTGTCGAGTTCCGCGTACTCGCCCAGCGGCAGCACGCCCTTGAGGTCTTGATAGTCTTCCTCTATGGTTTCCATCGCGTGCTGGATGGCGCGCGCACGGTTGGTGCTGTCTGGCAGTGAGACCAGATAGTCGAATTCCGCTTCGGGCCGGAGGTAGATCGATCCTTTCTGGGAGAAGTCCTCCTTGGTCAGCGGCCGGGCCTTGCCGCCGCGCTTGGGCAGGTTGGCCTCGATGTCGTCCTTCACCGCCAGATAGCGGCTGTACGCATGGCGCAGAAAGATCAGGCCCATGACGGGCATGAAGTACTCGTTGCTGGCGTAGTTCGAGTTCGCGCGCAGGTTATCCGCGGCGCTCCACAGACGCTTTTCAATTGCTTCGATGTTTTCGAGCTGAGCCATGGTTCCAGTTCAGTCTTGTGCAAGTCCCACTTTGAATTGTTCCAGCAAGCGCTCTGCGGCGCCGATGCTGTCGTCCTCCGCTTTGAATTCTACTGACATATGCGTGATCGGGTTTGACGGAGAGCATGGTCGATCAATTGCTCGCGAACCAGTTTGGCCGCTTCGAGATTACGTGGGTCAAGCGTTGCAACAAGGTCCGCGTAGGCGAGAATCGGTGGCACAACATCGGGATACGCGGGATCGGCGGGCAGCTTCCAGAACGCTTCGAGAATTTCCACATTGCCGTTCGGTTCAGCCCGCAAACGGTGATCTGCCACAAGTCTGGGCAGTGCGTTCCGGGCAAATTCCGGTTTGATGTAGATCGTGCAGGTTGCCGGTTTGAGGTAGTGCGTCAGTCGGTCAGCCGCGACTTCGCCCCCCCAGAAAGCCCCCAGATCATGGAGCGGCGCGTTTCGCCACCAATCAAGGTTATCTGCTTGGAAGCGACGGGGGTTGAGCTTGGGCTTCAGCTTGATCGGAAAATTGGTAACCCATTCCTCGAACAGGCGTACGGGTTCCACGAGGCGGCGCTCCCGTTTCGTGTTACCGCCCGTAATGTAGCCGCGCTCCTTGAGGTCGAAAAATACCCATCCGATCGCGCCGAGCGCTACACCGGCGGCGTCCACGATGTCGCGGTAAGGCGCGTTAAGGAGTTTGCGATTGCAAAGGAGAGCAAACACCACGCGAAGCGCCGCAGGCGTACCGCCGCCGCGAGCGCCCATCGCTTTCGGTTCCGGCGGCCTTTCGCCGGTGATGAAGATGTGCAGGCCCGGCGCCTTCAGATAGGCGTTGCCCGCAGTATCGAGAAATGGGATGTTCAACTTGCGGCATTCGTTGGCGATGGTGGGAGTGATGTACGGTGCGAACAGCAGGCCGGGCCTGTCGAACCGATCGAGTTGCGTCTTGACTTGTCCGAGCATGGCCAGCCGGTCGACGTTTCTTTTCATCTCGACGACGTAGCGATGCTTTTTCCCGCCCGCGTTGATGTCGATCAAAGCGTCGGCCCCACGGTCCTTCCCCCTCTGAGGTTCGACTGCAACAACATGCCCTTCCAGGCCCGTTGTTCGTGCAAGCGCGTGAAGTGCCCGGTCCAAGTCGCCGAGTAGTTGGCGTTCTGTTTTAGTTTGTGCGGTAGCCATTTGTCAGCCCTGACGTTCAGTTTATCACGCCGTTCACGTAACGTGAACAACGATAAAACATGAACGACGGTTGACAGGTGGTTCATCAAACTCCCGCGTTCACGAAACGTGAACAAAATAGAAACATGAACATACCAAACAAGCCGTTCCCAGGAACACCAATATAAAACAACTACTTAACGCTATATAACTGGGGCTGCGGCAAGGTGAAAGCATCCAGCGCCGGAGTGTCCGCCGGTGCGAGGAGCTCATACCAAGTCATAATAATGAAGCGGAGTAGACTGAGGGGACGCCCACTCGGGTTTGCCTTTCAGCGGGCAACCATGAGAAATGACAATGTTACTAGGTGGTAACAATCGACTCGGATCTCACCAAGGGGAGACAGCGATGACTACGTTGCCGATGATTCCGCGACCCCGAAACGTATTCGCGAGGTATCACGCGCACGTGTACTTTGACGATACGTCAACAGAGCAGGCGCGGGAACTGTGCCAAGCCGCCACGAAATTATTCGGCGCGGCCATGGGGCGGGTGCATGAGAAGCTCGTCGGGCCCCATCCGCACTGGAGTTGTCAGCTTGCTTTCGATTCGACGCAGTTCGACAAGCTGATTCCGTGGCTGGAGGAGCACCGCGCGGGATTGAACGTTCTGGTTCACCCGGCCACTGACAATCACCTCGAAGATCACACCACGCACGCGTCGTGGTTGGGAAAGCCGGCGAAGTTGAATTTGGAGGTTTTTGGGGGTAATGGTTTGGTCTCCCCATCCCGGCCTTCGGCTCAGACATAAAGGTTAGGGACACCGCTGATGCCGCTGCCGATCGAAGATTACGCGTTGATCGGCGACACCCGCACGGCCGCGCTGGTGGGCCGCGACGGCTCCATCGACTGGCTATGCGTGCCGCGCTTCAGTTCGCCCGCCTGCTTCGCCGCGCTGCTCGGCGAGCGCGGGCACGGCCGCTGGCTGATCGCGCCCGCGGGAAAGGCGCGCGGAACCCGCCGCCGGTATCGCCAATCGACCCTCATCCTGGAAACCGAATTCGGAAGCGACACGAGCGCCGTGCGCGTCACGGATTTCATGCCGATCGGGCAGAAGGAGCGGCACGTCGTCCGGATCGTCGAAGGCCTGATCGGCCAGACAGCCATGCGCATGGAGCTCATCATCCGCTTCGGGTATGGCTCCATCGTTCCCTGGGTGCAGCGGTCCGACCACACGTTGGTCGCGACCGCGGGGCCGGACACGCTGGAACTGCGTACCCGCATCGAGACGCACGGGGAAGACCTGACGACGGTGGCCGAGTTCGACGTGCACGAGGGAGAACGGATAGCCTTCGTGTTATGCCACCGCGATTCCCACGAGCCCGCGCAGCCGCCGCTCGATGCGGAGGCGGCGCTCGAGCTGACCGGGAAATGGTGGCGCGAGTGGTCCGGCGCCTGCATTTACGGAGGGCACTGGCGCGAACCCGTCATGCGCTCGTTGATCACGCTCAAGGCGCTCACGTACGCGCCCACCGGCGGCATCGTGGCCGCGCCCACGACTTCGCTCCCC
>Ga0209343_10003539_pt1 | contig 19617 bp, 14 predicted proteins | sample RifCSPlowO2_02_FD_184026 | JGI IMG/M metagenome (GOLD analysis project Ga0209343, IMG submission 184026) | Groundwater microbial communities from Rifle, Colorado - Rifle CSP2_plank lowO2_0.2 (SPAdes) (version 2) | ecosystem: Environmental > Aquatic > Deep subsurface > Groundwater | place... | reverse complement strand
GACGACTGCGACCATATGCACGCTGTCGTGGGAAAGGATCAGGTTCTCGACCTCTTCGGCGCTGATCTTTTCCCCGCCCCGGTTGATCATATCCTTCTTGCGGCCCTCCACCACGAGGTTCCCGCTGGGGTGGAGGCGAACCATATCGCCGGTGCGGTAAAAGCCGTCGGGAGTGAACGCCGTCCGATTGTGCTCCTCGGCCTTGTAGTAGCCTCGGATCGTGTAGGGACCACGCGTCAGAAGCTCGCCGACGGCTCCGGGCGGAACTTTGCGGTCTTCGTCATCCACGATCCGAATCTCATCGGCGGGAGAGATCGGCCGCCCTTGCGTCTCGCGGATCACGTCGGAAGGATCGTCGAGGCGCGTCATATTAACCAAGCCCTCGGCCATGCCGAAGACCTGCACGGGTATCGCATGATTCCACGCCGCCCAGGTCCGGTCGGTCAACTCCGGCAGCATTTTCTGTCCTCCCACGGCGACTAATCGCAAGGAGCGCAGATCGTATTTGCTCCGATGGGGCGAATGGAGCAGCGCGATCAGCAAAGCCGGACTGACTGCCAGGCAGGTTCCTTTCTCCCGCTCGATTACTTCAAAGACGCGCTCCGACTCGGTCGAGGGGCACATGGCTACACTTCCCCCCACCGTGATCGCTCCCAGCAAGCCGGGCGAGGAGAGCGGAAAGTTGTGGGCAGCGGGAATGACAATCAGAAACACCACCGAGGAATCCCAGCGTAACACTTCGACACACTGCCGGGCATTGTAGAGATAGTCGGCGTGGGTTCGCGGGATCAGCTTGGGGATTCCGGTGGTTCCGCCCGAAAGCAGAAACAGGGCTACGTCGAGCGGGTTGGGACGGTACCTCAATAGAACGTCGGGGGGGGATTTCGTCTCGACCGGCTCGTCGAGCCATGGTTGCACGTAGCGCACGCCGGCTTGCGAACCGTCCCCGAGAGCCATCACATACTGCAAACCGGGGACTTCGTCTTGAATCTCGCGGGCCATGACCAGGTAATCGAATCCCCGGTACTCGGGAGCAACAAAATACCCCGTCGCATTTGTGAGTTTGGCGAAATAAGCAAGCTCCGTGTGGCGATGCGACGGCAGGCACATTACGGGGAGGACCCCGATCTTTTGCAAGGCAAAGAAGACGACGGCAAATTCCCAGCGGTTCGGGATCTGGAGCAAGACAATATCGCGGGGTTTCAGCCCCGCGTCGAGCAAGCGCAGGGCCAGCCGATTCGCGAGGGTGTCGAGCTCGGCGTAGCGCACGCGGCGAGCGCCGTCCGCTACGACCGTCCGCTGCGGCCAGGTCCGGGCCGCCGTTTCGAGCAGATCGCCCAGAGTTTCCGGGCGCCAATATCCCTCGTGTACGTAGCGGGCCGAATCATCAGCGGGATACGGGGTACAGCCTTCGAGCATCGTTGCATCATCCGAAACCGTTCGGCTCGGTGTGAGAAGGACTGGTCGGACCGGCAGGAGTCCTCCGGCGATTCACAGGAACCGCCGGTTGGCGAATTCGTCCGGGATCGTCAAGCCGAGCGCGGAGAGTTTTTCATCGGCGTATTTTTTGTAACTCTGCCGCATCTCCTCGTTGGTCATGACTTTCAAACCCCAATAGATGTACCGCGGATTCCGTTTCGACGCGGAGGTGCCGAACGTATCGAGGGCTGCCGGGTACCACTTGTAGAGTTTCTCCTGCGCCTCTCGCTTGCCCTCGGGCGTCCGGCAGGTTTCTTCGAGAAAATGGTAGCCCATGTTCGAATGGCCGAACTCGTCCCGCTCGATGGTCGGCGCAATGCGACGCAGCGGCAAGTAGCTGGAATGCCGCCACTCGCCCGCGTGGAACGCGCCATTGAGGTCCAGGAACAAATTAAAAAGGTTCATGTCCGTCCAGGAATCGCGCGACAAATGGAAGGCGTAATGCGCGAAAGGGGTGTCGGCGAACACCAGGCTTTTTTCCACTTCCATAATGAGGCGATGGAACATGATGCAATGCTTCATCTCCTCGGCGACGTAGTTCGCCATCGTCAGTTTGGCCTCGTCATGGGGCGCGTACTTGCCGGCGTTGTCGAGCACGCTCTCAAAGAACACCATAAAGCTCCGGTTGCCGGTGCGCTCGCCTTCGTGCGCCAACATGCGAACGAGCAAGTCCCGGTACTCGTCCGGCAACGGGTCACCAATATCAAATGTCCGCCCGCAGGTTTCCGGCATGGCCGCGATTTCCCCTCTCTCCGACAAACTCGGTTCCGTTGGCTATGGTCTCTGCGCCGGCCGTCTGACGCCCGTGGCCCGCCGCCCGCAGGCTCTGGCCGCAGGGTGGTTTCGGACAGCACGCCAACCTGGAAATGTATTCTGGGCCGGAGCCGACGCTGGTGTCAATACACCACAAAATGAGTATGGATCACCTCTTCTCAGATTGGGTTATAATCGGGAGCGCCAAAAGCGAGCGCCGAAAGCGAACGCCGGAAGGAAATCCTGTCAGGGTAATATCGGGAAAGGAGTCCAGAGGTGCCGTGGAGCTTCAATAACGTCAATCGAGTGATTCTGGTGGGGCGTCTGGGCAAAGACCCTGAGTTGAGTTATTTGGCGTCGGGCCAGTCTGTCGCCAAATTCAGCATGGCGACCAGCCGACGGTTTAAGGACAAGAGCGGAGAATGGAAGGAAGAAACCGAGTGGCACAACATCGTGGCCTGGGGGAAATTGGGTGAACTGTGTTCGCAACATCTGAAAAAGGGGCGGCAGGCATATGTGGAGGGCCAAATCCGCTCCCACAGTTGGGAGGACCGCGAGGGTAAGAAAAGAACCGCCGTGGACATTGTTGCGGATTCCGTCGTCCCGCTCGGAAGTCGTGCCGAGGAGACGGGCGGCGAACCGGCCCGCCCCGCTGCCCCGGCTCGCCCTGCTGCCGCTCCCGACGACTTTGGCGAGCCTGCCTCGCAGGAAATCACCGACGACGACATTCCCTTCTGACCGGAGGGCAGCCGTGCGAACCGATAACGCCGGCGTTGGCATTCCCATGCTGCCAAGGCTATCCAGGAAGGCGAGTTCGATGAAGAAGACAAGTGGGTTCTCCCTGATCGAGCTGCTGGTTGTCATCGGGATTATCCTCACCATCGCCGCGATTGCGGTCCCACGGTTTCTGCGGACGAAACTCTCGGCCAACGAAGTCTCTGCCGCGAATTCGCTGCGGGTGATGGCATCCGCCAACGCGAACTATCACAGCCGCTTCAATCGGGGTTACGCGGGGACGCTGGCGCAACTGGGGCCGAGCAACGGCTCCTGTCCCAGCGTCGGTTCGGATTGCGCGGACTTGCTGGACACCTTGCTGTCGGGGATCTCTCCCGCCGCCGCCACGCCGATCAAGAGTGGCTATCGGTTCACTTACTATGCTCCGAGCGCCATGCCCAGCCCCGCTTCCCCGAACAACACTTACGCCGTCGTGAGCACGCCGGTCATACCGAACAACACCGGGGTTCGCACATTCTGCGTGGACCAACACAGCGTCGTGCTGCGGGACACTTCCGGAGCGCTGACCACCGCGACAGCCGCCGGCTGCAACTGGGCCATCGGCGGAACTGTCGCGCCGATTGAGTAGCCTTGCCTCCGACCCACATTCCCTGTTCCTCGAAGCATCCTGCCCTTTCCCGCTTCATCCTACGAACAATGCTGACTTGGGGTAAAAACCCCACTCTAGGGGAATATGCCCCATGGGAAAGGTGGGGGACGTGAAACCTCCCCTGATCTGTCCCCAAAACGTCAGTAAATACTCTGGCAAGTGAGTTGCTCGCTTCTCTACGGTCATTGGAGAAAATGGCGCGGATAGTTGTCTTCAGAGTTGGCTTCGATGACGTGAGATGGATTCTCCGATAGCCAGGAAAACCCCTGGGGGTACCGCAAGGGAAGGGGAAAACCAGTCATGGCGACAAGGAAACCAATGGGAAGCGGGAACGGGAAGACGCCCCGGTGGGGGATGGCGATTGATCTCCAGCGCTGCACCGGCTGCCAGAGTTGCACGCTGGCCTGCAAACTGGAGAACGGCACTCCTCCCGGAGTCTTCTGGATGCGGGTCCTCGAAAAAGAAGAAGGGGTCTTTCCTCTGGCGTACAAGATGTTCTTCCCCCTCCGCTGCAATCATTGCAGCGATCCTCCCTGTGTTCCGGTTTGTCCCACGGGAGCCAGCTACAAACGCGAGAACGACAATCTGGTATTGATTGATCAGGACCGGTGCATCGGTTGCCGCGCCTGCGTCGTGGCCTGCCCTTACCAAGTTCGGTTCGTCGCCGAAGGGTCCGAAGGATATTATGGCGAACAGAAGACCCCATACGAGAGTGTCAGTTACCGGAAATGGCAGCCGGGAACGGCCCAGAAATGCACGTTCTGTGTGCACCGGATCGAGCAGGACCTCGACCCTGCCTGCGTGCAGACCTGTCCTACCAAAGCTCTGGTGTTTGGCGATCTGAATGACCCGCAGAGCGAGATTGCGAAGCTTGTTCGAGAGAAATCGCATTTTCAGCCGCGGGCGGAGCTGGGAACCGATCCTTCCCTTTTCTATCTGACATAAGTTCTATCTGACATAAACCGGCAAGGAGGAGAGTATGGCGTATGGGTTCAATATGGAGATGAGGAATCAGCAGGAATGGTCCTGGCTGGTGGCCATGGACCTGTGCCTCGGTGGCCTGGGCGGCGGCCTGTTCCTGCTCTATCAGGTCTTCGATCTCCCCAGATTCATTGCCCTCCTGTCGCTGGGTCTGGTCGTGCTCGGGGGCGTGGTCTTGCTGTCCGAACTGGGACATCCCCTGCGGGCCTGGCGCGCCGTCTTCCGGCTGCGAACCTCGTGGATCAGCCGGGGCGTTCTCTTTGTGTCCCTTTTTCTTGTCGCCGCGTCCTTGTATCTTGCTTCTGCGTCCGCCGCGTTTTCTTGGATTCCATGGACGGAGGGCACGCCGGGAGCAAGAGTCGCGTGGTTTGTCGCCGGACTCTGCGCCGTATTGATCACGGTTTATCCGGGTCTTGTCCTTTCTGCCTCCGCAGGAATCCCTTTTTGGAATACGCGGCTTCTCCCGCTCCTCTTCTTGACTCACTCGGCGATGGGAGCGAGCGGAATTGTTTTGCTGATTTCTCCCGTACACGCATTCGGTCAGGTCCTTCCTCAAATCGAGTCGCTGGCGGCAATTTTGATTGTCGTCAACTTCATCTTCGTTGGGGTTTATCTCGTGAACATGAATCACTCTGGGGGCGCAGCCCGGGAATCGGTGAGACTTCTGAATCGTGATTCTCTCGGCCGGACCTTTCGGATTGGGGTGATCCTGGTTGGAATGATCCTCCCCTTGTTCATCGTTCTATGGCTACCGTCGGCGACGGGTCTGGCCGGCGCATTCATCCTCATCGGTGCCCTTCTCTTCCGCTATTGCGTGTTGAAGGCAGGAGTGTACGTGCCTTCTGCTTTGGTCGGAGCCGACACTAGCAAGCTGAAGCCGATCAGTGTTGATCTCTTGCGAGAGTTTGCCGGTATTACAACTCCCCGGCCGTAGGGAGAGCTGCCGCCATGGCGAAAGATGTGTCCACCATCGGGGTAAAGGTCAAGTTCATGGGTGACCTCCCGGCGCTCATCGGGAAGCGGGAACTCGTGGTGACGCTGCCCGAAGCAAGCACGGTGGATGACCTCCTGGCATCTCTGTCGAAAAGCTACGGAGACCCGTTCACCCTGAGGGTGTTCAGTGATCCGGGAAAGCTTCACCACTATATGGTCGTCTTCCTGGATGGCCAGAACATTGAAGACTTGGGAGGACTGGCGGCGCGGTTGGGAGAGAGCCAGGTTGAGGTCGTGATGCTGCCCATGTACGAAGGAGGATAGCAATGGAATCGCAGGAAGCCTGCTGGGTCCCGACGGTTTGCGGGATGTGCTACGTCGGATGCGGCATTCGCGTTCGAGTGGAAAACGGCGTTGTGACGAGCATCGAAGGCGATCCCAACAATCCGCAGAACCGCGGGAACATGTGCGCCAAGGGGAAGGCCGGGCTGATGAACCTTTACAATCCGAACCGCGTCACGGTTCCTCTGAAGCGGACCAACCCGAAGAAGGGGCTGTATGAAGACCCTGCCTGGCAGGAGATTTCCTGGGAAGAGGCGCTCAGCACGGTCGCAGCCCGGCTTCTGGAGATCCGCGACAATCCCAAGAAGCTCTACGTTCAATCCTGGGAGTCCAGTGGAGATAGTCACTGGTGGATGCTGATGTTCGGCAGCGCCTTCGGCAGCCCTCATCTCCAGAACAATTCTTCGCCCACCTGCGGCAAGGTGGTCCATCCGGTGGAGTTCTTCTCCGGCGGCGGATTCCATCAACAGCCCGATCTGCACTACTGCAAGTACTGCATCCTGGTCGGGACCCAATTCGGCGTAGCGACCCGGGGCAGTTTTAATCACATTCTCCGGGACATGGCGGAGGCCCGAGCCCGCGGCATGAAGCTGGTCGTGATTGATCCGATCGGCGGCTATGCCGCCAGCAAAGCGCAGGAGTGGATTCCGATTCGACCGGGCACCGACGCCGCCCTCGGCCTGAGCATGCTCCACGTCCTGTTGAACGAGCTGGACCTTTACGACGAGAACTTTTTGCAGAAGAAAACCAATGCCCCGTACCTGGTCGGCACGGACGGGCGCTATCTCCGGGATGCCGTCACCGGCAAGCCCTTGCTTTACGATGCGGCAGACCGCCAGACGAAGTCGTATGACGATCCCACGTTGAGCGATCCTGCCCTCACCGGGTCTTACGAGGCACACGGCAAGCAGGGCCGCCCGGCTTTCGATCTGCTGCGGGAGCACGTGGCGAAATACTCCCCCGAGAAGACGGCAGAGATCACGACGATCCCCTCTGCAACTCTCCGCCGCATCACGCGGGAATTTGCCGAAGCGGCCTCGGTGGGCGCTACCATCCAGATGGATGGCGCCCAGCTTCCCTACCGGCCGGCCTGCGTGGACTGGGCCAAAGGCTCGCAGGGGCACGCGCATGGCTTCCACCAATGCTGGCCCTTGAAGCTCGTGAATCTCATGGTGGGTGCGGTCAACGTGCCGGGGGGGATTCTGAGCACCTCCGCCGCCGCCAAGCATCCGCATTACTTTTGGCCAGAAGCAGGAACCGACGGCATGCTCGAAAAGGGGGGAAGCCTCTTGCCCCTGCCTCATCCGAAAGCCTTCCCGGGCCGCACGCCGGCGAAGCCCATCCGGGTGGACCTGGCCGAGCTTTTTCCTTTGGCTTCTCACTACAACACGCTTCTTCCTATTACAGCCCAGAACGGGCAACGCTACGGCCTCTCGTACGGATTGGAAGTAATGCTGCACACGCCCACCAATTCCGTTCTGAGCTCCTTCGGCGACCTCACGATGGTCGAAAGCTTCTACCAGTCGCTGAAATTCATCGCCGGCTTCGCGGTCGAGATCAACGAGACGAACCTGTTCGACGACATCGTCCTGCCGTTCCCGAGCTATCTGGAGCGGACCGACTTCACCACCGGGACGGGCACCCGTTCGATCTCTCCCGGTGGGGAGGAAGATTGGTTCTGGCATATCCGGCAGCCAGTGGTGGAAGCCCCCCAGGGGATGATGCAGCCGCAGGAAGTCGTTATCGAGATTGCCGATCGGGTTGGCATCCTGGCGGACCTCTACCGCCTCTTGAACCATGCCTTCCGCCTGAAGGAACCGTATGTCCTGGAGCCGGGCCGCCACTACCCCATCGCGGAGACCGTTGACCGGATGGCGCGCTGCTGGTTTGGCGAGGAGCATGACCTGGCCTGGTTTCGGGAACACGGCGTGATCCGCTTCCCCAGAAGCGTCGAGGAAGCCTACATCGGCCCGTTCCTCGATGCCCGCTTGCCGATCTACCTCGAACACTTCGTTCAACGGAGAGAAGAGTTAAAGGAAGTGCTCCACCAGATGGGGCTGGAGTGGGACCTCTCCGATTACACGCCGCTCTCCGAATGGATGCCGTGCCCCTCCTTCGAGGCCGTCCGGAAGGGTGAGTACGATCTCATCGCGGTCCATTACAAGTTCCCATTCGTGTACGGCGGCTACGGGAATGAAAATCCCTGGATCAACGAACTCTGCGAGCAAACCGATGCTTACAGCATCCTTGTCAATGAGACCGCTGCGAAATCGAAAGGAATCCGCAACGGCGACACCGTGTGGCTGGAATCGCCGGTCGAGAAGGTCCGGGCGAAGGTCAAACTGACCCAATGCATCCATCCCCAGGTGGTGGGGGTCGGCGGGCACTTCGGCCACTGGTCGCCGGGCATGCCCATCGCTCGGGGGAAAGGCATCAACTTCAACGCCCTCCTACCGACCGACCTGGACCATATTGACAAGATTTCCACCGCCCTCGATCATTGTGTCCAGGTCAAGCTCTATAAGTAGCTCGGACGCAGACGCAGCCCTTCCGCAGCCCTTCCGGTCCCCGGTGATCTTCAGCGCAGTTGGCGAATCCGGCGGAAATTTCCTGAAACAGTTGGTGGGCCCTAGTAGACGATTTCAGAACTCTTTCGATTGGCGATTCTATTCCAGAAATATCCACATGGACCCGGCCCTTGACGGCCTGAGCCTACCAGAAAAGTCCCCCTGGGCACTCCTGGATTGCCCCCCAGCTCCGATGATGTCCTCGGCAATGTGCCCGGCGCGGGGAAAAAGAAGTGGGGATGGAGGCCGACCGCCGAGCCGAGCCGGTCGGCCATCGGCTGCAAGTGCACGCACAAAGAGATCCCGCCCCCAGATCTTGAATACCAACGCCGGAGGAGGATAGGCGTGGCCCGGGAGCCTTCCAGCCGCGTCGCTGCCGCCGCCGAAGAACATCGCGCGATAGCGTTTGATTTCCGCTTGACGACATGATGCTTCCGGCGTACTGTTGGACCGGAGGAGAGTGAACGTCTAGGCTCCGGCGGGGGACGGGTCACGGATCACACTTCCACTTCCGCCTGTATGCAGGAACGATTCGCAGGCCGCAGGCGGGCGAATTCCTGCAACACTTGCTGCGCCACACTCCGGCAGGTTGTTGATTATCTGGGACGGAATGCCCCAGGCGCGCCTGGGTAATCCGAAGGGGATGACAGCCGCCGCTCATAGGCTCGCCAGTACCGTCTGCCCCATGATTACGACTCAGCATACGACACAACCGTACGTCAGGATCAGGAGCGGCGCACGCGGGATCGAGTCTGACGGAAACGGATCCCGCCGACCAGCCAAGTTTGCACAGACTCCGTAACACGGTTTCAACCGGTGTCGAATTTGCAGCTACCCGGTAGCCCAAGACGGAATTCCTCGAGGAACATCGCGAGGAGGTGTGGTGGATCATTCCGTAAATGCGCGAAGGCCAAGTAGGTGCTGCAGCCTGATTGTCACGGAGGGTCGCTCTGCTAAGAGGGTGACTCCAACCAGGTCGCTCCCCGCTCTGGAGCGACCGAGAGAAAGCCAAGGGAGGATACGATGATGAAGACACTCAGCAGGAGCATGGGACTCCTACTTTTGTTAGCTTCTGTAGTGTACGGCGCCACGCTGTCGGGGACTGTCGAAGATTCCAACGGGGCACCGATGAAGGGCGCCTTCGTGCGCGCGCGGAGCGCCACACGGAGCAGAATAACCTTCACTGTTCTGTCAGACAAGCAGGGGCGCTACCGGATTGAGAACCTGTCGCCGGGAGGTTATGAAACGTGGGCCTCAGCGATCGGCTACAAGAATGATCCACCGGCGAGTATAAACCTGGCCGGCGCAGGATCGGCGCCCTTGGATTTTACGCTCCAGCTCGGGATTGTGCGCTGGAGCGATCTGACCATGTTTCAAGGGAGAAAGTTGTTGCCGGAAGGAAAAGGGAAACAGGTTCTTTTTGGGGCATGTTACATTTGCCACGGGTTTCAAACCCGGATGGCCGCGACGAGGCGGGACGAAGCGGGATGGCTGCGAGCGGTGAACTTCATGCGAGAGGCGATGCATCCCCGCTTGGCGGGTCTTAGCGACGAGGATGCGGCCGCCGTAACTTCCTACCTGAATTCGACCTTCGGCGTGGACTCAGAACTGCCGAGATCTCCGGCCGGGTTGCCCGGATACAAGGAGACCGTGCGGACATTCAGCGATGAAGCGATGAAAATCGTCTATGTGGATTACGAACTCCCGGGTCCGAACCGCATGCCCTTCAGCGGAGCACCGGATAAGGACGGGAAGGTATGGATTCCAGAATTTGGCCGGGCGAATCGAATTGCGAGGTTGGACCCCGGGACCGGCGAGACCCAAGAATTTCTGGTGCCCCATCAGGGCACCGCTGGTATTCATTCCGCATGGCCCGCGCCGGATGGTCTTGTGTGGATCGCGCAGCAGGCCTCGAACAAACTCGGCAAGTGGGATCCGCGGACCGGAAAGATCACCGAGTATCAGGATGCTTATCTGCCAGGAAAGGAAGGGATCGAGGCGGGCGGCTCCAAGCACACCGTCCGGGTGGATATAAAGGGGAATGTCTGGACCAGTGGGATGCCTCTCACCCGCTTTGATCAAAAAACAGAAAAGTTCACTCGCTATCCGGAGGTTCGTACGGCATACGACGTGAACCTGGACAAGGACGGTAACGCCTGGTTCACTCAGTACACGGACGCCAAGATTGGGAAGGCCGACGCCAACACCGGAAAGGTTACGGTTTGGGAGCTGCCTGACCGCACTGCGCGCCCACGCCGGATCGTGGTGGATTCGGATGGGATCGCCTGGGCCGGTTCGCATACGACAGGCAAGATCATCCGTTTTGACCCCAAGACGGAGACCTTCAAGGAATACCCGCTGCCTGGCCCGAATCCGACCCCTTATGCCCTGGGGATCGACCGAGACAGCAATATTTGGTATTCCTCCCACGAACTGGACGTGGTGGGGCGATTAAATCCAAAGACGGGAGAGATTACTGAATATCCAAGTCCTTACCCGGAAAGTTACTTTAAGGAATTCTTCCTCGATTCCCAGGGAAGAATGTGGTTCGGCTCTCCACCGAACAATAAGGTGGGGTACTTTACGTTAGCCGAATGGAGGTGAGGGGTAGAAGCAGACCTGAGAGGATGGCGGTTGACGCCAAGGGCAACCTCTGGGTCGCCGGAATCGAGTCCGGCAAACGGTTGAAGAGCGCACCGGGAATATCACGGAATATACTCCACCCTCGGAGGACTCCGGACCCGATTCCGTGGATGAATTAGGAGAATAGTATGAAAGCAGGGACCATCTTTTCTGTGCTCGTGGTGATACTGACGTGGAGTATCGTTGCCGGAATGTGGAGTCCCTTCCCCTACGGAGAAAGCCTGCTCCGCGGGCAGGCGGCACGCGGCACGGCGGCGTTTCCACAAGACCCCTACGTCAAGGAGCGGGCGGCCGGCGCAGATACCGTTCCGCGCATCACGACCAAATTTCATGTAGACCCCTGGTGGCCCAAACCTCTGCCAAACGATTGGGTGTTCGGGGCTCCGGTCGGCGTATGCGCCGATTCGAAGGACCACGTGTTCATTGTCGAGCGAACCGACGCCGAGGCAGCTCCCTGGCAGGGTAATACGTACGGCCCGCCGGTGCTCGAGTTCGATCCCGGGGGCAACCTGGTCAGTTCCTGGGGGGATCCGAAGGTGCTCCCGGCGGCGGTTGGCGATTGCTGCGATTGTTACGTTGATTCCGCGGACAATATCTGGCTCGGCGGAAGCAACGATGGAATCGCTCAAAAATATTCTCATGATGGCAAACTGCTCTTGCAGATTGGCGCCAAAGGAAAATTCGACACCTCGGACGGAACGGCAAAGGGAAAAGCGTTGAATTCGAGCCAGACGTTGCTCAACAAGCCGTCGGCCATCGCCGCCGACCCGGCCAACGGCGACGTATACATTGCCGACGGCATGGGTAACCGCCGCGTTGTGGTCTTCGACCGCTCCGGGAAGTTCATCCGCCAGTTTGGCCGCCAAGCGACAAAAGAAGAGGCCGAGACAGGCGTGGGCGGCGCGTTTACGGCGCAGATAGACAACTTGGTTCTCTCGAACGACGGTCTGCTGTATGTGGGCGAGCGGGACGGCAAGCGCATCCAGGTTTTCGACAAGATGGGGAACTTCAAGATGAACATCTCGGTTCCGAGAAGAAGAAGAGAGCTTCAGACGCAGGTATATCACCGCGAGGGTCTGGAGATTGCTCCCACGATCCCGGACAAAGCGGAAATATTCGGGGTTCTTCTCTCTCGGGATAGAGCCCAGAAATACCTGTACGTTGGCACGCCCGAAGGGCTTATCTGGACTGTAGAGCGTGAGAGCGGGAAGCCAATATCGGCTTTCGGGCAGAGGGGTTACTCGACTGGCGAAATCCGCATCTCGGGTATGGCAATCAATTCCAACGGGGATCTCATCGTCGTGGCGGCGAACCGCGGAATCCAGAAGTTCAAAGCCGTGGGTGAGGATTGACGTTTACGCGCGTACATCAATCGTGAAAGGGCCGCAGCACTCACGGGAGACTTCCCTCAACAAGAGGAAGGCGAGCAGCCGAGCCACCTTACAGTCCGCTTCCTGGCATTTCTAGAATTGCACTTTCCCCTCGGAAACAAGATTTCGTTCGTGAAGTTTCTGGATCGTTCCAGACGCCGAGGTTACCAAGCCATTGTGGACACCGCGAGCAGGGCACTCCATCCTCAGTATCAAGCTTCCGAGAACGGCTCGGGTACAAACGAGGATCGAAATCATCTGGCAACTGGTAGACCCGTCGAGGCCCTCCGTTTGTGTTAACTCGCCCTAACCCGCCCGCATCGGCCCCTCCTTTTGCCAAATGCTCCGCGATCACAAAGCACCGAATCCATTGGACGCTGGCGTTACCCCTGGGCGATCCAATACTACCGTTGCGGTTGCGGCTGCTCAGGGTGAGGAGGAGGAGGGGGAAACCGCGGGGTTGCCGGTTGAAACTGAGTAGGAGAAGGCAGGATCTCCGTCAACGGAGGCTGACGACCGACGATCTTTGTGAGTGCGTCGTATGCACAGTACTCGTTCCATTGCACTGAGCCGCCTACGCCGATCGCGCCAACGAATATATCGTCTGCCATGATCGACAGACCGCCCGGAACCGGATAGCCATCCTGACTATAAAAACGTATTGTCCGATTCAAGTCACCGATTCCCTCGCCTTGATTGTACAGATCGCGGGTTGAGGAAAAGTCTTGGTGCCAATTGATAATTGTCTCTGCCCTTTTCAGAGCATGTACGATGTTGCCCCTACTCTGGCCGTCCATGCGTCCGGCACTCACAATCGCTCCATTTGGAGCGAGAACAAAGACGGCTACATTCACGTTGTGCTGCTTGGCGCAATCGATGGTGACTTGGACTATCTTTTGAGCTGCATTGAGCGAGATTTCCTCGTTTGTTTGTGCCCTCTTAGCCGCAGCTCCTGATATCACCACCTTGCTGAGATTCTGGGCAGCGGCGTCGCTAATGAGTCCGAAGGCTGTCACAGCCAAAATCATCCCCGCAAGAACGCACCGAGTTTGCTTAATCATACTATCCTCCATCATAGAGTTAATTTCCCCGTTTTACCTGCAAACGCCCCGCACTGTACAACCTTGAAAGGGTCTAGCACACTATTTTTCTGCGGCTCCCAGCGACCTCCTTCAGGAAGAGACTGTTGGCGTAGGCCAGATTTCCAATAGCTGCTGCTCGATGGGTAGTGTGAGGTCATTGCGTGAATACGAAAGCACCAGAGCGTAGCCACGTGCCGTCGTGGGGAGAGCTTTCAACAAGAAGTGATTTGCCTGCCCGCGAGGTCCGGCCAGAATCCTCCTCCACCGTGTTCGCCGTGGCCATTCTGGCGCCTCCTGGCATCCCAGGCCTTTTTCCCGGCCTCGGCGTTACCAATCGGCTCAGCATTCTGTGCGTGGAGCACCGGAACCAAAAGGATTGTGATGAATATCGCCATCATCATCGCTACCTTAATGGGTGTCTCTCCTCTAGCTGGAGAATGTATTTCCCGTGCTCCTCCCGCGATGGGAATTCTCCTCCTGAGCCGAAGCTGACTTTTTGCCGGTCCGCCGAGCAAAAGTATACTCCCTTTTGCGTCCAACCGAGCGACAACTTTCTCCGAGAGAAGCATGGGCTCAGGACCGCCCTTCCAGAGGTCCTGCGAACCCGTTGTCGCCACTTCTGAACCGGATTCTTCAAGATAACGCTGCCTTCGGGGTCTTTCCAGGGATTGATCTCCGGCCCCTAAAAACACGTCGGCCCGGCATCCCGCTGTCTCTGGTTCATTTCGATCCGCTCCTCTCGCATAGCCCCTCCCGAGTACCCGAAAAGCGGACATTTCTACTTTGCACAAATACGACATTCTCACCTTGCAGCTATACCAAGCACCGGAGCGGTTGACCCGAGAAGAGATTCCGCCGTATACTTCGACCACTGAACGTTGCTGAACCTCGGATTCCGTTATTGGTTGGAGTGGCTATGTCGAAAAAGCGTTATCCGGCAGAGAGAAACGTGATATTGGCGGCTTTTTTTTGTGCTCTCGCGCTTTCCCCTGCGGGGGCGCAGAATCCAGGCTCAATGGCGTTGACGGGGCAGGTCACCTCGCAGGAGGAAGGCCCTATGGAAGGTGTGCTAGTCAGCGCCAAAGCTGCACGTACTAACATTACCATCACCGTCGTGAGCGACGACAAGGGCCGCTATAGCTTTCCAAGGGCCAGGCTGAAACCCGGCCAGTATGCTCTTACCGTCAGGGCGGCGGGCTACGAAATCGCTTCTCCGAGAGCTGTTGCAAGTGTACCGAGCAGGGCAGCCCAGTTGGATCCCGATCAGCACACCGCTCCCATGTCAGTACCTGCGGAAGTTGCGGCGAATAGGACAGCCCAGTTGGACCTGAAGCTTACGAAGGCCCCCGATCTCGCTTCCCAGCTCAGCAAAGCGGATTGGCTCATCAGCTTTCCGGGAAGTCTAGAGCAGAAGAGACTGGCCATGGGCTGCGGCGATTGCCACTCCCTGGAGCGGGTGGCCAAATCCAAATATGATGCGGCGGCGTTTCTCGATGTCATCAAACGAATGAGGACTTACACGAACGGCAGTGGTCCTTCGCGTCCCATAAAGAGGGTTGAGGTTAACGACGGCGTAGGCAGCGGACCACGAGAACCCGAACGCCCGGAGGCTGCCCAGGAGTTGGCTCAGTACTTGAGTACTGTGAATTTAAGTAAGGTGAGCCATTGGGAATATCCCTTGTGGACCTTGCCGCGCCCCAGGGGGGAGGCCACCAGGGTTGTCTATACCGAATATGACCTGCCACGGCCGGAAACACAGCCGCACGATGCCGTTGCCGATTCCGATGGGATGGTTTGGTATTCCGATTTTAGCTCTCTCTACCTCGGGAGGCTGAATCCACGAACCGGCGAAGTGAAGGAATGGCGCATTCCAGATGTGAAGCCAGGAGTCACCCCAGCAGGCTCTTTATCTCTCTCTTTCGATAAAGAAGGGAACGTATGGGTCGGCAGCTTGTTTCAAGGCGCGATCTACCGATTTGACAAGAAGACCGAGACGTTCAATTCGTGGAGTGCTCCAAGGGAATACAACAATAGCCAGGTGCGAACATCCATGGTTGCGCCCCAGAATAGTCACGTGGACGGCAAGGTGTGGTTCAGCAACAACCTGGCGAATAAGCGCATACACAGATTAGATCTGGCAACCGGTCAGATTGAAACCTTTGATCCGTACGGGGAGAGCAGGAGAGAGCACTCTGTTTATTGCATTGCCTCAGACCCGATGAATAATCTCATTTTTTGTGACTATGTGGGCAGCGGCATCGGGGAAATCAATGCCAAGACCGGCAAGATCAGCCGATACCCAACGCCTAGCCCAGGGGCGTGGCCCCGCCGAGGCAGCTTGGACTCGCAGGGCCGCTTCTGGTTTGGTGAGAGCGCCGTCAACAGGATCGGGATGTTCGATACGAAGACCAAAGAGTTTCTGGAATGGCGGATGGTCAATCCGTGGACTGATCCCTACGATGCCATGCTGGACAGGAACGGAGACGTATGGACCGGCGGAATGGTAACGGACCGGGTGATTCGGCTGACTCCCAGCACGGAGATACAGTTCACAACGGCACTTGGCAAGAGGGTCGAATATCTTCTCCCAAGGCCGACACAGATTCGGCGGGTGTTTGTGGACAGCTCCGCCACCCCGGTTGCTTTTTGGGCTGGAAGCAACCTGGGTGCTTCCATTGTGAAGCTCGAACCATTGGAGTAAGCAAACGTCTTGTACCGCGTTGACCCTGCTTCGTGTCACGTAGGGCTCTCGATCCCGACCAGATTTTTAGCTTGACTATGACTTTCGATTATTCTAAAATTCCCGTGACTATACTTGCGCGGCGGAAAATTTTTCCCAAGGGGGTCACACAGTGAGCCACACGAGGTTCTCCGTTTGGTTTGGGCTCGCCGTATTGTTCTCTCTCACGGCGGTCTCGGCGTTTGGCGCGCCTCTGGACTTGCAAGGCCTGATGTCCGGCAAAGTCACTCTCAAGTCAGCCGGAAAGCTGGCTTTTGGTCCGGACGGGGTCCTGTTTGTTGGCGATTCGGTTGATGGAAAGGTCGTTGCCCTGGATACCGGCGACCGCGCGGAGGTCAAGTCCGCGCCGGTGCTGGATATTAGGGGCATCAACCACAAGATTGCCGCGGCCCTGGGCACCACGCAGGACCGGATCCTTATCGACGATGTCATCGTGAATCCGATTTCCAAGAAGATCTACATTTCTGCTTCCCGCGGGCGTGGCCCGGATGCGGTGCCCGTCATCCTGCGGATGGACTCGACCGGCAAACTGACCGAGCTCTCTCTCGATAAGATCAATTATTCGGTCGCGGTCCTGCCAAACCCCATTGCGGCCGATGCCAAGACGGAGCGCGACGTTGCTGCTGCGACAGTTGCAAAGAAAGCCCAGCAGCCTCTTTACGTCAAGGTCAATACCAGCGCCCCTAACGATCGTGGCACTCTGCGTCAGTACGCGATTTCCGATATGGCCTACCACAACGGCGCCCTCTACGTGGCCGGCCTCTCCAACGAGGAGTTCAGTTCCTCTTTCCGCGTGATCCCGTTCCCCTTCCCAGACAAGGTCCAGGAGGAAACGGGAGTTTTGATGTACCACTCCTCCCACGGCCGTTTTGAGACCAACTCCCCGATTCGGACCTTCGTGATTACCAATCTGGAGAATCAACCTACGATTTTCGCGGCTTACACTTGCTCGCCAGTCGTGAAGATCCCGATGACACAGATGAAGCCCGGCAGCGCGGTAAGGGGCGTCACGGTCACCGAGCTCGGTGGCGGAAGCACTCCGCTCGACATGATCGTTTACCGCAAGGCAGCCAAGAACTATATCCTTATCGCGAGCACCAGGTCGGTATTCAACGCGATTCAGAGGCTCCCGCTCGACGGCATGGACCGGGCTGTGGAGCTGACTTCCGGTTTCCCGGATGCAGGCGGTGTGCCCTTTGAGGTGGTTCCTGGCCTGGAGGGCGTTGTGCAGATGGATAAGTACGATGCCAACAACATCCTGCTGGTCAGCGACCTCAACGGTTCCCTCGATCTCCGCACGATACCGACACCTTAGGCCGTGCTCGGTGCCATCCTTGAGGACCGTCTTGCAGATTGGGATTGCGGTTCTGGCGGCGGTCCTTTCGGTCGCCGCCCAGACCGTCTCCATTCTGAAGGAAGGCGGAGGGTACAAGGTAGTTGGCTGGAATGCCGGCGCTAGGGAACCCGCAGGGGGGTGGTCGTCGGTCTTCGTCGTCTACGCGGGGGCAGGCGAAGTGCCGCCCATGTTTGGCAGCTATGCTGTCGAGCAGGGAAGCCTGGTCTTTTATCCGAAATATCCTCCGGCGCCGGGCGTGAGTATTCGGGCCGTTTTTCGCCTCCCCGGCGGTTCACCGGTGGAAGCCCGATTCGACGAATCAAAGGTGGAGCTTCAGCCTTTGGCCTACGTCGAGCATGTCTATCCTTCCGCGAACCTGCTTCCCGACAACCTGCTCAAGTTTTACATTCAGTTCTCGGCCCCCATGAGCCGGGGCGAAGCCTGGAAGCGAATTCACTTGCTGGACGAGCGCTGCTCCCCCGTCGAGCTCCCCTTCTTGGAAATCGTCCAGGAGCTCTGGGACCCCCACAACCGCCGCCTCACCGTTCTATTCGATCCTGGGCGAATCAAGCGCGGGCTGGCGCGGCGACAGGAGATGGGACCGGCATTGATCGAAGGCAAGCGGTATTCGCTGGTCATTGAGCGGGAGTTTCAGGACGCCCGTGGCGTGCCCATGCGGGCGGAATTTCGCAAGCAGTTCCGCGTCACGCCTTCTGACCGAGTGCCACCCGATACCGCTCAGTGGCGGCTCACCATCCCCAAAGCGCGCACGACGGACGCCCTCGTCGTTGACTTCACCAAACCAATGGATTGGGCGATGCTGCGGCGGGTGCTGGATGTTCGAGGGGCTGATGGAAGAGTGGCCGGAATCGCGGCCGTTGAGCGGGACGAAACCGAGTGGCGCTTCATTCCAGCCGAGCCATGGAAGGCCGGCGGCTATCAACTCATTATTGATATGTCCTTTGAAGATGTGGCCGGCAACCGCATCGGCCGCGCTTTCGACGTCGATCTGGATCGGTTCGACGAAGTCACCAAGCACATCGAGCTCAAGACCTCATCGCTACACTTCGTGGTGAGTGACGAGTAAGGACTGCCCCCCGGCCGGTATGGATAGCATTCTTCCTGAATTGGCCTGGCCGCCTGCTTCCAGTGCCCGCCAGAGTCTCGCATTGTTATTTTGATCTTGAGCGAAGTGGAAGGGCTTTCCATCAGGAACAGATCAGAGGCCCTTGGTAGCGTTCCTGATGGCAGACCGGCTTCAAACCCTCGGTCAACTGAACGGGGATTCCCCAGGCATCGGTGAATGCTGCGTGGGCGAAGCTCTTGTACCGAGTCTTGCTATAAGGCTGATCGAATTTCACGCCGGCCGCTTCCAGCTTCTTGCAGAACTCCTCCAGGTTCTTCACCTCAAAGCCGATGCTGTCCAGAGCCCGCCCTTTGTTAGAAGGGAGTGGTCCTTCGGGAGATGTCTCAACATTCAGCTTCGCTCCGGGTATCACGAAGTTGGTACCGGCGCTTCGGATGATTTTACCGCCGAAGTATTTGGCGTAGAAGTCGCGAAACCTACCCTCTTCGGCGTTATCCTTCAAATAGAAATGCAAGAGGCTTCCCCCAATCGGTGCAGCGGGATCACCGTGCCGAGCCGCGGTTACAATTTGCTCCGGGCATGGGTCTTCGTCCGATTGGCGTGAGCCGGGCGGAGTGAATGCGCAGGGGTTGGTTTCAATCGCTACTCTCAGACCGTCCGGGCTATAGACATGGGTCCACGTCTGCTGTCGGCTGCCTCGTGTCCAGCTAGGATCTCTCAGTGTTGCAGGATTGATGGAGTCTGTTTTCACGTCGGCGCCTACCAACCGCTTTATTAGTTCATAGGGGTTCGGCGAACTGACTCCGAGATGATCTACAACTGCTCCCCGGCTGGGGCCAGAAGGTTCGCCGGCGTGCATAAAGACAAAGACTCCAGGGAGTTTGATGACGTCGATTCCGCCGATCGTAATCGGTTGGCCC
>Ga0209343_10003537_pt1 | contig 19625 bp, 23 predicted proteins | sample RifCSPlowO2_02_FD_184026 | JGI IMG/M metagenome (GOLD analysis project Ga0209343, IMG submission 184026) | Groundwater microbial communities from Rifle, Colorado - Rifle CSP2_plank lowO2_0.2 (SPAdes) (version 2) | ecosystem: Environmental > Aquatic > Deep subsurface > Groundwater | place... | reverse complement strand
CCGCTCCCACACAGAGGCATTGGTTGTTACAGGCCCAGAAGCTCCAGCGCACGCTCGTGATTCCAATCGGCCATGAAGATCTGTGACGTGCCGTCTGCGGTGCGCGTGCTGCTCCACGCCATCTTGTCGCCCTGTGGGGTGAACACAGGCAGGATGTCAGTGCCTTCCGTGTTGGTCACACGAATGGGATCTTTCTGTCCCAGTGTATCGACCATGAACAGTTCGAAGTTCGCATGGCCGAGCACGTTGCTGGAATAGATAATGTAGTCGCCACTTGGATGGAAGTACGGCCCCCATGACACCATCGCGGAGTCGGTGAGCTGACGCTGGTTGCTGCCGTCGGCATTCATGGTCCAGATCTCGGCACTGTTGCCATCCGGATTGAAACGGCGCCACACCACCTGCTGATCGTCGGCGCTGAAGAACGGGCCTCCGTCGTAACCGGGCGAATGGGTCAGCTGTCTTACATTGCTGCCATCGGCATTCATGATGTAGAGATCCATGAAGTACGAAGCGTCGTCCTCGAACAGACGCTGCTCGGCCATGCTCAGCGGTCGATTGTAAGCCTCGCGATTGGACGCAAAGATGATGGTCTGACCGTCGGAGGAGTAGGAACCCTCTGCGTCATAACCACGAGCATTCGTGAGGTTCACCAGATCGCTGCCATCGCCGTTGGCCTGATAGATCTCGTAGTGCTCGTCGTAGTCCCACGAGTAGCCGCGCTCGACGCCGCTCTCGCGCATGGCGATCTCACGCTGCTGCTTGCCGATGGCATCCGGGTCGTCATGGGTGGAGGCAAAGATCACACGGTCTTCGATCGGATGAATCCAGGCGCAGGTGGTCAGGCCACTGCCAGGTGAAACCTGAGTGGTCGCGCCAGTCAGCAGATCGCGCACGAAGATCTGATAGAAGGGATTGTCGCCTTCCAGTTCGGCCTGATAGATCAGGCGATTGCCGTCGGCGCTGAAGTAACCCTCGCCAGAGCGTTTGCCTTCTGTAATGAGCTGATAGGTATTGAGCAGCAGTTCGCTCTCATACAAAGGACCTTCTGCAGCGACAGGCGCTGGCGCCGCGGCCGTGGCACCGGCTGCGCCATCGTAGGCTTCCGCTGCTTCCTCAGTCGCTGCCGGGACTGCGGCCGTGGATTCGGTGGAACCGGTTTCCTGGGGACTGCAGGCAACCAGCCCCAGAGTGGTAATGAGGAGTGCCAGCCATTGGTTCTGCGTCATGATTGAGCCCACTTGAGAATGATTATCGGGAACCACTATATCGCCGAGAGGGAACTCTCGTCGATGAAAATCTTGTTTCAGTTCGTGACGTCCGGCCGGCGGACATTGAGGACTCACAAAATAAAACGGGCGGCCCCGAAGGGCCGCCCGCACTGCCTCACATCATTCCAGGAGGGAGAGGTTCCTAGAATGTCTTGCGCAGACCTAGCTCGAATGTACGTCCGAGCGGGTTGCCGATCCGAGGATCATAACCCATCTCCTGACGTGACTCGGGCGGATCTCTGTCTTCGATATTCACGATCGAAGCCGTCAGGGTTGCCCATGGCAGATCCACGGTGTAGTGGAAGTCCGTGGACACCCAATCCTCGCCCTTGATGCCGAAGTAGCTCGGACCGAACGGCGTTGTAGTGCCAGGCTGGAGGCCAGCGGGAGTCAGCGAGGCTGCACCCAGCAGTTCACCGGTCGTTTCATTGAAGAAGCGCTCATCGTTCACGCCACTGACATAGTTCATCACCAGACGGAAGTTGTGATCTCCCTGGGTGTAGTTCGCTGTCATGCTGCCGCGCCATTCGGAGGCCGCGTTTGCAATGGTGGCGAAGTTCAGTACGCCCAGACGATCCTCTCCTGCCCGCAGCTGGAATCCGTCAAGACTCAAGGCAGTGAACTCGAACTTCTGGATCTTGGTGGCTGTGATGCCGACACTGAAATCGCCACGATAAACAGGGAAGCTGTACGTGGACTGGATGTCGTATCCAGCAGTCAACTGGCCAGGACCGTTACCGAAGTCCGTGCGGATTGACGAGAAGGTGTTCGCCGTTGACACACCCTGCACACAACCGCCGCCGTCGAATGTCACGCGCGGAGCCAGAGGGTGAGAGCAGTCCGCGAGCGCCGTGCCATTGTTGGACACTGAGCCACCAGGAGTCGCCGGGATGCTGAACACCGCGTTGGCGATGTCGTTGGCAGAGGCCAGCAGACCCAGCTCCTTCTCCGTCTCGATGTTGAAATAGTCAACGATCAGGCGGAAACGGCTGCCATCGGTGAAGCCTTCCGATTGCCAGATGACGCCAGCGCCCCAGACATCTGCGGTCTCCGGCTCGATGCCCGAGTTGGTGACTGTCTGTGCACCTCTCCAGTTGCCTCCTGCGCGGGTATAGCTGTTCACCCCGTTGTTGACTTCACCCGGTATGATGCCAGCACCCGGCGCCTGGTAGTTGGTGCCATAGGACCCGCGGAACGCCAGGTTCTCTGTCGCATCCCACTTGCCCGACACCTTGTACACCGTGGCATCCAGACCGCCAGTGAACTCTTCGTAGCGTACGGCTGCAGACAGATACAGGGAATCCAGCACTGGCAGACTCAATTCACCGAAGAATGAAGACTGATCCTGGAAAGTGTTATCCGGCACGTTCGTGCCAAAGAACTGGAACGGACCGGGACGATCAGGCGTGCAGCCTGTGTAACGAGGATCCGCAGGATCGAGAGGCAGCTGACCGGAGTCGTTCGGCCACTGACATGGCTGGCTGCCGTTGTAGAGTGGATCATCGATGCTTTCGCGGTTTTCCGTCTTGCGCCACTGTGCACCGGCACCCCAGCCAATCGCGCCGCCTGGCAGCTGCAGAGGAGTCTCGCCACTGAACACGATATCGACCGTTGCGTTCCAATTCACGCTCTCGTTCTTGCGGTCGTTGAACATCCAGCGGATCAACTCATCAGAGTTTTCGGCGCCAGGAACGTAGCTTGGATTCGTCAGACCGAGAACAGGCTGACTGGCAAAGTTGGAGGCGAACGGGTTGTACCAGCTGCAACCGGCGCTGCCTGCCATTCCGGGGTTCTGCGTACCGTAACGGTTCGGATCCAGATCGGGGACATTGCAACTTTCACCGCCGAATCCATTCAGTGCCTGCTGCATGCGCGCCAGCATCATGTCGGGGCTGTCCGAGTACAGATTAGACTGGTTGTAAGTCAAACCAAAATCGAAACTGATGTCATCGGTCAGGTCGCCATTGAAGCCAGTGGAGACATGCGTGAACTTGTTGCGGATATCACTCGGTGTACTGTACTTGCCGCTCTCTGCAAAGGTATCCAGACCGCCGTGCGCAAACGCACGATAGGTGACCGGAGTGAAGCCCTGAGTCGCCGCATAGGCCGGTGAATTCGCGAAGCCGGTACGCGTCGCAAAGTCAGCCACATAGGGGTTGGTCTTTGGCACATACAACTGATACGTGGCACCCGTGGCTCTCGCGGGACCGCGGATCACCGGCTGTGAAGGCGAACCGTACTGATAGGGAGTATCCACGAGCGAGTACGCTGCGCGCAGATAGAAGTTCAGGTTCTCGGACAATTCCGTATTTACTTGCCCATACAAGCGATAGATGTCGTTGTCAGACACCACGTTGTAGTACGGAATGTAGTTATAGGCACACGTGAAGGAGTTGACGTAAGTGCCGCCAACGGCTTCGCAGGAGCTCTGTGTATAGTCAGAGACAATACCTGCGACTGGATTACCCCACTCACCATTGGCGGTGTTGTTCGGTACAGCGGGTAGAGCGCCCCTCGGCAACCAGCCTGCGAGGTTCGTGAGCGTCGACCACGGTGCCGGGTTAACGCTGTAAGGCAGATCGGTGAAGCTGCGATCCACGGCATCAAGACGCGAACGATGCTCCCACTGCGCAGTCATCAGCACATCGGTGTTGTCCGTGCTGAAACCGCCGAGAATGCTGCCGTTGTAATCGCCGTCCGATCCATCGATGGCCTTGTAGGCGCCGGAGATCTCGATCCCTTCGAACGCATCGCGCGTGATGAAGTTCACGACGCCACCGGTAGCGTCAGCACCATAGGTGACGGCAGCACCGTCCTTGAGGATTTCCACTCGTGCAATCGCTGCAGAGGGAATGACGGATGTATTTTCTGTCACCCTTCGCCCATTGAACAGGGTGAGGGTCTTGTCGGCACCGATACCGCGCAGGTTGTAGCTCACGCTACCTGTATTGCCTGCACCGCCGAAGTAATAGGATTCACCTGTCGTCGCTCCAGAAACACTGAGACTCTTGGCAAATTCCAACGCAGTAGGCGCTCCCGACAGTTCCATATCTTCTGCGGTGTAGACTTCTACAGGAAGAGCGGCGTCGAGTGGTGTGCCTCTGATGAGAGATCCGGTTACGATGACTTCTTCGATTTCCGGAGTGTCGGTGTCTTGCTGGGCAATGACAGACAGTGGAGTTCCAGCGAGCATTACTGCAACAAACAATGCCTTGCGTCTGCCTGGAATGGCATGATTCATAGCGACCCCCTTGGTTGTACTTATTGTTTTTGCCATCTTCCTCGAATACAAATCCGTGTATTCAAGGCTATTGGCAATTCAGGATGTCGACTGCAGAAGCAATTCGGGAATGCCCGTTTTGCATCAGACGCTTTGGAGTGTAGTGCAACAAATTTCACTATTCAATTGCTGAATTGTTTAATTTACCGTCAGTTCCAGAGCTATAGAATCAAAGCTTATATCAAATATCATCTAAATCAATTTCGATATAAGCGGGGAGATCACGCGAGGACAACACAGTTTCGCCCCGATCCTTTGGCGTTGTAGAGAGCTGAGTCGGCCGCACTCACCAACTCATCCCAGTCCTGGCCATTGTCAGGAAAAACTGCCACACCGGCGCTGACCGTCAATTCGACACGCTGGCCTTTCACCACGAAACCGCGTTCCTGAATTGCCTGACGCGCGCGCTCGGCGACCTGCGTGGCCACCTCGCCAGCAATATCCGGCATGATGACCATGAACTCTTCTCCGCCAAAGCGACCCACGCTGTCGTGTTGGCGCACCACCTCGCGCAGTGTCACCACCAAGCCTTGCAGCACCGCATCACCAGTCAGGTGACCATAAGTGTCGTTGAAGCGCTTGAAATGATCGATATCGAACATGACGACCGCGAAATTTCCTTGATTGCGTCCACATCGGGAGCGTTCATGCTCGAACGAAGAAAGCATGGCGTTACGGTTAAGCGCACCAGTAAGAGGATCATTCATGGCCATCTGCAGCAGATCTTCCTGCTGCCGCTCCACCACCATCCAGATCACACCCAACGTCACCAGCACCCACAATGCAGTAATGCCCTGCATATAAAGGATGTCAAGCAGGCCCCCGGCCAGCACATCTTCGCTGCTGCCCAGCACAACGGCTATCACACGCACGGTTTGGAGCAGAGCGTAGATAGCATAGACAGCACCAGTGAAGCGCTGGGAGCAACGCGCAGAAGGTAATGCCCTGATGCCCATCAGCCAGGCACAGCGCCACATGATGATCCCTACCGAACCGGAGACAACGGCCGTGCGTGTTCCAAGACTGACTATGTCGACCCGCCACAGCAACACTGTGAAAATCGTTATTCCGACGAGGATCAGACCCGGCATATCCCGGGTCGATTCATGCCGATAAACAAGTAAGCTGCGATACATCAGCACCATTCCGTACACCAGCAGGGTGCTGGCAATCAGAACGCCAACCATGGCTTCCGTATTGTTGCGCACTGCCACCAACGCCAGACCCAGCGACATCACAACAGTGGCCACACCCCAATCACGCACCGACCGGTAACTCATGTCCTGCGATCCAAAATAGATGGCGGCAACGCCCGCAGTGAAGGACACCGTGACGGCGGAGAAGAACAATGTCTGTATATCCAGAGCCATGAGTGACAAGTACACTATCCTGAGGTTTGCGGGGCCAACTCCGCAGTTTACGATGCAAGCATCAAAGGATAAAGGATAAAGTTCAAAGCAACTGACTATAGGAAAACACAATGAAAAATGTAATGTGGCTCGCTACCTGGACGGCAGGATTTCTCCCAATGCTTGCACACGCTCAGGGTGGTCGTTACGACACCATGACGCTCGAAGAGAAGGTGGCCGCTGGCGCCGGGTATCATGACGATTCCGCAGAGGTCATAGAGCCGTTTCGCATTCTGGGCAATATCTATTATGTCGGTGCAGCAGATGTGTCGTCGTATCTGATCACCACTTCCGAAGGACATTTCCTGGTGGATTCCGGCGTCAACGAAATGCCCGTTGGCATTCGCACCAATGTCGAAAAGCTGGGATTCAAGATTGAAGATGTGAAGATACTACTCTCCAGTCACGCGCACTTTGATCACGTGCAGGGTCACGCCGTTTTGCAGCGCATGACCGGTGCACAGGTGATGGCGCTTGCCGCCGATGCCGACGCGTTGGAAGCTGGCAAGGATCTCTCGCCACTCAGTTTCGAAGGCTGGGAACCAGTGAAGGTCGATCGCCGTTTGCAGGATGGCGAGAGCATCACGCTCGGCGACACAACGATGACCCCGACGTGGGTGCCAGGTCACACACCTGGATGCACGACATGGAGTCTCGATACCATTGATGATGGCCAAAGAATGAATGTGGCGATCTTCGGTTGCAACGGACCCAACGCAGGCGTGCAGATCACCAACAACCCGCGCTTTCCCGATCTCGCTGAGCAGACGATGATCGGCTTCGACAATCTCGCAAAACTCACGCCCGACATTTATCTGACCGGACATCCCGAGGCACCGTTCGCCAACATCGAACATCTGATGCGCGTGCAGGTGAGACCGCACCCATTACTACAGCAACAACCGTGGGCGGAGATGATTGCCGAGAGACGCGCGGCGATGGAGCAGAGGATTGCGGAGGAGGGGAGGTAGCTTTACAGTCTTGCTGGCCTCTCAATCCGAAACTGCGGTAGCGGTCCGTTCCGTAGATTGCATGTTATTTGTCGCGCTCCAAAACCCACCTGGTGACCGCCTGATGAAAATTGAGCGGCCCAGGTACCGTATTATGTGTCTTCAGATATTTGAACCCCGCTCGTTGCAGCGTTCGATTAGGTCCGACGTTGAATGCATTGGGTTCACAAAAAAGGCGTTCGAGCTTGAGCATGGCGAAATACAACTGTGCGGATTTCACCACACATGCTGTGCCGCACCCCGACCTTCTATCTTCTGACTTCAAAATGTGGAGGTGCATGTTTGCGTGGCTTCCAAACTTGATCTTGGCGGCAGAAGAGAACCCTATCGGAGCATTGTCCAGCTTCCAGATGAGCACCAGTGCTGCGCGCTGCTCAACTGGCCTGGAATACTCCATCGCGTATCGCTCTCTCCAGACTGATGCTGAAGGCAGCCGTGTCGGATCGACTCCCAACATCTCCAGATGCTCCGGTGTAGCATCGTGGAAATAGTCGATGACCAGCTCCAATTCTTGAGGAAGCATTTCCTGGACTGATAGGTTCATTGCAAATTTCCCTCCTTTCATCGGCACTTATTCCCTGAACATCCTCACCCGCTGGGCGACGCCCTCAGCGCGGGCGCGCAACTGACCGCAGCCGCCATCCACATCTTGCCCGGCGCTGTTACGCACCTTGGTCAGCACATAACGACTGTGCAGGTATTTGACGATCTCGCGGATGCGTTCGGCATCGGGGCGTTCGTAGCTCACACCGTTGCCAGCATCCAGCCCCGTGCCTTCGAGACTGTTGAAGGGAATGATGTTCAGCACCGCGTACTTGTCCTTGAACAGGCGCAGGATTTCGTCGAGTTCGTCCTGCCCGTCGTTGATGCCCTTGAGGAGCGTCCACTGGTACTGAATCGGGTAACCGGTCTCGCGTGCGTACTCCTCGCCCAGTTCCATCAGTTCCTGCGGCGCGATTTTCGGCGCACGCGGCAGCAGGTGTTCGCGCAGCTCGGCCTTGGTGGTGTGCAGCGACAAGGCCAGCGCAGGCCGCACGCGTTGCTGCGGCAGCAGTTCGAACACACGGCGGTCGCCGACGGTGGAAAACACCAGATTCTTGTGGCCGATGCCGCCTTCGGTGCCGAGCAGATCGATGGCCTCCAGCACGTTATCGAGATTGTGCGCCGACTCGCCCATGCCCATGAACACGACCTTCTTCACCGGGCGCAGACGGCGCGCGAGGACGACCTGCGCCAGGATTTCCAGACTGCTCACTTGCCGAATCAGGCCACTCTTGCCGGTCATGCAGAAGCGGCAACCAACGGCGCAACCGACCTGGGTGGAAACGCAGAGCCCGTCGCGCGGCAGCAGCACGCTTTCTATCATCTGTCCGTCGGCCAGCTTGACCAACAGGCGCATCGAATCATCAGCACCCGGATGTTGGGAATGAATCTGCGCAACTGCTCCCAGCTCTTGGCTGAGTGCAGGCAAGCCATTGCGTACCGACAGCGGCAGGAAGTTTTCCTGCTTCTGGTGGCTTGGACCTGCGTCCAGCGCCTTGCCATTCAACCAAGCGCGCAAGACCCGTCCACGGTGGACGGGCAGAGCCTTGAGGTCGGACAGGCGTTGGTCGAGATCGGGAAAGTTGAGAAGCGGCATGGGGCGGAATGCTAGCACCTGCGTCGCATCAGTGCATTAGAACAGCTACTGGTGACAGCGTAATGTGAACTATATTTATCCAGGATTTTTGGTGTTGAACGTTGACGGGTAGGATCAGTTGTGCACGCTAATCATGATCGTGGTCATCCTCAAAAAGATCCAATCTCTCGCATACATAATCCATGATTCGGTCATACTGCATTTCTTCGATTTTTCCAGCGACTACAAAGCAAAACAAATACGAGGAAACAAAGTGAAACTTGTACTGCTCCTTAGATTTCGCGTCGAGAGACACGTCAGCGGCAACCTGGTCATCTGATGCGTCGATCATTTCCTGAAGAAGCTTCTCGTTTCTCATTTTATGCGCTTCGGAGTACATAATAGGCGCAAGCATATAAAGGTTCTGAAGCGGAATACTTCCACCAGTCGCTTTTGCGATTGCCTCGTCTAGAGAGTGGCGAACTTCAATTAGCCATTTTTCCATGGGCTTACTCGATGCTGACTAGCGCATAACGCCTTTCTTCAGCGGCCAAAGCATAATGGCGTGACATTTGCGCAAGCAAAAGGCATGACAGCAGGTTTTGATCCGACTGCACGAACTTGTTAGCGCATATTGAAAGCGCTGTATATGGTGATAATATACCGCTCATGATTCATTTAATTCAACAAGTTGACGGCTTTGACTGGGATTCTAGCAATTCCGAGAAAATCATCAACAAACACAACGTGTTGCCGTCTGAGGCAGAGCAAGTGTTTTTCAACGAGCCTCTCTTGTTAATGGATGATGTAAAGCATAGCCAAAAGGAAACCAGATACCACGCCCTTGGTATTACAGATGATCTGAGATTGCTGCATGTAACTTTTACCTTTCGCTCGAACGGGACACTTGTGCGAATTGTTTCTGCCCGAGATATGCATCGCAAAGAGAGAAGAGTTTATGAGCAAATTGAAAAAAATACCTGAATTCAAAAGCGAATCGGAAGAGCGCGATTTTTGGCTATCTCACGACTCCACTGAGTATGTGGACTGGAGCAAAGCAAAGCTCGCCAGGTTCCCTAACTTGAAGCCTTCTACCAAAACCATATCCCTCAGATTGCCCGAGTCGCTTTTGGATCGAATCAAAATCGAGGCCAATAAACGGGACATGCCGTATCAATCTCTTATCAAGGCCTGGCTCGCCGACGAGGTGAATAGCGCTCATCGCAGGCAATGACCAAGCGCTAACGCCCTTGCTCAACGGTCAAAGCCCGCTGTCATGCCTTTTGCTTGCGCAAAAGCCACGCCAGCGGGCTTTGGTCCGATTGAAGCAGTTTGTTACGCGCGTTATTGCGCGCTGATGACAGGCCTGAGCTCATACACACGTCCGTATTGTGCTGCTGCTTTCAGATCTCCAGCCTTCAATGCTTCCCTTACATCATGCAATTTATAAGCATCTTCCAGGCTCATCGTCGGCGACCAGCCTTGCTCCGACTCAGTAACCTCAATGGCCACCTCGGCAACATACTGTCCTTCATGCACGAACTTGATCTTCTGACGCGGACTCATGACTTTAACCTCATACGATACGTTCGGTCCCACCTTCCAGGGTCTGGGCGGTAGGCAGTGACTAAAACGACGGGTTCATCATAGCTCTTTGGAATGCCCCAGACCACATGTACAGGTCCGCTTTTGGAGTCTTGCTGCAGGAATAGGACGCATGGGCCTTTGGCGAAGTCTGGATACTCCTCTATGAGAATCGCGGCTGGGACTCCTGCCAAGACCTCACGGACCGACAGACCATCTTCTGCCAGCTCGTCATAGCCGTGCTCCGAAATACGAACCTTGCGCTGGGTAACCAGGCGCTTAATTTTTTCTTGAAAGGCTTCCAATCCTTACCTCGATCTTGTCGGCAGGGGGCGCATAACGCCCCTGATCTGGCGCGAAAGTATGTTGGCGTGGCTTTTGCGCCTTTTGCAGAAGGCATGACAACATGCTTTGGTCGCTCTGAAGCGGATTGTTAGAACGCATTAGGAAAAAAGTGCTGCATAAATTTTCGTTACCAGTGCTTGCGACAACTTGGGATGACGTTGTTGCCACTGCCTTTCCTTGAATTTTCCTTTAGCATCGATAACCGTGGCGCCGTTTGAGACAGCAACAGTGCTTCTGGCAAACCCCCCATGAACCTTTTCGAGAGTCAGGGAAGTTCCTTCCATCTGATGATTTTCATCAATTGATCCATCGGCCTTTACTCTGAGCCTCATAGAGTCAAGACGAATGATCTCGCTCGGTTTTCTATTCTTCAAGGTGTAGATGGCCATTACCACTGAAATCGTCTGATTCGCGTACTTCGTTAAGACACAAAGGTTGCGTGAATAGAAGTCATCGAACATCTTGTGAGAAATTCTGACAAGGTGGCCGTCGTTAACGATGAAAACTCGATACCCTAAACTCACGTTTACCCCGAATCTGGCTCATGCCGATACCACGATGTTGAACCGATGCCCCACAGCTCTCGGGCCCATTTAGCTCGACGTCACGCTGAACTTGGATATGCGTTCTAACGCCGTGCACAGCGGCGCGACCGAAGGTTGCGTCCGGCGCCGACAGGCGCGAACTGATGCACCTTGTTATGCGGAAACATAGCAATTGCGGTCCATGGTCCCCTCAATAGAGTCGTGCCTCTTCGTCGTCCTTGATTATCGCTTCAACTACCTCCAGTGGCGCTGGAATTGAGGCTGCGTCCTTCATGGTCTCGGCTAAAGTCGGCAGCCCCTCAAGGGACGGCCAGTGCTCGGGCATCCAGAGATGCGATCGGATCACGCACTTTGCGCAGTGGAAGAACGCCTCCTCCACATGTACGGCAATGGCCAGAGCAGGGACCTTACCATTGATGATCATGCTTTCGAGCAGCGCGGCATCACGTACGACCTCTGCTCTACCGCTGATGCGAAGTGTTTCTCGCTTACCTGGGACCAGAAAGATCAAACCTAGTCGGGGCGACTCGAAGAGATTCTTGAAGGTGTCGAAGCGTTGGTTTCCTGGTCGGTCTGGAATAACAAGCGTAGTGCTGTCCAATACCCTTACGAAACCAGGAGCATCGCCCTTAGGGGAAATGTCCATCCGGCCTTCTCGGTCACTTGACGCAACGAGCACAAACGGCGCGCGGCTAATAAAGGCGAGGCAATGCCGATCAAGTGCAGAGAGCGCCTTCTCGACAACAGAAGGCGCAATTGGTTTACCCATTAACTCCCGCAATTCCGCCTCAGATCGAACGATGTTGCTAAATTTCATTCTTCTCTCCAACCGACCTGCGAGCCGGCATAGTGACGCACGATGGCGCATAACGCCGTTCCTCAGCGGCAAAAGCATAGTGGCGTGACTTTTGCGCCTTTTGCAAAAGGCATGACACTATGATTTTGTCCGTCTGTAGGACTTTGTTATCCAACTTTCCATTCCTGTGGCGCTTCCAGTCGATGCCCCTCAAACAGGAAACCTCCGTGAACTGACAACAGATCGTCGGCTAATGCAATTAGGTCCCCAACCTTGCCTCGTGCAAATACAGATTCAAAGGCCGACTCAAACTTGCCCGCAAATGTTTCGTCAATTCTGCGCAGCTGCCTGGGAATAGTTTTACCTTTGGCGGACCACAATCCTTTGCTGCGAAAGAAGTGATTTGCAATTGTATTGTAAAGCTGAATGGCGATTGCATACATTTCACTTTGCGAGCGAGGCTCTCGCAGATCTTCAATAAGATCGGAGATTATGTAACGCGAACTGTCAATTTCTTTCGCTGACCATCGGGCTGGCCCTGCTTGCAGGAAGCCATTTGCTATGTCTTTTAGGCGTTGACTTAGCGCTGTTACCAACGGCAGCTCTATTCCTTCTGACACCATGGCAGCTAATGATGGAACACCACTTGGTGCATCTACTTTCTGGAAAAAATATTCAAGCGTTTGAGGATCATGGACGAACGCTTCAATGGGCCAGCCACCATAATAGTAAGAATCTCTATAGGCATTTGGCAGTGCTTCATGGACTATGACTATATCCAGATCAGACGTCTTCGTTCCTTCACCACGCACGACTGAGCCGGCCAGAAATATGACATCTGCGTCTGGGTACTTCTCCATATGCAATCTGGAGATAAGACTTCTCAATTCATCCATGCTCGGGCTCATTCTGGATAACGCCCATATTCACGCGCCTGCGAAGCGGGCCGCGTGCAATTGATTGTTAGGCTGCATTTGCGTTTCTGTTGGTTCTACGATGCGCAATGCTAGCTCGGACCCCTTGGGTAGCTAAAAGTATCATTGTCGCATTCCAGATAGGGAGGGCAGTTTCTGAAGGATAGTTCATGGACAATGTAGTGAATTCGCCTATCGCGATGAGGAGCCCGAACACTGAACTAATTATGCCAAACTTGTAAACACGCCAAGCAAAAAATACAAGGATCGCCAAAGTAATTAGGTATACATTTTTGTTAAAATCTAATCCTGTGGCTCCTGCTTCTATCTGCAGGTAGACCTCGTCTAGTCGAACCATGTATTGGCCAAAGAAACATATTAGGGCAAAAATGCCTTCGTTTCTGGCAAATCGTCTGCCATATTCCGTGCTAACGTCTGGCCATAGAAATTCAAATTTATTTTTGGGTGGTTCAATTAGTTTCAAGACGCTACCTCTTTTGTTCTGAGCAAGCTACTACATTATTGGGTGCAGTGCCTACTACGGTTATTATTGGACTTGCTGCTATGCGCCTGCTCTCCTTACGTACTCAACGCCATAGCCTTGACATGTATCGCATGTGTTATTTTTTTTAGACCCTGATCCATTGCAACCAGTACACTTTTCTAATTCACCTTCTAATATTGAGAATAAAACACCTCTACAACTTGAGCCATCTGCACGGCGATTTAGACATAAATTATTGGAAAAATTCTGGCTGAAATTTCCGCATTTCCTACAAATAGAATTTGGTTGAGAATTCAACGCTCGCTCTCCTTTTGCTGCCTAACGCTCCTGCTCAGGCGCCAAAGTGTGCTGGCGTGACTTTTGCGCCAGCAAAAGACATGACGGCATGCTTTGGTAGTTCTGGAGCGGATTGTTATGAGTGGGCTGACGGTACACTTGAAGTTCCCAAAAATTTAGTTGCTACTTTATGAGAGATAAAACTTGTCAATACGAATGCTGGTAAATGCCACCACCAAGACGACAACAATATATCTAGTACTTCAAGCGGGGCCCCAATGATTAAGCCCATTCCCAATATGGCACCAAAAGGAACTGGGATTGCGACAATAGTGGCTGGCGCCCATGAAGGAGTTAAAAGCAACGTATAGAGCACAGTACAAAATTTGACCCGATTCTTCGCAGGAAGCCGCGCTGCCACATGCGTTACGATCGCTGCAATACCCAGCATAAAAAGTACCACTGGCAAAATAAACTGTAGCACTTAACCTCCTAGCTCATAACGCCTGGCACACGTGCCAGTTTGGAGCTGCGAAGCAGTGGAAAATTGGTCACTGTGGTGCCACTGGTTATGGGCCAGCGCTCGGTGCCCAATACAGCGCACATTGCGGAGCAACAGCGTAGCCAGTGGCAAAACGAAGCGACGAAAAAGTGTGACAGCGCTTACGTACGCACTGAACTTGTAAATGCTACTTAGAACGAAACTGCCGGAATCCATGTTCACTCCCTGACTTGAAGGGGCACTGAGAACGGAGCCATCTGTCTTGTTGTTGCCCACCACGCTTGCCGACTAAACAGCGGCGTTGAACGAAGCTGCTAAAACTACCGCAATCAACTGCACTGGAAAGTGCCAAAGCCTGACGCTACCAATTTCTTGCTACTGGCACCAGCCCTCTGTCCGAATTTATCCACAGGCTACAATTTCGTGGTACGTCCTGGCCTCATAACGCCGCCGTAAGCGGCGGCAACGTAGTTGCCGTCCGAGCCCGAAGGGCGACTTGACGGCTTTGTTATCCAGTTTTCCATTCCTTTGGCGCCTCTAGCCGATGCCCCTCAAATAGGAACCCCCCGTGAGCTGACAAAACATCATCAGCCAGTGCAATTAGGTCCTCAGTTTTGCCCTGTGTAAACACAGACTCAAAGGCCAACTCAAACTTGTCAGCAAATACAGTGTCAATTCTGTGCAGACGCCGAGGTATAGTTTTGCCTTTAGCAGACCACAACCCCTTACTGCGAAAGTAGTGATTTGAAATTGCGTTGTAAAGCTGAATGGCCACAGCATTCATTTCACTTTTGGACCTGGGCTCGCGCACATCTTCAATGAGATCTGATATTAGGTAGCGTGAGCTATCAATTTCTTTGGCTGACCATTGAGCTGGCCCTGCCTGCAGGGAATCACTGGCTATTTCCTTTAGGCGACGACTTAACGATGTTGCCGACGGCAACTCAATTCCTTCCGAGACCATAGCAGCTAGTGATGGAACTCCAGTTGGTGCATCAACTTTCTGAATAAAGTATTTTAACGTTTGAAGGTCATGGACAAACGCTTCAACTGGCCATCCACCGTAAAAGTATGAATCTCGATAGGCATTTTGCAAAGACTCGTATGCCACAACGATATCCAGATCAGATGTTTTGGTGCCTTCGCCACGCACAACAGAACCAGCCAGGAATATTACATCTGCATCTGGGTATCTTTCCCGGTGTAATCTAGTTATTAGACTTTTCAACTCATCCATGTCTGGGCTCATTCTGGATAACGCCCCTGCTCAGGCGCCAAAGTATGTTGGCGTGCCTTTTGCGCAAGCAAAAGGCATGAAAGCATGCTTTGGTCGCACTGAAGCGGATTGTTATGCATTATTTTCCTTATTTATCTCTTTCTGCAATTCACTCGCAAACTCCTTGATCGAAGAAATGGCGTTCGATAAATCACTACTTGAAATATTTATACATTCACCATCTATTGTTTTTCCATTTCTATGAACAATGTGATGCCTAAGATCTGTTATTTTGCTTACTTTGGAAATATCTACATTTAGCTTTTTTCCTAGGACCTGTTCATAGATTATTTTTACCTTAGGAATATTGTGAAATAAAATGTCCGACACTTTTCGAATCGCCAAGGTTTTTGTATCCGAACTAGTTTTAGCGAGATCCTTTAAAGAGTATCTAGCCTTTTTCAATTCGTCGATGTTAGAAATTGCATTTTCAAGAAGTTTTTCATTTTCATTTAGCAATGATTTTAAGGTATCCCCTAAAAATGCTTCTAGAAGTGCTACAGAATGAGCAAAAGCCATTTTAGCAATAAGTTGTGAATTGAATACGAAAGAAAGCTTTTTCTCTTTTTTCAGGCTTTCATCTATTATCCTTTCAAGAGCATTTAATTCATCGATAAAGAACTTGTGTATTTTAGAAGAACCGTTTTCCTTCAGCCAACGAAGTTCTTCTTCATGCTCTTCTTCCTCCAAAAGGTAAATTTGATAGTCATAAAACTCTTGAAGCAATCCCTTCCACTCGTCGGAGTCTTCGTCCAAATCCTTATCGGAAAGTCTGTCCTGAATCCATTCTTCCGCTGCTTGATTCTGCAATTCGATGAAATGGTCTTTTAATCTACCCAAATCATACTCTCCTGAAGTAGAAACTGGCGCGATGCATAACGCCCGTGTTCACGCGCGAATTTGGTGACGCAAAGCGGCATCAAATTTATCGCCGCACAACCGATTGTTATGCTTCTTGGCTACTTGTCTTCATTCAATATTTTTACATTCTTATCAAGCTTGGGCTTAAAATCGTTAGTTACCATTACGACTCTCTGAGGCGTGGCATCAAGATTTGGCTGCTCAGTTTGACCTTGTGACTGAGTGGAGCTTCCCTGTTCGGTGTTTCCGCTGTCTTTGGTACTCATGAATGCCCCTGGTATATTAGATTGCGATAATGAAGAGTAGCGCGAAAAATGACGCCAAGATTAACCATGCTGACAAAGCTATGTCCGTATATGATAGACGCAAAAGTTCTAACTTTTTATCTATCGCTTTCCTAGCTAACAACGTTCCTTCTTGGCAGGTTTTGGACAAGAGATAATGGTTTGTTGCCAGGTTATGCGCCTCTATGTTCCTAAAAGTCTCGTCGTCCAAAGGTAAGCGTGGCATTTCAACGAAATATAGAGATCTGAATATCAAGCTCCAAGAGGAAGCCAGCGCAAGCAGAGCGAATAGAACTACAATTGTGAAAACCCATTCTGTTACCGAGTCTGGAGGAAGATATTGCTCCATAAAATAGGTTAATCCCCCGCCGTATGCAGCTATCGCTATCGAGAGCAAAGAAATAAACTTGCTAGCTTTCTCTTCTATACTTTTAAATCGATCAAGCTCAGCATCGAAAGACGACTTCGCATGAAAGAAGAGGAGCTCATATTTTTCATTCTTGGCATTCATGGATAGCTACTGGGTCTTGGAAAACATATAGCCTTGCAACGCAGCCCAAGAAACGAGCTTCGGTTGCCAAAGGCGAGAACTCCTGCATTTTTTGTGCTTTTCATAGAGGCTCGATTGTGGCATTTTCATCAATTTTGTTCAGAGCAAATGTTGCTGCCTTGCAATAGGCATCTTCCCTGGTACTTGCCACTTCATTCTGTGCAGTGATAGTGCCAACCTTCGAGTACAAAACTGTTGCAACCCAATAGCCGCCAGTTTGTTGGGTAATAAATATTTTGTAAGTATTACCCTTAGTTGTAATTTTCCTTTCTTCCGTTTTTCCGATGAACGACATAGATGTTCCTCAATTTTTGGCAGCAAGAACAATTTACTTTTCCGACAGGACCATACCCAATGAGGATCTTATCGCTTCATCCAAAAGGCGGTTTAGTCTTTTAGCCATTATAGGTGTCAGGACAACGAAACTCCTATCGTCAAATTTTACACAGATGTTGCCTTCCTCATTCGGATAGGCATCACCATCTGAGAAATTTAGTTCATCATATTTTGTAAAGAGTGTGCCCCTGATTTCTTCTTCCATTCTGTCACCTTGCTCTGATAGATGCATAACAGTCCGTTAAGGAGGCCTGTGGCCTCCTAATAAATCTTAGGAGGTGGCCTTTTAATTCTGGCCTGACGATTTTCATTCCGGCATCCCCCTGATTCTAAAGAAAAAATTCCGCCCCATTGTTTCCCGAGCTTTTCGTCGGGTATGTGGCCTTATAATTTCCCACCAACTTCGAGGTCACTGGATACTATACCGATCCACACCCGAACTCCACCCCGTCATTCTGGCTTGTTCATGGGAAAGGAATAGCCATAGGCCGTTCGGACACTACAGCGAGCGAACCATGGATACAGACTGGGACTGGGCAATATTAGCGGGGACCTGAGGTCCGTTAGCGAGGTTGGGGCTTACTGAGGCTGCTTCTTGTCGACAATCATCGGCACGACGTTCAACACGAACAACACCATCAATGCACTGAGGGCAGCTGTCGTTTCATAACCGACTCCGACGGCAACGCCGATGGCTGCCGTCAACCATAGACCGGCTGCGGTGGTAAGGCCTTTTATCTGGAGACTTCCTTCGCCTTTGAGAATGGTGCCAGCACAGAGAAAGCCTACGCCAGCGATGACACCTTGCGTCACGCGACTCATCGCATCTTCTGCAACACCGGCCTGCTCGGGCACGACAACAAACAACGCAGCGCCGAGCGCCACAAGCATGTGGGTGCGCACGCCAGCCGCCTGCCCCTGGGATTCGCGTTCATAACCAAGCATGCCTCCCAGCAATGCTGCCAGGAACAAGCGCAGCGTGATGCGCGTGCCCATTTCAACATCAGAGACATCAGCGAACTCGCTGGCGATGGTGTTCAGTATCGTGTCCCAGATGGGCATGTGTTTACTTCTTCCTCCACACCGACACTTGACTGACGATGTATTCGTACTTTCGGCGGTGTTCGCGAATCATGAATGGCAGGTCTTCCTCATGAATCAGTTCGAAGCCTTCGAGTATCGCGCCGATCTTTGCCAGCGCAGCAGCATTGCTGTCACCGTCGATGAAGTATTCTGCTGGCGTGTACTGTTCCATCCAGCTATTCGGTGAACACAGAATCAGCACACCATTCCTGTTGAGCAGAGTGTCGTCCTCCACGAACTGACGCAGGCACGCGGCCGGATCAGGCAAGCGGCAGAGCAGGTTGCTGAGCAATGCTGCATCGAAGCCACGCATTTTGCCGCGCAACTCAGCGGCGTGCAGATCAGACGCATCTCCTCGAACAAACTCTACACGATCCCGCGCGATCTGATCGTTGACTACCGCACATAACGCGGTATTGAAACGACCGCTGTCGTGTCGCACATAATCGAGCCTGCCGGCGGACTTCAATGTATTCGCGGCATCGATGAAGGCCTGACTGTAATCGAGCCCCACCACTTCCTGGAACGTGCGCGCCAGCTCGAAGCTCGCGCGTCCTACTGCACAACCGAGATCCAGCACACGGCCTTGTGCGCTGGCAAACCGATTTACCAACGCAACGGTGGCGGGCACAAACTGCTTCACATGAGGATGTCCTGCACGAGCACTGATTTCTTCATCGCGCTGCTCTGCTTCACTGCCCCAATGGAAGAGCATGTATTGATTGAGCAGTGCGTCTGTCTCGTAGCGATCCTTTTTCTGCGCGCTGGTCTCTTCACTCTGCACGATGCGAAATCCTGCATGCTGAAAAAAGTGCGGACGGAAATGAAAGCGCGACCACATGCTGGCTTCGTCGCCTGTGCTGATGAAGGAGCCACCCAGAATCATCTGGTGCTGGTCGTCGAAACATGGCGTGCTGAAGTCCACATAGAATGGATGTATGCGGAAGCCGGGCAGGGGATGGAAGGTGTCTTCACACCACTGCCACACATTGCCGAACACATCGTTGAAGCCGAGGCTGTTGGGAGCGAAGCGATCGACCGGGCTCTCGCTGCCGAAGTGCAGGTTGTTGTTCACTTCGTAGTCTGATTCCAGCTCGGCTTCATCGGCCATCACGCGGTCGAGATCGAGCAGGGCGCTGGCGCCGGACTGCCATTGAAACGCGTTCTGCAGCGCAGGCTC
>Ga0209343_10003533_pt1 | contig 19630 bp, 18 predicted proteins | sample RifCSPlowO2_02_FD_184026 | JGI IMG/M metagenome (GOLD analysis project Ga0209343, IMG submission 184026) | Groundwater microbial communities from Rifle, Colorado - Rifle CSP2_plank lowO2_0.2 (SPAdes) (version 2) | ecosystem: Environmental > Aquatic > Deep subsurface > Groundwater | place... | reverse complement strand
CCACTTCCGACCAACGCACCCGCATGCGGTGAATGAAACGGAAGTCCGATCGCTGAATGCTCATGCTGAAAATGCCTCTCGCAATGCCCGGGCGGCGTCCGCATGGGCCTTGGCGGCCTCAGGGATAGCGCGTCCCATTTTGATGAATTCGTGCACCACACCCCGGTAAATTTCCAGATCCACGCGACAGCCGGCCATGCGCAGGCGGTCGGCATACTGCACACCCTCGTCCACCAACGGGTCGCATTCCGCCAGCCCCAACCAGGCTGCAGCGACACCGGTCAAATCCACCTCCGCCCCGTCTGCCGTCTTGCCATCCAGCGGTGCAAACCGCCAGTCGTCGCGGTCCTGCACCGTGCGGATGTAATGGTTGAAAAAATAGGTGATGTGCGGTTCCTCCAGCACAAAACCTTGGGCGAATTTTCGGTGCGATTCTGTATTTTGGTGCCCGGCACAGCCGGGATAAAACAGCAGTTGCAATGCCAACGCAATTCCAGCGTCGCGTGCCTCAATGGCACACGCCGCAGCCAGAGTGCCGCCCGCGCTGTCGCCGCCCACCGCGATACGCCCGATGTCCAGGCCCCGTGTGCCGCCCTGGCGCGCTACCCATTGCACGGCATCCCAGGCGTCGTTGTGTGCCGTGGGGAACTTATGCGTAGGCGCCAACCTGTAGTCCACCGACAAAACGGCACATTGGGCCAGATGGCTCAAACGGCGACACAGTCCGTCGTGCGTCGCCACGCTGCCAATCGTGAAGCCACCCCCATGAAAATAGACGAGCACCGGCAGCACCGCCATGGACGGTGCATACAGGCGCACGGGTACGGCGAACTGGTCTCTGGCGAGAATACTGAAATCCTCTACCCGTGCCAGGGCCTGTATGGGCAACTCCAACACTCCGGCACCCGCCGTGTAGGCGGCCCGCGCTTGCTCCGGTTGCAATGCGTGCATGGGAAGATGCCTCAGACGGGCCATGCGATCCAGGACGCCATGCATTGCCGGGGTTAACAGCGCGCGTGGATTGCGGTGATGGTAATGGTGGGGACTCATGGAACAGGAACTTCTTGGTACAGTGCAATTTTCCAATCCTACACGGCATTCACCATGGCTTTCATCTACTACGTGACGCAGGTACAGTTCGAATTTGGAGCCATCAAACTCCTCAAGCAAGAGTGTGAGCGCGTGTGCATTACCCGGCCTTTGGTCGTGACGGACCAGGGCGTGAAGGCCGCCGGCATTTTGCAAAAGGCACTGGATGCCCTGCCCGGCCTGCCGGTGGCGGTGTTTGACCAGACGCCGTCCAACCCCACCGAAGCCGCAGTTCGTGCCGCGGTGGAAGTATTTAAGGCAAATCGGTGCGACGGCCTCATTGCCGTGGGCGGCGGGTCGGCGATCGACTGCGCCAAGGGCGTGGCGATTGCCGCCACGCACGAAGGGCCGTTGACGCATTACGCCACCATCGAAGGCGGTTCCCCCAGGATCACCGACAAAACGGCACCCCTGATCGCGGTGCCCACCACCAGCGGCACCGGCAGCGAGGTGGCGCGCGGTGCTATTTTGATCGTGGATGACCATCGGAAACTGGGTTTTCACTCCTGGAATTTGGTGCCAAAAACCGCCATTTGCGACCCCGAACTCACCTTGGGACTGCCGCCCAAACTCACCGCCGCCACCGGCATGGACGCCATCGCCCACTGCATGGAAACCTTCATGGCACCGGCCTTCAACCCACCGGCTGATGGCATTGCGCTGGATGGCCTTGCGCGCGCCTGGGCGCATATTGCCCGCGCTACCGAGGATGGAAGTGACCGAGAGGCCCGTATGAACCTGATGAGTGCCTCCATGCAAGGCGCCATGGCATTTCAAAAGGGATTGGGTTGTGTGCACTCGCTGAGCCACAGCCTGGGTGGTGTGGACCCCAGGCTGCACCACGGCACCCTCAACGCCATGTTTTTACCAGCGGTGATCCAGTTCAATGCCCAAGCCGACTCCATTCAAAAGGAACACCGCTTGCAACGTATGGCGCACGCCATGGGCCTGGGCTCGGCCAGTGACATCGGTGAAGCCATCCAGGACATGAACGCCCGGCTGGACTTGCCCACCGGCCTCGGGGCCATGGGGGTTACAGCATCGCAGTTTGAGCAGGTCATTGCCGGGGCCATGGTCGACCATTGCCACAAAACGAACCCTCGTATTGCTACAGCAGAAGACTACCGAGACATGCTCACACAAGCCCTGTAGCCGAGGGCGCCCAAGGCCTAATCCACCTTAAAAACGCTGACCACATGGGCGAGGTTGGCAGACTGCTCTTGCATGGAACCTGCGGCGGCGGCGGCCTGCTCAACCAAGGCGGCATTTTGCTGGGTCACCGTATCCATTTCCCGGACCGCGTCGTTGATTTGTTCAATGCCGGCCATCTGCTCCTGGCTGGCGGCCATGATCTCACCCATGATGTCCGTCACACGTTTGACGCTGCTCACGATGTCCGTCATGGTCGATCCAGCTTGGTTGACCAGTGAACTACCGGTTTCAATCTTTTCGACGGAGTCGCCAATCAGTGTCTTGATTTCTTTCGCGGCAGCGGCCGAGCGGCCCGCCAGGGCCCGCACCTCGGACGCCACCACGGCAAAGCCACGGCCCTGCTCGCCAGCGCGTGCCGCTTCAACGGCCGCATTGAGCGCCAGAATATTGGTTTGAAACGCAATGCCATCAATCACCGCGATGATGTCGACGATCTTTTTGGATGACTCATTGATGGAACCCATGGTGCTAATCACCTGGGATACCACCGCACCACCTTTGGCCGCCACATCGGACGCAGCCACGGCCATCTGGTTGGCCTGGCGGGCGTTGTCGGTATTTCTTTTGACGGTGCTGGTCAACTCCTCCATGGAAGCCGCCGTTTCTTCCAGCGAGCTGGCTTGGCGCTCGGTGCGAGAAGACAAGTCCATATTGCCACTGGCGATCTCGCTGGTCGCATGGCCCAGAGACTCGGTACTTTGGCCCACTTGCCGAATGATTTTCTGCAAGCGCTCGACAAACACATTGAACAGCCGTGCCACCTCGCCGATTTCATCTTCCCGATGCACCGTGAGGCGACGGGTAAGGTCTGCATCCCCACTCGAAATGGTTTCCAAGGCTGAGCGGATACGGTTCAAGGAACGCATCAGCACCGTGTTCAGGCCAATTACCAAGGCGGCCACCAGCGCAACGTTGAGCACCAGCACCTGGGCAATAACCTGGACAACTTCAGCCCGCAACGCGCGCTCGATTTGATCGCGCGACATATAGACTTCCACGGTGCCCACCGTCTTCAACTGGCCGGAATCGTCAAACTTAAACTCTTCGGCAACTTTGTCGCCTTTCAGTACGCTGTCTGCCTTGGCAGTCACCATTTTTCCGTTTTCATCACGGACACGGCCAGCAGCAAAAGCCTTCTTGGCATTTTGAACAATGATGGCGGCAATGGAAGGATCCCCCATTTCCGCCTCCAACAGGGTGTCCAGTTGCTTGGCATCGAAATTCCAGATGGGTGCCGGCAGACCAATTTGCAAGCGGCTGACCGCCCGTCGGACCTGATCATCCAGCTGCTGCTCCATGGCGCGCTTGCTGCTCACATAACTGAAAACTCCGAACAGGGAAACCAGCAGTGTGGTGATGGAGACAAAAATGACGATCAACCTGACACTGATTCGATCAGAGACTTTCATTTTGAACTCCTTATTCGCATTGATATTAAGTTGAAATCAACGACAGGGATGCGATATCTCATGTTCTATAGCCTTGATAGAGCGTTAACACCAACGAATACCCACGCCGTCAATGTACAGCAATCCAATGCAAAAAAGTGAGCAAATCGTTGCGGGTATTTACCAATTTGAAGCCCTGGTGTTCATGGCAAATTGAGCCGCTCCAGGTTGTAATGCGCCTTGATGTGATGTGGGTCAATGTGCAGTGCAATCATGAACTCTCGCCGCGCATCGTCGTTGCGATGGGCCAGCTTGTAGGCGTAACCCAAGTTGTTGTGCACGCGGGCCCACACCAAGGCGGAATATGTGTTCACGTCACGTGGCGCTTATCGGTAAAGGTGGACAAAGCCAACGTCAAAGTGGCAGCACCTGACCCGGGTCCGGGCGCTCCAACCAGGCGGAAAATTCGTCCGCCAATTGCACACTGGCGCGGGTGGCAGTGTTCCAGGCCTTGACGCGTCCGGCCAGGTCATTGCCGTAGCGGGTGAAATCGGTGCGGTCCGGCAACTTGCCATGGGGCAGGGTTTTCACCCACTGTGGATTCGGTGCCAGCAGCAGCATAGAGTCCAGATGGTGGGTCGCATGGTGGCGCCATTTCAAGCTTTTGTCCAGCCACCCCGGTACCACGCTTTTCTGGAAATGCGGGTACAAAACAATGCCTTTTATGCCTCCAGCCCCCGTACTACCTGCGTAGGCAGCTCCTGATTCCATAGCAATGGCAGATGCAACAGACCCTGGATAGTCCAGGTGCAGGTGGTAGTCGGTGATGCCGCCATCCCAATAGGCGCCCGGCGGCGCACCGGGAATTTGCTGCACCGCGCTCAGCACAAAGGGAATCGAACAACTGGCCTGCAATGCCTGGTGGAAGTTGGCCGCATTCAAGGACACTTGCCGGGTGCGGTAGTCCGTGGTCGCAAAGGGAAGCGGTGCGCACACAGCATCCGTGCCGCCGACCAGCGGGCTGGAAAACACCACCCGCTCCAGCCAGGCGCCCATGGCCCTGCGGTGCACGGTGTTGGTCAAAAACGCGCCCAAATACCCCAGTGGTGTCCCCCATCGGTGCTCCGCCCGCAGCAGGTGCCGCCCGCGCGAGGTGATGAGGTGCAGCCGGTACCGGGGGTGGTTCAACACCTCGGGTACCCGAGCCCCGTAAAAAGCCCGCAGATTCTGGCCAAACAATTCGCTGACAAAGGCGGCAGTCGGCCGCTTCTGGCCCGGCGCCAGTTCGTAATGCTGGTGGATGTAGTCGTGCTCCAGGCGTTCCAAGGCCTGGACCGGTCGCTCCAGGCAGGCCGTTGCCATGCGCCAGGCACCAATGGAGGCGCCCACCAGATCGACCGGTTGGGTGGACTGCGCCAACCAGTCGCCAAAAATGAAACGGTCCAAGGCCCCCAGAATCAGCCCTTTGGGGCCACCCGCAGCTGCGGGAATGGTGCACACATCGCCGGGCTGCAGGCCATTTTGGGCAATGGCCGCAAGGGCCTTGGGGCCTGCGTAAAGTTGGAGTGCCTGCATCACGGCGACGCCTTACCAGTTCGTAGACCAGTCAAAGGGGTCTTGCTGCAGCACCATGTCAATGTCCAGCCCCAGCGTTTCGCCGACCGGTCCCGGAAACGTGACCGCCAGCTCGCGTTCGCTCATTTTGGCCTCATTGCCCCGGGCGCGCCAGGCCGCAAGATGGATCACCCCCGCCAAAGGTTCGTAGACGTTGTTTTCAAAGGGGGCGTACTGGTGCTCCAGGGCGTCCACCATGGGTTGTGGAAATTGCCACATGCGGGCAAACCCAGCCCCCACGCTGGCAAAACAAAAGCCAAATTCCTGGCGTTCGGTCTTGGCGCGGCGCATGTCCAGCGGCGCCACGGCCTGGTCCAGCAGGGCAATCTCCTCGGGCATGCCCAGGTGCATGGCCAGTTCCCCCACCGCATGGATCAAGCCGCAGGTAAACGCCGCTTGCTGGTTTTGTCGCACCAAGCCAGCCAGGGAACGCGACACCTTGGCCACGTCCAGGCTGTAGTCCCAAAACCGCTGCAGATTGATACCTGGCACGGCCTTGAGTGACGCACCGGTGGCCGCCGCCTGTGCCATGGTGCGCACATGGGCCAAGTTCAGCAAAGCCAAGGCCTCCGATACGCTGTTAATTTTGCCGCTCAACTGAAAAGTAGGGGAGTTGGCCAACTGCAGCAGCCGCGTGGTCAAAGCAGGGTCAGTGCTGATGAGCTGCGTGATCTTGCGCAAATCGACATCTTTGCGGTCCAGCTCGTTCAACAGCAGCGCCACCACCTTGGGGATGCTGGGCAGGTTGAACTGCAGTTCCAACAACTCGCTGAGTTTCATAAAAATCCGCCTCTAGATCCGTTGTGTACGACCTTGCGGGACAGCGCCTCGCCTGGCGAAGCCCCGTCCTCAACCGATCAGGAATGGGCGATTATGGTACGGTTGTCAGCGTTTGAGCTTGGCAAAAGCCGAGGCCATGGCGGAGTTGCCCGAGAAGCCCGTATCCTGGCGCCCCTGCGGCCGCTCGCCCCGCGCCGGGCCCTGGTAGCGGTTGTCCCCTGCCCTGTCGCCGCTCTGGCGTGCGGGTGCGGCACCCAGTTTCATGGTCAGGGCGATGCGTTTGCGCGCCACATCCACCTCCACCACCTGCACTTTGACGATGTCGCCGGTCTTGACCACCTCACGGGCGTCGGTCACGAACTTGTGGGCCAGTTGGCTCACATGCACCAAGCCGTCCTGGTGCACACCCAGGTCGATAAAAGCGCCAAAGGCCGCCACGTTGCTGACGGTGCCCTCCAGAATCATGCCCTCTTTGAGGTCCTTGATGTCGTCCACACCGTCGTTGAAACGCGCCACTTTGAAGTCGGGGCGCGGATCGCGGCCCGGCTTTTCCAGCTCGCCCAAGATGTCCTTGACGGTGATCACCCCAAACTGTTCGTTGGCCAAGAGCTCGGGCCGCAGGGTTTTGAGCATGTCGGCGCGGCCCATGAGCTCGGCCACCGGTTTGCCGGTTTTCTCGATGATTTTTTCGATGACGGGATAGGTTTCGGGGTGCACCCCGGTCATGTCCAGGGGGTTGTCACCGCCCCGGATGCGCAAAAATCCGGCGCTTTGCTCAAAGGTCTTGGCGCCCAGACCGGTCACCTTCAGGAGCTGCGCCCGGTTGGCAAAGGCGCCGTTGGCCTCGCGCCAGCGCACCACGGCCTTGGCCACGGTGCCGGACAGGCCCGACACCCGGGACAGCAGCGGCACACTGGCCGTGTTCAGGTCCACCCCCACCGAGTTCACGCAGTCTTCCACCACGGCGTCCAGCATCTTGGCCAGATCGCTCTGGTTCACATCGTGCTGGTACTGGCCGACACCAATGGATTTGGGGTCGATCTTGACCAATTCCGCCAGTGGGTCTTGCAGGCGGCGGGCAATGCTGGCGGCGCCGCGCAGGCTCACGTCCACATCGGGCATCTCTTGGGAGGCGTATTCACTGGCGGAGTAGACGGACGCGCCCGCCTCGCTTACTACCACCTTGTCGATGGGTTTGCCGTTGCCCTTGGCCATGAGTTTGATCAGGTCCGCCGCCAACTTGTCGGTCTCGCGGCTGGCGGTGCCGTTGCCAATGGCAATCAGGTTCACGCCGTGGCGCATGCACAGGGCGCCCAGGGTGTGCAGGGAGCCATCCCAGTCCTTGCGCGGCTCGTGCGGGAACACGGTGGCGGTTTCCACCAGCTTGCCTGTGGCATCGACCACCGCCACCTTGACGCCGGTGCGGATGCCGGGGTCCAGCCCCATCACCACGCGCGGGCCGGCCGGTGCGGCCAGCAGCAGGTCGCGCAGGTTGTCGGCAAAGACCTTGATGGCGACCTTTTCAGCCTCCTCGCGCAGCTTGGAAAACAGGTCGCGCTCGGTGGACAGGCTCAGCTTCACACGCCAGGTCCAGGCCACGCATTTGCGGATCAAATCGTCGCTGGCGCGCCCCATATGGCTCCAGCCCAGGCGCAGGGCGATACGGGCCTCGGCCAGGGACACCACCGGAGCCGCTCTTGTTTTGATAGCTGCTTGCGCACTAACCACGGGGGCTAGAGGCATATTTGGCTCTGGAAGTACGAGCTTGGCGTCCAATATATCCAAGGCCCGGCCCCGGAACACGGCCAACGCCCGGTGCGAGGGCACGCGGCCAATCGGCTCGTCGTATTCAAAATAGTCGCGGAACTTGGCCACGTCGGCATTGGCCTCGTCCTTGCCTTCCATGCGTTTGGCCTGGAACAGGCCCTCTTGCCACAACCACCCGCGCAGGTCTTGCACCAGGGCCGGGTCTTCGGCCCAGCGTTCGCTCAAAAGGTCGCGCACACCGTCCAGCACGGCTTGCACAGTAGAAAAATCGGGCTGTTTGTCTTCGCCCTCCACCACCGGCCGCATAGGAATGACATAGGCCAGCGCCGCATCGGCAGGCACCAGCGTCGGGTTGGCAAACAAGGCGTCGGCCAGGGGCTCCAGCCCGGCTTCGCGGGCCAACTGGCCTTTGGTGCGGCGCTTGAGCTTGAACGGCAGGTAGATATCTTCCACTTCCTGCTTGGTGGCAGCGTTGGCAATGGCGGCGATCAGCGCAGGGGTCAGCTTGCCCTGCTCGTCAATGGCCTTCATGACCACTTCCCGGCGGTCGCGCAACTCACGCAGGTAGGACAGGCGCGCTTCCAGCTCGCGCAACTGGATGTCGTCCAGCCCGTCGGTCACTTCCTTGCGGTAGCGGGCGATAAAGGGCACGGTGGCACCGCCGTCCAGCAAGGCCACGGCGGCCTCGACCTGGTTGGGGCGAATACGGATTTCTTGCGCGATTTGCGCGATGATTTTTTGCATGTCGGGAATCACGGACGGTAACGGGAAAGCACAGGCACCCCAGGAGAGCACCTTCCATCAAAAACAGGGCGGAAGTGTGCCACAGCCCGGGCTAGACCTTGTGGGTGGACAGGAGAATGCTGGTCTCGGTGTTGGCAATACCCTGGATGCGGCGGATGGCATTGAGCACCAGGTCAAAGGCTTCCAGCGTGTCGGCCCGGATCTCGGCCACGATGTCCCAGCGGCCGTTGGTGGTGTGCAGGGCGCACACATTGGGATGGCCCCGAAGCTGGGCCAGCACCTCGGTGGCCCGGTTGCCCTCCACCGCCACGGTCATGATGGCCCGCACACGGGGGCCCTCGGCGGCAGGCTTGAGCCGCAGGGTGTAGCCCAAAATAGTCCCTTCCTTCTCCAGGCGCGCCAGGCGGTTTTGCACTGTGGCGCGGGCCACCCGCAGTTTTTTGGCCAAAGCCACCATGGGCTCGCGGGCGTTGTCCCGCAAGAGGCTGATGAGTTCCCGATCTGTGTCGTCCATATGCATCCAATTACAAATTGTTCATTCAATGTGAACATATTGTGCATTGGCATGACAATTTGTGCCACTTTGTGTGCTTTCGCCTAGCGCAAGTCCGTAGAAAAATGGGCACATCGACGTTCCACCACAAACCCATCACCCCAGAAAGCACACCCCATGTCATTCATTCGGTCCATCCAAGCCCCGGCCGCCGTCGTCATGGTTCGGCCCCACGCCTTTTGCCCAAACCCCGAAACGGCGGTCGACAACGCCTTCCAGCGTTCCGTCCCCTCCGATGCCGCAGCAAGCATGGCCGCGCTGGCCTACCAGGAAGTCACCCAGGCCGCACACACCCTGGAACACCATGGCGTGCGGGTCCATTTGTTTGAAGACCTGGGCGCGCACGACACGCCGGACTCGGTGTTTCCCAACAACTGGTTCTCCACCCACGCCGGTGGCCACATTGCGCTGTACCCCATGTACTCCCCCAACCGCCGACGCGAACGGCGGCACGACGTGATGGAGATGCTCAAAGCCGACTACCGGGTGCAAGACATCATTGATTACTCGGGACTGGAAGCCGATGGTTTGTTTCTGGAAGGCACCGGCGCCATGGTGCTGGACCATGTGGCCCGGGTGGCCTATGCCTGCCGCTCCAACCGCGCCCATGCAGTCGCCCTGGAGCGTTTTGCCACCCATTTCAATTTTGAACCCATGGTGTTTGATGCGCAGGATGCGTCGGGCACAGCGGTTTACCACACCAATGTGCTGATGTGTGTGGCCACCGCGTTCGCCCTGGTGGGACTCGATTTGATCCCCAACGCGCAACGGCGGGCGGAAATCCAGACCCGGCTCGCGGAGTCGGGCCGTGAGGTGGTAGCTCTGTCCCATGCCCAAATTGCCGAGTTCGCTGGCAATGCCATTGAACTGACCGGCAGTGATGGCCGGGTGCTTGCCATGTCCTCGCGTGCGCTGAACAGCCTGACCCCGGAGCAGGTGGAAATCATTGAGCGCTCTGCCCGTATCGTGCCGCTGTCGGTTCCCACCATTGAAATGGCGGGCGGGTCGGTTCGGTGCATGCTGGCGGGCATCCATTTGTCCAGACGTTAGGAGCCTGTCGGACTTTGGAATCGTCGGCTGCAAATCAACCGCAGCGGTCCATTTTTCACCGTCTTTTTGCCCCATAGCTGGGCTATGGGTCTGCAAATCCGGCGAAAACTGTCCTCGCTGGGGCTGATTTTCGCTATCGACGCCCAAAGGCCGACAGGCTCCTAGCCAATCTGTTAAAACGCTCTCCTCCCTTCAGCGTTGAACCCAGCCGATGCCCACTATCCCCACCTGCGTCGGCCCCCTCGGCACGACGCCTTCTTTGCCCACCCTCCACTGGACCGAGTCCGGCCAACCCTGCTGTGCACTTTGGCGTTCCGAGCGGGGAGCGGTTCCGCCCAAGCGGGTGGTGCTGGCCGACGACAGCACCACGGCCGATGCCGCCTACCGCCTGGCCTGCGAAGGCACGGCCTTGTTGTGGCGTGGGGACTACCACAACGCCCGCCAATTGCTCCAAGCATTGGCGCGGCGGGTGGACAAAACCCCGGAGCGCAAACAGCGCAAAGTCGCCAAAGCACCTGAACAAGCCACACCGGCGGCCCATGCCTTCAACCTGCACCGCCAGGCCCAGGCCCAGCGGGCCCGGGTGCTGGGCCTGGTGCTGATTCCGTTTAATGCGGACTACAGCATCCCCCTGCGCCGCGCCCCTGACGCGCGGCTCGCCTGCACCGAGGCCTGGGGCCCAGCTCCGGGCTCCAGCGAGGGCGGCGGACCGGATACGGCGATTGCGTCCCTGCGCGACCTGCTGGGCATGGTCAGCGCCCATGAGTGGCGTAAAAAGGGCGTAGAGATTCCCGCGCTGGGGGAGGCGCCCCACAACCGGATTTACCCGCACTACGGGGTGTTTTCCCCAGTGCGGGGTGAATACGTGGCGCTGGTCGCCACAGCGCCCTTGCCTGCGGTTGCGCCAGGGCAAACATCGCTGGTGGCGTTTGACATTGGCACCGGCACCGGTGTCTTGTCGGCGGTGCTGGCGCGGCGCGGCATTGCGCAGATCGTGGCCACCGACCAAGACCCACGGGCACTTGCCTGTGCACACGCCAATCTGGCCCAACTGGGTGTGGCAGGCCAGGTGCAGGTGCTGCAGGCCGACCTGTTCCCGCCCGGGCGTGCATCGGTGGTGGTGTGCAACCCGCCTTGGCTACCCGCCCGGCCCAGCGCCCCCATCGAACACGCTGTGTACGACGAAAACAGCCGTATGTTGCTGGGCTTTTTGGCGGGCCTCAAAGCCCACCTGGCGCCCGGCGGCGAGGGTTGGCTCATCTTGTCCGACCTGGGCGAACATCTGGGGCTGCGCACGCACGCTGAGTTGTTGGCGGCCTTCAAAACCCATGGTCTTCGGGTGCTGGGCCGCCTGGATGCCAAGCCCTTGCACCCCAAGGCAGCGGACACCAGCGACCCATTGCATGCGGCGCGGGCGGCTGAAACCACGTCCTTGTGGCGTCTGGCGGTGGAATAACCTGACCGGAGCGCAAGTGGGGGATTCGGGCGAAAATCGGCGCCCTTCCAATGAAAGACTCCCATGACCCACGCCATCTATACCGCTTCCATCCCCGTGTTCCAGCAAATGCTGGGCGGTCTCAAAGAGGTATTGCGCAAAGCCGAAGCACACGCCACCGATAAAAAAATCGACCCCAACGCGCTCTTGCAAGCCCGCCTGTTCCCCGACATGTTCCCCCTGCTGCGCCAGGTGCAGGTGGCGTCTGACTTTGCCAAAAGTGTATCGGCACGTCTGGCGGGCGTGGATGTGCCCAAGCTGGAAGACAAGGAGCAAACCTTTGCCGAACTGCAGGCCCGCATCGACACTGTGCTGGCGTTCATCGGCGGCCTGGATGCCGCCCGGTTCGAAAATGCCGCCACCCGCGAGATCGTCACGCAAGCGGGCACTCCCAAAGAAAAGCGTTTTACAGGACAGTCGTATTTGTTCAACTACGGGCTACCCCACTTCTTTTTTCACACCACCACGGCCTATGCCATCCTGCGGCACAACGGCGTGGAAGTGGGCAAAAAAGACTACATCGGTAGCTTCTGAGCTATTCACCCGCTGCGCTGACCAGGGAGGGCGACTTGGGCTTTGGCCTGTGAAGAAAAATGGGTTTTCTGCAATGGACTGAGGAAAACCCCAATTGTCTGGGTGGCGGGCAAGCGGGATACTCATCAACATTAGCACGGTCGTTCTATTTTTTTGTTGAGGAAAAATCCATGCCCCAGTCCCTGCGAAACCACAGCACCCTCCACCCCATCCGAACCACCCTGCTGACCTTGTTCGGCCTGCTGCTGGTCGCCGGAGGTGTGTATGCCACCAACTACTCGCTGTGGGTCAACGGACGCAGCAACGCCTCCGCAGTGGCCGGGAACTATGCCGACTTCATCTACTGGGGGCCAGCGGGCACCGCCGCCGGGGTCAACAAAAAGTCTGTGAACTGGGACGGCTACAACCGCGTCTCCACCCAAAACTACCGCATTCGTGACGCGCTGGATTGCTACTGCACCGGCACCAACTGGTGCTACATCGCGGCCCACAGTGCCGGCAATCTTCAGGTGGGCTACGCACTGTCCCTGTTTGGCGGCAGCACACGCAACGTCAAAAACGCCACCCCCAGCAGCGCTGGAACCTGTGGTGATGCTGGTGGCACACAAACCGGCTGGAACATCAAATGGGTGAACATTGCCGCTGGCGCGGGTGGCGGCAGCGAGCTGTCCGATGCGGGTAGCTGGGCGGTGTCCGAACCGCTGGTGGCGGACCTCAAAACCACCACTGCACGGGCCCTGTACGACCACAACCAAACACGCGCCAAGTGGTTCTATATGTATGCAGGTGCCAAAGGCACGCTGTACTCGGGCATTTTGCCCGGCCAAGACGACGAGGCGGTGGCCTACCACTCTTCGGGTGGTGTCTCTGGCAGCGGTGGCGCCAGTTTTTGCAACCCGTCCGACTGGTTTTGCAATGACCTGGCCCTGGGCACCGCCGCCAACGAAGGCGGTAAAACCAAATGGGCCTACCACTCGGTGAAATTCCGTGACGACACCGAATCCCTGAACCATTACACCAACGGCAACTGGGGCGGTGTCGTCTCCAAAGTACGCGCCGACATGGAAGCCAACGCCCGGTGAAGCCTGGCATGGCCCACCACAGATTGCGGGGCTAGGCCGTGCGGCACCCAGGCCGGTGGTCCGCACTGGCGGTGCTGGCGGTCGCGGGCGCATGGCTGCTCTGGGGCCAGCCCCTTCAAACACCGAGCCCACCCAGCGTCAGCGACGCCTCCATCCCATCCGCATCCCCCCCAACCAGCGATGCCAGCACTAGCACCGAAGGGGGCGGCACCAACGGCGCACCCTTCAGCCCCGCCGGACTGGCCGCCCGCAAGCAGCAATTGGCGCTTTGGCAACAACGGTATGACCGGGCCGAACAGGTGTACAGCAGTTACCGGGATGCCACCCGCTACCCGCATGGCTCACACCCCATCAGCGAACACCCCGACCAGGTGCGCCCGTTTGAGCCCGTGAGCGAGGACAAAACCCTGCGCGATGCCTCAGGCAAGGCCGTTAAAGGCTTGCGCCTGCGGACCACCCAGGAACGGGTATTTCTCGGAGGCACAGAATCGGTCACCTTCACGATCGAGGCCTTTGACGACAACAACAAGGCCGTCCCCCTGCTGGTGCACCAGTCTTTGGCACAAACCATCGCCGACACCAGCACCCCAGTGACGCCCATCCAGGCCCCCGTGCCGTTTACAGACGATGGCGTCGGGCCAGACAGTACGGGCTCAGACGGCAAATACAGTGCGCGGCTCAGCCCCGCCACACAGGGCTTTGCCAACCACGCCGGAACGATCCGCCTGCTGGCCCAGGTGAGTGCCAACGGCGAGCAGGGGGTGGCCCATTTTGATGTGGTGTATTCCCCCGTCGTACCCGCAACCTGGCTCGGAACCCGGGAGGCTGTTGAATCAGGTTCACTCAACTTCTACCTCAAGGCCCAGGTGCAGGTCGCCGGGCGCTATGTGGTGAGCGCCCGGGTGTATGACGGCAATGGAAAGCCGTTTGCGCTGCTGCAGTTCAACGAACAGGTGGCAGCCGGGGTGGCAGAGTTCAAACTGCAACTGTTCGGCGCACTGCTGCGGGACAAAAATCCGACCTTCCCGCTGCGACTGGTCGATGTGGAGGGATTCTTGCTGCGCCCGGATGCCTTCCCCGACCGCTCCATGATGACCCGCCAAAGCGGTGTGGTGCACACCAGCGACCGCTACGGGATAGATCGGTTTTCTTCTGCCGAATGGAACAGCGAAGAGCGGGAGCGCTACCTGAAAGAATACGGGCGCGACCTGCAAGAAGCCTTGGACCGGATCACCGCCTTGCAATAGGGCTAGTGGGGCTGCAACGCCTCGGCCTGGGCAAGGCAGGCGTCTTGGTAAGCCGCCAATTGGCTGTACAACAAGGCGCGGAGTTTTTGGATGGTTAACTCGGTTTTTTCCTTGTAATCATCGATCTCGTAGCCACACACAATGTTGTGTTCAGACGCAAAACCCGGCTGACCGGTGCGCATGACCAGGCGGGTGCGGTGGTTGTCCAGCGTGTTGCGCACGAAGTGCACCAGCTCCAAACCCGCCTGCTCCCACTCCATGACCACATCCACAATCGCAACCGCGATGTCGTTGCGAAATTGGAATATTTCTCGCCCTTCCTTGCCGGAATAAGCACTGAGGAATTCCAGCGAGCGTCCTTGGAATTCAAAGCCCCTGAGGGCCAGCCGTGTCACCGTATGCACCACGGCGTCGTCATCCACCATCAAAACGCACCAGGTGTTTTTGGGATGCCAGTTGGGCGACACGAGCAGATTGGGGTCTTCGTCGGCAAACAGCATGGCAGGCGCCTTTCGTGAAACGTGAGGTGTTCGCTTTTTACGTTTTTCGGGGGCTATAACTTTTTCATTGTGCCGCAAAGCGGTTCGTTCAGGTTGGGATTTATGACCGAATGGTGAAAAATATTCGCAATTATTTCCCCCACAAAAAAAGCCCTCCGTGGAGGGCTTTTGGCGTTGAAGCGGGTGACGAATCACCTGCGGCAATCAACCGCCTTTTTTGGAGCGCTTGCCCGCGTTTTTCTTGCTGCGGGTGGCGGTGCCACGCTCAAGGCTGACGCGTTGGCCGCGGCCACCGGTGGGCAGGTGCATGCCGGGCATTGGCTTGGGTGCGGGGGTGGCTTTGCGGTCTGCTTCGGTGACGATTTGGTTGCCCATTGAATTTCCTTGTGTAGTTGGAGTGAAACCCTGTATTAAGCCATAGGTCTGGGTTCCGCCAAACACATGCCCCCAAAATCCTTCACGCGACTGTTTGGCATGGCGGCCAGATTTTTCAAGCCATCAGGGTTTTCCAACCGGAATATTGTGTTTCTTGAGCTTGTCGTACAAGGTCTTCTTCGGAATGCCCAAGGCGTCAGCCGCCACGGCTACATGGAAGCCGCTTTGGCTCAATGCGGCGGTGATAAGGGAGGCCTCATAAGCCTCCAAGCGCTGTGGCAGGCCACCGGTGACGCAGGCCGCTTGATCGGTGCCGATGGTCTCAGGCAAGCCCAGGTCAGCCACCCCCAGCACCAGCTGGTCGGCAAAATTGCGCAGCTCACGCACATTGCCTGGCCAATCACGCTGCTGCCAATGGGCCATATCGACCGCACTCCAGGCCGGCAGCGGCTTTTGGTAGCGGATGGCAGCGCGCTGGGCAAAATGCGCCAACAGCAGCGGGATGTCTTCGCGCCGGTCGTTCAGACGCGGCAAATCGACACTGACCACGCCCAGTCGGTAGTACAGGTCTTCACGGAACTTGCCCTCGGAACTGAGCTGGCGCAGATCGAACTTGCTGGCCGCAATCACGCGGCAATTCAACGCAACCGTGGTATTGCTGCCCAGACGCTCCAACTGGCGCTCTTGCAGGACACGCAGCAGCTTGACTTGCAGTGCCATCGGCATGCTCTCGATCTCGTCCAGAAACACGGTGCCACCCTGGGCGTATTCAAGTTTGCCGATACGCCGCTTCTGGGCACCGGTGAAGGCCCCCGCTTCCGCGCCAAAAATCTCGCTCTCAAACATCGACTCAGGCAAAGCGCCGCAATTGATCGCCACAAACTCCCCCTTGCAGCGGCTGGCCAGGTGCAATTGCCGGGCGACGACCTCCTTGCCGCAACCGGTGGCACCGTTAATCAACACATCCACCGGGGTGGGGCCGATGTTTTGGATAAATTTACGCAGCTTCTCGATCGCTGGTGACACCCCCACCAGTTCGGGCATGGAGGGGTGTGACTCCCAGGCCCGCCTCAGCCGCCGATTTTCCAGCACCAGGGTGCGCTTTTCCTGCGCGCGCAGGCAGCTCTCCAGCAGGCGGTCGGCGGCGAAGGGCTTTTCGATGAAGTCATAGGCACCGCTGCGCATGGCTTGCACCGCCATCACCACATCACCATGCCCGGTGACCACCACCACGGGCAGGTCAGCGTCCAACTGCTGGGCGTGGGCCAGCAGGTCCAAACCCGAAGCTTTGGGTAGACGCACGTCGGTCACCACAATGCCCGCGTAGTCGGCGTGCACCAAGGAAAACGCCTGCTCGGCGCTGGCGCAGGCCTGCACCGCAAAGCCGCCCAACTCCAGGGTTTGGGTGGTGGCCAGGCGCACCGCTTGTTCGTCTTCTACCAAAATGGCATGGTATTGGGGCACGGTGGTTTCCTTCATGGCATGGGTGCGCCGCAGCGCGGTAAGGTGACCAGAAACTCGGCACCGCCTTCTGCCCTATTGCAGGCCGTCAAGTGGCCATTCATGGCCTGCACAATGGACGATGAAATCGCCAGGCCCAGGCCCAAGCCCTCCCCCGTGGCCTTGGTGGTGAAAAACGGCTCGAACAAATGCTTGACGACATCCTCGGGCAAGCCCGAGCCCGTGTCCGAAATGCGGATGAGAACTTGTTGCTCCTGCGCCTCCAGCACCAGTCGCACCCCTTTGCAGGGAGACTGTTCCACGGCATCCAGGGCATTGCGCAACAGATTGATCAGCACCTGCTCCACCCGCACCGTGTCGCCCAGCACCTGCAAGGCCTCGTGCATGTCCAGATCCAGCCGCACACCCAGCCGGGCAAATTCACTGTGCAAGAGCAACGCGGCGCCCTCGACGGCCCGGTTGACGTCCACCACGGACACCGCTTCCGGGCTTTTGCGGGCGAAGCCCTTGAGTTGTCCCACGATGGAGCCCATGCGCGCACTGGCCGCGCTGATATGGCGCAGGTTGTCATCCGCCTGCGCCACATTGCCGCGCGACAAAAAGGTGCTGGCGTTGTCGGCAAAGGCGCGAATGGCGGTAAGGGGCTGGTTCAACTCGTGCGTGATACCCGCCGCCATTTGCCCCAGCATGGCCAGTTTGCCGGCCTGCACCATGTCATTGCGGGTGGTGCGCAGCAGGTTTTCGGTTTGCTGCAATTTTTCGTATTTGGTGGCCAACTGGGTGTTAGCCGACAACAGCTCTTGGGTGCGTTGCGCAATTTTTTGCTCCAAGCCATCTGCCGCAAGTTTCAGCGCATGTTGTGCCGCGCTGCGTTCTTCCAGCCTGCGGTTGCGCTGGTAGTAACCGGCCCCGAGCGCCGCCGCCACCAGCAGGACCAGCAGCATCACGGCGCCGGACAGCAGCCCGGCGCGCACCACCTTGCTTTGCGCAGGAAACAACATCAGTTGCCAGCCCAGACGCCCCACGGGGCGCGCAATGTGTTCGCCAAAACCGCTACGCGCCGGCGCAGGCAGGCTGGCAATCGGGCTTATGGTTTTGCCCACATACTGCAGCGTTTTCCCCATATCCTGCTGCACAGCGGGCTCCAGTACCCGCAGGCTGTGGTAGTTCCACGCGCTGCGGTTGCTCAAGAAGACCACGCCTTGGCGGTCTGTCAGGACGATAGGGTCTTCGTTGCTGCGCCAGGTTTGCTCAAAATTATTGAGCGTGATTTTCACGGCGATCACCCCAACCGGTGCGCCCACGCCGCGCTTCACGCCCACGGGGTAGACCGCTTGCGAGATGAAATAACCGGGAATACTGGTGGTGTTGCCAATGGCGTAGAAGTAGCCCGGCTTGCCCTGGATGGCCTCCCGAAAATACGGACGAAACCCGAAGTTTTGCCCCATAAAGCTCTGGGGGCTGTCCCAGTTGCTGGCGGCGATGGTGTTGCCGTCTTTGTCCATCAGGTAAATGGCGGCCACCTTGGCTTGCAAGGCCAGGTCTTGCAGGGTGCCGTTCAGTGCACCACGCAGTACGCCATTCTGTGGGCTGGCCAGCAGCTCGGCCGCCATGGGCAGGTGGGCCACGGAATACGGCAGGGTGTCAAAACGGTCCAGCACGGCTTCGAGGTCGAGCGCCATGATTTGCAGCTGGCGCTCGGCCGTCGCATGTGTGTTATCGGCGGCATTGCGGCTGCCCAAGCCATACGCCGACAGCACCAAAACCACCGCGAGCGCCAAGGCGCCGGACATGCCAACAATGCGTCGCGATGGGGTCATGGGAGCTAGTCTACCGCCGCCATTTTGATTTCGTCGTTATGGTGGCGCTGCTGCTCTTCCATCACCAAAATGCCCAGCTCCCGCTTGAGTGCATTGAACGCCGGCGACGACGGGTCCCGCAGGCGGGGCAAGTCCACCAGGATGTCGCGCTTGACGGTGCCGGGGCGGTAGGTCATCACCACAATGCGGTCGGCCAGGTAAATCGCCTCTTCGATGCTGTGGGTCACGAAGATGATGGTCTTCTTGAGTTCGGCCCAGATGCGCAGCAGCTCGTCTTGCAGGTTGCGCCGGGTCAGCGCGTCCAGCGCGCCAAAAGGCTCGTCCATCAGCATGATGGGCGAGTCCAGCGCCAGCACCCGCGCAATGGCCACCCGCTGGCGCATGCCACCGGAAAGGTCTTTGGGGAAACGGCTGCGAAAGTCTCCCAAACCCAGCATGGCCAGCAAGTCCCCCACGCGCTTTTGGATTTCGGGCTTGTCCATGCCTTTGATCTCCAGCCCGAAGCCGATGTTTTGCTCCACCGTCATCCACGGGAACAAGGCGTATTCCTGAAACACCATGCCCCGGTCCGGTCCAGGGCCGGTCACGGTCTGGCCGTTGACCGTGATGGCCCCGCTGCTGGGCAGCGAAAAACCCGCCACCGCGTTGAGCAGGGTCGATTTGCCGCAGCCCGAGGGCCCCAGCAGGCAGACGAACTGGCCTTCGGGAATATCGAGGTGGATGTCACGCAGGGCGACCACCTCTTTGTCGGCGGTTTTGAAGATCTTGTTGACGGCCTTGACTTGAATCTGTGCGGGGTTCATTTCAGTTCTCCAGGCCACGGTGCCAGCGCAGCAAATAGTTGTTGAGTTTGTTCATGCCAATGTCCAGCGCCAGCCCGATGAGGCCAATGGTGAACATGCCGGCCATGACCTTGTCG